>Ga0114953_1003136_pt1 | contig 11323 bp, 9 predicted proteins | sample SidtaG_FD_87298 | JGI IMG/M metagenome (GOLD analysis project Ga0114953, IMG submission 87298) | Marine algal microbial communities from Sidmouth, United Kingdom - Sidmouth_Male2 metaG | ecosystem: Host-associated > Algae > Red algae > Unclassified | place: Sidmouth, United Kingdom | collected...
GCCTCGCTCGCCGTCCGCAAGCACACCGACAGTCGCCGCGCCGGTGAGCTTCCACCGATCCCAGCGTCCCAACTTCAGGCCGAGATTCGGCATCGGTTGTTTTTTCGGAGGTAGGGGAGCGGGAAGTTAGTTAGTTAGGCTCTCACCGGAAACTGATTCAAGACCGCCTTGCGCTTCTGCCAGTCGGGCATGCAAGTCGATAGGAGTCGGTAAAAGGCCGGGGAGTGGTTGTGCTCGACCGTATGACACAGCTCATGCATGACGACGTAGTCGATACAGTGAACCGGCGTCTGCACTAGGTGGAGGTTCAGAAGCATATTTCCGGCGGCGGAGCAGCTACCCCAGCGGGTCTTCATTCGCCTGATTTTCAGCGAAGGGCGATCAGCGCCGTGGCGTTGACAGATAGTAAGACAACGATCAATGCTGCGCGCATAGACATCCGTGGCACGACTGCGATACCATGCTTCTACGCCGGTCTTCACTTGGGCTTGGTCGGTCTTGTCCGTCACCTCCACATGAAGATATCGCCCACGCAATTTGGCTGGGAGGCATGCTCCTTCGGATACCTTGAGGCGATACTGTCTGCCCAGGTAGACGAATGTCTCCCCACTGACGTAGCGATACGGTGTGGGCAGTGGGTGGAAGCTTGTCAGTTCGTCGAGTTGCCGAACGAGCCATCTGCCCTTGCTCCGAACAGCTTCGGCGATTTCGTCTTCATTGAACCCCTCTGGAGCATCGACCCGAATACTTAGATCTGGCCGCACGGTGATGCGAAGCCGCTTGCGAGGCATCGTGTGGAGTTCATACGGGATCTCCCGAGACCCAAAGTGGATGCGGCGCTCGCCGAGATCAGTCTTCATTGGCGATGGCAATCTCGATGCATTTGTCGATTAACTTGTCCTGCGCCTCAAGCGGCAACTCGATCCCCATCTCTTCGACAATCTCAAAGAAGACGTCGTCGATTTCCCCGCGCATCTTGTTGATCGCGTCTTCGTTGTCTCGCCAGTCGCGGATCTTGTGGGCTCCTAATCTTTTCTGAATCTCTAGGGCGATGCGGATAGCCGCCTTGGGCTTCGCGTTGTATTGGGCGACATCTTCCCGAACGACTCCGTAATAGCGACGGGCCATGTCCTTGGTCACCAGCTCCTCAGGAACGCCGTCATCGGTGTGGGTGGCGACCTTCGTCGCAATATCCTGAATGTTTTCCAACGCCTCAACCGCACCGATGCGCTTCTGTTCCAATGCTTCTAATACATCTCGAAGCATCTTGGAGAACTTGGTGTAGAACGCCGGATCCTTCTCCATGTCCTTCTCGATCACGCGCTGTGTGGCCGAAGCAATCATATCTGCCTTTGCTTCGACACTCTTACCTTGGTCTTCGAGAACCTCCTGACGTTCTTTCGCGTCAAAGAGATTGATCGGATCGCAGAGAGTTACGATTTCCCCAGCTCCGACATGGGTATCGAGAAGCTTCTGAATCTTGGGCTCGTATTCGGAAAAGTCGATACGCTCTTGGAAGCGTATTGATACCTCGGCGCGAAGGTTGCCAAAGAACTTCAGATCAGCCTTGTAGCGTTGGATGGTTTTCTCTGGGGTGTCGGTTAGGAAAGTAGTGGAAGCCAGCGCCAAAGACAGCGTTCGGGAAAACTGGCCGAAGCGCTCGTAGAACCGGCTACGCTTCTCTTCGTCTCGGAGGCTCTGGGCGAAAACCTCGGGATCTGTGCTCCCCTTCAGAGCGGCGAAGAGTTCCCAAAGATCGGAATGATACTGTGGCAACTTGGACGCTTCCTCTTCCACGAAATGTACTGTCTCGGCAAGATCTGAGTCATCGAAGTCGGCGAGCTGGGAGTAGAAATCGATCGCCTCGTCCAGCTCCTCGATCACCCCGCTGTAGTCGAGGATCAGGCCGTATTCTTTGCCGTCGTAAAGGCGGTTCACCCGGGCGATAGCCTGGAGGAGCGTGTGTCCCTTCAAGCTCCGCGCAAGGTAGAGGACCGTGTTGCATGGGGCATCGAAGCCGGTGAGCAACTTGTCTACGACGATGATGATTTCTGGTTCGTCGCCCTTCTTGAACGCGTTGATCAGCTGCTTGTTGTATTTGTCTTCGGTTCCGTAGCGATCCATCATCTGATCCCAGAACGCCTGCTCTTCCTTCGAAACCTCTTTCTTCTTCCCGTCCTCACCCTCAGCGGTGTTCGGGCTAGACATGAGGATCGCCGTGCTCACCTGGGCGAACTCGTCAAAACAACTCTTGTAGACGAGCGCGGTAGCCTTGTCTGGAGTGACCAGCTGGCCCTTCATGCCCGTTCCCTGATAGGTCATCGCATAGTGGAGAGAGATATCCCAAGCGACCATACGCACTTTCTGTTCCGCCTTGTTCAGCTGCTTTTCCGACGAAAATTTGCGCTTCAGGTCTGCCTGTTGTTTGTCGGTCAATCCAAGCGTCAACTTCTCGAACCAGCTGTCGATCGGTGCTTGGTCTACCTCCTGCGGCACATGGCGCGCCTCGTAGAGCAGCGGGGTCACTGCCTTATCGGCTACGGCCTGCGAGATGGTGTAGGGTGGCGTGAATAGCGCGCCGAACTTGGTGAAAGTGTTCTTCTTCGCGTCCTTCGCCAATGGAGTTCCGGTAAAAGCGATGAAGCAGGCTCCCTTCAGCGCCATCTTCATGCGGGCGTGTCGCTCCGAATAGTTGCTCCGGTGGCCCTCGTCCACGAGGACAAAGGTATCGCGGGAGGCTTCCTTCAGATTTCGGTTCTTTGCCGCCGCCTCGAACTTGTGGATCAGAGTCGTCACCACGTGGGCTTTGTCGTCGGTCAGTAGCTTGACTAGGTGCTCGCCGGTGCTGGCCTGCTCGGGTTCCAGACCGCAGGCGCGGAAGGTGCCGCAGATCTGATCGTCGAGGTCGATCCGGTCGGTGACGAGGATGACCTTGGGGGTGAGAATATCCGGAGCTAGCGCGAGGGCCTTGGCCAGCATGACCATGGTCAGCGACTTGCCGCTCCCTTGCGTGTGCCAGACCACACCGCCGTCGCGGGGCTCGGTAGGATCTCCGCTACGGATACGTTTGAGGATGTCCGAGACGGCGAAGAACTGCTGGTAACGGGCGATCTTCTTGGTGCCGTTGTCGAAGACAACATTCTGGTAGGTCAGTTGCAGCAATCGTTCAGGTCGGCACAGGGCGTAAAGAGTGCGATCTTGTTCATAGACCTCCCGACCTTGGTTGTGGAGTTTTAGAAACCCGGCTGCGTTTTGCTCGAAGGGCGCGGCCAGCAGTGGGGAATCCTCTGCCACGGGGCGACCGATTAACTTGCCGATCGGTTCGTCCAATCCTTCTTCTCTCCATACCGTCCAGAACTTTCTCTGGGAGCCCGTGGTGCCGTATTCTGCCTTGTCGCGGGCGAGGGCGAGGAGGAGCTGCGAGTAGAGAAAGACCTGCGGGATGCCGTCCTTCTGCTGGTATCCGCGTAGCTGCTCGATTGCTAGATCGATCGGCTGCTTCTTGGCGTCGCTGTAGGCGGCGCGCTTACACTCGATCACTACTAAGGGAATGCCGTTCACGTAGAGAACGATGTCCGGGATGTAGTGTTTCTCGTATCCGACCCGCTCGACCTTGAACTCGGCAGTGCAGTGGTAGGAGTTGTTCTTTGGGGTCTTCCAATCGATGTAGTGAATGGAAAAGCTCTTTGTGTCGCCATCCACTGTCTGTGGTACGCTGGTGCCGAGGCAGAGTAAATCGTAGGCCTCCTCGTTCTGGTAGATCGCCCCAGTGGCGCGGAATCCCTTCAGCGGCTGCACAGCGTTGGCGATGGCGTTCTCGGTGAAGGCGTGCTCGCCCCCCTTGAAGGTGTAGCGCCCGTGGTCGCGGATGAAGTCGATTAGGATCGGCTCCAGAATGGCGGCTCCCAGCAGGTCGGCGCGTAGATGATTTACCTTCTCCGATGGCAGATACTCCCAACCCATCTCGCTGAGCAGCTGCAGAGCGGGTAGCTGGCTCTGCACGGCTTCGAGATAGCTCGGGGTCTCGTAGTTTGAGGTCTTGTAGGTTGGGGAATCTTCGGACATGTGGAAAAAGGGAATCGGCTTGCAAAATCTGCGATTAGAGCGACTATCTAAGTAGGCCTGCGGGCACTGAAAGTCGTCTCCATGGCGTCGCTTCTTCGGAAGCTCAGGTGTTTAGCGGGTCTATTTTATTTTCTGCGGTGAGCGGATTGTCCTGCCCGTAGTAGTTTCGCGAATCCGCCTCTTTCTCGGAATCATAGAGATCGACGACAAGGCGGATCTGTTTCTGCAGGTAGTCGTAGTATCGAGTTTCTCCCTTCTCGAACACCCTTTGCACCGACCAACAGAGGTAGTCAGCCACGTTGAGAAGAGGTTCCGTGCGGGGAGTCTGAACGTTAAAGACCACCCGAGTAGCTAGGGGTTCTTCCGAGTTGTTCGAAGCTCGCTCTAGGGCAATCTCCAATGCTCGATTCAGAACCTTCTCCCTCGTCGAAGATCCCCGTTGGGCGATATTGAGAACGAGAGTTCCTGGGCGCTTAACGCGTTGCTTGATCAAGTGGGACAGAATGTCCGCGTAGAACTCGTCCTCATGTTCGTGGTGCTGAGCCTCAAACAATGCCGGGATCTTCCGCGCCATGATGACCTCCGCTTCGCAGTTGAGCTCGCGCAGGTAGCGGAGAAATACCAAGCGAACATCGGGTGTGTCTTTGCATGCGTGGAAGAAGAACCCACCGGAGTCGATTCTCTTTCGCACACTCGGAATAGTGTTCAGTAGTGAATCCGTTTCTACCTCTTGTTGAAGCTCATCCACTTGTCCTCGCACATCGGCAATGGGCTCATTGAGTTTCAGTAACCCGATCCCAAAGGCCGAGGATACACCTTCAGTTCCTAAGATCAGCTTGCGCTTGGATCCATAGAAGGTGGTGTCGCCAACTTCATCGATAAACCGATGGTAGGTCTGCGACTCTTGAGAAGTGGACTCGGCGGGCATGTTTGGTCGGAATCAGACCTGCACCCGAACTTGGCCGGTAAGGAGTTTTTGCATGAGGGACTTCTTTTGCTGTTGGAGGGCTCTTAGCTTGGCATCAAGCGCACGAATTACTCTGTCTGCCTGTTCAAGTACACGGGAGATGGCTACCTGCTCATCCACATTTGGGATGACAAGATTGGTATTGAAGAAGTCACCGGGGGCCACATTCAAGAGGCCATGATTTCTCGCTCCCTCCTGTGCGACCTTGTAGAGTTCGTGATTAAACTCTGCACTCTCAAAGAAATGGCGAATAAACTCCGGATCGGCCATTCCGTCTTTTAGTCGAAAGCAGATGTAGAGGGTCGATACTACGCCTTCGTCGTAGCGAGTGAGCATCTTGATCGCTCCGAGTGGATAGCCTTTGCAGTAGCTTTTGTTGTAGGCGAACTCCCCCTTTTCCAGAAGGAAATATCCTGACACATCTTTCGCTGCGATCCGCTTTTTGAAATACTCCTCTTGATTGATCAATCCGAGTGGGCCCGAAATCGTAAGATTGTTATCACAACCATTGGTATTCTTCCGGGTGACCCGATCAAATAGGTCTGAAAATTTGCGCGACGGCCACTCGCCCTCAGACCCTGGAAGGCGCCTTTTCCCGGTGAGAAGTTGTTGCATTAGCACCTTCTTCTGTAGCTTCTTTGCGTCGATGAGCGCGCCCGTCTTCTCAATTGCCTCGTCGCAGGTCGAGAGGATGGCGGCGATCTTTTGTTGTTCGACGAGTCGAGGAGTGATCAGCGGGAGAGAACGAATCGCATCAAGATTCAAACCTGCTTTAGCGCCTTGATCAGTGATCTTGGCAAAGTGGTTCCTCATTCTTTCACTCGCCAGCGAATACGCACAGTAGAGTGCATTGAGTTCTGCGTCTTCAGGGAATCTCAAAAGTGCTAGGTGCTGGCTGATATAGGCAGGATCGGGAATGGTGCCACTAATGTATCCGATGATGCCAAGGTCGGCTGTGATCGAAACGACAAGGTCGCCCTCCTTTAGGCGCGTCCGCCTCCCCTCAGCCTGATCAAGGGGAAGCCTGACATTCTTACGCTTTGACAAATCAGGAATGGGCGTGTCTCTGCGAAGGTTCGTAATACGAAGAAAGAGATCCCCTCTATCCGCATAATAGTCGGCCCAACCCCGCGAACCACTCGTTACATATGGCTCATGGTCTGAGGCTTGAGTTAGATTCCACTCCTCCGGAATCCACCCTACCTTTGTCTCCTTATATCCGGCTCTGTTCTCATTCGGATCGCTCATGACTTGAATCCGAGTTCCTCCAGGTAGCCGTCCATCTTGGCCTCCACCTCGACCAGTTCCTCGTTGATGCGGACGATGTCTTTCTGCACCTCTGCCATGTCAATCTCCGGCTCGGGTTCGAAGGTGTCTACATAGCGGGGGATGTTGAGGTTGAAGTCGTTTTCTTCGATCTCGTCGAAGCTGGCGAGGTGGGAATATTTGTCGAGGAGCGTGCGCTTGTGGAAGGTCTCGACAATTTTGTTCATGTCCTGCGGGCGCAGTCGGTTCTGGTTGGTGCCCTGCTCGAACTCGCGCGAGGCGTCGATGAAGAAGACATTTTCTTGCGCGCCAGTGGTGCGGCTCTTGTCAAAGATCAGGAGCGCGGCGGGAATGCCGGCTCCGTAGAACAAGTTGCTCGGCAGTCCGACTACCCCGTCGAGGTAGTTCTGCTGGATCATGTGTTGGCGGATCTTACCCTCCTGCCCGCCGCGGAACAGGACGCCGTGCGGGACGACCACACCGACCCGTCCCTTGCCCTCAAGGGCGGTGGCGACCATGTGGCTGATGAAGGCCCAGTCGCCCTTACTCTTCGGCGGGATGCCAGCATGGAAGCGGTCGTATTGGTCGCTGGCCGCAATTTCCTGCCCCCACTTGTCGAGACTGAAGGGCGGGTTCGCAATGACGACGTCGAACTTCATCAGGGCGTCGTTCTCTACCAGCTGCGGGTGGCGGATGGTGTCCTCCCACTCGATGCGAGCGGCATCGACCTCATGCAGGAACATGTTCATCTTACACAGCGCCCATGTGCTTCCATTCATCTCCTGACCGAAGAGTGAGAAGTCCTTCGTGCCGACCTGCTTGGAGGCTTTGATGAGTAGCGAGCCGGATCCACAGGTGGGATCGCAAATACGGTCGCCGTCCTTCGGAGCCACAAGCCGAGCTAATGTCTCGGACACCTCGGCAGGCGTGTAGAACTCGCCCGCCTTCTTCCCGGCCTGTGCAGCAAACCGACCGATCAGGTATTCGTAGACATCACCGACAATATCCATGTGCCCGACGCGCTCCGGGCGGAGGTCGAGCTTCTTGTCGGCGAAGTCCTCCAGCACCGTCTTGAGCCGCTGGTTGCGCTGGCGAGTTTTGCCGAGGTTCGACTCGCTGTTGAAGTCGATGTTGCGAAAGACGTTGTGGAGCTTGGCCTTATTGGCGTCCTCGATCTTCTCCAAGACGGTATTAATGACCTGCCCAATATCCCCGTCCTCTCGGTGGGCATAGAGATGCTCGAAGGTGCAATCCTCCGGAACCATAAAGCGCTCGCGGGACATCGCCCGCTCGATGCGGGTTTCGTCCCCCTTATACTTCTCTGAATATTCATCGACCTTGCTCTTCCGCACATCGCTCAGGTACTTCACGAACAGCATCGTCAGGATGTAGTCCTTGTAGCCACTGGGGTCGATCACCCCACGGAACGTGTCGCAAGCGCTCCACACCACGTTGAAGATTTCGTCTTTGATCTGTTGGTCGCTCATGAATATTCTGAATCTGAAAGGGAGTTGGATTGCTCGGCGAGTCGGAGGCAGGCCGCGGTTGCTAGAGTCTTTTTCTTTTCTGAAAGGCGCGCTAGGAGAGATTGCTCTCGTTGCGCGAGTTCGTCGATCTCGATAATCCCTTTTTGTGTGGACAGGGAGGGGACGGGTACTGGAAGGGCTCCAAAACCATCCCGCGAGACCACCGGCATGCGTGCCCCTGAAGTCCCATATCGCCGATAGTGTTGAAGGGCTGGTTCTTGGTTCAAATACCAGGCCAGATAGGTGGGTAAAACTTCCTCGGAAGGTCGCACGACGAAGAAATAGCCAGATGCAATCGTCGGCTCTGGAAGCTCGTCGAATGCGTAGGCAAACTTGTGAACTCCCTTTGCGAGAAATACGACATCTCCGGGCTGAAGACACATCTTGGGAGAAATTTCACCGGGCGATACGGAAATCATCTCGTCGTAACTGACAGAAGTTCGCGCTGAGTTGAAGTCACGGATCTGAAGCAAGCGATGTGTCCCATCTTGTTCTTGTTCAACGCCTTTCCGAGCATGGAAGCCTGTCAAGATCTGAGCAATTTGTGCGAGTTTTTGTCCCAATTTTCTGCGGGTTGCTCGCGCAGTATTCCGGAAACTGCGTTCGTTTGCAAAGAAAATAAATTGCTATTACGAAATGCGGTTTTACTTATACTGCAATGAAACCAACATCAAAACCAACCGTATTTATCGGCTCATCTTCTGAAGGGCTCGAAATTGCCACTGCCCTTAAAAGTGCTCTTCCTCCTGATTTGGAGGTTCTCTTGTGGACTGAAGATATTTTCTCCCTCGGCGAGGATACTCTTACGTCACTGCTCAAATTCGTATCGGTCTTTGACTTCGGGGTCCTTGTTCTGACGGGCGACGATTTGGTCAAAAGCCGTAGCTTCTTCGGTAGCCCGGCGCCCCGCGATAATGTGATTCTCGAGCTAGGTCTGTTTATGGGCGCGCTCGGACGTCGGCGTGCTTTTCCGGTCGTAGCTCCGCCAAAGAAAGGTCGACTCAAGCTTCCAAGTGATCTTCTGGGGAACACGGATCTGCGGTTACCTGAGACCATTCATGACGACCTTGCCGAGGCTGTTAAGGAGCCGGCGGCTAAGCTCGCGGACGCAATCCTAGAGCGCTCCAAACAATCCTACCTCCAGCTTCTCCCATCGACCGGCCTGGCTGTTGGCTACTTTAAGAACTTCCTTGTGCCGGTTTGCTCGGCATTGGCAGACCTCGATTCCATCGATGTGAATGGTGCGCCAGTGGATATCTCCGCCGACAATTTCGACTTTCACGTCGTTCTTCCAAATTCGTTGTCCGGTGCATCACCTGAAGGAGCCAAGCGCTTTGTGAAGGACAAGTCACTGATCCAGTTGAGTCTCCAACCGCCGGGCAATGGGCGGCCCTACCCTCTGTTTGTGGAAGCAACAACGAGCGGTGGGCGACTGCAACTCTACGACTATCCGACCACACTGGCAGCCTCGCACGAAGCAATCAAACTCGCCTTGGCTAATGGGTTTCTCGGAGAGACAGACCATCATCAGATTCTCGACAACAAGGAGATCGAGAATTTCAAACGCGCTCTTTTGATCATGCTCAACGACGATCCAAAGGCTGCTGAATTCACCAACAATATCACCTTCGAAAGACTTTAGTTATGGAAAACTACACAGATGCACTTAATCGGCTGCGGCAACGCAGAAACCCGGAAGACATGATGCTCTTCGAGGCATACGGAAAACTTCAGGAGGAGGATTCCATCAAATATATCGTGGGATCGATGGCGGAGATCGATCCAGCCTACACGGCCAAGACTTATGAGGAGGCAGAACGGGTTCAGAATCAGATCACAAAGGGATTGGATCGGCACTCCATTGCGGCGGAGTATGAATACCAAGGCTCGGTTACGAAGAACACCCACATTAGGGCCTATAGCGATGTCGATGTGCTGGCGTTGGAGAAGCGATTTGTCACCGTAGAAGCACCTCAAAAGGCGGAGCCGCGATACGCAGGTAACCCAACGGCTGATCTCATCCAGATCCGAGAAATTGCTGACGAAACATTAAAGGCCGCGTTCCCAGAGGCCATTGTAGATAGCTCGAAAAGCAAATGCATCAATATCGAGGGCGGATCGCTGGTGCGCTCGGTCGATGTAGTTCCCGCCAATTGGTATGACACCAACGATTACGCGCGAACCCAAAAGAAGGTCTTCCGTGGGGTTCACCTTCTCGACTACCACAAACAGACGAGGGAAGAGGATGTTCCCTTCCTTCATGGAGAACACCTCGATATCAGGGATCGTCAATTCGACGGGAATGTGAGGCGGGTGGTGAGGCTCTGTAAGTCCCTCAAATACGATTCTGGCCGTAAGGACATGCCTTCCAGCTATGATATCGAGTCAATCATTTACCGTATGCCTGATGGTGACCTTGGCTGGACACTAGGGCAGGAATTACAACTTTCGGCGGCTTGCCATCGCTGGCTCGACCGCCTGCTGGCCAACGCGATATTGCGTGAGTCTCTTGATGTCCCTGACGGAAAGCGCAAAATTTTTGCCGACGGTCACACCACCGTCGAGCAATTGAGTGGTCTACACGATGAGCTGGGTCGCGTTCTGGCGGATGTGGAGCGAGGTTTAGCCCGTTCGTCCAGAAAGCTTGCCGACGCGCGACTTGAAGCCCCGCTGGTGAACTAGCGAAGACCGTTGAGATTCGTCTTATTCGCGGTTCTTGACGGAGGCGAAGAAATCGTAGTGATGTGCGCCTATTTCGCCGCCGGTTTGTTCCTCTTCTTCGGCTGCCTTACCTTCGCGGGGCTCTGCCTTTCGCTGCTCGGATTTCTACAAGATCATCGATTCGTCGGGGACGTCATTCTTGGACTCTGTTCCTGGGGTGCTTCGGCCTGAGTAGATGTCGGACTGGAGTTGTTGGAGGAGTTGCTCGGCGACTTCGGGGTTTTCGAGGAAAGGTTGATGGTCTCGCCGGTGTCGGTCTTCATATTGTAGAGCTGGGCGCGTGGGGGCGTGTGCGGTGAGCCAAGCGGGACGTAGACGAAGAATGGCTGGTTGTCTTTGGCGGGGGCGTCGATGTAGCCTTTCTCGCTAATCATGGATGGGATTCTGCAAATGTCGACTTGCCGGCTGAGGAATGGCAGAGCGCTAGCACTGGGGTCGAGTGGACGGCGGGGATTCTCGAGGCTCTCGCCGAGGAGGAGGATTTGGCAGTTCCGAGGGAGTTGATTGAGTAATTGTAGGAATTCGCCGTGCTGTTCGCGGAGTTGGCGCGGCGGGACTTGGAGTGGCATTTCGCGATCGACTTTTAAAGTAGTGACTGGGGTATGCGGAGATGGTGCGACGCGTTGGGCTGGGGATGATCCGGAGCACGGGGCGCTGAACTTACCGATGGGTATCCCGAGATCCCAGCACCCTCCCTCCTACTCGTCGGAACTCGGTGCGGGATGACAGAGGAAGAGTGAAAATTGAAGAGGGAAATTGGAAAGGGCTTGGGTGGCGA
>Ga0114953_1003146_pt1 | contig 11302 bp, 12 predicted proteins | sample SidtaG_FD_87298 | JGI IMG/M metagenome (GOLD analysis project Ga0114953, IMG submission 87298) | Marine algal microbial communities from Sidmouth, United Kingdom - Sidmouth_Male2 metaG | ecosystem: Host-associated > Algae > Red algae > Unclassified | place: Sidmouth, United Kingdom | collected...
CGCGGGTGTCTTCTTGTAGCGGCGCGTATCGTTGACCCACGGCTGGAGCTGGAGCCGGAGCATTTCCGGCGTAGTTCAACTGGCCTCCGGGAGGCGGCATGCCCGCTTGCTGCGGGAACCCGGGCTGCGGCATTTGCGGATGCGGCATAGCAACCGTTGGCTGCGGCGCAACCTGCGGGCGGGCCGCATGCGGCATTGGCTGCGGTGCAGCTTGCGGTCTGTACTGCGCCCCTTGCTGAGGTGCCATTCCGGGTTGAGCCTGACCTGGCTGAACGGGATGCGGCATTGGCGCGGCCGGCATCGGAACGGGGCGCGGTTGCATAGGCGCGTGCCCTTGCGGGGCGGCGGGATGTGGGTGCGGCTGCGTCATATTTGTCATAGCATCGTCTTTGGTTCAGGTCTTTTGCGCATCAGGATCTATTCACTCGCCTCAACCCGTTGGTCCGGGTTGACTTGAGCCGCTGTGGGTTCGCCTTGAATATATTTGTCGTAGACTACCTGCCTGCGCTGCGCATTCGGCTGGCCCTGAGCATAAGGCTCAAGCAATTGGCGTGGGTCTGAAACCATCGCGGCGAGGTTCGCCGATTGGAAACATCCGAAACCGGGGCGCGGCTGATTTGAGTAAGTGTTCGTTAAGTTGCCCATTTGACGACAATCTTGTGGAATAGCGCGAAGCGTGCGGTAAGACACAATAACCGGCGCAGGTGCGCCCGGTCTCGAGGCATACTGTCCCGTTTGTACAGAACCGGGGTTCATTCCGCCTTGCGCCATTAATCCGCGAATAGTCGCTTCAGCTTGCTGCGTTCCCAGACCGGACATCGCGCTGGACGGACGGTTAATATAAAGCGCGCCGTCACCGGAGCGAGCATAGCCATCCAAGAACTGGGCGACTGCCAACTTGTCGCGCGCTGAAAGCTCCATCCCATTAGGACGCGTGTAGAGTTCCAAACGCTCAATCGACTCCGCAACATTGATAGAGTTCCGCAAGGATGTCGGCGCATAAGACTCAGACGGAGTTGCACAACCGGACAAGCCCCAACCGATAGTTAAAACGCAGGCTGTGAGAATAGAATATTTCATTGTCTTTAGCCCTTCGCCTAATCAACCACATGTCCAAACGGACCCAAGAGGGAATTCGTTTGGATTTTCGGTTGACCATTTTCTGCATAAACTTTGTTCAAACGCCCCATGAGCAAGCCCTCGACATCATTCGCCGCTTGGAAGCCGTCTCCTGGATTTTGTAATTTGTCAGGATGTGTCGAGTCGACCAAATATGGCGTAACCATAATGACAACTTCAGTTTGCGTTGTTTGATTATCGCGGCCTCGGAAAAGTGCGCCAAGGCCCGGGATGTCTTTTGCGCCCGGCGTACCGTCAACCGTTGAACGCGTCTCTTCGCGGATCAATCCGGCAATCACGAGGCTTCCGCCCGCCGGCATTTCGACAACTGTATTGGCTCGGCGCACCCGAATACCCAAGACGTTTTCGCCGCCGTCGGACACGAAGGCGTTTTCGGTCGTCGGCTCTGAAACCTCTGTGCTAATAGACAGTGAAATCAGTCCTTCTGACAAGACAACAGGCGTAAAGCCAAGCGACACACCAAACGGCTTAAATTCAAATGAGCGAACAAGCGAGCCATCATCATCTCGCGTGGCACCCGTAAAGATCGGAATTTCTCCACCAGCCAAGAAGTTCGCGGTCTCGCCGGAAATTGCCGTCAAAGTCGGCTCTGCAAGTGTGCGCACCAATCCAACAGACTCGAGCGCTCTTATTGCGCCGCTGAGTGTCGTCAAATCGCCGCCACCTGTATTATTATATGCGCCGCCTCCGGTAAATCCGCTCGCAAGGGTTGGACCAACTCTGTTAAGGAGGGAGACGGTACTATCGCCGAGTTCACCAATGGCGCTGAGATCTACCCCCATTTGCTTGGTGACGGAACGCTGCATTTCAACAATGCGTACCTTCAGCATGACTTGGTCTTTACCCTCAACGGCAAGAAGATTCACAATCTCACCGCCATCTCCGCAGTCAACACATCCTGACCACATACGTGCAAGTTTCTCTACGCGGTCCATCGCAGCGGCATTTGGAACAGTGCCGGTAAGGAGGATATTTGAGTTAAAGACTTGAACTTCAACGTTACTATCGGGTGCGTTTTTCGCGATAAGGCCTTCCAAACCGCCAATATCGCGTTCGACACGAATATCGACATTCAGAAGCTCGCGGCCATCATGGCTGTAAAAATATACATTCGTTTGACCGGCGTCCTTGCCGATTAACATAGTCCGGCGGGATGTATGCACAACGGCTTCGACCACTTCCGGATTCGAAACGATAACGTCCATGACATTTTCAGGTAGTTCGATAACCGTCGACTTGGAAAAAGGCAGAACAATCGAACGATTATTCACACCACTGCCGGGTTGCTGAATCGTGACATGAGAGGCTGTATTTTGAATATCAGAATAAGACCGCGTGCCGGCTTCTCCCGGAGCGCAAAGGAATCCAAGGGATCCCAGCACCGCAATCGCAGCGGTCGTCGTCTTACGGATTTGGCGAGATGTGAGTAGTTTCATGTTCTATCTGCCCTAGTTTCTTTGCTGCAAGGCGACCGGTGTCGGTTCACCGTTTCGGTAAACGGTCAGCGTGCTCGGTGGGGGTGGGGCCTCTTCGCGTGCAGTGACTGCGGAGCTTCGTCCCTTATATCCGGATCCATTGACGCCGCGAAGCGTCAGATAAATATCCCCATAGCCTTCAGCTTCTTGAAGAAGTTCGGCATCAGACTGGGAGAGTTCAAATGTTGCAGTGGATCCGGGGATCGCGGCGCCGGAATCAGCGCTTGTTGTGAAAGTTTGGTCAATCGCGAGAACTTTGACGTTCTCAAACAGAGTTTCCGCAACATATAGGTTGGTGCGTTCAGGCGTTCTACGACGGTTTGTCTGGGACGTATCACGCGGAATAGAGAAGTTCTCGCGAATAATCACGTCGACGCGATCGCCCGGTTGGATGAAACCGCCTGCGGCTGTATCAACACTAATCCGTGTCGTGACGGCTCGCATGCCTGGTTTCAGGAGAGCCGCCATAATTCCGCTATCGCCTGCCTTGATGACTTTGGAAAGCGAGAGTGTTTCACCTTGAGCCAATGGCTGACGCGCCAGCGCGTTTACAAAATCAGCTTTTGCATCCGGTTGATCATCCATATTGATGAGGTTTGCTGTCAGCGCTTCTGCAGGCCATTTTATGCTTGTCAGCATATTTTCTGTAATGCGTTGGCCTGTCGAGACGTCCGCATCAATCGCCAGAACAGGTACATATTCCACCTCTTGCACAACGACTTCAGGCGTTAATGCCTGCTGAACGGGTTGTGGTGCGGGTGCGCCGAGTTTCTGCATAGCGAAGAAAACCCCGCCACCCAGCACGACCATTGCACCCAAAATGATTATCTTTCTGGTTTCCATATCCCCTCGCCGTTTCGGCTGCTGCTTGAGACATAAGAATCACAAGCACACTAAAGCATGGTTAATGGATAGACACCGAGGGGTTGGGAAAGAGTTAACGTTGCGGATCAAAGTTGCCGCCAATACAGTTATTCTGAGATTTTTAAATTTAAGACCCAAGAATTCGCGCTTAAAACAGCCTTCAGTGGTAGAATAATCGCGTCGCAATGCGTCTGAGACGTCAAATGAGGCGACAAATGGCTATAAAGACCGATTTTGGACCATGCTTGGTCGCTAATTCAGAATTTTACAGACCGAGTGCGGTTCTGAACATCTGACTCTGGGGCAAAGTTGCAATCGCGCCGGCAGCAAGGGCCAGACCATAGGGAATTTTCGTCTCATCTCGAAACATTGTATGCGCCCATTGGCTCGTGATCACGCGAACAGGAATAAATCTGCGCCCTAGTAAGATAAACAAGGTCAACGCGCCTCCGAATAGGGCCGTGTACACCATGTAGGAAAAGGCATCTTGCCACGTGAACCAAAAAGCTGTGGCTGCGAGAAGTTTGGAGTCGCCCCCCCCCATCCATCCGAAAGCGAACATAGCAAAACCGGCAGCAAATAAGACAGCGCCCACGGTCAGATGCTCTAGAAAGAGCGGCATGCCTGCCCAAAGGAAAGGCACCATGACAAAATAAGCTGCGAGTACGATCAACGGAATACGATTTGGAATCTTCATCGCATTTGCATCATTCAACGCGGCCATAAGCTGCGGCGTCGCAAATACGAAGAAAAGGAGTGCGGGTAATAGCATTTCAGGGGTCCAAGGTTTTCTTGGACGTTACAAGAAGAGCCTTAATATCGGGTTTATTCCGAAGTGCCAAACATTAAAAATTAACTGAAAGCGCCGACTATATCGCCATCTACATCGGTGAAGAGGCCCGTTAAGGAGCCGCTAAACAAAGTGGCTCCGGCAATCAGGCCCACACCGATAAGCGCGGCGATCAGAGCGTATTCGATAGCGGTCGCCCCGGATTCTTCCTCTAGGAATTTTGCGAAGACTGACGTCTTTGTCATCCTGTATTCCCAACTACTTTGACTTTGTTCAGTATGAAATGTTTATGTCGGACATAGACTATCCGTCCAAAACATCGCATTCAGATAGGTAGTGGCCACTCAACAATATCGAGTGGCCACGGATTTTGTTTAGTCACCTAACGCTAATTAGGTGGGTCGCTTCTATGAAGAAGATTCGATTTTGTTACCGATGTCGACGAATTTGGCATCGACTTTTTGACCGATAGCAGTGGCGCCAGCAATCATGCCAACAGCGATAAGTGCGGCGATAAGACCGTACTCAATAGCAGTTGCACCGGACTCGTCTTCGATAAAGCGTGTAAAAAGATTTTGCATAACATTACTCCCACGTATGCGTTAGTTCATTCAGAGAGGATATCCCTCGTTAACAGGGACATCCCTGATGAAGCTAGGTATAGGGGTTGGGGATTACCGTGCGGTTGAGAGACAGGGTAAACTAAGGGTAAAATTTAAAAGCGCCAAATAGGCCTATTTAAACCAAAAAACCGCAAAACGCGCTCAACTTGCCGATAAGCGAGCCCTATACTCTTTATATGTAAAGATATATATTGAGGCAAAAGGGTCGATACGGACAAAAACGTAAACCCTTCATTCACCACATTGTTCTAAGCCGAAGATCAAATTATCCCTTGCGGAGCCTGCGACAATGCGTTTTTTAAAAACTTTGCCTCTTTATATCGGTCTTAGCGTGATGGCAGTCGGAGCCTCAGCCCCCGCTCAAGCCGGAAACGCGCAAAGCTATACCGTTGAGCTCAACAAAACAGAAATTGTACGCCTGCCGGGCGCTGCAGCTTCTATTATTGTCGGAAATCCGAAAATTGCAGATGTCACGGTACAATCCAGCAATCTAATCTTCGTTGTTGGCCGCGGGTATGGCGAAACAAACCTGATTATTTTGGACGCCCAGGGCAACACAATGATGAATGCCGATTTGCAGGTTGTGAATACTCTGCCCAGAAACGGCGTCAGACTTTATAATGGGAAATCCCGCGAGACATATTCTTGCATCCCATATTGCGGACCATCTCCGGTTTTAGGTGATGAGGTCGAATTTATCGCCGCCAATACATCTGAATCACAAGACTTGACGTCTTTCCCCGCTTTCAACTCCAGTTCATCGGCTCCAAGGCAACAGAGCAGTCCGGCCGGCGGCGCACCTTCTAATCCTAACGACCCTATGAATACTCAGCGGGGCCAAAACCCCAACTAGATTCAGCGTCTGCCAAATTAATGCTTTATTAACCCGATTCCTTGGACCTTTATTAACGTCCTGCTTCTAGTCTTGATGTCAAACTGTCTACAGGTCTGAGCGAACCAAACTGTTGGTCGCGGCAGATAGATTGCATGACGGAGTGGGATTAGCGATGTTTTTTTCAGATCACATAATGAAGCGGGCTGAACGAGCCTCTCTTCGATTGGCAAAACGTTTTCAGAAAGAAGAAGACGGTGCCACTGCGGTGGAATTCGCGTTTGTCGCCCTCCCCTTTTTCGCGCTCCTGTTTGGTATAATGGAGCTGGCTATTGTATTCTTTATCAACTCTGCCTTAACCCATGCAACTGCGGAAGCCGGACGGATTATCCGCGTCGGGAATTTCCAAGCCTGCGGGGGTGCAGACGAGTTTAAGGCCTTGGTCTGCGAAAATATGACCGGCTTGGGGAACTGCTGGAAAAACGTACGGATCGATGTGGTTGAAGGCGATAGCTTTAAAACGATTGTTATGCCTGCCATCCCGCCTGTCCAACCGCGAGATGATACACAGTCCGGAGATGATGCCGTTCCACAAACGCCGAACGGCGTCTACAATGCGAATGCCGCCGGCGACACGATGGTCATTCGTTCCGTCTTACATTACCGTTTGGCTTTACCGCCCCTGCTGACCCGCTTGGACAATCCGCCCGGCTCAGGTGCCCGGACAATGATTGCTACAACAGCCTTCCGTAACGAACCTTTCCCGGCCAATGGGTCATGCAATCCCGATACAAATACGAAGATTTCAGCAGGTAAGCCGTAATGACGTTAAATTTTTTAAGCTCGACATTAAAATCTTCCGTTCGGCGCGTCGGCCACAGCTTCTCACCGCGCAAGTTATCTCGGAGATACCGCGATGATGAACGCGGCATTGCAGCGATTGAATTTGCGATTATTGCTCCGATCATGATTGGCATGTATTTTGGTTTGGCAGAAATTGCGTCAGCTATCAGCGTCGATCGCAAAATTTCCCACGGCACAAATGTCGCCGGAGATCTGGCCACGCAACAACCCCAATTAAAAGACGGCGATATTGAAGAAGTTATATCTGCGGCCATGCGTGTCATGCAAGTTCCGAACGTCGGGCAAGTCTCCATTGATATGGAGAGTTTTATCCTGCCCGCCGAGGGACAGCCCCCGGAATCCCGGGGCCGTATTCAGGTCAATAGTGCAGTCGGAAATTTTGCGAGATTTGATGCGTCCGGATTGGACACGAAACTCCTGAATTCCAAATCAGGTGTTGTGGTAACGCGCGTACGATATAATTACACACCGGTGGACGTTCGGTTTTTAAATACAACTGTCAAGTTGGAAGAGACGTTTCTTCTGAAACCTCGCCGATCCGATGCGGTTGATTTTCAAGACGGCAATGGGAGTACAGTGACTTGCACGGCCACGAGCTATTCCAATGTGAGTTGCTCATAGGTTCCGACTAACTTTCGAGATATCGGTCTCGCAAGCGGTTCATGTCGACCTCGCTCAGACCAATCTTGTCCGTGACATAGCCCTCGACGCCGCCATTGCCGTCCATCATACCGCCTAGCGCTGCGTCTAAAAACTCCGGAGCAACGCCAAACATGGGCCAGATCGCTTCGGCATCAATCTGGCGGCCATAACGCTTTGACAACATCGCGGCTGCAGGTTCAATAATTTTTTGGATGTCGACAGCGTCCAAGGTCATCATGTAATCCGCCAAAATATCTTCGCGCGAGACGCCCAATACAGCCTGAATAAGCGCACATAATGTTCCGGTCCTATCTTTACCGGCAGCGCAATGGACAAGCACACCTGCCGCGTCTTCCGTTTCGGAATTGGCCATAAAACGTAGGGTGTCTGCGAAAATATTTTGAAAGCCCGGATCATGTGGGCGCGCCGTATAAGATCCCATCATATATCCGTGTGCATCGGCCTTTGAATATAATTTATGTTCTAGGAAGGCTTCATGCGGCGCGACTTTCGCATCCTTTTTTTCGGGGGCATCCGGAAATTCATGCACGTGAGGCGTTGGCTGCGGAAAACGCGAAGGCTGTCTTGCGCGCTCGGGCGCGTATCGCAAATCAACAACAAGATCGATTCCCAGGCCGCTAATCCTATCCAAATCTGTCTCATTCAAAGCCGATAAATGCGCGGAGCGAAAGAGACGTCCGGCTTTCACATCGCGGCCATCCAGTCCTGTATATCCGCCAAAGTCACGAAAATTATAGATGCTTTGAAAGTCGTAATTTCGGGTTTCAAAGGAGAGAAGGGACATGAGAACCAAGCTTTGCGCACGAGTGTGTAAACGGCCTTACAATAAGCGCACGGCTCAGACCATGAAAAAGACCCCGCGGAAGAAGGGCCCTTAACAGCTAACACACATCGAAGACATACGCGAAACACGATTGCGAGATATCTTACTCCGCAACCTCCACTGACGAACTCTTCCGGAAATCTGCAAATTTATCCCAGACACCCTCATCACCGTGCCAAGAGCCAACAGTCGCGCCTTTGGCATACTCTGTTGCGCGGGCTTCAAAGAAATTCGCGTGCTCCACACCATTCGTGATTTCCGTCAACCATGGCAGCGGATGCTCTTCAATGCCGTAGACTTTTGGCAGGCCTAACTGCCCCAAACGCCAATCCGCGATATAGCGGATATATTGTTTGATATCTTCGGATGTCATGCCCTCAACCGGCCCCATCTCAAAGGCCAAATCGATAAACTTGTCTTCCAATTTGACGACCGTCTGGCAGCAATCGATGATATCATCAGCAACATCTTTGGTCAGCGCACCTGTCTCAGCGGCAAATGTGTGAAACAGCTTGATCATGCCTTCACAATGCAAGCTCTCGTCGCGAATGGACCATGTCACGATTTGTCCCATACCTTTCATCTTATTCAGACGCGGGAAGTTCATCAGCATGGCGAAGGATGCGAAGAGCTGTAGCCCTTCGGTGAAGCCGCCGAACACGGCCATGGAGGTCAGGATATCTTTTTCAGTCTCGACGCCGAATTTACCGAGATAATCATGCTTCGCCGACATTTCCTCATATTCCATAAAGGCCGAGAACTCGCTGTCAGGCATTCCGATGGTTTCCAGCAGCAGCGCGTAAGCCGCAATATGGATGGTTTCCATATTGGAGAAAGAGGCGAGCATCATGCGTACTTCCACCGGCTTGAACAAAGGCATGTAATTTTCCATATAGTTCGCGCCGACTTCGACGTCGGATTGCGTGAAGAAACGGAAAATTTGCGTCAGCAGGTTTTTCTCAATCTCAGTCAGGTTCACCGACCAATCTTTGATGTCCTCACCCAAAGGCACCTCTTCGGGCATCCAATGGACCTGCTGTTGCTTTTGCCAGAAATCAAACGCCCACGGATACCGGAACGGCTTATAAGACGTGGACGGCAGCAGCAGTCCCGATGCGGACTTTTCAAAATTACCCATTTTACCCATGACATGCTCCCGTGATTCGCTCTCGCGTGGCGGATTTGGCCGCCGAAAAATTCCTACAAAACCTTGAAAAAGGCTAATTTTCGCGCCTGAACCGATGTTCAAAACGCGACATATGCTGCTTTTCCCGTCTCCACCTACTACATCTTGTGGGCAGCGCGACGCAAGCCTAGACTTAGCTTTTTGTCACACTGATCTGCCGGCGCAGTCAAAATCGACAAGGACTAATGCACCTTAAATTACGCGACTGCCGGCTAACAGCGAGAAATCCAAAAAACCTGCCCAAAAAAATAGATTGATACATTTTGCCGCTACCCGCTGGCATTTTTGATCTCAGGCCTTAAAGCCAACTTGGCGCAGGATAGTTTTATGTCATAAAAAATAGAGACTTGATGTGCCCCCAACCTCGGTCAAAAATTTAAAGTCGGCGAAACTGCAGGCGCAGATTAGTTCATCGTTGTTTTTGGAAATTGTCGAAACCATCAATCAAGCCAACACGCTCGAAAGTCTTTTCAAATCGACCATGGATAAATTGCCGGTGACTATGGGAAGTTATCATCATTTCCCATCTGTTGGCGCGTTCGATTATAAAACACTCGGCACTTTTCACGGCTATAATCTCCCGCCAGCCATTGAGACCTATTACAAAACCTATGACATGCGGAGTCCTGACCCTGGCATCGTCTCAGTGTTTGCCAATGGGGGATTTGTCTGGTTGTCAGATATACCCCTTGAGACGCTCGAAATTGACGAAACTCAGACTTCATTGACGAAAAATATGCTGCATCAAATGGAAGATGCTTTATGCATTCCTCTTTTCGGTAACAATAATAGACGCGGATATATGTTTGTCGTCGGCGATATAATCAATAAAAAGAGCGATCCGATGCTGCCATTTGATATGCAAGCCTTAGCAAATTTGTTTCATTTGCGGTTTTGCTTGCTGATTCAGAACATCCAAAGGCAGATAAATCTAACACCACGAGAAGCAGAGGTCACAGAGCTTCTCACTTACGGGAAAACCAATCAAGACATCGCCGACATCTTAGGTATTTCCGTCAGTACGGTTTCAGGATATGTGAAGAAGATTTTTTTGAAATTGGAGGTATCCGACCGGGTCAGCGCCTCTATGCGGGCCCAATCCATGAAGGCCATATTTTAACGCACCAACTTCCCCGCCCAGTACAAGACCCCGAACGCGGCCCGTCAATTGCCGTTCGACCTAGCTACAATACTCCCTTTACGAAATCGCCGCTATGCCCCTGCGCCGCATAGCTCTATAAGCCGCCCATGTTGAAACGCCTGATGACATTTTTCCGCCTGCTGCGGACCGGCTGGGTCTTGATCCGTCATGACGCTTTGGTGCCGACGGAATATGCGTCAATGGTGCCCTGGCCCGTGCGGTTTATCGGCGCAATCAGCCGCATCTTTTCCATCGGGAACCGCAAGGGCAATGCGGGCGAACGGTTCGCGCGGGCGCTGCAAGACCTTGGCCCGGCCTATATTAAATTTGGCCAAATTCTGGCAACGCGCGGGGATATGTTCGACCCGGAATTTGCGCGCGGGTTGTCCGTCCTAAAAGATAAAGTCCCGCCCTTCCCCATGGCTAAAGCGGAAAGCATGATTGCCGCCGAATGGGGGGCGCCCTGGTCCAAACACCTGGCATCCCTGTCGGAGCCCATCGCCGCAGCCTCTGTTGCGCAAGTCCATAAGGGCGTGTTGCATACGGGCGAGACCGTCGCCGTCAAAGTTCTACGCCCCAACATCACGCTGCGCATGACCCGCGATATGGACACCATCGCCATGGTGGCCAATTTGGCGCATGGCGCTGTGCCGAATTTGCGCCGGCTTCGCCCCAAAGACTTTGTTTCCGAAGCGCGGCGCGCTGTTATGCTGGAGCTTGACCTTCGGCTGGAGGCCGCAGCGCAAAGCGAGCTGGCCGAAGTCGCGGAAGACACAAACCTGTTCCGCGTGCCCGACCTCTATTGGGATCTCGTCGGGAAGGACATCCTCGTCAGTGAATGGATTGACGGCACAGCGCTCTCCTCTGACGAAATTCTGAGCCTGCCGGAGGCCAAAAAGAA
>Ga0114953_1003148_pt1 | contig 11297 bp, 8 predicted proteins | sample SidtaG_FD_87298 | JGI IMG/M metagenome (GOLD analysis project Ga0114953, IMG submission 87298) | Marine algal microbial communities from Sidmouth, United Kingdom - Sidmouth_Male2 metaG | ecosystem: Host-associated > Algae > Red algae > Unclassified | place: Sidmouth, United Kingdom | collected...
CTCGCAAGGTCTGACCGATAATAGGAGTGCGGCCTAAACCACCGCCCACAATGATATGATATCCTGTTTCGCCGACATCATTCTGTACGATTTCAATACCAATGTCGTGTGCGCGTATAACAGCGCGGTCTGTCTTGGACGCGACCACAGCAATTTTGAATTTACGCGGAAGGAAAGCAAATTCCGGATGAAGTGTTGACCATTGCCGCAGCAACTCAGCAGTCGGGCGCGGATCTTCTATCTCTTCCGCCGTTGCACCGGCATATGGATCAGACGTCACATTGCGGATACAATTGCCCGACGTTTGAAAACCGTGCATTTCAACATCGGCTAAGTCTTGCAGGATATCAGGCACGTCGGTCAGTTCAGGCCAGTTAAACTGCACATTCTGGCGTGTTGTAATATGGCCGTAGCCGCGATCATATTTATCCGCAATCATCGCGAGTTGGCGCATCTGTTTGGAGGACAAAGTGCCATAAGGCACCGCCACGCGGAGCATGTAGGCGTGCAGTTGCAGATAGAGACCGTTCATCAAGCGCAGCGGCCTGAATTGAGCCTCGGTTAAGCGGCCATCAAGGCGGCGCTCCACTTGAGCCGTAAATTGCTTCACACGAGACTGGACGATCTCATGGTCAAATTCGTCGTAACGGTACATTATTTCACCTTTTGCAAGCCGAGCTCATCGGCTGTGTCATAGCTTGGGCCTTTGACGCGGAATTTTTCGCGGTAGCGGACGGGCAGTCCTGTGTCGGGTTCCACATCAATGAAATAAACACCGACAACTAGATTGTCATCTTCATCCGCATCGCCCTTGGCCTGCATCTTTTCCATCACGGCTTCGTCTTCGGTTTGCAGGGCATCGCCATAATCGCGTGACCATTCAAACTCAGAGGTCAGCCAAACATTCATGCCTTCGCGAAGCTCATTAGCTGTCAAGCTCTGCGGGCCTTTGCCCTTATGTTTGAGCGTGCTCATACAATTTTCCTTTGAGGCGACACCTCTTTTTTAAGAACGTTCTTAGCAGCAGAGCGCGGGGAATAACCCAAGAGCAAAATAGCGGGTCCCTTAATGCCGTGAGCTTTTATGTCATCCGAGAGCCGTTCCAATGTTGTCGCCACGATAATTTGCGTATCGCGCGACGCATTTTCGACAACTGTTACAGCGAGGTCCTTTGCCGCGCCGTGCATAAGCAAACGCCCTTGAATAAAGCCAGACGCGCCAACACCCATATAGACAGCGGCGCGGGCGCCACCAGCCGCGAGGCCTTTCCAGTCATGCTCGGCAAAGCCTTTGGCATCATGGCCCGTCAGAAAAGAGACCGCTTTATTATGACCGCGAGTCGTGAGGGACATTCCAATTGCGGCGGCGGCAGAGGCGGCAGAGGTAATGCCCGGTACAATATCATACTTCACGCCTGCGATTTCCAAAGCATCAATCTCTTCATCCGCGCGTCCAAAGATTAGAGGGTCACCGCTTTTAAGGCGCACAACTGTCAAACCTTCTAAAGCTTTTTCAACAAGGATGGCGTTGATCTCAGCTTGGGGTGTGGAAACGCCGCCCGGCTCTTTACCCACATAAATATATTCAGCTTCACGGCGGCCAAAATCCAAAACGCCTTGGCTCACAAGACGGTCATAGACAATAATGTCTGCGCTGTGGAGCTTCTGACGCGCGGCCAAAGTCAGCAGGTCGGGGTTACCAGGGCCGGAACCTACGAGGGAGACGTGACCAATCTTGTCTTTCACATGGACCGCCAATTTATCTTGAACGCGGACCGTCAACTCATCGCCAGATACGCGCAGCTGGTTTACAAGGTCTTTGCCATCGAATATGTCGGCCCAGAAGAGCTGCCGTGTTGATAGGCTTGGAATAGCCTGCTTAACTTTAGCCCGTAAACCATTGATAATATTGGAAAGTAAACCGAGTGTTGACGGCAACCGTGCTTCTAAATCTGTTTTAATGGCGCGCGCCAAACTAGGGCTTGTGCCCTCTGTACCTATGGACACAATGACGGGACTACGGTCGACAAGAGCTGGCGTAATAAAATCACAGGCCTCTTTTTGGTCAGCGGCATTAACAAGCAAACCCTTTGCTCTTGCTAAGTCACCAATCTTCAAATTTAGCGCATCATCCTCTGTAGCAGCATAGACTAAGCGCACACCTTCAAGGTCAGTTATCTCAAAGTCTCGCTGTATATAAGTAAGACGCCCCTGCTCCGTCCAGCGCGCAATTTCGGGGTTTATAAAAGGCGCAACCACGACCAGCTCCGCCTCTGTCTTTATAAGCGTTCTAAGCTTGGCTTCAGCCGCGCCCTCACCGCCAATGATGAGAATTTTGGCGTCTTTCGTATCTACATGTATGGGTAAATATTGCATTTCTAACCTGAAGGGCTGCTCACTTGATTTGTCTTGCTGTTCTATATATAGAACGACTGAGCAATATTCCAGTCCTTAAGAATAAATTATTTGTGAGACTATGGCCCGACAGAAACGACAGCCTTGCCCTGAAACTGATGCTTTAGCAGAAAAATTGGGTAAAACCATACAGCGTTTGCGTATGGCAGATAAAATGTCCCTAGGGGACCTCTCGATAAGTTCTGGTGTCGCAAAGTCGATGATCTCTCAAATAGAGAAAAACGAAGCTAACCCCTCCCTCGCCACACTTTCGCGCCTAAGCCAAGCTCTAGGCACAAGTGTTCAAGCTATGGTCGCCAGTGATAGCGACGGCTCTGCCCTCGTCCAGAAAGCCAGTATCCATGATACACCCATTTTAAAGAGCGAAGATAATTTGTGTGAACTGCGCATTATTGGATCCGTCGAAACCGTTCAATGGGTGCAGTGGTATGACTTTCGCGCCAAACCCGGCGGCATCTTGGAAAGCTCTGCTCACCCTGAAGGTTCAGTCGAAAATCTTACAATACTGTCCGGTGAAGTGATGGTGCAGGTCGCAGATGAAAACTGGACCGCAAAGGCAGGAGAGACATTGCGCTATAGAGCGGATCGCCCCCACAGTATCAGAAACATCGGTGATACGCCGGTTCATGCGACCATGGTCAATATCCTTGCTCATGCTGTTCGAACCGTAAGCTAGCAATAAGCTAAGACTTGCAAATCAGCCTATTTTCGCTAATGAGCGCCCCATGAATTACCACTCACATTCCAACCCAAGAATATCAGCGCGTTTTGGCGACGCTTTGCTTGCCAGCCTTGCGCCTGATGGCGGGTTGTGGATGCCAGATAAAATTCCGCATTATTCTCCAGAACTAACATCGAAAATGGGCGCGCTAAGTTTTGCTGATTGCGCGGCAGTCCTTGCTAGAGAGTTTGTCGATGATAGCTTTTCTGACCGTGACCTACGAGCAATCTGTCAGGATGCTTATGACTTTCCTGTCCCTTTGACTACCTTATCGGGAACCGTGTTGGATACAGCCACACCTGAGAAAGCGAGCGACTATATTCTCGAGCTTTTTCATGGCCCTACACTTGCCTTTAAAGACTTTGCCGCGCGCTTCATGGGCCGTTCCGCCAGCCATCTCATGAAATCCTCTGACGACACGCGAACAGTTTTGGTGGCGACATCAGGCGATACTGGCGGCGCAATTGGTGACGCTTTTCTGGACCAAGATGGCATCAATGTCTTTATCCTTTTCCCCAAAGGGGGTGTGAGTAAAATTCAAGAACAGCAACTTTGCACAATGGGCCGCAAAGGCGCTAATGTTCGTGCGATTTCAATTGATGGAACATTTGACGATTGTCAGCAGCTTGTAAAAGAGGCCTTTGCCAATAAGGACATGACCAAGACTTACTCCCTTATGTCTGCCAACTCTATCAATGTGGGCCGCGTTATCCCGCAAAGCTTTTATTATTTTTGGACAAGCCTTCAAATCAAGGCCGCACACCCGGGCGTGCCGATTGTCTATTCCATACCGTCGGGCAATCTCGGCAACCTAACGGGCGGCCTTATCGCAATAAAAATGGGCGCGCCGATTGAACGTTTTGTCATTGGCAATAATAGTAATGATCCTTTTGTGGATTACCTAAAAACAGGTGAGTATACCCCTCGCCCATCCGTTCCAACGCTCTCTAATGCGATGGATATTGGACGGCCAAATAACTTCCCGCGTATTCTAGATTTATACGGTAATGATTATGAGGCTGTTTCAGAAGTCTGTTGGGGCGCCTCATTCTCTGATGAAGAAACTGAGCGTCATATGCGCCGTATCTTTACGGAAACAGGCTATGTCATGTGCCCTCATACCGCCGTGGGTCATTTGGCCATGGAAGCCTTCTCAAAGGATGTTGACCAAGAGTTTATCAAGGTGGTCGTTGGCACGGCTCATCCTGCGAAATTTGCGGATAGCGTAGAACGTATCATCCGTGAAGACGTGCCGCTCCCCGCCCCGCTGCAAAAAGCTATGCGCAAAACAAAACGCGTGCATGTCATGGAGCCAAAGCTGAAAGCTCTTGATAATTACTTAGCTATTCACGCCTGATGAAGCTCTCTCGCAAAGCGTTTGAGGCAAGATATAAACAAGGCCATTTAAAGCTGGCCTTCATTGGCATGTCCAATATCGGTAAAAGCTATACGGCGATGCGCTTGGCAGCAGCTTATGATTTCAATCTTATTGAGGTCGATAAAATTATATGGGAAAACTTAGGGCATGACAGCATGGAAGCTTTTGCGCAGTGGCAAGGTCATCCTTATACAAAAGGTTATGGCGAGCGCGAAACCCAATCCATAACGCTCGAAACTCAGGCCACTCTAAAAGCCCTGCAAACAGAAAAGCGTAACCCCATCATCGATACAACAGGTAGCGTAATATATACTGAAGGCAATGTTTTAGAATCGCTGCGTGATGAATATTACATCGTCTATATTGAAGCTATGGAAGATCATATAGACCGCTTGAAAACACAATATTTTAAGCAGCCCAAACCTCTTGTCTGGGCGGGGCATTATGAGAAAATTGATGGCAAATCAGAAACTGAGAGTATTTTGGCGTGTTACCCGAAGCTTCTAGCCTCTCGTGGTAAAGCCTATGCAAAGCTGGCCGATGTCACGCTACCTTCAAGTTTAATCTTAAACCCAGACATTGAGTTGAAAGAGATTTTCGAAACTCTAAAGCCAGCCTTCTAATAAGCGCTCTTTTGCGATATCCGCTAAAAAATCTAGGTGCGCTGCGTCATCGTTCAGGCATGGCACAGCAGTAAATTTCTCGCCGCCATGCTCTTCAAAAGTCTCATGCGCTTCGAGGGCTATTTCCTCAAGGGTTTCTAAACAATCAGCAGAAAATCCCGGCATCATAACGGCTACTTTTTTCATGCCCTCACCCGGAAGAGTTTCAAGAGTTTTATCAGTATAAGGCTGCAGCCAGGCTTTGGGCCCGAAACGAGATTGGAATGTTGTTCGCATATCGGCCTGGCTCATCTTTAAATGTGCGCGCAGCAAATCCGTCGTATGAATACATTCGGCTTGATAAGGATCCCCCTTATCAACATAACTTTGCGGAAGACCATGGTAAGACGTCATGACGACATCAGGCGTCCAATCCAAAGTCTTCAGATGTGCTTTCAATCCATCTCCTAAGGCTTTGATAAAGCGAGGGTCATCATGATAATCGCGCAAGAAACGAAGTTCAGGAACATCCATTCGTTTCGTCAAAGCTTTAGCAACACCGTCATAGACAGAGGCCGTTGTTGCTCCTGCAAATTGGGGATACATTGGAAGGATTGCAATTTTCGTACAGCCCTTTGCTTTGAGTTCATCCAGAGCTGAGCCAATAGAGGGATTCCCGTATCGCATCGCGATATCTACATGGACGTCCGGCCCAAGCCGCTCAGAAACGCCCTTGGCTTGCGCGCGCGTAATTGCGACCAACGGCGCTTCAGTTCCTTCCTCGCCCCAAACCTTTGCATAGGCACGCGCAGAACGCGCTGGGCGGGTGCGCAAGATAATAAAATGAAGAATCGGACACCAAATCCACCGACTCGTATCAATCACTCTCTTGTCATGTAGGAATTGAAAGAGGTATTTTCTGACGGCTTTGGGGGTCGGGGCATCGGGCGAGCCTAAATTTACGAGTAAAAGCCCAGGTTTATCAGCCATTCTGTGTCCTTTTCGCCATAGGGCAAGTAAATTCGTCCTGTTGAATGCGGACTTATCTTGACCGCGCAGTAACAGTGCTTACGAATAGAGTATACTCGTGAGATTGAATATAAATAAGAGGACATTATGCGCAAATTATTACTCTCAGCTGCAAGTCTGACGGCCTTGGGGCTCATGGCTTGCCAACCCGAAGCCTCTGCGCCAAGCGCAGAGATTGAAAAGCCAACAAAAACAGTAGAGACCCTAACGGCCGCTGCGAACGCCGGAACTGAAAACGGCGCACCAACTGTGCAGGAAGCTAAAGAGTTTTTAGAACAAGCTGAAAAAGACATCGTCGAGTACAGCGCTTACGCGAATAAAATTTATTGGGTTCAAGCCAACTTTATTACTGATGATACGAATGCCCTCGCCGCGAGGGCAGGAGCACAAGGCGCAAAAATGTCCACTCGCCTAGCCAATGAAGCCAAGCGGTTTAACGACTTACCCCTTCCGGCCGACATGCGCCGTAAAATGGACGGTTTGAAGCGCGGCAGTAATTTTCCCGCGCCAGAAAAAGAGGGCGCTGCAGAGAAACTTGCCAAGATTATGACCGACCTTGAGGCTAAATATGGCACGGGTAAGTTCGAGCATGATGGCGAGACAATTACGCTCGGCCAAGCCTCAGATATTATCGCGTCCTCAAGGGACCCTGAAGAACTTCAGGCCGTTTGGGAAGGCTGGCGCACGATTTCGCCGCCTATGAAGGATGATTATGCCAATATGGTGGATATCGTAAATGAAGGCTCCCGTGAATTGGGTTATGAGGACACAGGCGCTTTATGGCGCGGCGGATATGATATGGACGGCGAAGCTTTCATAAAGGAAGCTGACCGTCTTTGGGGACAAGTTAAACCTCTTTATGACCAACTCCATTGCAACACGCGTGCTGCCTTGAACGAAAAATATGGCGATGAGGTTCAACCTGCTGATGCCCCTATACGCGCAGATCTGTTGGGGAATATGTGGGGCCAAAGTTGGGGCAATATTTATGACATGGTCGCGCCTAAAGGCGGCGGAGAAGGTGTAGATGTTACAGCCCTGCTCTTGGAAAATGATTATGATCAAAAGAAAATGGTTGAGGTCGCTGAAACATTCTTCACATCACTAGGATTTGATCCCCTTCCTGACACATTCTGGAAGCGTTCACTCATTACAAAACCTCAAGACCGCGAAGTCGTCTGTCATGCGTCGGCTTGGGATTTGGACGCTATGGACGATATTCGCATTAAAATGTGCACCAAGATTAATGGAGAAGACTTTGTCACTGTCCATCATGAATTAGGTCACAACTTCTATCAACGGGCTTATAAAAACCAACCTGTCTTTTATAAAGACGGTGCAAATGACGGCTTCCACGAAGCCATTGGCGATATGATTGCCTTGTCTATAACGCCGGAATATTTGGTCAAAATTGGCCTTTTGGACGAAAAGGATGTTCCCGGCGCTGATGCAGACTTAGCGCTGCTTATGCGTCAAGCCATGGATAAAGTGGCATTTTTGCCCTTCGGCCTGATGGTTGACCAATGGCGCTGGAAAGTGTTCTCTGGCGAATATACTGAGAGCGAATATAACTCAGGCTGGTGGGACTTACGCGAAAAGTATCAAGGCCTTCGTCACCCCGGCGAAACACGCCCCGGAGATGCTTTTGACCCTGGTGCTAAATTTCACATTCCGGGTAATACGCCATATATGCGCTATTTCCTTGCGCATATCCTACAATTCCAATTCCACAAAGCAGCCTGTGATATGGCTGGCTTTGAAGGTCCCCTTCACCAATGTTCAATCTATGAAAATGAAGAGGTCGGCCGCCGTTTCAATGCGATGATGGAAATGGGCGCATCCAAACCTTGGCCTGACGCTTTAGAAGCTTTCACAGGGACACGTGACATGGATGGCTCTGCTATTTTGGAGTATTTTGCGCCTCTTATGACCTATCTAGAAGAGCAGAATAAAGACCGCACTTGTGGTTGGGACAAAGCCGCAGAATAACACGACTTTACGTATAAACGCCAAAGCCCGCTTATAGTCTCTATAAGTGGGCTTTTTGCGTTATGGTTAACGGCTCGGAAAGGAGTCTTGTTTTAACTTATATCATGGACATGCAAAACGATTCTCAGATACCCACCGCGTCTTTGAAAAAGACAGGCGTGTTGATCGCGACAGATAACATGATAGAGTCGAGCTATATCAGTGAGGTTTTGATCAAAAAGGGATATGATGTAAAGTTTTGCGAGTTTGACGGCCGCACCTTAAAAGGCACACCTATCGTCCCGCCGAGCGCTGTCCTGTTCGTCTTTTCTGATTACATTGAGAACACGCCAGCGATCATCGCCGCCCTTAAAAAACATTATGCCCCAAAAGATATTCCGTTTATTGGAGCCTTAACCCGCCAAGGTAATTTTGATAAAACAGCCTTTGATAGCATAATTTTTCCGCCAGCACATATTACGCAAATTGCAAATCGCGTGAGCTCAATGATACGCCTCGGCGAAATGGAACGTGAAATTATGCGTCGTGTTGAAACGCTGCGCGAAGATTTTAATATAGACTACACGCTCTCTGATGATGCTTTAAACAATCCCTTCCGCATACTTTTTATCGGGAAAGCAACGCCAGAATTCATGGTGATCATCAACGCCTTACAAAAGAAAAATGTAGAAGTCGTAGCCGCCTTCACATCCTTTAGCGCATTTGACTATTTGCACGAACGCGCCTTTGACGCTGTCGTCATGAACGCACTGGAACAGTCTGAGCCTGCCCTAACGATTTCAGAAGCCATGCGGAGAAATGCGAAGCTTTTCCATGTACCAAGTTTATTCCTCATAGACCCCAACACATTCCAAGATCATGAGCTCGCTTACAAGAAAGGCGCGCGCGATATCATCTCTTCTGATGCGGATACGCAGGAAATTAGTGGCCGCATTTTAGAGCTGGCAAATTATCATCGTATTCATGACCAGTTAAAGCGTGAGTTTAACAGTATTGGCGGCAAAACCTGCTTGGACACGGCAACCGGCGTGTTTAATGAGGCCTTCTTCCGTGCCCATGTGCGGCGGGTTTGCGAGACCGCGAGACATGTGCAGGAACCTGTCTCACTAATGGCCATACGGGTTAGACCCAACGCTCATTTCGATATTCCCAAAATTAAAGTCGACGAAGCTATCGCGCAGATTGGCGCTATATTGAAAAGTCTTGTTCGCATGCAAGATATCACAGCACGCATGGATCAAGATATCTTCATGATAGCCTTTCCTGGTCATGATCGAGCTTCTGTGGCCCCCGTGATTAAGCGCATCGAGGGGATTGTTGATTGTGCGGCGTTTGAGTCAGGCAATTCACAGAATGGAGCATTCACAATGTCTTTGGAGCCCGTGCTTGTCGAAATGATGCCTCATGAAAACAGCAAGTCTTTAATAGAGTCCGCCTTATCTGAACTGACTGGCGAACCTATGTCAGATGACCGCATTAGCGCCTAAAGAATAAGGGCCTTAACGGCACGTTCAGTCCCTTTCAGGCGCGTGGCTGGCTTTTCAAAATTGCCCTTCACTAAAATCGTTTGATCGGGCCGTAATCGCCAACCACTATTCTGTGTGATAGCGTTGAGAATAATCGAAGGATCTGAAACATCTTTATGGCGAACGGTCAAAACAACGCCCATTGGCCCCGCATCTATTTTTTCTACATTCGCCTGACGGCATAAGCGTTTGATTTTCATGACTTTTAAGAGCGAGTCAACTTCCTCAGGCAACGGCCCGAAACGATCGATTAATTCCGCTGCGAGTGCATCACCAGCCTCATCATCTTCTACTTCTGAAATCCGGCGATAAGTGGCCAGACGCAGATTGAGATCCTGAATGTAAGGTTCCGGGATAAGGATGGCGACGCCTACATTGACTTGCGGTGACCAGCTTTGGTCTTTTAGCGTGTCATCATTACGAAGTTCGGCGACCGCCTCCTCAAGCATATGCTGATAAAGCTCAACACCGAGGTCTTTAATATGGCCTGATTGTTCTTCGCCCAGTGGATTGCCCCCGCCCCGCATATCTAAATCATGGCTCGCAAGCGTAAATCCGGCCCCAAGTGTATCCAAGGATTGTAGTATTTTGAGGCGTTGCTGTGCACCCTGTGTCGCCATACGCGCCTCAGGCATTGTTAGGTAAGCATAGGCTCGAACTTTAGAGCGGCCAACCCGGCCTCGCATCTGATAAAGTTGCGCAAGACCAAAGCGGTCAGCTCGATAAATGATCATTGTATTGGCCGAGGGAATATCGATACCGCTTTCAATAATAGAGGTCGAAATCAAGACATCATACTGACCATCATAAAAGGCCGTCATTATATCCTCAAGCGCGCCGGGCGCCATCTGCCCATGCGCGATAACATATTTCACTTCAGGCACCGATTCGCGCATAAATTCTTCAATACGCGGAATATCCGCGATGCGCGGCGCAACGAAGAATGATTGCCCGCCGCGATAACGCTCGCGCAATATGGCCTTGCGAATAGAAACCTCATCAAAGGGTGACACATATGTTCGCACGGCTAAACGATCGACTGGCGGCGTCGCGATCAACGATAAATCTCTGATGCCGGAAAGTGCCATTTGCAAGGTTCGAGGAATGGGTGTGGCTGTGAGGGTAAGGACATGCATATCTGCCCGCAACGCTTTTAAGCGTTCTTTATGCTGCACACCAAAACGCTGTTCTTCATCAACGATGATCATGCCTAGATCAGAAAATTGTATCGATTTGGCCAGCAATGCGTGGGTTCCGACAACAATCTCGCATTGGCCTTTTGCTAACTCTTCTTTGGCGGCCTTAGCATCTTTGGCAGAGACCAGACGTGAAAGCTGCCGCATCTTCACAGGCCAACCTCTGAAACGGTCGGAGAAGGTTTTAAAATGTTGCCGCGAAAGGATTGTTGTCGGCGCAACAATGGCGACTTGTTTGCCGCTCATGGCCACGGCGAAGGCGGCGCGGAGAGCGACTTCTGTCTTACCAAAACCGACATCACCACAAATTAAGCGGTCCATAGGTTTGCCGCTTCTTAAGTCTCCAAAGACATCTTCGATTGCGCTAAGTTGGTCATCTGTTTCCGCGTAAGGGAAACGCGCGCAAAATTCATTATAAGGCCCCTCCTCTATGACGGTTGGC
>Ga0114953_1003151_pt1 | contig 11293 bp, 16 predicted proteins | sample SidtaG_FD_87298 | JGI IMG/M metagenome (GOLD analysis project Ga0114953, IMG submission 87298) | Marine algal microbial communities from Sidmouth, United Kingdom - Sidmouth_Male2 metaG | ecosystem: Host-associated > Algae > Red algae > Unclassified | place: Sidmouth, United Kingdom | collected...
CACTACGCACCCCCCCCCGAGCCGGGGCCGGGCGCGGCCCCCCCGGCCCCCCGCCGGGCCCGGCCCCGCCCCTCCCCCCCCCCCCCGCCACCTCCCACCGCTGCCACGGGGGCTCCCCCCCCCGACACCCCGAGGCCGACGACGCCCATGCCGGCTGCCATCCCCCCCCCCGACGGCGGCATCAAGCTGTAGTGGTGGTGGTGGTGATGATAGTGATGGTGCTCGTGCAGCTCTGTTGCCACCGGCCGCCGCGGGGAACGCCCCGTCCGGCGGCGGGGCGTGGCACCCGCGCCACTGGGAGAGGCGGACGGTCGGGGTGGCGGCGGTGCCGGCGACCTCGGTGCCGGCGACGCTGGTCGTCGGCGGTCAGCAGCGCCGACGGGGGCCGAGGCGGCGCTCCCACCCCGCTCCGTAGCCCCTCGGCCGCCCGACGCGGCGGCAACGGCAGTAGCAGTCGCGGCGGTGCCGCCCTCGTGGCCGCCGTCCACGTCTCTTTGGTACCCCTTGGGCCCACCCCCCCCCGCGTGGTGGTGACGTGGGGAGGCAGCCACTTTGGAAATCCCCCCAGGACCGCGAGCACCGCCAACGCCCGACACGGCAGCGGCGGTGGTGGCAGCGGACCCGGTGGCGTCCAGCGCCGCCATCCGCTCCCGAACTGACTGCATGGTGGCGGCGGCGGTGGTGGTCGTGGGCGTTGACCCCCTCCCGCAAGCCAAACTCCCACCAACGGGGAAGGAGGGGGGGAAGGGCGCGGCAGGCGACGGGTGGTTGGTTGGTGGCGGCCGCTTCCCCCTGGGGAGCCCCTCCTCCTCCGCGATGCTCGGCGGGGTGCGGGGTCCTCGACCGTGGTTCCCCCGGGGTGCGGCACGACGCGTCGCGGCGCGGCGGGGGTGACGACGGCGGCGGCCGGCCCACGCGGGTCGCGTGAGGCCCGCCGCACGCACTCGCGGCGGTGGGTGATGACGGGGATGGTGGCGGGGGTGGTTGTCACAAAGGACAGGCGCCGCGCGTGCGTGGTGGGGGGGCGGCAACCGCGTGTCGCGTCGAGCCGCCAACCACCGCCGGCCGGCGGCGTGCACGCCGACCGCGTGGTGCGGCCACAGAGACGAGGCGTCGACGGTCGGTAGCGCAGGCGGCCGCGGGCGCGACGTGGGCGGCGGCGACGGTGGGCGGCCCGTGGAGGCGCGCGCGTCGGCTGCGCGTGCGGCCGGGGGCGCACCGGGCGCACCGGGGCGGCGTGGTGGTAAGCCAACGCCGCCGCCCTTCGCGGCGCACGCTCCGCGCCTCGCGGTGCGCGCGCGCGCGCACGCCGCCCAAAGCGGCGCGCAAACGCCCCGCTCGTGGCTGCCGCCGCCGCTGCTGGCGCCGCCGTGGCACAACCCGGCGAGACAGCGGCACTGTCGTGCACGGCGGTGGCGGCGGTTTCGGGATGTGGGGGGGGGCCTCCCCACACACACTTCCCCCCCCCACCCGCCCCCAACCGCGGCGTGGCGCTCGCGCCGAGACACTCCGGCGTCTCTCGTGAGGGTGTCTCACTGCCCCGGCAGGTGGAGGCGGCCCCCGCACCCGCTGACGCCAGAGCACGCCGAAATGAGGGTGGCCAGTGGTGCGCTGTGGTCGCTGCCCCATCGCCACAAAGCAACATCGACTGCCAATGGCCTGCGCGTGGCCGCCCAATCGGGCAGGTCCAGCGGTGGCAGCGGGCAGAGGCGTGCAAGCGTACCACGCACTGGGTGGCGGGCGAGGGGGGGAGGAGGGATCTGCGAAAATAGCTAGGCTGTCGGTGGCGCTGACGCAGTGTCCCTCGTGTCAAACGGTGTCTCTGGGCGGCGGGGAAGCACCCGAAACGCTTCCGCCCACACGTCGCCTTGAGGTAAAAATACTTGTGAGCTGGCTGTGGAGAGTGGACCGCAACTGCAGTCGGGAGACATAATCCCACACGAACTTTGCACGTCGACACAAGACCACTGAAGTGTCACTTGACCAACAACAATTAGCGGGTAGCAGCGCTCACGCTTTTTTTCAAGGTGTTGGATTCGAAGGTGTCGTTTGCGTGACGAACGATGGGTAAAAGCTCGGTGACTGCGGTGTGGTCAGTCTCGTCGACTTGCACGGTCTGAAGAATTCGTGGGGCACCGTCTTGTTCTAGCCCCTCGGTGTCGGGAGCGCGTACAGAGCCACACTGTAGATAAAATTGTCGTTCGCGAGCGTCTCCCTTCTCTTCGCCGTCAGATGCGTCGGTCCGTTAGGTGAAGGTGTGGTGACAGGCCGAGAAAGGAGGATGCGGCCGCGTCCCAAGACACACGCACCCACTAGCTTCTGTAGTAGATTAGGCGGAGGCAGAACAGCTGAAACTGATCGCCAACGGATTGCAACACGGAGGCATGGCTTCGTTCTCTTCAATCTCTTTGTCAATGAAGACCCGTCGAAGAGACATTGTTAGGAACAATTCGGTCACTTGTGAGAAACTCATGATGCTTACAGATGAAGTCTGTGTTCCAGAATTGCTGCCAAGCCGGCTGCTGCGCGCTTCAGGGGAAACACCGCACGAGTGTCCCTCCAATGGGGGGCGCGTGTTGCATTCGCTCTGCAATCACCTCTTTCAGCACGCCTTAAAACCATCGTTGAGCGCGCCCCCAGAGGCGTTACGCACTCTGACCTCCCGCCGTCGCTGCCCTTCGTCCTATTCAGACGAAACCTATCACGAGGGGACTGGGACCACTACAGTACAGTCTTCGCTCGATCATAAAGCACCCGGTTGTATAGCCCCCTGCTACACAAGTGAGCGGCGGTCGACCGGTACTGGCGTCGATCACCAGCTGGTCGGACGGGATCGGACGCGATCAAACGCGGCACGATTGACGTCGATATGCAGGTCGATCGACTATCAACAATTCCGCAAACGACGTCAATTTCACTGACAATTAGCAGATGGTGTCAATATCACCCACCAGAACGTTCCAGCCCCGCCCCCCCCGGAGACCATCAGGAGCCCAGATCTCGGGCGCTACCCCGGTACCCCACCGCCCAGGTCCCCGTCCCGTTCGCGATCACCGTCCCCGCTGTTGTCACAGTCGCAACCATCGACACGTTCGCTGACTACCGACAATGGCGCCACGCCGCCAGCGGCCCCCCCTATCGACCCCATCCCCAGGACGTGCCCCCTCTTCCACTGGTACAGTGCGACGTGTCGCGGCGGCCGCGGCAAATGCCGTCGTACAACATGCGTATCCATTGGCGTCGCAGGAGACGCGGCATGCCGTCGGTATGGCGGCGGCGCCGGCATCCGCAGCCGCTGTAGCCCATCTGGAGGGCGCCAGTACGCCCTCGCCCGCACCCCGGCGTGGGGCCGCCGGAGCGGCAGCTGTCCACACAGGCGTCCGTAAACAGCGTCAACCGCTCACGCTGGGCAACAATTTGGAGATCATCCGCCTTAAGGACTCGGGGCTGTTTCACACGGCACAAGATTTAGTAAACGCCTTCTACAAACCTACGTCGGTTGCTGCGGTGCGGTCAGCGTGCTAGTCGAGGTCGAGAAGGTCGTTGCAAGCCCGCGCTGCGAGCGGCGAGCCGCTCGACTCCGGGCGGGCGCGGCGGTCGGCCGTGGAGGATGTGGACCGTGAACTGCGGCGTTGGTTCGACATCGTGGATGGCCTGGGGACCAATGCTATACCTTTGAACATGGCGGTCCTGCAGCAGCGGGCGCGCGAGATTGGGGAACGGCTGGGCGTGTCCGGCTTTTCGGCGTCGCCCGGATTTGTGCGGCGGTGGGCGACAAGGCACAACCTAGTCAACATCTCTCTTTGAGGCGCAGGCGGGTCGGCGGCCACCATTGAGGCGGCGACCCAGCAGCGGATGGCAGAAACACGGGCGGACCTGTCTGCATACGAGCCCGACCAAATCTACAATATGGATGAAACTGGTCTGTTTTTCCGGTGTCTACCCAATCGCGCTTACGTGACCTCCGGGCGGCGACGGCGGGCTCGCGGAACGAAGGCTATGAAATCCAAGGACCGCGTGACGCTGGTTCTGGCGTGTAATGCAACGGGCACCCACAAGGTGCCGGTGTCCATCATTGGCACCGCCCAAGTTCCTCTTTTCTTCAAACGCCCGCGGTCGCTCTGCCCCCTAACCAAAAGTCCGCATGGATGGACGCAGACGTCTACGAAAAGTGGTTTAAGACGGTTTTCGTGCCAGCGGTGCGGGCGCGGACGTCGCTACCGGTGGCGCTGGTCATGGACAACTGTGGGCGCATTCGAAGCTCGAGCACGCACAAGTGACAACCATCCCGTTACCGCCGAACGTTATATCTATTCACCAGCCCCTGGATGCTGGCATTATTGCCGCTCTAAAACGCCGTCACAAGCGGCGGCTGCTGGCCTTGGTTCTCGAGGCGTTCGAGCGCACGCGGTCGGCGCAACTTGCGGCCTCCCGTGGGCGGCCGAGCTCATCCGGTGGTGGCCCGTCAGCAGCGGCAGTGTCGGCCATTGGTGCCAGCCTGGCAAACCGCGCGCCGGGCATGGAGGTCATTGGGGCACCGAGGCCTGCCGAGGGCGCGCCGGTTGGTTGGGCTGGAGGGCCTGGGACAGCGGGTGAGACAGGCCACGGAGAGGCCACCAGCGCGAGCGCCAGTAGTGGTGTGGCTGGTGGATTTCGGCCACACTGCGTGGCGGGCGGTGGTGCCAACACATCCTCGATATTGGGCTGCGCTAGACCGGGGCAATCTTTATCCGTTAGAGGCGCCGCGGATACCGTCCGGCGCCAGTCCGGCGCTAGGCCGTCGGATGGTATTGATCGGGCGAAAGGCGACACGCCCTCGCTGCCTCATCGCGCTGGCAGGCTAGCGGGGAGGAGCCCAGCCACTGTTCCGACGGTCAGGCAGTGGGATCTGTCGGGCTTGTTGGAGCTGGGGCCGTGGCGACAGCCTCCTCCGGTCCAATGAGCGGGCCTGAAGCGTACGAGCATCCCGCTGCACGCAACCTGCCGGTGGAGCCTCCCCCTCGACTGCCGAATGTGTGGGGTGAGCCGCCCCCCGCAGAGGATCCCCCCGGTGCTGGTTCGCGGAGGCGCGCCCGACAGCGGCGCACCACGGCGCCACGGCCAGTGCGGGGCGTGCGGGATGGCGCAGAGGCGCACCTGCAGGATGCCGCTGAATTAATTAAGGAGGAGTGGGAGGCTTTGGAGCCCGCCACCATTCCGCACTGCTGGGCGAAGGCGCGCCTTCTCCTGGTCGAGATGGAGGCGCGCCTCACCGCCCAGCGCGGTGACTACCGCAACTCTTTACGCGCCGTGTCTGCCGAGGCTGCTGAGATGCTGAATCGTATGCAGTCGTGTGCGCTGAGTGATAGATGCTTTAGGGATGCACCCCCGGTCGAGCGGCAGGTTGCCGTTGAGACGTGGCTCGAGCTTGAAAGCGACCCAGAAGCCATACTGGACACGGCTGACGCTGATTTTGAAGGACAGAGTAGCTCGGACGATCCGATGGACACCGGCTTTGACAGCGACAGCGACGACTAATAAAAGAGTTAAACGGGTTTGATAAAGAATACAGGCCGAACACATACGGGATGCAAAAGGCTCACAACGCGGCAACGGCTACAAGAGGTAGTGTTACCCTGGCCAAAGTAAGTGCATGCTAACACAGAGGCCTGCAGAATCAGCGGCCATTGCCCAAGCTGGAAAGCCGCGCCACCGAGCCCCCCCCCGTGACACCTCCTTCACAAATGACGCCGCAGTGCCCGCGCGGATGGGAAGCCGATGCAGGGATGGTCGCTCAGCGGACGCGTCAGGTAACAAGACACAGGAGAAGGGGGAGCACACAGGTTCAAGGGGCATAAACGAGCGGCACACGAGCCATCAGCATGGAAAAGAGTATGCCCATTCGGAACGTCAATAATTCCGGAGCCACCTTCACGCCGACCAAGAGCTCCAAGAGAGATTCCACGCCGGTCTGTGCACACGGAGTGGATGGTGAGAGCATCTCGGCTAGACTGATGCCAGTGTACCGAGAATATTGAAAACAGCACGCGTCGAGAACCACCCCAGCCACTGGAACACGGTACAAAAAAGCACATGGGGGGGACGCCGTAGTAGATGAAGCATGAATCACTTCTCTATTCCCTCGAATACATCCTTCCCAGTAGTGGATGTTGAACAAATGAGCAGAGGTTACCCTGAGGAATTGTAAAAGCAAAAGAGGCCGACTTAGACACACTTGGCACCCGTCCATCTTGACAAATGGCGTACCGTTGGCATGAGACGGCCATCCGAAGGTGTGGTACATATAAGAAGAGAGTAGAAGGATGGGGAGAAGCCGTCGCAAAGTGCTACCAAGAAGAGAGAGACACGCCTCGGCGCGATAGTAAATGAGCAGAGGCAAAAACATCGAGACAGAGGCATCCAACACAGCGGCGGAACATTGTGCTGCTGTACAGCACGAAAAAAATGGCATCTCCCCTCGCCCCACGTCGCACCCACCCGAAAAGGAAGAAAACACATGCACAGACGTCGGCGGTCGCCGCCGACGTCGGCGGTCGGGGCCAACGTCGCTACACGTGCCGGAAGTGGGAGGGTGCTCCAGCGGTCGAGCGGAGCCCCGGAGGTTCGAACGCCCGGAGGGAAAGGCGGAGGTCGGCGGGCGAGCGGGTGGTTGGCGGGAGAGACGGCGGGTGGTGGGCGAGCGGTTGGTTGGTGACCGTGCCGGAGTTAAGCGGGTTGGCCGGTGATCAGCCAGAGTTCCGACAGTGAGCAGGTGAGCCGGCTGTCTGCGGCCGTGCCGGTGGTGTGGGCGTGGGCCGGCATTGTGCAGGCGTTCCGGCGGTGTGCGGGCGTGCCGGCGGCGTGCCGGCGGTGACGCGGTGTACCGGCCGTGCGCGGATGCGCCGCCCGTGCGCGGATGTGCCGGTGGTGTGCAGGCGTTCCTGTGCTGAGAAGGCGTGCCTGTGTTGTGGGGGCGTGGCTGTGACTTGCGGGCGAGCCGGTCGTGTGCGGGCGTGCCTGTCGTGGGCATGAATGGATGTCGAGCGGTTTGTGCGTCGGACGATGGTGTGCCAGTGGTGTGCGGGAGTGCCGGCGGTGTGCGGGCGTGCCGGCAGTGTGTGGGCACGCCGACGGTGTGTGGACGTGCCGGCGATGAGCGGGCGCGCCGTCAATGTGTGGGCGTGCCGGCGGTGTGCGGGCGTGCCGGCAGTGTGTGGGCGTGCCGGCTGTGTGCGGGCGTGCCGGCCGTGTGCGGGCGTGCCGGCCGTGCGCGGGCGTGCCGGCGGTGTGGGAAGGATTACAAGTGCGGAGGGTGTGGCCGCGTATGCGCGCCGTGCGTCAGTGTCTGAGGATTGAATCAGCCAGTGTGTGGAGTGATGGATGTGCATGGAGGCACGTCGATCGCCGCCGGTCGAAGTCAATTTGTCACGATCAACGGGTGGTCAAGCGTCGCAATTTCGCGGTCGACTACAATGCGCGCACCCCTGCTACAGAACCGAGCAACGACTGTAGACCCGGTCCTGCCTTTATGAGGACCTACAGTTCCTGTACTTCCCTTCAATTTGCTACTCTGGTTCAGAAAATTTCATCTCGATCCGCGAGGCGCGCTGGCGCCCACGTCCACAGCGCCCGTCGAGACAAGGGCCCCTACCGCCCCACGCGGTACACCACGCCCAAGTAGGATCCACAGCCGAGCAACTCTGGGACTCTGCTAGCGCCCGGAGTATGAGTGTACGAGTCCGTCGACTCGCCGGCACGTGACGGTCCGTGCGTTGGAGCGGAGCGCGGGCGGCGCGCGTCGCGGCCGCCGCCGAGGCTCCGTGCTGCAGTGGCTACGAACACTGGTGTAGAAAGTTGACACAGCCATGCGTGAGGCAGGGCAGTGATTCGTGTCGAGGAGCTCGCTGCCGGATTCTGGTGGCTCGCTACCAAGTGACAGGCCTGCCGGCTGCGGGGCGTTCACTGATGGCGTGATGGCTGCAGCTGGTTCCGCATCGGTATTTTTCATTGCTCTCATAGCTTATAGCTGTGTTGAGGCACTCGTCTCTGGTCAAGCTCGGGGTGCTGAACATCATGGGGTGTTGAACGGTACTCTCAGTCATTGGGAAGGACGAGAGAGATTGAGGGCTAGAAGTGACGCGGCGAACACACACTATGTAAAGGAGATGAAGCTCAGATGCAAGAAAAGGTGGCCCATACAGAAACAGCGTCGCCACATCAACGTACAGCAAATGGCATTGTTTTTATCAAAATATAGTGATTTTCTCACACGTTGAAATCACGCAAACAGGTGACGTGGCCGAGTGGTCAACAGTTCCACAGTAAGGCGCCAGTTTAAGGCACTGGTCTTTCGGGGCGTGAGTTCGAATCTCACCGTCATCATGATTTCGTTTTTTCCTGTGGCTGTGCATGCGGTTGACCCCAGAAGAACGCGCAGTGTCCGTGGTCTTCATGTCAAGAGTACAGTGCGTCTCCATTCATATCACACCCTCCTGAGAGACAGATGTCGTTTCCATCCTGCACTGGCAATATGAAATTGGCGCGATTGACCCACAATATTGACGTTGACCCACCGATCAAGTCCGGCAATCGGCCGCCAGACTCTTCCATGGTCGACAGGCGCAACCCGAGCGATGCCTTGGGTGCGCGTTCCGCAGACTCCACCGACACCGCTTTTTCCCCATCCGCCCCCTCAGCGGCGGTAGCGCGACGCTGCCGACGCGCCTGATCGACTGTCGCTCATGCGCGTGGCGTCGGGTTGGGCGGTCGAGGGGGGGGGACGGGATGGCATTCTCGTCGGAGCGCGACGCTGTCGTGTGGGGTACCACAAAGTGTTGTCGAGGAGCCATCGGCAGTGTGGCGCGTGACTGCGGTGGGGGGTGGTGGAGGATTGAGCGGGCGTGTTGGAGGGTGGTGCGTACGGGGTGTGTCCATACGGGATCGTTTTTTCTTTTTCTTTGTGGCATCATGCCCATGATGCACGCACAACGATCCTGCTTGAAACGACGTTCACGGGTGGGAAAGGGGGTGGGGGGTGCTGCCAAGGTGCGTTCATCAGGGGGACAATGTGCCTGCCGAAGAAGACGGACGCCAAGGGTCAGATGCAAATAATTGAAATTCTCACCACGTAAGTCAGCACAATCAAATACGAGTGCTTCAACTACGAGTCGGCACTATCGGCCACGTCTGCACCCGAGGCATCCATATCTTGCACAACGGCATCCGCCGCGCCGACCACACCAGCAGGGCGCTCTTCAATATTCATCCACTACTCCACCACGGCCCGCTGGGCCACGTCGTCCAGCCCCGCCAGGGCCTCGCTGCCCAGCGACGTGCCCTGCATGAGCTCCAGCATAACGTTGACGTCGTCGGACACCGATCGGAACGTCCGGCGGTACTCGCCGTGGAAGCGGAGCAGGTCCACCGTGCGGATAGCGCCGAGCACGTCCGTCTTGGCCCAGCAGTGCGCAATGGCAACCGACGACAGCTCCTCCCACGCGTCCTTGATCATGATGGCAACGTCCATCAGGTTCGCCGCCCCGCCGGCGACCAGGCCTTCCCCCCAGCCGGCGGGGCGGCCGTGCGGCCGCGCCGCGACGCGGGCACTCTCTTGGTCTCCCAGCGCTTGTACGTACTCGTCTCGTGGGGTGACAAACGAAGGCCCACCGTACGCGGCCGCGGGGGGGGGGCCTGCAGCCACGATGATGACGTCGGCGGATGCAGGCACGACTGCTACCGACGCGGGGTCCGCCACATTGATGGTGTCGGCGGCCGTGGGGGCGGCCGCGGCCCATGCGGAGACGGCCGCGGCCGACGCGGGGCCGGCAACGATAATGGCGTGGGTGTATGCGGGGAGCTCCTCGGCCGACGCGGGGGCGGCCCAAGACGATGCGGGGGCGGCCACGAACGATGCGGGGACGGGAGAGGCACCCCCAGCGGCTTCCATGGCGCCACCCTGGACAGCGGCCAGCGCGCCGCGTCGAGGGGCTGCCCTGGCGTTTCCCCCTGCGGGGGCGACTGCTCGAGGGGGTCTGGCGGGGAACACTTCGTCGTTCGCCCTCGACACCACGTCACCGAGGGCGGCTACAGTGCGCCCGAGGAAGCGGCGCCTGTACCCGCGCTTGACAGCAGCAATAATGCCAGCATCCATTGGCTGGTGCCTTGCCGAGGAATTGGGGGGAAGAAAGATGAATTCCACTTGAGGATGACTCACCTCGGACCCGTGGGAGGACGCGTTGTCCATGATCAAAGCGACCCGGCGGGGGCGCTCTGCCACGGTCCCCGGCACGAAAACCCTGTCAACCACTGCTGGAAGCGAGAGGCGTCCATCCAGGCGCTCGACTGGTCGAAGTAGGGGACGGGGGGGGGACGTCCAGCTCCTCGAAAGCACTGTGGGGCCTTGGACTTCCCGATGATGGCGATCGGTAGCTTCTCTGTCCCAGCTGCGTTGGTGCAGCAAACCAGCGTCACGCGGTCCTTCGACTTCATGGACTTGACCCCGCGCGCCTCACGGCGCGCCCCGGCGGACACGTATGACTGCGAGGGCAAGCAGCGGAAGAAAAGGCCCGTTTCATCCATGTTGAAGATGTCCTCCGCGCGGTACGCCTCCAGCCGCTTCTGCACCACCTCCATGCCGCGTTCCGCCGCCTCCTTGTCCACCGCGCCTCCTTGGCCGTGCAGCCTCACGGACTTAATGCCAGTGCGTGACAAAAAGCCGCGTAAATAGTCCCGGCTGGCGCGAAAGTCGTCCAGCTTCAGAGCCCGCCCAATCTCAACCGCCTCGGCCTGCAAAAGCCCGAAAGAGATGGGCACCGTCTTATGGTCCAAGTGCTCGATGGCCGCCAGCCACTCCCGCAGGCGGTCGTCAACGCCTGCGTAGTGCCCCTTGCGCATGACCGTCCGCATCTCGGTCGCGTCGTCGTTGGGCATCGCGAGCCATTTGTGCCGAGCCCTGTACACTTTGCGTGCCGCCTCCTTGGAGACCCCCGTTGGAAGCGCGGCCAGCACCGACGACCACGTGCGCCCCTGCGAGCGCAAGCGGCAGATCTGCTTCTTGACCGCGATGGTGATGGGCACGCGCTCCTTCCGCGGATTGTCGGAGATCAACGTCGAGTCGTCCGACGCCGGTGGCACAGCCGCCGCGCCAAGCTCGGCGCGGCTCTCGCTCGCGGAAAGGATGGACTCCCCCGCGGCCGCAGCCGCCACCGCAGCCGCACGCACTGCACCGGGAGCTTTAGCAGCGAGACCGGGCGCGGCCCCAATGAAAGATGCCTGCATAGCGCGGGCTACTGCCTCGCCGTGGGAGGAGAGGGAA
>Ga0114953_1003156_pt1 | contig 11287 bp, 12 predicted proteins | sample SidtaG_FD_87298 | JGI IMG/M metagenome (GOLD analysis project Ga0114953, IMG submission 87298) | Marine algal microbial communities from Sidmouth, United Kingdom - Sidmouth_Male2 metaG | ecosystem: Host-associated > Algae > Red algae > Unclassified | place: Sidmouth, United Kingdom | collected...
AAATAGGGATTGTTTTTTCGCTGTTAGCTGGTTAGCAGTTGGCTAGTTGGCTTCCCTCATTCGTGAAATACGTTGAAGAGAAGCCAACTAGCTAATAGCCAACAGGCTAACAAGCCAAATTTTCAATGCAATCACCTCCAAATTAAAAGTTACCGAACCATTGTTATCCCAATAGTTGAATTACCTTCTCTGCACTTTGGCACTTACAGTTTCTCTCGCCTTTGCGGCCCGAGACGCAGCGCTCGCCATCCCCTTTTCTGCCGCTATGTCATAATATTCTGCCGCTTTAGTATACTCCTCATTGGCCATAAAATAATCTGCCATGCTATCGTAAGGATTGGCCTTTGCTGGAGAAACGGCTAGGTAATTATCAAATGCGGACTTCGCTTTTTTCATTTCTTTTCTATTCAAGTAGGAATAACCCAGTGTATTGTAAGCAGCGTCAAAATCGGGGCATAGCGCAATTAATCTTAAAGAATATTTTATCGCGGAAAGATCATCCTTGTCGTTGAATGCAGCATTTGCGGCTGCCCAGTGGTAAGCTTGTGGTGTATCAGGATAAGCGGCCATCAGGGCCTTCAAATTTTTGGCGACACTGGCTTTAGGATCTCTGTCCCAGACAAGTAATTGTTCCCGTACGTTTTTCTCTGCTTCGGTGAAATGCTGGTTATCAATTGCCAGTGCTTGATCAATCAGCGCCGCTCTTTCTTTTTTGGGACTATAATAAATCTTCAAGGCGTAGGCCATAAAAAAATTGGGATCTTCTTCAATCGCTTCGTCCAGTTTTGCGTTTGCTTCCTTAATCTGAATTTGGGAACCCAACAAGGCAGCTTTACAGTAAGCGGCTTTGGCAATGCTGGATTTGGTAGAAACGGGTAGATAATAATTTTCGGCAGTGATCATTTGTAGATCGCCGACCATTTCCACATCTGCCAGTTTTTTAGTATCGACGTATTGCTGAAAGGCGGTGATTTTACCATCGTCGTTTAAAGTATACAGGTGTGCTGCCTGTGCATTATAAGCGGTTCCATTCTGCTTTATTTTTCCGTCGTATCGCAAAGTTGCCAGCACCTGATTATTGGACATATCGTGCAGTTGAATGTCTTTTAGGTTGAAATATTCATTGCTACCCATGATTCTGGAAAATACGCCATCTAGGACCGCATCCGGTCCGATGTAGGGATTGCCATCCGCCAGGGCATTACCCTCGGCTTCATTCCAGACCACCATCGGATCCAGTCTGCTGAGCACCTCGGGAATATCTCCTTTGGCGAAGGATTTATACAGCCCATCGATAATGCCCACGTTTGCGGGATTGGAAATCAGCCCCAGTTGTTGCATGAAAATGGCATTGTCAAAAAAGTCATGTTCCAGAGCGATCTTTCCGTTTTTCATTCGCGTAATGGTCACTCCATTTAGAACGACCGATTTTCCAGTAGCCGGTATACCAAAAAAATCACCGGTATGGATTCCTTTAAAAGTCCATTGCTTGACCAGTTTGTCGCCGTTTCCAAAAGCATCATTTACGGTAAAATCAATATTGGAGAATCCTGTCAGAAAGTTTTGGTAATAAGCTTTAAACGCTTCGATCCCAACGATGTTTTCGGGTGTCATAATCAGGGTGACATCTCTGGTGAAATTGTTTTCATTGATGGCATCAATATTTCTATTATTAACAATGTCATTCCAGGTTTTTTCGTAAATTTTTAAATTGGATTCCAGTTGCTGTTCGGCTGCTTTTTGTCCGAAGAGGGTAGTGGCCGAAAATAGGGTCATACAAATTACGGCGATTAACATTTTTTTAATTGTTTTCATAATAAAGGTTTTAGGATTGTTTAAGAATGATAAATCCAGATTACGTTATACTAATTTTACAGATGACCATCTGATCACGGAACATCGTTTTGAAATGCGATGATTGGTTTGGTCATCGCTTCCGCTATTTGCTTGGTATCGATAAACTGTTGGAGCGCCTTCACCTTGCCGTCTTTGAGTGTCCAGAGGTGAGCGGTCTGGGAATCTATCACCGCACCGGTCTTTTTGCATTTGGCCTGATAACGGAGGGTGGCCAACACCTGGTTATTTTCCATGTTGTGCAGTTTTATATCGGTTAAATTCCAGTACTCACACTCTTTATTGATCCGGTCAAAAACACCGTTTAGGACTGCTTCCGGACCGATATAAGGGCTATGATCCGCGTAGAGGGAATTCTCTGCTTCGTTCCATACTATCTGGTCATCCATGTTCGCCAACAGGGACGGAAGATTGCCCGTCGCAAGAGAATGGTACAGTTTATCTATGATGCCCACGTTTTCTGGTGAGGACTTGACGATGCTCAGTGGGGTCAGTACAGATTTGGCTATTCTCCACTGACCTTCCCGGTCTTTGATCATCGTGTTGGAATACGTACCGTTGATCTGAATTTTCTTATTATAGACGATACTGTTTCCAAAAATCTCGTAGGTACCTTCTGCCAAAAAAGTATGGACTGCATCCGACCAGAAGAGTTTGGATTGCCGGATAAGTAAGGTGGTATTATTTTTCTGGAATTGTTGGGAAAAGTAGTCCGCGATGTTTTCGGCACCACTAATTGCGTGACCATTGGATTCGATACGGACGGCATCTTCCAGATAGATTTCCTGGAGAGCGGCATGGTCTTGCTGGTTATAAGCCGTCATGAACTTTCGGGCTACCACCTGCATATCATATTCATCGGATACGGATTGGCTTTGGAGGCTGACGACTGGGCAGAGCAACGCCACGAGGATTAGTAAATTTTTCATTGGTTAAAGGGGTTAAAAGAATAAAAAATAATAGTCCAAAGGTACGGAAGTAGAACCTTGATGAATAGCAGAAACTGACCGATTGGTAGAACTTTTCGAGAAATCATCAGGACAAATTCCGCACGAACAGGATTATCTGCGCAAATAGGATTAGTTTGGGTTATCAAAATTTTTATATACCGTGTTTTATAACGAAATTTGAAAAAGCTCCCCTTGCGTGGAAACCCCAAACGCATAAACATGAATCGACTATTTAAATTATTATTTTAAATACGATTTCTAAAATGCGACCAAAAAACCATTTGTTCTATTGGGGACTTTTGTATGTGTTGATGGTATCCAGTTGTCAGAATAACAAACCACCCATTACGACAAAAGCCCCGACTACTTTCATTTGCCCGTTAGAAAACGATAAAACCAATTATCGACTCCATCCATTTGTGCAAATTCTGGAAGAAACCGATACACCCTATACTATCACGGAAATTATCCAGTCGTCGCTGCAAGCCAAATTTCAGGCCTACCCGAACCATTCCTTAACTATTCAGAATTACACTTATTATTGGGGCAAGATTCAAATCGAAAATCGGATGACGCACGCCGCAGCTTACACTGAATGGGTCCTTGCATTCTCCAGCCGATGGACCAGCCTGGATATTTACACAAAAGAAGAAACCGGAAATTGGAAAAAGGAACAAAATGGTACTTTTACACCGGATCACCTGAAGAAATACGCACCGACGGCAGCAGGTAATCTGGTTAAGCTTTCGTTACCTCCCGATAAAGTAGTGACGATTTACTTTCGGGGGATCAGCGAACGAACCGCTACCATCCCTTCTTTTTATCTTCGGTTAAAGCACGTAGAAACTTTTTACCAGGACTTATTGGAAGACAAGGTGGCCAATGCCTTTTTTATGGGTTTCCTGACGATGATGTTTTTGTATAATCTGATTCTTTATTTTTACGGACGTGATCGAAGTTTTATTTTTTACTCCGGTTATCTTGCGATGATATTAGTTTATGCGGCGTATAATTCAGTAGATTTTGCGGACTGGTTTGGTGAATTTTTATTTCCAAATCATCCACAGTATTTGTCTTTTTCAAAACTTTCCATTTATTTGGGGCTAATGTATTACGTGGCATTTATTCGAAGTTTTCTGGATTTAGAACATTTACTACCTGGGTGGGATAAATTTTTAAAAATTATAATTTATTTGGGTTTCCCGTTTATAGTACTTGATGTGATCGTAGTAGTCCTCACGAATTTTAGTCACATCATTGAAGATGTGATCGTCGTATCCTACATTATTTTAGTGATCATATCCTGTTGCTTGTTGTTGTATCCATTATATAAAACAAAAGATAAAAAAGGCTATTTTATCATAGCAGGTATTACTGTATTGACCTTAGGGGCCGGATTGACGGTGTTGACCAGAATACAATCCTCCTCTTTTTCGATTTTCTATTTGAAAATAGGAACTGCCATCGAAGTTATTATTTTCTCTCTGGGTTTGGCTTACCGCCTGCGACAACAAAAGCAGGCCGAACAACAAGCGGTTTTTAAACTCAGAGGAAACCAGTTGATTCAACAAAAGAAGCAGCTGGAAACGGATCGACTCAAAGAGCTCGATGAATTTAAAACACGTTTTTATACCAACATCACCCACGAATTCCGTACCCCGCTGACCGTCATTTTAGGTATGGCTCAACAAATTACCGATCACCCCGATAAGCATATGAAGGAAGGAATGAAGATGATTATCAACAATGGCCGGAATCTCCTCGATTTGGTTAATAAAATGCTCAACCTGTCCAGACTGGAAAGTGGTAAAATGACCCTGGAGTTAGTGCAGGGCGATGTCATTTTATTTCTTAGAAGTTTAGTGGCGTCTTTTCATTCCTACGTTGCCAATAAAGAAATTCAATTACATTTCCTTTCTGAAGTGGATAAAGTAGTGATGGATTATGATGCCGACAAACTACAGCAAGTCGTTTCAAATTTAATTTCGAATGCCTTTAAATTTACTCCCGAGAAAGGCCAAATCTATTTTAGCATTCGGAAGGAAAATGAGTCGCTTATTATTCGCGTAAAAGATACGGGTCGCGGAATTCCTGATAGTGACTTACTAAAAATATTTGATCGTTTTTATCAGGTAGACAACCCTGCGACTCGACAATACGAAGGAACCGGAATCGGTTTGGCCTTGTGTGAAGATTTGATAAAATTGATGGATGGAAAAATCACCGTGCAAAGTCCACCGGCAGGGGCCAGAAACGGATCCGTGTTCGTCATTGTCTTACCAATTCGGCAAGATACGTTCATCGAAAAAACAGAGAATATATCGCCTGTAACGCTGCTTAAAAAGGAAGCGATAGAAGTCGAACGGACTTCCACTAATCCTGTTACTGGCCAGTTTATCCAAGAATTGAAGCAGCAGACAGGGCACACCGGGAATCCCTTGATTCTTTTGGTGGAAGACAATACGGACGTCGTTGATTATGTCGCCACTTGCCTAACGGATTACCGCCTGGCGGTCGCTGGAAATGGACAGGAAGGCTTTGAGATAGCTACCGAAATAATTCCCGACCTGATTATAAGTGATGTCATGATGCCCGTCATGGATGGCTTTGAATTTTGTCGCAAACTAAAACTGGACCAGCGGACGGATCATATACCGGTGATCATTCTCACTGCCCGTGCGGATATGGATAGCAAACTCGAAGGGCTGGAACTTGGGACGAATGCCTATCTGCTAAAGCCGTTTAAAAAACAGGAATTGCGATTAACAATCGATAACTTGTTCGGCTTTAGAGATAAATTACGGCAACATTATCAAAATATAGCTGGCCTGGCAGCATCCGAGGAACCCAGCGTGGAATCTTCCCAAATTCCTAATCCGGAAAACGTCTTTGTCATCAAGACGAGAGAATGTATCGAAGCTCACATGGACGATATTAATTTTAACGTCGAACAACTGGCCCAGGCATTACATCTCAGCCACTCCCAATTCGGTCGAAAACTGAATGCCCTGACCGGGTATTCTCCTAATCAGTTTATTCGTTTCATTCGACTGAAAAAAGCAAAAGAGTTGTTAAGGGACCTGGATTTAAGTGTTACGGTGATCGCGTATGATTGCGGTTTTAAGGATGCGAGTTATTTTACGCGGGTATTTAAAAAGGAGATGGGGAAGACGCCAGGGGAGTGGCGGGTGGGGTTAGATGTTTTAAATTCATAGTTGAGTAAACAAAATAAATACAAAAAAAGCCCCATCCCACCAGGACCAGAGCTCGCAAATTCCTCACCAGGAAGAATTACCCACAACAATGAAACTATCTACAAATTCTCAACCATGGATCGCCATCCGACAACCCACTTAGAATCCCTTCATTCACCCCGAGTTAATATACACAAACTATCCTCCACAGCTTCTACAGAGTGAAGAATCTCCACCGGGATTTCTACTTCGTCGTATTGTGCTAGCTCAACAACCCGGTTTTCTTCTTTGTAACGAATACTACCTTCCAGAACCGTCAACTTTGAGCGAATAGGCGCTTTGTGTTCTTTTAAGATCATTCCTTTCTTAAACCCTATCACGAGCACCTTAAAGCTGGTGCCGTGATGAAGAGATTGGGCCACCGGATGATTAGTGTTTTTTAGCTGTTCTTTTACTTTTGTGATGGTCATTTGTTAATTTTTTTGTTAGGGTAATCCCTTTGAGTTGGTTGGTTTATTTTTTGAACCTAAAAAGCTTTATCTCTTATAAAGTTGGTGGTGGTTACAGCTTCGGTATCCACCGCAAAATCAATACTCAACACCGGAAGATCTGCGTGGTTAACAATGGCCTCCACGTTGCTACCCTGGAAAATTCTTTTGATCGGGTGGCGTTCGTGATTAGAGAGGACCAATAATTCTGCGTTTATCGTTTCCGCAAAATTTCGTACACCGGCATCCACGGAGAAAGACTTATGGAAATGTGTTTCACAATGATGGTTTTTTACCATATCTTTAAAATCCTCCATCGCCGCTTTCATCACCTGGGTCGGTTGTGAAAACCAACCGAAAGTATTGATCGAGAGCAGATGTATAGTCTCTGGCTGAAAGGGTTGAATAAAATCCAGAAAATGAGCAAAGGTAGATTTGTCTTCGGTATTGAAAGTAGAAGCAAAAATTACCTGCTTAAACGATAATTTTTCCATTGGATCTTTTATTACCAATACGGGTAAGTGAATTTTCCGGACAACTTGCTGGGCATTCGAACCCATCAGATACTCGGGTTTTCCGCTCTTGCCATGCGAACCCATCACCACAAAATCGGCCTGAGTGGCGACTATAGCTTTTTGTACGGCTTTCATAAATTCTTCTCCACTAATACTGGTTTGCAAGCTAATTCCCTTTTTCAATGCTTTATGTCTATATTTTTTAAACAATTGGTTGGCATTACTTATCAGTTGTTTTGCTTCCGGATAGTTACATTTTCTTTCCTCCGAGTAATTATCCCAGTCTTGAGGAATATGGATGCAGGTAAGAAAATGTAGATTGGCATCAAATTGCTCGGCCAGTAAAAATGCGGCTTCGGTGGCGTAGGTAGCACAAGCGGAAAAATCGGTAGGAATCAGGATGTTTTTCATAATTATTGGATTTTAGTTTTTAAACAACTTGTCCCTGTAAAGATCCAACTAATTTACGCTTCGAAGACTGACATAAATTATCCCCGCAAATGATTTTTATCAACTTTTATTGTTACGAATGATCCTACTTTTACAGAAAAAATAATATGAAAATTTATAATTCCAAACAATTAAAGACCTTACAAAAAGAATTTAGTGATCGATTTCCTTTCTTAAAAATAGAGTTTTTTAAAAATCCTCATCCCTACGGCGTTAACTCCGGTGAAGTCGAAAAACTGGATGCCGAACTAACGGTAGGAGACGTTCGAAAAATGGAGAATGTGGGAAAATTAACCATGGATGGCGACCTTCCCGTCGGTGTTTTTGAAAAAATTCTGGAAGAGCGATTTGGACTTTTTGTCCAGGTGTACCGAAATTCTTACGGTAAATGGTTACAGACCTGGGTGACCGATATCTGGACGCTGGAGGAACAAAATAATCGTGGGAAAGTGTTGAGTCAGGATACCAGACCGACTTTTAATTCTGTAAATTTTAACACCTTTAAGGAATGGCGATTAAATAGATTGACATAGCCTGACCAAACCCTGCTTTTTTAGCGATAAGCAAAATACAATAAATCATAGGTAGATAAAATGCCGACCAGTCTATTTTTTCCATCTATGACCGGCATCGCATGAAAAAAATTCACCTTAAAAATTCCCAGGGCGTATTCAATCGTTTCATTTTCATCAATCGTCACGACTGGTTTTTTCATGATATCCTCAACCAGTAAAGTTTCCGCGAAGTTGGTACTCGCCATCTCCACCCCAAAATCTTTTAGGGTGGAAAATACTTCTTTCACCTTTTGGTAATCCGCCCGACTTAAAATTCCTGCGACCGTTTCATTTTTATCCACGATGGGTAAATGGTGAAAGGAATTATTCGTAAAGATATCCTGGACCTTTTTTAAATTGTCTTTTGGACCAACGGAGATAACCGTTTCGGTCATTATATTTTTTACTGGAGTCTGGATATTCATGGGTTTTTTATTTTTAGAATCGTCTTGGTTATTATCGAATTATGCGAAAGAAGAGGGCCAATAGCCAATAGCCAATAGCTCTCAATGCATTACCATCAAAGGTATCTTGGGATTCATTACAATCGGGTTGGTTTTACTTTTGTGGGTCAGTCGTTGCCAGAAGTTCAGGTGAGGTTTGACGATCACCATCCAGTCGGTATTGTTTTCGCTTGCGTAAGTTTCTAACCCATCCGCTACGGATTCGCTCGCAATGGTATCCATGACCGCATTTAGAGAAGGAAGCTTCTTTTTTAAGTCTTCCAGTTCCTGAATATTTTTGTCCTGATCAGCAACGTGTACGAGATGAATTTTTGCGTTTAAATTTCTGGAAAGCTTTTCTATTTTTAATAAAACGCTCATATTGATGGCGGCAAAATTGGTAGCATACATGATTTTATGAATCTGAGAAAAGGAAGCATCCTGTGGTACTAACAAGACCGGACAGTTGGCACGCGCTGCTACACTGAGAGATACTTTTCCAAAAACTTTTTCCATTAATCCCGTCTCGCCCGTTGCGCCCATCACGATGAGGTCGAATTCGCCCGTGTCGGATAGTTCTACCAATTTATCTACTGCAAAACCAATTTCTACTCTTTGGCTTACCATCCCGGATGCTTGATCATCACTAGCCACAAATTCGGCTAACCGCTCCCGGTTGAGCTGCAATAATGCTCCGTCAATGGGTAATGGTGATTCATTTACCACCGTGGCAGAAGGATGATAAATATTAACAACGGTTACCTGGGCTTCCAGTAATTGCGCTAACTTCATAGCGTATTTAAAAGCTGCTTTTGCGTTGCGCGAGAAGTCAGTCGGTACGAGAATCTTTTTCATGTTTTTTCTTTTATAATGTTATCGGGTATTTTTTGTAAGATATAGCGTCAACAACTCTTTTTATATTTGCAATGTATTGACAAGTATCGGAAAATTTTATGATAATAATCATTACCTTTAGTGACTTTTATCACCTTTTTATATCCAGAGTGCTATTAATTTAGTTTTTGAAAAGATAACCATACCAAACCAAAATCTATTATGAAGAAGATTCTTATCATCGAAGACAATCTGGAGGTTAGAGAAAATTTAGCGGAAATTATTGAGCTATCAGATTACGAAGTTACTACGGCTGAAAATGGAAAAATCGGGGTAGAAAAAGCCCTGGAGAATCCGCCTGATTTGATTCTTTGTGATGTGATGATGCCCGAACTGGACGGCTATGGTGTTTTAAATATCCTGGGTAAAAAACCAAAAACGGCAGAGGTTCCCTTTATCTTTTTGACGGCAAAGGCGGAAAAATCTGATTTTCGGAAAGGTATGAATCTGGGAGCTGATGACTATATCACCAAACCTTTTGACCAGTCGGAGTTACTGGATGTGCTGGAACGGAGGATAGCAAAAAGTGAACGAATCAAAAAAGCTTTTGATGGTACCTCGCAAGGATTAACCGCTTTTATTAACGAAGCACGGGGCAAGGCCGAAATGGAAAAAATAACAGAAGAACGAAGTATCAAAAGTTTCCGAAAAAAAGATACGGTCTATCAGGAAGGGGAGCGTCCCAAACAGCTATATTTTGTTGTTTCGGGTAAAATAAAAACTTATAAAACCAATGATTTTGGGAAAGAATATATTACAGGGGTTTATCATCCGGGAGAATTTCTGGGTTATATTTCCTTGATCGAAGAAGGTCCATACAGCGAATCCGCCACCGCGATGGAAGAAACAACCCTGAGCGCAATCCCCAAGGACGATTTTTACCGTATGCTGCATTATAACCAAAACTTCGCGGCCAGATTTATAAAGTTACTAGCGAATAATATTCACGAAAATGAAGAGAAATTATTGAGCCTGGCGTATAATTCCATCCGAAAAAGAGTGGCCGAAGCACTGGTTTCTTTGGTAAAAGATAAACCGGAAAACGAGACTGATAATGCGATTAGAATCCTGCGAGGAGATTTAGCTAACATTGTAGGTACAGCCAAAGAAAGTGTGATCCGAACCTTGACGGATTTTAAAAACGATGGACTCATAAATATTAATCATCGCGAAATAGAAGTCTTGGAGTTGAAAAAATTACAAGACTTGCCTGGTTGATATTTTACTGAATATTTCACTGAAGTATTCGTGTAATAAGCAGGCTTGGGAAAATTTATTTAATTGGAATCCATCAATTTATCCTTTCCCTTTGGTTCTAGTTTTCCCTTGTATTTTTCCAGTTGCCTTCTAATTTTTTCCGACACATCAGGGATTGCTTTTTCAAAACTCTCTGCATAACTTTTTGCAAAGATAACTTGACCAGGAACATGAACTTTCAGTTCCAGTTCTTTGTCTTTATTTGATTCGGGCCCATCCTTCAATGCAAAATAAACATCTACTTCCATGAGCGGTTTTCCGTTGTGTTCCATTCTCGCTACTTTTTCAGATATTAATCCTTTTAAATAATCGTTGATGCTAAACGGGGCGTGATAATTAATATTCATCGTTAAATATTTTATTGGTTAAAAAATGCGAACCTAACATATGGTGATCTCGCTGAAATTATAAATGCGTCAGGAAAATGACAGCAGAGCGGTCAAAATCTTTTCCCGTCTTAAGGGAGCCAATAGCCAATAGCCAACAGCCAATAGCCAATAGCCAGGTGTTCAATCAGCTGAAAAAACCTCTGCATTTTCATGATAATTTATTTCAATTAAATAAATATCATTAGATACTTGCTCTTCAGAAAATAATGCGATCCCTCTGGGATCGAACGACTGCGGGCCTCGAATCTCGGCTAACATAATGTGATCCCTCTGGGATCAGTCCGAAAAAACGTAATAAA
>Ga0114953_1003157_pt1 | contig 11287 bp, 18 predicted proteins | sample SidtaG_FD_87298 | JGI IMG/M metagenome (GOLD analysis project Ga0114953, IMG submission 87298) | Marine algal microbial communities from Sidmouth, United Kingdom - Sidmouth_Male2 metaG | ecosystem: Host-associated > Algae > Red algae > Unclassified | place: Sidmouth, United Kingdom | collected...
AACCGCCCCAGGGGGCAGGGGGGGGGGGGCGGGGCGGGGCGGGGCGGCGCCACCGCGGCCCCCGGGGGGCGGCGGTTCCGGGGGCGGCGGCGCCGCTGGGGCGGGGGGGGGGGGGCACGCCTCGCCGTCGTTGACGCGGCCGCCCGGGAGTAGCTATTGTGGGACTCTTTATGAAGCGGTGTTCAGCCGCCTCTTCACATCCCGACATGCCGTCTTGTTTATTTTGACATGGAGAGGGGTCTTGCAGTGCAAAGAAGGCCGGTGAATGGGAGGTCCAACATGTGGCCACAACACTTTGAGGTGAGAACCGAGGCTCACTGCCCATTCAGGGGCGGTCCACAGAACGAAGGCTCCCACAATCGCTCAATATGCCATATTTCTCCAACGCCAGTTAAGGACCACAGCGCGGGGCGTACGCGGGTGGTATAATTGCGGGTGGAAAGGGCAAGCACTCTGACAGGCGACGGCGGCAGTGCGGCACGACCTCAGATTCGTTTTCCACCGGCGGGCTAAGGGGGATGGCGGCCACTGCTCCGCGCAGAGCTGTGAAACGCGGAACGCAAAAACCTGCACGCCGTCTCTTGCCACGTTCATGTCCCTTATTGCACCGATTGCTCCTTGTCCGCCGGCTTTCAAGGCATATGAAGGCCGCTGTCGAACGAGGCGGTGACCAACCCCTTCACCGTCCCCTGGTGCTTCACTGACCTCTTCTTTTTCCACACGCGACCCTGCACCACGCCCGCACGCCCCGCCGGCGCTCTCATCGTTGCCGTTTTCTTTTGTTGCGCAGCCGCCACGCGGCGGACGGCCTCCCCCGCGCTGCTCGTTCTCCGGCGGCGCCCCGCCGCAGCCTCCGGTTGTCCAGTTTTCGTGTTTCTGCCGGCATTAACCTAAGGACAGCGAGCCCTGGTGTGCTCCATCGACAGGTCTGTCTGGCGGCGGTACACCTCCAGTCGGCAGACGTCGGCGCCACACCGGACGCGTGGCGAAGCTCCGCACCCGCCCTATGCCTCCCTCCCGTTCCGAACGCTTGCCTTCGGCAGGCACCCCCCCCCCACCCTTCACCATGGCCTGAACACCTTGACCTACCGTCGACTGAAGCGGAGCCAGTGTGGATCTAGATTAGACGGTGGCGGTGGCGGTGCAAGAAATGCGAGTTCGCCGCGGAGGTGGCGGGTATGCATCGTCTTTCGCGGTGTTTTCAACCCACCCTTGACGGCGGGCGGCAGGGAATTTTCCACACGCCGGCGGTGCCTGAGGTTGGAGGGACTGGCGACGCACGTTTCCGAAGGGTGGGTAGCGGTGCTCTTTTATGCGGCGCCGCTGACAATCGACGGGCTGGGCGCATGGGAGGGGACGGCGACGAGGGGTCATGCCCAACATGGCGGCCGCCGCTCGGCCGGATCGTATCGGCGCGGGGGCGGCTGTGGTGCGAATGGGTTCCACGCAGAGAGGCGCCGATATGAGGCGGCCAGAAGATCTGAAGACCACCCCTTATCCGTCGACGAGATCACTCAAATATATTATTGCCATCCTCCAAAAGTTGGCGGTTGCAGAACCGTTGCAATCATCATGCAGCGTACGTGGACCACTGGAAGCGCTAAAATCCGGAAAGAATACTTACAGTTCTGGTTGACATGCGAATAGGGCCTGGAGGCGCACATCGACGAGTGAGATATTCTCCAGAATTCTCACGATCTCTCGAGAAATCGCACAACTGGGCCCAGAATGTCGCTTGGACATGTTCGGGCCAGGACAGCCTGAATAGAATCTCAGATTATCTTGATTCGGGCCCAGACTCTCTGCGACTCTCCAGCCAGCGAGCATCATTGACTTGCGAGAAGTCTAACACCAGATTTAAGCCAACAGAGTTCCGGAGGCCTGGGAATCCACCAATCCGATCGCATTTCTATGTCATGCCGTGTGGTCTGCAGCCTGGTTCTCTGCATCCGCCATTTTTTGTAGGATAGCAATAAGAATGCACACACTTCAAACCCCTGTATCTTTGTTCCGCTTCGCTCAGTCGGATGGAGGATGCTATCTGAGGGAGCCACATGTTGTCCTCTTGACTCCCCAGGGAGTGAGGGTGAGAGCTTGTCTATCAGTGAGCCATTCTGCTGCTTCCAGAAAGCCAATTTTTTACTCCTCCGCGGTGTGTGCACACTTCCGGAGGGTGCGCTCTCCCGGAGGGTGCGCCGACCCGGAGAGGGCACCCTCTCGGATCCTGCGCTCTCCCTGAGTGTGCGTCGTCCCGGTGGGGGCGCCCTCCCGGTGGGGGCACCCTGCCTGTTCGGGCCTCGTACCCAACACCCGGTGGTAAGCCTGCGCGCGACCCGTGCGGGTGTCGGAATGACGGCGGCGCGCGCCCGCCCCGGGAGGCTGGCTTGCTCGAGGTCTGCGCGGGCGACCGCGCTCGCCATCCTTGTGTCGCCTGCATCTCAGGCGCAGGCGCTTGGCGTGGTGGCAGGCGCGCTTTTGGGTCTGGCTTGACAGCGCTTTGCACGAGCGCCTTTGTCGACGAGGCTGGTTCGAGTGCAACGGATAATAGAGCTATCAAACGACGATGCGGTGCTACCAAGACGCCATGGAAGTCTACATGTAGCCCTGCTCTGGGCGGTTGCACAAGGCGCGGTACCGGATGAAGGAGGCCGGCTCCGTCCAACCGCCCTTCTCCATGATCCATGACGGCGTCTGTTGTAGACCCTAGTACTAATGGACGCCAGAGCGCTTCGCCATGTGCGTAGCGATCTCTTTAGCGTCGAGCACGCCACAGGGATCGTACAAGCGACGCATCCACCCCACCATCGTTGCGGCGGCCATGGGATCCTTGTGATACAAACGCATGGTGCCGCCGACCTTCTTCATCAGGAAAACTTTGTAGCCATCTTGACTACCCCGCAGGCGCATCCATGTCGTAAAAGCACGCACAGGGTCTTATCTGAAACGCAGCCAGTCAACGAAAAACTGTATAAATAAGCGACGACACAAGGTAGATGAATGCTAGAAAAGTGACGTCGGCCACACGTCAACTGCAATCAAATTAATGACAGCAATATGGGACATTCGGATGCAGTGCTTCGCGCACGACAACAAGGATACGTACCGCGGATCGAGACCAACACTGGTCGGCCACGTCATGAGCTCATTAACTTGCTTCTTGAAATCGGTCTTGGTCGCCTCATTCAGGCTGAACCTCAGCCACTGCTCCGACTGGCCGAGGCGCGGCGTCGTTAGCGCCGCCAGCTCGCTAAAAAGCAGCGTGCACGACATGCCAAAGGTGACGGACGCGTGAATGAAAACAGCAGTTCGGTCACAAGCGCCGAGCTCACGAGAAGAGAAGCGCAAGGCATGAAACGCAGGGCTCGCGGATGTCGACCGAATCGACCTCGGAATTGCCGTTCCGGGCCTTCTCTTTCTTGTGAGCTGCCTTCATGGCGTGGATGTTCGGTGAGTGTGCCGGGTTGCCCGAAGTTGATGCTGATCCCATGGACGTGGATATGAAACACCGCGGTCCTCCTCCACATCGGGTGGTCGCTTCATAGTGCCATTCGAAACAACCTGAGATCCAAGCGAGATTCCGGGCGCAAAGCAGTCGGTGCGGTAATAGTAGCACTCACATACGCGCATGGCCGCGTCTCTGGCCAGCCCTGAGCTGTCCACATCGTGAGCCGCAGCCCTCTCTATCTATACGTTCTTTCCCACAACGTACCGCGCGTACGCCGTCTTTGTTGCTCCAGCCTTCGTTAAGTGCTCAACGTAGGCTACAGATGTATGCTTGTCCATGGCCACGGACTTCACCACCCGCCGGCTGCAGGTACTTGCCTTCCGCTGCTTGCGACCCATGCTCGCGTCGGTGCGGTTAAACTCAATCGACGGCGGCAGGGCGGAGTCTGGAGCAATGCGGCAGGAGCTCGATCCTGGTCGGGCTGACACATCCGACGGTCTGTGAACTTAAGGTGTTCTCCGACGTCTGCCTCATCGCCAAATAGCCCCGCCGCCGCCATGTCAAAGTCCGAGCTTAGAGTTTGCCTGCTGCCCAGTGCACGAACGATCAGACATCCTCTGTGACAATCAAATCAGACGAAGATCCCACACAAGAAGACGAAAATCCGGCGCGGTTCAGCCCGAGTAAGCTCTGTTCGAGGTCTCTTCCCCCGCCACGATCTTGGGAGGTGCCTATTTCAGACGGACCCAGCGTGGCGCGCGGAGTTGCTATCCTGACTCATGCTTTGTGTCATCAATCTTTGATGACTGGAAATCAACATGTGCCAGTCGCAGTCAAACGTCACGGCTGCGACCGATCTACGCTCGGATGGTGACGAAGAGAGCGATGTTCCGCACCACGACTCTTGATCACTGGGACATTAACACGGCGAGGAGTGGCGGCCAACGCGTCAAGCAACTCGAAACCGCAACAGCGAAGAAATTCTGCCCCTGCCACGACTAGTGGTCCACTGTCCGGCTGATAGAGTGACAAGGAGACGGATGACCTAGGTAGCTTTGCGTCAGCAGCTGGCTTCTCAGCGGTCTGCCGTGCAGCCCACAGGTCTCTGCCGGTTGCGAAGGTCTACGGGGTGCAGTGCGGTGGATGCTTCAGAGACTGCATATGCCCCTTGCCTGTCAACTATCAGCATTCTTGCAGAGGGGTAGTCTCAGAAGCACACGGAGGTGTTCTCCCTCGCCAACCACCTGGCTTGGGATGGCCACTCTATAACAGTGGCAGCAAGCATGATTGCAGATGTCCCACCGACGAGGGCCCGGAACTCCCGTTCTGATATATTTCCAGACTCTGTCAAGGCTCTCATCGTCACTTGTCACATCCAATGCCATCGGATGAAGAAAACAGCTTGGCTTGCGGCTTGGAATTCAACCTGTGGCCAGTTAGGATTTGTAGACCCATGTCCAATGGGCGACTCCGCCAGATGACTTCGGTCAAGTCGATGCGACAACATGGTGTCAGCATCCGATAGTCATATGTCGATCGCCTCGCCCCTGGCACGCGCCGTTCTCTGAGTTCGCCTCGACCCGTCCTCAAACACCAAGCGCGGGGAAAAACTACAGTCGTAGCCATTGGAAGTGAGAGAGTGACGCAGACACAATGTGTCTGCCTCGCTGTCTGTCGTTCAATGGCCTCAGCGATGACATGTCATGTCTGTCTGCAACGTTCTCGTCCAGGGACGCATCGAATTCACGGGAAGGCTGCAACTTTATTAATCTGCGTGATGTCCCAGATACTGACAGAATCGATAAAATGTCAACATGACGCTACTGCGCGCTCTGGGGGATCTGTTGCTCTCTACCCGCGCTGTTAGCAGCTGCTGACGGCACGGGGAGAGGGAAGCGCGGCAGTGCTGGAAAAAAGTGGTGCGCATTTGAGCGCTACCACACCCCCCGTTTATTGCTGACCTCCAAAAAATGGCGGTTGCAGAGTGGTTGCAATCATTCAACAGCGTACGTGGACCAATGGAAAGGCTAGGAATTATCTGAGTTCCTTACAGAGTCTCCCCATGCAGCTCTGCGCACTGGAAACGCACATCAGGATCTCAAGAAATCTGAAGAAATTTGTTGATCTCATGAGAAATCACAGGTCCGGCCCGGAACCCTCTCCATGCCCTCTGCAGGCCCAAGAAAGCGGCCCATAAATCTCAGAAAATCTCATTGTGGATCGCAATGGCTCTGCGTGACTCCTACAAGACACGGTGATTGGCTTGGAAGATTACTGGCGGCAACTCTCAGCCAATAGTTCGATCGTGGCTTGTCGAACAGCCAATCCGACTTCATTTCTACGCCCTGTCGTCGGCTCTGGCGTCCCTTCTCTCTGCGACCTCCATTTTTTGGAGGTTAGCAATAGCAACTAGCATCGTCACCGTTCAAAGCCGAAGACCGTGTTTCCCGCGCAGCCAGCGAGGAGTCTCCAGCCTTCTTCCTGTTTTCATTTCCGACGTCTGTACGATGCACTCTCCGGTGCCTGCGGACCTCAGCAGCAACCCCCCACTCTTTCTTGTTTGCGGCCAGCACGCACGGGGATTGTGATGGCCTTTCGGCGACAGGGCAGGAAAATGAACGACGCGTCAGCAGTGCGGTCGTACATCCGAGATCGCATCCCGTCGGCCTCCCTGGCGCTCTACCGGGGCCAAGCCAGCGCCGCGAGTGATGGTTCATCGGTGTGGGGGAAACTCCCTGTCAGGGGTGACACGGCCCCCCGGCAAGAGCCGGGGACGGGTCGTGACCAGTCACGTATCACCCCCCTAGGGGGGTAGCGTGGGACAGCTCCCTTGGGCGGGTGTCCAGGGAGCCCCAGGGCTACACAAGAAACGACCCCTCTCGAGGGGCACGAGGCGGGGAACACCCGATCGGGCCCCCCTGGAGGGGTCTGACACACACAAGGGAGACACACGTCTTCCCGAATCCGGGCCCTCTGGGGGGACCGGGAAGCTTGTGGAAGCTTCCGCAATCCGAGCGGAAGGCGGACCGAGATATGATCTCGACCAGGGATAAAATCCCATCGGAATTCTATCCGGGAACATTGAAAATTCTTGGGATAAGTGCCGAGGCATTGGTTTTGAGTAAATTCTGAAATCTAGGAAGTCTTAGTGACTTTACTGCTTCCGCCCGAGACGGGCGGGGGTCCCCTTTCAGTGGGAGGGCTGTCAGGGATGCTGGGCAGGGGCCCCTAGAGGCCCGGGCCTGAGACCGTGGCCCGTTGGGTACCGGTCCCCCCATGGTAGCGCCGGGGGGTCGGGATTGTGCACGTCCTGCGTCTTGTTTTTGAGGGTATATGAGTGTGTGCTTTGGGGTCATCGTGCGTGTTCGAATAAATCATCGTTGCGTTTGCGTAACTTCCGTCGTTTTGGTGCTCTTCGGGCCCAGTGATCCCGGCGTTCGCGTTGTGACTCTGGCGTGGCGTTCCACATCCTGTCCTGGGTTTTCCGACGGGGTTATACCCCGTCGGCTGTGCGGGCAGGATCCACTTCAATCGGTTGGCTAGTTTAAATATTGGAGCAGCAGCGTCTTCAGGGACGTCGATCGAAATGGAGCGGTCTTGAAGGACCTCGAAGACGACCGACGTCCGGCCGCCGTTACTCTATTCCCATCTGTTTCCTTGCCCCCGACCGGGCCGCGCGCCGCGAACGATCCCGAGCCCCCCCACGTCACTGGATCGCTTCCGATCGGCAGGCCCCCAACATCCACCTACCCCCTGCACACCACCGAGCCCGAAAGCGGAGCACTTTCTACATCCACAAGGCCCCCGTTGGAGTCGGTGCAGAAGCTCCCCAAGTACTTTTCGACGGTCGAAAAAGTCCTCGCTGCCTGGTACTCCGTCGTCGACGGTACTTTTCCAATGAAAGATTTTGTTGTAAAAAAGCACCCTACACTCAAGCTCGACCGGTAAGAACAGAAGCAGCTCAACGACCATCGCTGTATTGTGCGCAAGCTGGAGATCATCGACCGCGACGAGTTCCTAGAGCAGTATTAGACGGACGAGACGGGCGTCACTCTTTCATGAAGGGCATTCGCAAGACTTTGCAGAAGGAGAGAAGCGGGAAGCCGCAGGGCATAGAAAAGAAGCGCCTGACTGCGAAAACTTTCTTTCAAGTATTGCTGACCTCAAAAACGTGGCGGTTGCAGAGTGGTTTCAATCATTCAACAGCGTACGTGGACCAATGGAAAGGCCAGGAATCATCTAAGTTCCTTACCGAGTCTCCCCATACGGCTCTGCGCACTGGAAACGCACATCAGGATCTCAAGGAATCTGAAAACATTTGTTGATCTCATGAGAAATCACAGGTCTGCCCCAGAACCCTCTCCATGCCCTCTTCAGGCCCAAGCAAGCAGCCTAAACATCTCAGGAGTTTTCATTGTGGGTTGCAATGGCTCTGCGTGACTACTGCAAGACACGGTGATTGGCTTGCGAGATTACTGGCGGCAACTCTCAGCCAAAAGTTCGATCGTGGTTTGTCGAACAGCCAATCCGACGTCATTTCTACGACCTGTCGTCGGCTCTGCCTCCCTTCTCTCTGGAACCGCTATTTTTTGGAGGTTAGCAATAAGTGTAATGACATGCCTCATACGGCTTCATCCCCAGCCGCCTCAGTCGACTGCCGGGCACAGATCGAACTACGTGGCAACAAAGGCTCCAGGGTCGCCATGTGGACATGCTGCAAGATGCGCCTCTGAACAATACATCGATCTTGACCGGCTTGAAATGTATTCCATGGCAGATCTTACAGCAGAGAAAGCCCTACGCTCCTGTAGTGGCAGTGGCGCACCGGGGCCGGACCGGAAGTCCCCCGCCGGAAAGGCGCCACAGACGCGACTTCAAAAGCGGTCTCCTCCCCGACCAGTCCGTCTCATTTACTGAATTAAGACGCCTGGGAAACGGTTCTTCGGGGAACAGGCCTCATCTCTTGTGCTACGGCGCTTTCGACATGCCGTCTTGTCCAGCTAGATAGAGGTACTCTCTGCCTTTTTTTGTGTAAAATGAGACGAGCTCTCGCTGATGAGAAGCACACGAAATGGATGGCCTCTCTCGGCGATCATGGAAGAAGCGCAGGAGATTCCTCGACAAATCATAGCCCCTATTCTCGAGATCAAGAGATGTTCCAGCTCACAAACAAGTTTCACGCGCCTCAAATCCATGCACGTATTTAAATCCTGATACCGGGAAGAGTTCCTGTCCAATAGTCATGCAGTACACGTGACTTCCACTAACGATGGGCTGTTGTCGTCCGCCGAGTGGCGCCTCGGACGATGACAGCCTGTCGTTGGTCAAGTCACATGCACGGGGGCCGATCCCAGCCGTACGATCATCCGCTTCGGATGGGGCATGAGACATTTCCGGGCCCATCTACTCTCTTAAAGACGGTTGTAGGCTACTTTTGTCCGTCCCTCCGCGACCACTCCGGATTGCTGATCGTTCAACAGAGTCAGTGTTTACCCCCGATTCCATCCAGTGGGCCAGTTTTCACAAGTATTTCAGGATTTCATGACACAGTGTGCACATGAAGAGCAGATCGGGCGGCATTGCAGCCCCCATGACAGAATTATGTACCCAACAATGGAAATCCTTTCAGGCGAATGACAACAGAAAACTGATTACGACAAGCTACTCACTGGGGCGCGTGGGGTGCGTGAGGGGAGGGGCGCGGTGGGTTGGTGTGGGGTTCGTGTGGATGGGGTGGGGTGCGTGCGGTGCGCGAGGGGCGGGGCGCGGTAAGTTGGGGTGGGGTGGTTGTGGGGAGAGTGGGGTGCGTGGGGTCTGCGGGGTTGTGCAGGCGCCGCAGTTATCGTGGGTTGAGCTGCGCTTGGACCGATAGGTGGGCTGGGCTGGGTTGAAGCGGGGAGAGTACGAGGTGCGTGGGTTGGGGTGGGGTGGGCTTGGGTAGGGTGGGGTGCGTGAGGTGTGTGGGGTCGTGCAGGCGCCGTCGTTATGGTGCGGTGAGATGCGCTCGGATAGATAGGTGGGCCGGATTGGGGTGAAGCGGGGAGAGTAGTGCTGGATACTGTCTCGGAATTGGCATCTTGGAGGCGCAGTCAAGGAGAGTGAATCAGAGTTTACATATGAGCAATCTTTTTCCAATGATGACATAGCTTTTTGACGGTTATTGAGAGGACCCTTGCCCGCTGAGATTGCCTGGATGCGACCGAAAGTCACAGACGGACGAGGCGCTAGCCGGCCCACGGGCACCCGGTCCGTTTTATGTCCGTCTTCACCACATTTTATGGCAATTCTTCACTATTCTCTGTGTTGTTTTCCATCAGGACTCCATGACCCCGGCTCTTCGTTTCCTACAGGCATCTGGGGCGCGCATTTATAGCTTTTTAGACTTCAAGAGGCTTCCACTGACCGCCTGTCCCCCCCAGCGTGACGCCCGAGCCCATTTGGGCACCCCCAATCTGCGGTCAAGCGGCTGGACGTCATCCTCCCAAAGTGTCGACAAAAAGCAACACCTCCTGTTTTTTCGCAGCTGCATGGACTCCCAGGACCCATTCCGTATAATTCTTATCCTTGCAACGCAAAGCTTTCGTAGTGTGCACATCGAAAATGCTGCGGGCACCCCCGCGCTGCTCTTCGACCGCGATCCAGAAACGAAGATGTTCCCTGTCCTTCTTTTCATTTTCTGTTATTCTGGCTACCCTTTTACCTTCAGCATCTACCGCAGGGCCAGAGTACACACTTACACTCCAGGTACTCGGTCGCCCATGTCCGGTGCACGGTGGTTCTCCATCTTGAAGAGATCCGTGTTTCCTCGGAAGAGGCGTCAAGTGATAGTTTCTGGCATCCCAACATTCAGATGCTCCCAGTGCCAAAAAATAAATCTTCATCCTCCTCCTCGGGGGTTCTCAGGGCGCCCACTTCTTCTCATATCAATTTTCCGGATGAAAATTAGCTCCCTCCCTCTATTTATCCAGCAATCAACATCCGAAACGAGGTGTGTTCATCGTATGGGGGCCGATCTGACCATCGTCTGCGACGAGGCGGGGGGCACCAAGTCACACCTCGGCGTTTCCTTGGCGGCTACAGGTGGCGTGCGCGAGGCACCTGCCACCCGGCACGCGCGGCTGCCCGAGGCGTCGCTGGTGTGATTTTGGGGCTGAGGGAGACATATCGAAGGCGCGTTGGAGGATAGAGCATAGTCAGAGAATCAATGAAGAAGAAGCGAAGCGCCATGAACAGCCTCGAAGCGTTCCACCTCATAACGTCCTGTGCCAGGAAAGCGCAATAGAGAAAAAAAGAAGACAAAGCGAGAGACAGCAAGACGGATTCCGTGGCGGTGATCCACTTCCGCTCAGATAACACGTCCATCCTCCTAAGGGCACCAGGGCCCCCTCTCGCGGCTTAGCCGCCACGGTCGCCCACGGCCGCATCTCCAGCAAATCGGCTCTGGCTGCTCCGCCATCTTCGCTACCGTTTTGCGCTGCCCCAGCGCCAGTCACCTTCTCCGCCGCTACTCATATGGCAGGCAAACGGGGGCGTCGAGCAGCTGCGGTCGAGCCACCGTTGTCGCAAAAGTGATGGGTGAGCCGCCTCTCTGAGGGTGGTGCACCCTCCGAGTGACCCCCGCGCGCCCTACACTCCCGGCGTAGCGGTGACATCCGGACCGCTCGATAAAATCGGCGGCGCAAGACATTTGACATTGCGGCAGGCGAAGCAGCACCTGACGTGTAAGGGATCGCCCTTACTGATTTGTACTTACTCCGTGTACTTGTGTAGGCGGCGGACTTAAGTCCATGGATCCTCGAGAACCTTCCACTGACCCTCCACCGGGAATCCTTGAGAGGCTTC
>Ga0114953_1003161_pt1 | contig 11277 bp, 14 predicted proteins | sample SidtaG_FD_87298 | JGI IMG/M metagenome (GOLD analysis project Ga0114953, IMG submission 87298) | Marine algal microbial communities from Sidmouth, United Kingdom - Sidmouth_Male2 metaG | ecosystem: Host-associated > Algae > Red algae > Unclassified | place: Sidmouth, United Kingdom | collected...
CCGCCGCCGCGCCGCCGCGGGCGGGGCGGGGTCGGTGCGGGGGCTGCAAGCGCGCGGCGTGTTCCAAGCAGAGTAACGCCCGCGGGACGTGGGGGGGCGGCGGGGGCAGAGGAAGAAACATTGGCAAGCATGCGGGCCGGGCGGGCGGTGCGCTCCGCCGCGTAACATTCGGTGTAGGAAACGGTCTGCCGCGCAACGTCAGGTGCCGTGAACCGGTCCGCAGTGCATCCAAGGAAAACCGCCACGACGGCTTTTGCGACCTCGCGTCTATTCGTGGCCGCCGATGCATCAATTGCCATGCAAGACCCCCACCAGCAGATCGTACCGGAGACACGACGGTACAGTACGTACCCAATAATATTTGCCCACCCTGGACAGGCGATTGCGGTCGTCAATGGGATTGGATAATCAGCCTCTCTGGCCCTGACCTGCCGCATTCTGGGGACTTCAGCGTGGAGCGTTCACCCAGTGACCTACAAAGAAACGCCCCCAGCTTGTCACCAGCGGATAGAAACTCACCAAAACCATTATGGCGGGACGTCGAAGGACCCCCATCACCCCTCTGCAGGTAGGCGCGATCAAGGAGATGGTCGCCAACAAACAGTTCAACGGCGACATGGCACCCTCCATCAGCCACAATCAAAGAATGGATGCTTACGTCGCTACCGCCACTCGGGGGTATGGCGGGCTGGCCGACAATGTAAACAGGGGCAGGACAAAGGTGGTGAGTGAATGCGAGCTGCCCGGGCTCCGTCTGCTGGAGCAGAACGCCCCCTTCGCCAGTCTGGCAGAAAAAGATAAATAGCACGATGCCGAGAGCACCAACACTGCTGGAGGGCCCTCTCCCCCCCACTTGTCTTTCCAAACGATGCAGAAGGCCGTCAAGGGCCTTGGATTGTAATCTCGTTCTCCTGCCAAGAAAGATTCTCCTCGTCTGCCAACAAGGACACACGCCTCGTGGACGAGGAACCGCGGGTCGGGGACCTACCACTGGGTGTTCGCCTTCTTCTCCGACAAAGGCTCCTTTGTAGTGCGGCAGCAGCAAGCGCGGTTTGTGTGAGGCCGGTCTCGGCAACCGTGCGCATTGGCCACGGATAGGGGTGGACAAGTAATATTGGGTGCGTACTGTACACTGCCTCGGCCGCTGCATGGTGGTGGCTGTGGCAATGCGTCTGTTCCGTTGCCAATGACGCGAGGTTCGCATCGTCTATGGGTAACACTTGCCTTGCCTCTATGGTGGTTTGCTAGATTGTGGCCAGCCTGATGTGGCGATGGTTTGCCGATACCATTGTGGACCGAAAAGTCTCGATTGTGGTCCGAATTGAACACGATGGCGGGTGGAGCCAATAAGACAGCCGGACCGCAGGGATCTTGACACCAACAGACAATTTCATGTAGACGCCTTCGTTTCGAACGGGTTAGTCACAGTCCTGATGCTTTCCCAATGAAGTGAGTTCGATGCCCACGCAGTAGGATGTCCTTTCGAGACCGGCCCCTGTCACGTGGCTGCTCGCCACCACGTGACTCGACCCACCGTCGTCACCACCGTCGTCGTCAGCACGACCACGTCCCTGGACAACGGGGACGCGACGGTGAGCAGCACAGCGGCAGCTGAAGGTCCCTGCGGCGGTGGCGCTCCCAGTGACACGACAGAGACAGGAGGTCACGACGTGGTCGTTACACTGGTCTGCTGGCTGGCGGTGTCGGGTGCCGATCAGCCACGACAACAGGAGCAGCTGGGCTGTACGTGCCCTCCACGGGATGAAGTGCGGGATCTGTCACTATGTGAGCTCACCGGACGGGCCGACCCACAATGCCCGTACGTGCCCGCTGAAGCAGACGCAGTGCCGACGCAGCCTGCACGAGGGGCACCCCTTCTTCGAGCCTGGGCATTGCGTCAGTGCCGGGTGCGTCCACAAACAGAAATGCAACACCTGTGGCATTACTGGGCATCTCTACGGCACACAGGCGCTCACGACGCGGCGGTGGAAGCTGAACAAGAATGGGCGGCTGGTGCGCAAGCAGACGAGCGAGGCGCTGAAAAAGGAGGACTTTGTGTGCACGCTCATGACGGAGCTGTCTGTAAAGAGCATGGTGGACAACTCCGTAAGCGTCTCCACTGCAGCGGCTCAAGACGCGCACACACGTCGGGTGGCGACGTCCCGGCTGCGTGGCAACGTCAATGCCGAGCGCCTCGGCATTGAAGAGACCGTCCGCGTCATGGAGGGTCTCGGTAGCGAGGCCGCGCTCCTCCAGGACCAGAACAAGAAGGGATTCAAGACCCTGTACGCGAATGCACACCTCGGTGCGGTGGAGGCCAACCGTTTGGCCGCGTCGGCGGCGGAAAGCAGTCTGGACGAAGCGACACCCCCGCCGTCCGATGGCGAGGAGGACGACCTGCTCAGCACGCCGGGCGTCGACGGTGCGTCGCCGTGGAGCATGGGCGGCGGCAGCGCGAACGGCCTCACGCAGGGTGGTGGGCCGGGCGTCGGTTCGCGTGGCAGGTCGGGCGGCGGGTCCGGGTTGGGCGGCAGGTCCAGCAGCGGGCGGCCGAAGCAGCAGGAGAAGTCGGAGAGGCGTCTTCTGGCCGGGCGGCAGAGCAGGACGGCGCGCTACGCTGCAGCGGTGGCCAAAGGCCAGGCGAGGTCGTCACGAAAGAGCGTCGGCCAGAAACCAGGGAAGGAAAAGGGCAAAGCGTTGCGGGCGGGGGCGGCATCGGCGTCCGCTGAGCCCATTGACGTGGACGCCGCTGCCGACGGTCCCGACCTACAGGACTGGCCATTCAACACCCGGGCTCGGTTTGAGACCAACCTCCCCGTCTTCTTTTCCCCTCGCTTTTCCGGCACCCCACCGTTGCGCATTGCCCACGCTGTCGTCTCGGAGCTGTACCAGTGCCCGTTTGAGGAGGTGGACTCGGACATGGCTGGCATTGTGGTCAAAGGCGCGATCGACAGCCAGGTGCGGGGCTTTACGCTGACGTCGGGGACGCTGTGCGCGGCGCAAGTTGCGGAGTGGCTCTGCGCCGCCATGACACAAGCGCTTCGTTTCGTAACACTTCCAAGCATGGCTCTTGCCATTTTATGTGTTGTGGAGAAGGAGGCAGCAGCTGCTGCAGAGGCCTCGGGGGTCGGCGTTCACGCCACCGCTGCACCTGCAGTTGCCGCACGTGTCGGAGCTGCTGGGCGGTCGGCGACGGCCGCTGCCCCAGTGGGTGCCCTGGCGGCACCGTCACAGGCACCTCCGGCTTCGACGTCCCCGCTGTCCCCCTTGTGAGCCCTGCGACTCACTTTCCGTGCCTCATCGCTCTTTTTCTTGTAGTCGGGAGCCGAACCTTTGTATCACGTTTGTACTGCACTGCCGTGGTGGTTCACTTGTGGGAAGGGCCTGGGGGTGCGGCGTGGTGAGGATTCGTGGGGGCTTGCAGCACACGGAGGTGGAAGAGTTATATGCCGTTAGATCAGAAATGCAGTGTTGTGGGAGCTGAGAGCTTGGCATGCTCCTTTTCTCATCCGTGTCCCGTCGTGGTGGTCCCACTCTTTCCCCCATCCGCACTGCCCACAGCGCATTTTCGAAAGTGTCTCTGGGACTTGGTCCAAACCAAGCAATGGGGAGAGTGCGAGGTGCGAATGGGGGCACTGGGTAGCGCAGAGAGCGCGCGGGAAGCGAGGCTGCAGCGCCCAAACCGCGACGCCAGGCAGGCACTGTTGCAGTGCGGCCCAGGCGCAATACCGGGATCGCCCAATGGCCACCGAAGGGCACAGACATGAGGCACGAATTCCCAGGAACATGTCATCGAAGTCACAACGTTCAGAAGGATTGGCGCAGGAGCCACTGGATCTGGAGGATTAAAGCCAAGCAAACGTGGAGATCAACGGACATTCTCGGATTGGTGCCGCACGATGCGTCGAGGGGCACTGTCTTTTTGTCCACCCAGTGAGCGTGCCCAGATCTCGCTTGTCGGCGGCGGCGTGTCGCTTGCCGGTGGAGGCACCCATTCCCACTGTCTGTCTGATGCTGTAGGCCATCCGGCCTGCTACGGTGGGCCTGTCGCCAGCTGCCCGGAGGACATTGCTCTGTCCGGCTAGGAGCAACCCGCAGGGGTATTCCCACTCTGGCACTCGCTCATCCGTGAAAGGCCCCAGGCGCAAAGCCTGTCGTTAGAGTGCGGACATTTGTCAGGTTCCCCCCTCCAGTGGGCGCTTCCAGTGGGCTCGTACTCACGGCCGGTACATGATACCGTGCTTTCGGACTCACACCATCCATCGCGGCCGTACTCGTCGGAACAGCCCGGGCACCGAGCCACACTCTCGTCGGGAGATACGTCATTCTTTCTTGCCTGAACGGACACCCTTTGCCGTGTGCAGTTGCGCAGCCAGTTCGGTTTTGGTCTACAGACAAGCCTTTCCGTCTTGGCTTGGGCGTCGACTCGCTTTTGGTCGGGAACGCGGCTTTTACTCCGACTGTGACAGCACTGGTGCAGTATCGCACCATCTCCACCATTGTGTTCAGCGTCTCCTTCATCGCCTCCTCCGGCGTCTCCGCCATGTGTCCGCCTCCGCCACAGCGACGCGTGCCACTATTGGTGCGTCCAATGCCGGGTGGACGTCCAGCGTCGGCCCCAGCGGCATCACCTCCGCCGACGCCTCCGCCGACACCGCCATCGTCACCGCCGCCGCAGCCGCCGCGCACGCCTACACCGCGGGCAACAACACCACCCGTGACGCCACTGCCGCCAAGCCCTCTCCCCCGACCATGCGCCGCCGCCCTACCTGGCGCGGGAGTGGAGATCATCTCGCTGATCACCCCTCCATCCACCCCGAAGCCTCAAACGCGGTCTCCCTCCCTCCGCCCGTCACGAGAGGCACCTCTGCGGGAGCCTCCGTCCCCGAGGTCCTCCGCGCCACCGCCAGAGTCTCCTCCCTCGCCCACTGCTTCTGAGCGTGCCGTAGCCTCTGGGCTGCCCGTCCCACCAAGATCCGTGTACGGGATTGCCGACTATCCATCCAGCGTCGCAACGCGGCGGCAACGTCGTAAAGACGTTGCATGGTGGACACGCCTTGTTGCTGCGGACAAGAGGCGGCGCGAGAAAGGGACGCCGGCAGCTGGTGAGGTCGCTCCGGCGGTGCCCGTTCCATACATTGGGAAGGGGAAGGGACGGGCGCAGTTGGGCGGGCACCAAACGTCCTCGGCAGCAAAAGACGGCCGCCGCAGCAAAGGTGGGAGCAAGGGCGGTCCCTCGTCCGCCAGATGGAAGCACTCCAAGACCCTCGCGCGCACCAGTGAGCAGCAGCAAGATCTGAACGAACCAAAGTCGGTTGACCCAAAGTGTGACTTTTGCCCCCCGGCCAGCCGGACCGGTGGGACGCTTCCGTCGCCGATGCTGGGGCCCTACTCCAAGGGGAGAATGCGGAAGGAGATTCACGTGCATCACGTATGCGCCATGTGGGCGCCCGAAGTATACCATGACCCTGACACGAACGACCTAGTCAACGTGGCGTCGGCGTACCATCGTAGTCGCGGGTTAACGTGTACGGTGTGCTTGGAGCGCGGTGCAACCGTCGGCTGCTACGTGCCGTCATGTCCGAACGTCTACCACTATTGCTGCCTTTACGGCACGCCCCCACCATCGGCCAACAGGGAAGCAAATGGACGGTGCGTTCGTCATGACAACTACTACGCGGCCTTCTGCTCGGCACACGCCGCCAGAGCCAACGATGACGTGTTCATGCAGCGGATGCGGGCCGACTCGGAGCTGACCAAGTTTTTGTCGGACCGCGCTGCAGCCGTGGAGAGCGCCCTTGACGGGAACCCCGAGCAGGGTCGCGACTGTCCCGGATTTGTCGCTACGGGACTCCGTCGGAACGAGACAGAAACGATTTTCTGCCGTGTATGGGGCATCACGTCCGCGCCAACCAACTCTTCGTGGGTGACCATCGTGGGACGACACCCCCGGCGTCTTCTGGAACCTGGTGAGCGGATCTCCATTAAGGACTGTCCCCGCCGCGTCCCCAGCACAGCGCTGGCAGTCGCCACCGGCGAAATCGGCGGCATCCGCGGCGGCAGGGCGCGCACCGTGGTAGCAACTACAACTCCCGTTGGCGACCGGTCGGGCAACGAGACGGCAGCCGCGTCTCCTGTCCGCGAGGAGGCGGGGAGCTGCAAGGGTGCCGTGGACCCCGTCGGTGGAAAGGCCAGAAGCGGTGCGGTAGCCGCACGCGCTGTCGGTGCGGGGGAGGGAAGCGGGAAGGGCGCTGTTGCTCCATCCGCACCTGATCCTGTGGCTGGCGCCAAGGAAGCCCAGCGCGGCACAGGTAGGCGCACCGGACCGAGCCCACCGGTGTTTCTCCTGCGGAACTTGCAGCAGGGTTGGGCGGTGGGGCGACAGGTGCTCCGCCAGTCGCTACCCGCCATACCTTCATCATTTCTTCACGCGACGGTCATGCAGCAGACGCAACACCGACCGCAGTCGCTGCCCCTGGACACGGAGCGGCGCGGTGGTGCAGCCGGTGGTGACGGCAGCGGTGGAGCGGGCGGATCACGCCGAGTGGGAAAAGGTGCAACCACAACGGGCCCGTGGCCGGCGCCGCTACCGGTGACTGCCGCAGAAGATGACGGGGATGGCGCAAGTCGGTGTCAGAGAGAGAGAGACCTGTAGTGGGGGTATTAAAGTGCGTTCTTGTTTTTTTCTCTTTGGTAGTGGAGTGTGTTTTCCTTTATGGCTCTCTGTTGCATCCCCTCTCGCTGCTCAACTGCGGCTGTGGCGACGCGGAATACAAGTAAAGGCCGTTAAGCAGCTCTGGAGCCGCCCCCCACATGTCGGCAAACGCCGCCGTGACGGTGGCACGACGGCGGAGGCGAGCGCATACTCCGAGACAGCGACCGCCACACCACACGTCCTCCTTTGTGGCGACGGCCAGTGCCCCTATTCCGGCAGGACGCGGGCTCGCTCTGTCGCGACAGCCTAGCTGCCACCGTCCCCGTGCACTGCCTACACGGACGAGGCGGTGGCGGCAAAGCCCTGAACACAAGTGCATCGCGGAATGGAACTGGGCGGCTGCCTGCCCGCGGTACGGGACGATGCTCACCGCCTCCGCGGCATCAGCCGGTGCCAATGTTGGACGCTCGTCAGCCCGCGACTCGTGGCACGTGCGGCGGCGACCACTGACACCGCCGCCCCCGTCGCCGTTCGCCACTCCGGGATGAGTTCTAGCAGCGCTGCAACGAGGCCACCTGCACAGCGCGCAGCCGTAGTCCGAAATGCAGGACCTTTGCCCGATAAGCCGTTTCCGACGGCTCACGCTTACAAAGGAGTCCGGCGAATCAGGAGCCGGCAGTCGCCCAACCAACAGCCAGGATAGTTCTTTAATCTGTAAATGTAGCCCCCTACGGATGCCCCTTCGACTTGCATGCGTTCAACAAGCACGCGACGATCGCATCGTTCAGTTCTTCTCCGACGCCATGATGCACTTTTCTCGGAGCCAAGTTGTCACCTGGGACCGGCTTGAGCAAATCGAGGGCCCCTTTCATGAAGAAAACCCTCACATTGGGGGCTACATCCCACACAGCCGCTGTTTCAAAGAATCACATGCTACTGAATCGCGTATTATGATACCCAAGGACGCCTGGAGCGAGCAGGGCATTGGGAACCCAACGCGAAGCGGCATTCTGCATGCGAGTTGAGGGATCTCTGGAAGATCTCCGCTCTGGCGCGGCCCGCATCGAGTACCCTCCTGGTCGGACGACAGGGATTGTCTCACGTGATCACCCGTGAGCGCTCAGCCACTCACTCCCGTCGCAACCGGCGTCGTCAACGACCGCCGTGCCGCGGCCTTGTTGTTTTCTTGCCACGGCTCCCGAAGGGATCTCCACCACCGCATTTTCCACCTTTTCATCCGTACCTGCTGTGACGGCGCAAAGACTCTTGTGGTACGTGGTTCGATCTGGGGTGCCGGGCATCAAAACTCTTTCGTTCCGCGGGATTCCTGACCCGTATCGCATCAGAGTTGTGTGATAGACTGGCTGGAGGCCCGCATGAGCCCGTATACTCACTATGGCGTCCTCTACGCTCTTTATCCGCCTTTTCCATCGTGTCGAATTCACGGTTCTCTGCTTTGTTTGATCCTCAGCATCAGGGCGCCAGGCGCACTGCACGGCATGATATGCAATCTTTGCAAGTTCGAGCCCCGAGAAGGAGAGATGGGGCACCACTCCCGGTGCTGTCCGCTGCGCGAAGTGGAATGCCGCAGCTCCCTGCCATCGGACAACCCCTTCAGTCTCCGGGGTCCTTGTATCTCGCACTACTGCGTCCACATGGCTCAGTGCCAAGCCTGCGGATCGATCGGGCATACGCGCAAGACGCTCAAGTTGGTCCCAACGCGATGGGGGGTCTTATCCACCGGGCAACTCGTTTTAGCCCACAATGCTCCCGCCCTCACAAAAGCCGACTTTGTGTGTCGCTTGGTATTCGAAGATACCGTCCGCCTGCTGTTGAGCAGAGTCTAGGACGGGAGCATGTACTGTGTGTGACGGGAGTATGTAGTGTGTATGTCGGGGGTTTGTAGTGCACGTGTCGGTGGCATGTAGTTGGTACGTCGGGGGTATGTAGCATGTACGCCGGGGGCATGTAGCGTGTAGTCCACCCTTGGCATGTTTTCTTGTTACTTTTTCCTGTGACTGTGTCACGTGCCAAAGATAATAGGTACGAGTCCCGTAGACGCGGCGCGCGGCCGCGTCACACGTAGCGGGTTCATGGACAGAACTGGAACGCGTCGTGGTACAGTGAGATTTCCTCCCTTCCAACATCCCCATCAAGGTAGACTATGAATCCATCAAGCGTCTCCGCTTCGATTGCTACTGCGGGTGGTTGGCCGGGCAGCGGTTTGACGGGCTGCCGTCGGGCTCGAGGTTAGTCGCCGCGGTGAGGAGCCGTAAAACAGGCTGGTATCTCCGTGCGGGGGAAAGTTCTAACGCGCATGGGCGGCGCGTACGTGAAGACGGAGTGGGTGCGCCAGTGGGAGCTTTAGAGGGTAAAAGAGGAGCCGAAAGACTGATGAGGGAGAGGGTTGGCTGTCGCGCTCGTAGTCATCTTCAACACGCACGGAAAGGCCGGGGTAACGGCGGTCGACGGAACGTACAGCCCATCCTGTGCACAGCGCCGACGGAGCAGTTCACCTCTGTCTCCTGACGAACGAAAGTGAGTGGCGCCGCCTCCGTAGCTGTGGGAGCCAGAAACCCACCACCGAGACCATAATTGCTGTTGTGTGCATACGGCGGAGGATGCAAACGGCGACGGAGCGGCTGGAGGGACAAGGGGGTAAACACAGGACCACGGTGACCTCACAGATGTTTCCACGGCTGAGGGTCTGGACGACTGCTGATCGAAGTGCGTGAAGCAGGTTGTCTGGCGGAGAAGCGACGCGACGTGGTGCAGTGAATCAACAACTAGCACTTATTGTCACTCGAACGACAACGAAACGCAGGTGCAACACAGACAGAAACACACACGGGATAACTAAACAAGCGCGGTCATGCGCGGCTGAAGCGCCTATCCCCTAAGGCTTTCACAACCGCACAGCGCCCCGACGGCGTCTACATTGACAGAACGAACAGAACTGAAAAGTTGGAGTGGCCGACGTTGCCGCCACCGGAATGCTCTGTTGCACCGTTGCGGGTGCGCGCTCCCCCCACACCCACTCTGGCGTCAGCGACAGCCACCACGGCCGCTGACATGGCCGCAGCGATGCCGTCCTCCCCTGTTGTTGTCACAGAACCGACGGAGAAAGGGACGTACACATCAAGCGAAGGCCCACTGAGGTATTCGAACGGAAGGAGAGCAGAAGCCCACGTCCACTGTCAGTGCCAATAACAAAAATAAGAACACAAACGATGTAACACAGAGGTGTTGTTACGCGGTGAGAGACCACGAATGGAGTCCCACACAAGCAACCACGCTGTGGCCAAGAAAGGAACAAGACACCCTCAGCACTACCATTCCGGCCACACGTACCTCTGACAGTCAGCAACAACATGCGCAAGCGGCGGTCGCGTGAAGGCGGATGACGAACGAAAGTCACTGGCGTCATGAGGACCCTGGGACGACGACGATGAATGCGTGCGCGACGGCGACATTGCGACCCCTTCGAAGCAGGACAGAGGCCACACTGGTTGCGCTGGAGCCAACAATTGAGCTCCATCTGACCATATTTGCCTGGGGATCGCTCGTGTTGCAAGTGTTTGTGATCGTCAAGCCGTCTGGACCCTCCAGGTATTGGATAGGAACGGAGGATCGAGCGGAAAAAGACCCTGACATGCTGAAAAACCCGCCGATTGACTGTAGCACCCGTCGTTGAGTCTGGGCCGCCGAAGGATCCCTGTGAAACGATGCGAAGCACTTCATTTCAAACCAGCTTTGCTGTGAACGACTGCCGATGAGGGCCGGGCATTGGGATTTGAAAGTCATTCTATCGATCCTCGGGAAACCGGGCGGTGTTTCTCGTGGCACACGCGGTCGGACAGGCTACTTTTTCGCTGACAGTCGAAGCAACCAGCGCCGTCTTTTTCGCATGCTCCACCGCGTCCCTTCTGGTGGAATACGACCGTCGTCACCTGCAGCGGCTGGCAGGCGCATCGCCCTCTTTCATCGTCGCCCGACACGGGTATCACCTCACGGTGCTCATCGCCCAGCCCTTTTTACACGCTGAGGCCTACCACCCGTCCCAGGTGTTACCCAAGCCCTATGAGTATGTGGGCGCCGCGACCGCGGCGCCCAGCCGGTGGATTATAGTCGCTCAGTACGCGTGCTTCTGTCCTATTTCGCGCGTAGTTGTGCACGTTACCCTGGGGAGAGGGACGGCAGCTCCGCTAAAGAGTCCGACCCACTCTTCGAGTCCTCGACGACGATAGCACCGGCGGCTACGGGCAGCCACGCGTACAGGCGGTGGATGCGCCGGTCCCGGCGACTGCTGCGGGGGCATCGTCGCTGATTGTGGTCTGCAGCGCGGGCGGTGCCCGTGACTGCGCCAGCCGCCCTGGTTGAGGCACTCGTTCCTCGTGGCGGCGCGTTCTCACGCCGCAAGAATGGGCAGAAGCTCGACAGCAGAGCGCTCAGAGGGGTATCGGAGTGCTTCGCGGAGGGTGGCACAGCTCCGTGTCGGGGTATGGAGGCCGGGTGGGGGGGGGGGGGGGGGGGGGGGGGGGACGAGGACCCTCAAACGCCGAACCCCCCCCGAACAATAACCCACAGAAAACCAACCACAGCCCCCACACTACCAGCGGCAA
>Ga0114953_1003167_pt1 | contig 11268 bp, 12 predicted proteins | sample SidtaG_FD_87298 | JGI IMG/M metagenome (GOLD analysis project Ga0114953, IMG submission 87298) | Marine algal microbial communities from Sidmouth, United Kingdom - Sidmouth_Male2 metaG | ecosystem: Host-associated > Algae > Red algae > Unclassified | place: Sidmouth, United Kingdom | collected...
CGGGCGCCCCCCCGTTGCCGCCCGCGTGACGCTCGTCGAAGGTGGCGCCCCCCCCACCGCGTCCCTATCGGGCGGTCGGTCGTTCTCCTACCTCATTGGCCCCCGCGGGGCGGCGGCACTCGACCGGGTGCCGGCGCTGCTGCCGGCCATCCGCGCCGCGGGTGTGCCGTCTCGGCCGCTAACCATCACCTCCCTGGCCGCCGACGGGTCGGTGACAGTCAATTCGGATCTGAGCAAGGCCCTCCAGTCCCGCACGGCAGCGACGGAGCCGGGCTCGTGGTTGCACCGCAACGAGTTTATGCGGCTGCTCTACAAGCAGCTGGATGCGGCGGCGGCGGCAGGGGGCGGACATCTGACTGTGCGCACCGAGACGGCGTGTGTCGGGTTGGCGCCGCCCGTCGTGCTCAGAGACGACGACGGCGTGCCGGTGGGTGGGGGCGACACGGACCGGCGGGCCTTGCTGACGCTGCGCAACAAGCAGACGGGGGAGGAGGAGGTGGTCCGCCCCGACCTCGTCATTGGCGCCGACGGCGTGCGGTCGGTCGTCCGCAACGCGCTCGGTGGGGCGCTCGGGTATGGGGACCCCGCCGACTTCACCCGCGACTACCCGTCGCCCGCCGCCAAGGTCGCCTACCGCACGCTGGCACTCCTGCCGTGCCCGCCACTAAACGCAGATGGCTCCATGACTGCCGAGCCCCACATGATGTACGTGTGTCGGGGCAAGGCGTTTAACCTCGGGCTGCTGTGCGTCGGGTCGGACCCGACTCTGCCGCGCATCGGCACCGTTACGCGGTTGGCGTCGGACCCGATTTGGCAGCTCCACACCGTCGACGAGTACTGGGCGGCATTTGAGGAAAACTTCCCGCACTTGCCCCTGCGGCAAATGGTCGCCCCCGGGGCGATGGAGGCGTTTGCCGCGGGCACCACTGTGTCTTTCCCGACACCCGCCATGCCCGAAGCGCTCGGGGGGGGGGTCGGCGTCACGGGGGTGGCGCTCGTCGGTGACGCTGCTCACACCTTCCCACCCGACCTCGGGCAGGGCGTCAACGCGGCGCTCGAAGACGTGGGCGTCCTCGTCGACTTGCTCACCGAGCACGCGGCTGCCGGCGGCAGCAGCGGCGACGGTGGCGGCGACAGCGGCGGCGCCACACCGTCCCAGGCGGTGGACCCGACCGCCGTTGCGGTCGCCTACCACGCCGCCCGCCGGGACGACGTGGCCGCCCTCATTCGGCTGATGCAAGTGGGCGCGCCCTACCAGTATGGGCAGGACAAGTTGCGACAGGCGCTGTGGGGGGTGTCCCTCCTCGGGCGGGTGAAGCTCGCCAACGCGGCACCGGGGGCGTTTGCGGCACCCATCTTTACGGCCGTCAGCACGACCGACGGGTACGCTGCCATTTGGCAGCGGGAGCAGGAGACGCGGCGGCGGGTGATGGGGGGGGTGCTGGCGGTCGTGGCGGCGGTCGTGGCGGCGATTGTGCGGTAGGGTGTGAGAGGCGGGGGGCAGGGTGGGGCGGGGGGGGTCAGGCATGGAGCAAGCGGTGATGGGCGCAACGTGCGCGTCGAGGAAGGACGTTGCAAGCACCACTGCTGCTGCTTGCCCGTCAGCAATCGGGCAGGTCACAGAAACACGGCCACGCCATCACCTGGAGCGTGCTACTTCTGTGCCGGATAAGCAGTTTTGGATGATCTCGCGCGCCCTCCGCAGGCGAAATCGAGACGCCGAGTGGCCCCCACCAAAACTCGCACTGGGGGGCTCTGATGGACCGCCGTTGGCGCGTTGGTGCGTTCCGCGGGAGATTTGAGGGCGCCGCTCGCGGCGGGGAGTCTGCGGACCAGAAAAGCCCGCCTGCGACGCACACGTGCGTGCCCCCGAAGCGTGACGGCCGATCGGCGTCGCCTCGGGCGGCCCCGCTGAGAGACCTCTCGGTTCGAGGGGCGCCGTTCCGAGCTCCCTCGCAGCCCATTCCCCTCATCCGGTAGAAGATTCAGTAGGCTGCGGGGTGCGGCGGGTGGGGCAGCGAGGGCGCCCCTCGGCGTTGGAGGTGTGCGTGCAGTCTGGCCTGGGCCGTCACAGAGGTGCGCTCCCCTCAAAGACGTCTTCGCAGTGGGACGAAGTGTAGCCCGCGATACTGTCCCGCCAACTCAACGCTTCCTCGCTCCCGTGCTCGAGGTGCACTCGTGCTGCCCCTTCCTTCCCCCCAATACACGCTTGGCCCGTTGTACGCTTCACCATGGCTGCCTTTGTCTCATCTACGGGCGCCGCCGTCATCTGCACTCCCCGCCCTTCGGCAGCGGTTTGCACCCGCCGCGTCTTTGCCGGCACCGCGGTTGTCCCCCCTCCTGCCGCTCGCGCGGCGCCCCTAACCATGAAGACGGACGTGTGGGTGCCGCTCGTCGAAACGGCCGCCCTCGAGCCTGGGGAGCTCAAGGCCGTCTACACCACCGGCCAGAGCATCCTCGTCACGTGCGACCTTGACGGCCAGGTGTACGCGTCGTCTAACATCTGTCCGCACCTGGGCACGCCCCTGACGGACGGATCCGTCGGTGACGGCGTGCTGACGTGCGCGCAGCACAAGAGCAGCTGGGATCTCAAGACTGGAGAGCTGGCGGGCGAGTGGTGCCCCTTCCCGCCTGTGCTCGGGCCACTGCTTGGCAAGCTACAGGCGCCCAGCCAGCTTGCCGTCTTTCCCGTCAGGGAGAATTCTGGCACGATCGAGGCTCTCCTTGATATGGATGCTGTGGCCGAGTTTGAGTCCGACTACTGGAAGGGGCTACTCGATGCGCAGGGCAAGGCCAGTGGTGGCTGTACGTTGACCTTGTCAGCGACATTGCTCCTTGTCATCGTGTTTTTTCAGGCGATGCTCGTACCTGTGCCACTTTGTTCGGCTGGTTTTGTATTCCTGCACCGAGGCTGACCATTCCGCCCGCTCCCACTCTTGCCTCTCGCTCTGGATGACCTGTTGCGGTCTGATGCCATGTGTGCTTGTTCATGTCACTACAGACTATTGATGCGCTTGCAAGTAAGTCTTGGCACGTGTTCGTCCGCCACTGCTGTTCTTCCTTTCTGCTTGTATGGCTCTCACCCGTCCCCACGTATTGACGTCGTGTAGCGGTTTCAATTTGTGAGCTGCCTAGTTCCTACCTCATGCGTGAGTCGTGTGCGCGCCGCTTGTGATGGCAACCCGGTCGTTGTCAGAAACAAATTCCCTCCGCCAATCCGTGTCATGAGCGCAAGCGCAACCCAACACGACCGACTGATTCTGTATCCTCGCAGCCGGCTGCTGTGCGCCCCCAGGCCTATTGCATACCTGTGTTATGTCACGTGCTCATGGGTGACAAAAATGTACAGGTGTTGGACAGATTGGTCATATCCGAAGAATCCCACGTACCCCACAACCATCGCACCCAGCCGACAGCCGATGCCGCACTCCCAGTTGGCGAGCTGCTACAAACCCCTAAAAACATAAACCAGTGGACTCAATTCCGGCTGGATGGACCAGACCGGTCGACCGCCACGATGGCCATGAACGCCTCCTGTGGCATGTTGACCTTACCAAATGCGCGCAAGCGCTTCTTGCCCTTCTTTTGCTTGTCGAGCAGCTTACGCTTGCGGGAAATGTCGCCACCGTAGCACTTGGCCAGCACTGTGCGTTGGGAGAGAGCAAACACAAAGCACGAGCACAAAAAGCACAAGCGAAGACCAACAATCAACCAAGCAGCAAGGCATACACAAGGGAGGAGACAAGTTAGTATTCCAGTAGCAGAGAGACTATGTCACACAGAGACCATGGTCGCGTCTACCGCGCCTCCCACACATAACCAGAGACACGAGAGGGTCTGGCACATTCAACGTACCGTCCGTCCTGAGTGCCGAGATGGTGGAGCTCGCCACGACACGCGCGCCAATCATGGCCTGGATGGGGATCTTGAACTGCGCCCGCGGGATGATCTCCTTGAGCTTCTTGGTCAGGTCCTTGCCAATATCGTATGCATTGTCCTCGTGCAGGATGCATGAGAGCGGCTCGATGAGCTCCCCATTGACGCACACGTCCATCTTGACGAGCTTGTTCTTACGGTACCCCGACAGCGTGTATTCCATACTCGCGTACCCCTTACTCCGGCTCTTGATACAGTCAAAAAAGTCCGTGACCAACTCTGCCAGCGGTAAGTCGTACACCAACGTGGTGCGGCCCTGCACCAAGAAGCGCATGTCAACAAACTCCCCGCGCCGCGACTGGGAAAGCTCCATGATGGGACCGACAAACTCCTCGGGGGTGATGACCTCGAGTCGCACGTACGGCTCCTCAATATACTCGCGGCGGTTCGGGTCGGGCAGGTCGGCGGGGTTGTCGACCAAGTACGCGTCGCCCTTGGTCGGCTTAACGCGGTACACCACCGATGGGGCGGTCGTAATAATATCCAGGTCGTACTCCCGCTCCAGCCGCTCCTGCACAACGTCCAGGTGGAGGAGCCCGAGGAAGCCACAGCGGAAGCCAAAGCCCATCGCCGACGAGTTTTCTGCTTCAAACGAAAGCGCCGCGTCGTTGAGCTTGAGTTTTTGGAGCGCGTCCTTCAGGGCGTTAAACTGGCTGGCGTCCGAAGGGAACACGCCAGAAAAGACCATTGGCTTGGCCTCCTCATAGCCGGGTAGCGCCTCAACTGCGGGCGACCGCACGTTGGTGATGGTGTCACCGACACGGGCGTCCTCGACCGTCTTGATGCCGGCTACGAGGTAGCCGACCTCACCACAGGACAGCTCCGAGACCGGGACCATGCGCGGGGACAGGACGCCAATCTCGTCCACCTCAAAGTCGCGGCCCGTGGCCATGAATCGCACCTTGCTGCCCTTCTTGATGACCCCGTCCATGACACGGAAGTACACAATCACCTGCATAGAAGCACGCACGAAAAACGACGTAAAAAACGGTGCGCGGGAGGAAGGAACAAGTGAAGTCAGTACGCAACGCGCACAGCAAAGCACAGACCAGAACGCCACAAGTGAAAGCAGCGCTGCAGGAACGCCGGAGAGCAACAAACCAAGGCAGTACGCCAACGCAGCAGCATACAGGCAACATCATGTCAACCGGTTTGTCCAGGACCAGCCAAACATACCCCACGGTACGCATCATACGCCGAGTCGAAAATAAGCGCGCGCAGGCTCTCCGTCGCCTTCTCCTGGGGCGGCGGAATGAACTCCACAATGTTAGAGAGGATCTCCTCAATCCCAATGCCAGCCTTGGCCGACGCGAGCACCGCGTTGGAGCAGTCAATGCCAACAACTTCCTCGACTTCACGGATGACGCGGTCCGGCTCGGCCGATTGCATGTCGATTTTGTTGATGACTGGGATGATTTCCAGGTTGTTCTCCATGGCAATGTACGTGTTAGCGAGCGTCTGTGCCTCCACCCCCTGCGTCGCGTCAACAACGAGGAGGGCGCCCTCGCACGCCATCAAGGAGCGCGACACCTCGTACGAGAAGTCGACGTGCCTGTGGAGTTGCCACGGACGAGTAGATTCCAAAATGAGGGGAGCGAGCGCGCAACAACATACAAGCAAGCGGGCGTCAGCTCTCTGGTGACGCACACTTGAAAAGAGCACAGGCAAGAAGCATACCAAAGGCACAAAAGAGAGCACGACGGCAGCTCCATAGCAGCCACACGGCAGAAAGTGCAGCCAAGTGACCTCACACGGCTCGACAACCAAACGTACCCTGGTGTATCGATGAGATTAATGGCATACAAAAGGCCGTCGGTTGGGTGCACATAGTTAAGGCGCACGGCCTGGAGCTTGATGGTAATCCCGCGCTCGCGCTCCAGGTCCATGTTGTCCAGCAGCTGCTCCTTCATGTCTCGGCTGCCCACCGCATCCGTGGCCTGGATGAGCCGATCAGCGAGCGTCGATTTGCCTGTACATCGGAAAACAAACCGCGCACCAGCCAACCGCAGAGTCCGAGCCAAACAGCCGCACGAGGGGCACAAACGAAGCAGCGCGCAACCAAACCAGGGTTAGCCACATGTACAGCCGCAAGGCCCCCCACAATGGGACAACACGGCCGCCCCGTCGTGCCACGAGAATCTCTGCGAAACGCAGCACGGCGAGGAGTGCTGCATACCTCGGGACACTGCGAGCACAAACACGGCACCCATCATCTGCCCAAAAGCGCACTGCACAACCCGCGCACGCCGCACAACCTCCCCCGCCTGCCACCTCCCCACTCCACGCGCCCCACGCACCGTGGTCAATGTGGGCAATGATGGACAGGTTCCGAATCCGCTCCGTCGGCACGGACGTATAGCCGTCATTGATGACGGGTTTGCGGCTTGGGGCGTCGGAATTGGGGCCACCGGCTGGCCCCTTGCTCGCGGCAACCATGGACACGCCGCGCGCCCGCCGTGGAACACCACCGGCAGCAGCAGCAGCCGACGCCGCGTGCACGCCACCGCCTGCCATGCAGCGGCGGCCGTCGGCGGCCGCGATAGGGCGCCCACCCACTGCCGGCAGGGCGCTGACAAACGCCGCCATGTCCAGCGCCGAGCTGCCCGCCATGGCCGGCAACCGCTCGGCCGCCACGCACTGGACAACAAGCGTCAGAACGCTGCGACGAGACGCTCAGCAGCAGCCGCTCAGCAACCGCCGCTCCGTAGTCGACCTGCACCACCAGTTCAGGACAACTTGCGGAGTCGCGTGCGTCGCCACCGCCGTTAACCGCCAGAGGTGGACTGCCGCCGTATGTCGCCGAAGCGGGAGCCGGTGGAGATTGGGGAGGCGGCGTTGTGCGACTTTCGCGGCGCCACTTCGTGCCGTGCCAAAAAACTGGGGCGAGCTGCGGTGACCACAGAACGTCCACCGTTCACTAAAAAGCCAATCGATGAGAAGAAACGTGTTCACGGCCGGTAAGACCCAGAGAGGATCGTGGAATCCCGGAGCAATTACAGTGACCTGGAATGCTGGCCCCAATTGCGCTGTACTGTATGCACCAGAACCTGCTGCATGAAGCGCGGCCCATACGGAGCAAAAGTAGTGTGTATCCAAATAGCCGAAAGACTCTGAATTGTCGGGTCAAGCGCAGGCGACGAACGGCCCGCTGGGCACCAAACGAAACTGCGCTGGTCAGCTCCGAGTGGCTCCCTTGCGAGCGGGATGAAACCGGCCCACCGTGGCCAGGTGGTGCTTCCGTTCCTGATAAGCGGGGCGCAACCCCTTGCTCTGAGGGGACGGAGCGCGTGACCCCCGCCTGGCCACAGGTAAAAATGGGCCGAGCGGCGCGCCTCTGGCGTTGCGCCTCTCATTTGATAGCATCCGCAGGGACGTCTGCCTGTGCGGCATTCCGAGAGGCGCGGTGCTGCACGGCGTCTTCGAGTACTTCAGCGGCTCTACCTGGCACCCGCCGCCTTGCCACGACTCGCTTCTTGCTCGGCATCTGGCTTCCCCGCCTGTTTCCCGAGGCATCTATCGGTGACTGCCGTCATGGACCACATCATCGTTGTTGGTGACCCAGGAGCGGGCAAGAGCACCACCCTCAATGCCTTGTGTGACACCGCCCCCGGCACGGCGACGCTCTTTCGCTCGGGTCTGTCGGTCCTCTCTGGCTTGACCACCGCCCTCCAGACCGTCACTGTCGACGGGGTGCGCTACTCGGACACGCCCGGCTTGGACGATGTGGCGCACAAGGAGCAGGCGGCGGCGGCGATCGCCGACGCTGTCCGCCTCGGCGGCTCTGTGCGGCTCCTCTTCGTCGTGACCATGGAGGCTGGACGCATCCGGGGGACCAACCTTGCGACCATCCGCATCGTCCTGGACGCGCTCGCCGAGGCGGACATTGACATTGACGGCCGCTACAGCGTCGTGCTCAACAAGATGAGCGCGGGGGAGATGGCCGCGTGGGGGGACCCCCGCACCGGCGCGGCGGTGTTGCGGTCGCAGCTCGCTCGCACCGCGGCGGTCGACCAGCTGGTGTACGTGCCCCGCGTCGACGCGCTCGTCGACGCGGCCGATGCCGAATTCCCCGAGACGACGCGCAACCACCTGGTCGAGGCAGTCGACGCCATGGCGACCATGGCCGTCTCGGAAGGCACTGACATTGTCGTCCGAGTTGACGAAGTCACCCGCCTCACCGCGCACTATGAGCGGGAGCTCACCGAGCAGCGACGTCGTGCCCGCGAGGCCGAGGAGGAGCAGCGGGAGCAGGTAGAGCTCCAGCATGCGGCCCTTGACGCCGCCCGCCGTCGCTCCGAGATTGAACACGCCACCGCGGCGGGCATGCAGCGGGCCAACGCGATGCAAGCCCGGGACTTGGAAGTAGCCCGCCAGTGGAACACCGCTATGGGCGCCGTGGTCGCGCTGGCCACCATGTTCGTGTTCAAGGTGCCGTTTTTCCCGTAGCACGCGTGTGAGGGGCGGTGTACTTCATGCTGGTGGGGGAGGAGGGGTGTGTGACGAGTGGTAGCGGGGGCGTGGCGGCGCCAGCAAGCGGCTCCCTCTGGAACCGTTGGTACCGATGTATGGCTTCGTCTCGTCAGTTGGCCCATTGCATTGAGTATTGCCGGGCACCGGAGCCGTCACCTGGTCATGAGTAGCTATAGGCTGTGCTATTTCTTTGTTCCATGGTCATTTTGCTGGGGGAAGGACGCCCGATGGAGGGTGTCGCCGGGACAGCGTCCCGCACGCGGTCGCTGAGCGACTGGATCTGGCGTGACGCTGCGCAAGCCGCTCAGATCAAGAGCCGTGCATCCGACCCGTATGATGCGAGACGCGCGCTCGACCAGCCGATAGGCTGACCGTGCACGAAGCCAACGCCAGGCGGCGCGGCTCTCTGTCGACCGGGCTCGGCTGGAGTGGCAGCCGACCCCCCCCGCAGGCTGTCTGGGAGTGTTGCGACTGCATTGATCCTCTTGGCGTTTGCTTACACGACCCGAACGTCACAGTGTCGTGGGCGGGGTGTTGGCGTGGCCACAGCGGCGTCCCTGCGTCCGCCTGCAACGTGCGCCCGGTGCTGACCGCGTCGACCGCCCGCTGGTGTCGGGCACTGCCTGCGTGCGCCTCTGCCACCACCACCACCACCGGTCTAGTCTGCGTCTCTGACTACCCATCCCCTTCTCTGCTCCCGTCTGACTACCCATCCCCTTCTCTGCTCCCGCCTCCCGCCGCTGGCCTGGTCCTCCCTCCCAACGACGACTGCGCCTCCTCCATCTCCCCCCCTCCCCCCCTCCCGGCCTTCCCCCTGCCACAGCCGGCACCATGGCGGCCACCGACACGGCCACCACGTCGGAGATGCTCGCTGCCGCCCGCGTTGACGCCGGCCACGACGACGCGATCGAGTCGGCCGAGTGGATGAACCAGATTGTCGCGCAGCTGTGGCCCTTCATCAGCACCTTCATCGAGACGACGCTCAAGCGGGACGTTGAGCCGCTCGTCAACGCGCAGGTGCCCGACTGGCTCGGCTCGATCGCGTTTGGCACGGTCTCCCTCGGCGCCACGCCGCTCCGCATCGAGGGGCTCGATGTCATTGCCACGGGGCCGGCGGGCACCCGCCTCGAAGCCGACGTGTACTATGACGGGGACGCGCAGGTGTCCATCGACGTGGTCACCAACCTCATCGGCACTCTCTCGCTCGGTGTGCAGCACGTCAAGCTCGCCGGCTCCATCCAGTTTGTCATGAACCCGCTGGTGCCCGTGCTGCCGCTGATGGCCGCCACGCAGCTGGCGTTTATCAACCGCCCGACCATTGCCATGGACTTGACGGGGCTGGCGGACGTGGACCGGGCCGCGTCCATCAAGGCAATCATCAGTAACACGATTGTGGACGTGCTGTCGGGGCTGCTCGTGCTGCCCAACCGGGTCGCCGCCAAGGTCGACCCGGCAGCTGACTACTTTGCGGTACGTGCGCCGAGGGGTAGGGCGCGCTTAGAGTTGTGGCGGACGCGCAACGCACCGGTGATTGTGCGTTGCGTTTGCGGATGCAGTGTAGCAACCGCTTTGACACTGTCGACTCTGTTGCTGACCGCGCCCTTCTCTTTCTCTTGTCTCTTGCGATGTGCACTGGCCTCCATCTGTTTTTCTTCCATTTTTTCTTGTCTCGTCCCTCCCCTCTTCGATGCAGACGTACGTGGCTCCCGCCGGCGTCCTCCGTGGCACCGTCGCCGCCGGCCGGGACTTTCAACCGCAAGCCGGCATGTTTACGACCGACCAGCCCGACGTGTACATCATTGCCACACTCGGCGACGGCACGGTCACGACGCCGACGGTCAACAACAATGTGGCGCCCGTGTGGGGCACCCCCTTCACCTTCCTCGTCCACAATGTGCGGCAGGCGCTGTCGCTCGCCGCGTGGGAGGACGACACGGCCGGCGACGACGCGCTCGGCGTCGGCGCCGTGGCGGTGGCCGACTTGGCCGCGACCGCCGACGTGTGGGTGCCCATCGCCCCCGCGCCGACGGCCGAGGCGCCGTCGCCGCCCGCCGCGGGCGACGTGCAGCTGACCGGCGCGCTGGCGGGCCTCGACTTGAGCGCGCCACTGACGGCGGCGGGCGACGATGCGGGCGCCGCGCCGGTCGGGCTCCTCGTCGCCATGCTCGACGGCGCCACGGGGCTGCCGGCGGGCATGTCGGCGTCGGCGCGGCTGCGCCTCAGCGGCGGGTCGGCGGTTGTGGACAAGGCCACCGCAACGTGGGCGGTCACGCCCGAAGCGCCGGTGGCGGCGTGGAACGCCACCTTTGAGCTCCTCGTCGGGGCGGCGGACGTCGAGTCGGGGGTGGTGGCCATTGACGTCCTCGACGGCGGCTCGGAGGGCGTGGGGGGGGTCCAGCTGCCCCTCTCGTCGCTGACCGCCGCCCCGTCGCGCACCGTGCAGATGGACGCATGGCAGCTGGAGGGCGGCAGCTGCAGTGGGTCGGTGCGCGTCAAGCTCTTCCTGTACGGCTTTGGCGCGTGAGCGGCCGTCCCGACACCTCTCGGTTTGGTTCCCTTTTGTCGATTGGTGTACGTAGTTGTGTTTGTTTGGCTGGTAAACGGCGTGCGCGCGCTGCCGCCGTCGACGGGGGTACCTCAGGCGCGGCGGGCGTCCCACGGGAACGCCTCGTCCCCCGCTTCCACCTCCGTTTGCCGCACCACCGCCGCCCGTGACGGTGGCGGTGGCTGCCGCTCCACCGCCCCCCGTGACGGCGGTGGCGGCGGCGGCGGCGCCACCCCCCCCCCCCCCCCCCCCCCCCCCCCCCCCCCCCCCCCCCCCCGCGGCCCCCGCGGCCCCCCCCCCCCCCCCCCCCCCCCCCC
>Ga0114953_1003175_pt1 | contig 11262 bp, 5 predicted proteins | sample SidtaG_FD_87298 | JGI IMG/M metagenome (GOLD analysis project Ga0114953, IMG submission 87298) | Marine algal microbial communities from Sidmouth, United Kingdom - Sidmouth_Male2 metaG | ecosystem: Host-associated > Algae > Red algae > Unclassified | place: Sidmouth, United Kingdom | collected...
ACTACAAAGTCGTCCCCCTCGCCCTCACACCCGAAGAAGCCTCCTCCGCCATCTCCGTCACCCGCAAGCTCGAGCGCCTAATCAACGCCTTCGCCATCGACGGCTAGCGCCTCTCTTCATTCGAGACCGTCACCTACGAGACCAAGGGCACCCTCGGCTCCAAAGAAGAACTCGCCCAAATGGTCATCCTCGAGCGGGAATAGCACCTACCTTCACGCAAGCATTGCACGACCAGCCGAATCGGGCTATACAATCCGCCCCCCATCTGGCTCCCGTAGTTCAACGGATAGAACAAGGGTTTCCTAAACCTTAGATAGAGGTTCGATTCCTCTCGGGAGCGCCATCAGCGTCTACAAGGACTTTGGTCCATTCGAACTCCGCGAGGGGCGGTGAAATCACATCGGTTTCCCACTTCCTGCGCCTCGATTGCAGATTTGTTTGGTAATACGCCATCAGATGTCATCTACTTGGCTGCAATGCCCCCTTCCCCCGGTGATATCGTCCATGTTCGTTCACGCCACTATGTGGTGGAGAACGCTTCGAGCGAGGCCCATGGCCTTGTCGTTGACCTTGCCTGTTTAGATGACGATGCCCAAGGCGACCGACTTCAGGCAATCTGGGAACTGGAACTGGACGCCCGAGTCATCACTGAGGAGGCATGGGATGCTATTGGGCAGCGGGGGTTCGATCCTCAGGATCATTTTGCGGCCTTCTTTAATACTCTCCGCTGGCACTGCGTCACCTCGACTGATCCTCGGATTCTCCAGTCTCCCTTCCGGGCAGGTATCCGCCTCGACCCCTACCAGCTCGATCCACTGAGTAAGGCACTCCGTCTTCCCCGAGTGAACATGTTCATCGCGGATGACGTCGGCCTTGGAAAGACCATCGAGGCTGGCCTGATCGCGAGCGAGCTTCTTCTCCGGCGTCGGATCGACACCCTAGTCATCGCCTGCCCACCCGGAATGCTCGGCCAGTGGAAGGACGAAATGGAGACTCGCTTTGGACTCATGTTCGAGGTCTTTGACCGGCACTTCGTTGAGCGCACCCGCCAGGAGCGAGGCTACGGGATCAACCCGTGGCGCACTCGCCGACAGTTCCTTGTCTCTAGCCGACTGCTCATCGACCCGAACTACACCGAGCCCATGCGCGAGTGGCTGGGTGAATTCTGCCCCAGGACCCTATTCATCTTCGACGAGGCCCACCACGCCGCGCCCGCCAGCGGGGCGAAATACGCAATCGACTCGAAGATCACTCGCGCCATCCGCGACCTCTCCCAGCGCTTCGAACATCGGGTCTTCCTCTCGGCCACGCCTCACAACGGCCACTCGAACAGCTTCTCCTCCCTGCTCGAGATCCTCGATCCCCACCGCTTTACCCGTGGGGTGAAACCCACCAAAGAGAACCTCGACGCCATCATGGTGCGCCGGGTCAAAGAAGACATCCGTCAGATCCAGGGCGGCTTCCCGAAGCGAGAGATCGTCGAGGAGCAGATCGATGGATTGCCGGAAGACGCCCCCGAGCTAGCTCTCGCCGCTCTTCTCGCGGAGTACTCCGAACTAGGACTCGAACAGCTTGAGGGTGCCGACAAGCGTTCCCAGTCCTCGTTCAAGCTCGCCATTTCCGGTCTCCAGCAACGCCTGTTCTCGTCCATCGATGGATTCGCCCGGACTCTGGCGAAGCATCGTAGCGGTCTCGACAAGGCCGCGTCGAAGGTGCGATCTCTAGGAAAGGCCAGCGCACCAGTCCTCACCCGAGGCATCGGAAGCAACGACGATCTGGCCGACGCCTCCGACGAGGAAATCGAAGCAGTCCTCGGTGACGAGATGGAGCGGCTCACACAGGATTCTGCAGCGGGGGACAAGGCCGCCCGTATTGCCCTCCTCGACCAGATGCGGGAGATCGCCGAGTCCTCCCGCTATGATTCCGATGCTCGCGTCATCCGCCTTCTTGAGTGGATGCAGGAAAACATGTGGCAGGGCACTCGTATTCCCGGCAAGAGATCGTCCGGCGGCGAGCAGGCGTGGGAGGATACCCGGATCATCATCTTCACCGAGTATCGGGACACACTGAACTATCTCCGCGACGGTCTTCATGATGCCATTGGCACCGAGCAGTCGAAGCACCGCATCGCCATCTACCACGGCGGCACCCCTGAGCATTCCCGCGAGTCCATCAAGTCAGCCTTCCAAGGCAAACCCGGCAAGCACCCCGTCCGGATTCTCTTGGCCAACGACGCCGCTCGTGAAGGTCTCAACCTCCAGGCGCACTGCCACCGCATCTTCCACTTTGACCTCCCTTGGAATCCCGGCCGCCTTGAGCAGCGGAACGGCCGTATCGACCGGAAGCTCCAGCCGAACAGTCACGTCTACTGCCACTACTTCCGCTACATCCAGCGCCCCGAAGATCGCATCCTCAAGAAGCTCGTCGAGAAGAGCGAACGCATCCTCGAGGAACTCGGTAGCCTCTCCCAGATCCTCGGTGAACAGATCTCCGAGAGCCTGACTCAGAAGGGCATCCGCCGTACAGAGATCGACCAGCAGGAGCAGGACATCGACAAGGCTGGCGTTGGTGAGGACCGGATCGATTCCGTGAAGGACGAACTTGAGACCACCCGCGAGCGCCAGGAAGAACTCCGCGAGCGGTTCGAGGCACTCGACCGTCAACTCGAGCAATCCCGCAAGACCCTCCACTTTCAGTCAGCCACCTTCCAGGGGGCTCTCTCCCGTTCCCTTGAGATGGCCGGTTTCCCTCCGCTACGCCCGACCAAGGAAGGGCGCTTCGAATTTCCGGTCGAAGCAGCCAGCGCCGCAGTTGATCAATCCTGGGGGCCGACCCTCGACTCCCTGCGCGAGCCCCCGACTGACGGGCGCCGTGACTACCGCTGGCGGAAGGACGCTCCCGTGCGGCCAGTCACCTTCACCCCGCCAGAAACTATTGACGACACCGCCGTCCAGCTTCATCTGGGGCACCGCGTCTCACAGCGCCTCCTCTCCCGCTTCGTCTCTCAGGGCTTCCGCGACAATGACCTATCCCGGGCCTGCTTCGGCCAATCCGAGGACGACATCCCCCGTGTCATCCTTCTCGGCAGGCTCGGTCTCTACGGCCCAGGCGCATCGAGGCTTCACGAGGAAGTCATCACCATCACCGCCCGCTGGACACCCCCCGGCGAGCGTGGCGACGGTGGCCTCCAGCCATACGCCCGCGACACCGAGGCCAAGACCATGGGACTTCTCCAAGACGCCCTCTCCACCTTCGAATCCGACTCCCGCCCGCCCGCGGACGTCGAACAGCAACTCCTCTCCGCCATCGAGACCGACGTCGCCGAGCTTCGCTCACACCTCGAGGTCTCAGGCGAGTTTGCTCGGGACGCCGCAGCCAAGCGCCTTGCCGAACGTGGGCGCATCGAGTCGGACGAGATCACCCGCGTCCTGAATCTCCAGAAAGCCAGGATCGAGAAGACCCTCAACGAGCGAAAATCAGGGATGGAACAGACCATCGACCTCTTCACCGAGAAGTCCGAGATCAAGCAACTTGAAGACGACATGCGCTTCTGGCGAAAACGCCTCGACGAATTCGACCTAGACCTCGAGAACGAACCCAAACGAATCCGCGAGTTCTACACCGTCGAGACCACCCGTATCGAGCCCGCCGGCATCGTCTACCTCTGGCCCGCCAACAAGTAGCATGAGCACCGAAGACCAGCGCGCCATCGCAGATCACCAGACTTGGCTCGGCTACCTCCAGCCCGAGGGCCTCGTCGTCTCCCCCGCCGCTCTCCATGCGGCCGGGGTCAACTACGACCGGAACATCCGCCCCGAGCACCGGCGCTTCCTCGAGCACCTTGCTGAGCATCAGGGGTGGGACGCCCAGGGCGGTGATTCCCCGGAGCTAACCGACCTCCCGGCCTTCCTCACCCACTACCTCGGTTGGAACCAAGACGACCTCGTCCCTGCGGATCAGCTTCCCGATGAACTCTCCAGTGTTCTCCCCGAATACCGCGAGACCATCTCGCCGACCTTCGGGGTCAAGAACCCGCACCCCTCGGACGATCCCGATGCCCCAATCGCGGATCAGTATCTTCTTCTCATCCAACAGACCCCCGAGCCCGGACTCGACCTCGACGCCCCGTTCCGCATCCACGAGCGCGGCTGGGATGCCTCTCCATCTCGTCGCTTCGAGCGTCTGCTCCGCGATAGTAAAGTTCCCATTGGTCTCCTTTCGAACGGTCAGCAGCTACGCCTTCACTACGCTCCATCGGGAGAGAATCCCGGCTCTCTGACCTTCCCTATCGCCAGCATGGCCGAGATCTCTGGCCGCCCCATGCTTGGTGGACTCCACCTTCTCCTTGAGGAATGGCGGATCTTTATCGCTGGGGACAAAGAATCCCTCGCAGGCCTCCTGCACAAGAGCCGCGAGTTCCAAGCGAACGTCTCCACCGCCCTCGCCGCCCAAGTGCTCGATGGACTCTACGAACTCCTCCGAGGTCTGGGCGCGGCAGACTCCAAGACCGGCGTCGACCTCCTCCGCGACGTTCTTCAGCAGAGCCCCCAACAGATCTACGAGGGCCTGCTCAATGTCCTCATGCGTCTCGTCTTCCTCCTCTTTGCCGAAGACCGCGACCTCATGCCTGCCTCCCAGCTCTACGGAGGCAACTACAGCGTTCACGGCCTGTTCGAGAAGCTCAAGGCCGACGCCGAGAGCCATCCCGACACCATGGACACCCGCTACGGTGCTTGGGCCCAGCTCCTCGCCCTGTTCCGCCTCATTCACGACGGCTCCCGCCATGCCGATCTGAAGATGCCCGCCCGCTACGGCTACCTCTTCGACCCCGATCGGTTCCCTTTCCTCGAAGGACGCCAACCCGGTTCGACGAAGGGAAATACAACCCTGCCCATCCCCCTCATCCCCGACGGCACGATCCACACGGTCTTACAAAAACTCCTCGTCCTGAAGGGCGAGCGCCTTTCCTATCGGACACTCGACGTCGAGCAGATCGGCTCCGTTTACGAGACCATGATGGGGTTCCAGCTCCAAGTCGCCACTGGCCCGACCATAGCGATCAAGCCCGCTAAGATGCAGGGCGCGCCGCCGCTCCTCGAACTCGACGAACTCCTCGCCGTCGAGCCCACCAAGGTAACCGCGTGGATCAAGGAGAAGACCGACCGCAAGCTCGCCGCAGGCAAGCTCAAGCAACTGAAGGCCGCCTCTACGCACGAGGAGATTCTCGCTGTCCTCGAGGGCACCACCGCCCGTTCCTCCCTCATCGCTCGCAACGCCACCCCCCAGATCGTCCCGAAAGGCGCACTCCTCCTCCAACCCTCCGAAGCCCGTCGCAAGTCTGGCTCCCACTATACCCCTCGAAAGCTTACCGAGCCCATCGTTCGCAAGGCTCTCGAACCTATCCTCGCCAACCTCGGTGAGAAGCCTTTTCCCAAACAAATCCTCGACCTCAAAGTCTGCGACCCCGCTGTCGGCTCCGGTGCCTTCCTCGTCGAAGCCTGCCGCCAACTCGGCGAGGAACTCGTCCGAGCGTGGGCCGCCCATCGTGGAAAGCCGAAGCTTTTTGGCGAGGACGAGTCCCTCCACGCCCGCCGCCTCGTCGCCCAGCGTTGCCTCTACGGCGTCGACCGCAACCCGATGGCCGCCGATCTCGCCAAGCTCTCCCTCTGGCTGGCCACCCTCGCCAAAGACCAGCCCTTCACCTTCCTCGCCCACGCCATCAAATCCGGCGATTCCCTCGTCGGCCTCAGTAAAAAGCAGATCCTCGCCTTCCACTGGGACCTCAAACACAAGTCTGCGAAGCAACGTGTCTTCGGCCAGGATCAGCTCGAAAAAAAGATTAAGAGCGCCCTCGCCTACCGCCAGGAAATCCTCGACGCCGGCGACCTCGTCCTCCCCGAGATGAAAGCCCCGCAACTCCGCCTCGCGGAAGAGGAAGTAGACAAGGTGCGCCGGGCTGGGGATCTCGCGGTATTAGGGTTCTTCTCAGGATCGAAACAGAAGGAACGCCAAGAGGCGCGAGATCGTCTTCTCGAACGCTGGCTCAAGGCGACGGATCAATCGGGATCGGAGGAGAGCCTTCGTGAAGGTGTAGCGCTCAAAAGTGAAGTTCACCAAATTCGCGAGGCCGAACACTCGGTCACCCCCTTCCATTGGGAAATAGAATTTCCCGAGGTCTTTGAACGCAAGCCCTCTGGCTTCGACGCCTTCGTTGGCAATCCACCATTTCTGGGAGGACGCAGAACCAGTGCATCATTGGGACAAGGATTCAGCAACTGGATTAATACCGTTTACGACAATTCAAGCAATAACGCTGACCTCGTTGCTTTCTTCTTCAGAAGAGCATTCAGCCTCTTGAGACAACACGGTGCGCTTGGATTAATCGCAACAAACACAATCGCACAAGGCGATACCCGTGAAACGGGGCTGAGATGGATTCGAGCCAATAACGGCGTCATCTATCAGGCGAGACGACGTATGAGGTGGCCAGGTATGGCTGCCGTAGTCGTTAGTGTGATCCATGCTACCAAAGGCGACACCGAGATCGCTCTCACATTGGATGGAAAGGTAGTAGACGAGATCACCGCATTTCTTTTTCACAGAGGCACGGACGAAAGCCCTAAGCTACTCATGGCCAACTGTAACCGTAGCTTCCAAGGCGTCATTCCACTCGGCGCAGGTTTCCTCTTTCAAGATGACGCGACCGACCGTGGAGCCTCGACACAACAAGAACGATTACGCCTCGTCGAAGCAGATCCTCGAAATAGTGAGATGATTAAGCCATATATTGGCGGGCACGATATCTTGGACAACCCACGACACGAGACGGAAAAATTTGTAATCGATTTTGAATCCATGTCACTCACTGAAGCTGGCAGGTGGCCTGATCTTGTCACGATTCTGGAGGAGAAGGTCAAACCCGAACGCGCAAAACAAAAGCGTAAACACTTGCGCGAACGCTGGTGGCAATTTGCCGAGGTTCGACCCGCAATGCGGAGTGCTCTCACAGATCGTGAACACACCTTAGTTCATCCGTTCACATCCACCTATCTAGCTTTCGCGTTCATCCCGACATCGACACTCGTTGCCGGCCCCCATCAGGTTATTGCGTTTGAAGAGCTCTCAGCCTTTTGTGTCCTTCAAAGTCGAGCGCACGATTTTTGGTCACGCTTTTTCGCTTCATCAATGAAGGATGATTTGCGCTATACTCCTTCCGATTGTTTCGACAATTTCCCCTTTCCCCAGAATTGGGAATCCGATACACACCTCGAAGAAATCGGCTGCGAGTATTACGACTACCGCGCAGAGCTAATGGTGCGCAACGACGAGGGGATGACCAAGACCTACAACCGCTTCCACGACCCCGGCGAGACCTCGCCCGACATCCACAAGCTGCGCGAGTTGCACGCCGCCATGGATCGCGCCGTCCTCGACGCCTACGGAGACGACTGGAAAAGCATCCCCACCGACTGCGAGTTCATCCCCGACTTCACCGAGGAGGACGACGACGGCAACGAGATCCCCAAAAACATCCGCTACCGCTGGCCCAACGAAGTCCGCGACGACGTCCTAGCCCGCCTCATAGCCCTAAACGCCGAACGCGCGGAGCAGGAGAAGCTTGAGGGCAAGTCCGCCAAAAAGGTGACGAAGAGGGCTTCAAAGAAGTCCGCTCGACCAGCAATCGTTGAGGTCGATGCAACCACCGTCGCCAATGCCCCTTCTAAGCAAGTTCCCCTCACTCAACATATTCCCACGTTCTCCTTCGACCTTCCTGCGGATTCACGGCCTGCGGCGGGTGGTGCACTGGGCTTCTACCGCGCATGGCTAGCGGCAGCCCTTCGCGAGGCCGGCGGACGTCTTGCGTGGAACGAATGCAAGGCAGCCGCAATCGCACTCCTCTCGCCTGATGCAGTAACAATTGACGGCACCTCTGATTCAGCAAAAAGACGATGGATCAAGAGCCTGCCCGACTCCCGAGACCCAGGACAATTTCATGCCGCACTCGAGTCATTCGCCGTCGATAGCCACCTAATACGAATTGTCGAGGTTGCCGACGGTTTCGAGTTGCGCGCCACTCAAGAGTTGCTCGACAAACCTGAAATTCCTTGGGCAACTGCCGACGCCCAGTTTTCCCTCGCAGGTTCTCTCTCTGTCGATCTCGTCAGTGACGGGGATGCCGCCACGGTAGAAAGCATTATCCCCCTTGAGACCCTCCGAGCATGGCAACAAAATCAAGCAAGCGCATAGGCGCACAGGACCGAAAGAACCAGCTCAACCTTCCCTTTAAGGTCGAGTTCCCCGAACCAACGAGGAACTCGCCCCGACTTTGGATGCGGAACATTGCTCTTTACGAAAAATGGGATTCCGCAGAGTTAATTCGCCAGATTCCGTTCACTCCCGGCCTCAATATCGTCCAGGCGAAATCAGGGGTGCAAGGAGCCCCTGGCCATGCCGCAGGAAAGTCTACCCTTTGTCGACTCATCCGCTACGCCCTTGGAGAGGCGGGATTTGGAACCGAAGAGTTTGAACATGCTTTTCGAACACAGTTCCCCTCCTCATGGGTGGTCGCAGAGGTCTTTATTGATGATGCTCTCTGGCTCGTTGCTCGCCCCACTGGCTTCAGCAACGACGCTCCATGGTGCGCTCACGAAGCCTCTCTGGAGAAAGCATTCGAGGAAGCCTTGGAGCATTTGTCTTACAAGAATTTTCTCGACGCCATCGAGTCCGCATTTCTCGAACCACTTAAATTTGGCTGCTTCCCCGGCTCGGAGAAAGAGATTACTTGGCCGCACCTGCTTAGCCTCATCAGTCGCGACCAGAACACCCGCTACGCCCATCTCCTAACCTGGCGAACCGGCAATGGTGTTGGAGACGATTCGGGTCTTGGCTCCGATCACAAGACCAACCTAGTCCGCCTCATCCTCGGAGGAATTAATGAAGCGGAGGTTTCCCGAATCGATTGCCACCAAGAGTTGCTTAAAGGGCAACGAAAGCTAGAGACTGAGGGACCAAAAATCAGATATGCCAAAGAGCGACTCCTTGAGGAAATAGGCCCAAAAACAAAAACGCAACTCACCGCAGATGGTGATCTTGGAATGGAACTCGGCATCCTTACCAAGACAGCAATGGCTGACTCCAAACGGATTGAGACCACAGCAACCGCCTTGGCCAAACTCGATGGGGTTAATGATGCCGATAAGGAGAAGCTAAACAAGCTCACTGCCCAAGTCGCGGACTTCGATTCGAAGATCAATGAAGTCAAAGAGCGACTGGCTAGAAGGGAAAGCCAGTTCCGCTTTGAGAAGGGCGAGATCAACGAGGAACAGCATCGTAAAGATCTTGCGGAACTCGGGGCGATCAAAGGCCTCTGTAGCGCTACAATCGAAGACGCCATCAACGCTTCCTGCCCACTCGCCCCTATGTCTGATCGCGATGAGATCGCTGCATCGAAACTAGCTAAGATGCAGACGAAGGCACAGAGACTCGAATTCCAAATCGGGACAGAGAAGGCCACCCTCAAAAGGGAGAGATCCGCTAGGACTCGAGTAACCACAGAAAAGACAGCCCTCGAAAAGACGATTGAAGATCAGCGGGAGAAGCACACCGCCCTCATTGCGAAGACCTATCGAGAAAAAGGCGTTGCCGAGCAACTTGCAGCAAGTTGCCAGATGGTACTAAAACTCTTCAACGAGGACGAGAAAAACCGGGAGGAGCTAAAGAAAACAAAAAATGATGTGGAAGAATCGAGAAAATTACTTTCGGAGTTTCGAGATGACGAGCGTGACGTCGTCAGCAAGCTAAGCTCAGTCCTTAGTTCCGTCGCTTCGACGATGCTGTTGAAAGAGGATATCCGGGCAGAAGTAAGAGTGCAGTTGAAGAGCATCGATGTGACGATCGATTACCAAGGTGACCAAGATAGCGCTGCGCTATCCACTCTGCGGATTCTGCTCTTCGACATAGCTACACTTCTGGTCGGCTTTCCCCACCACCCAGGACTTCTTATCCACGACAGCCCACGCGAGGCCGACTTAGCGCCCGAAATTTACCGCCGAATCTTCGAGTTCATGGCGGAGCGCTCCAGTCTCAAGCATGTTCCATTCCAATACATTATTACAACGACAGAGCCGCCCCCAAAAGCCTGCGATGAAAAATGGACGAAGTGCACAATCTCCTCTGCTGAACCCAAAGATCGTCTGATGGGTGCAGTCTTCTCGTAGCTACTATGCCTCAACGCGATCTGGAAGGAAGGCCGAAATTAGGTGCTTGTTCGGCATCACTTGACCATATCTCCGCGTTACAAGCCCCATGCTGGCCAGTACATTCAAATCACGCCCCATCATTCGGTCACCAGCTCCACGGTATTCACGGGCGAGAACTGCTGGGATCTCGTCCTCTATCACCGACACTGGGATGACCTCGAAATTTGCCAGTGCAAGAACAAGATCGCGCCTTCGCTTCTGGGTCGGCGTCGGCTTGTTCTGAGTAAACTGAGAGTGGACGTAATTCTCCCAAGCAACGTCTAGCTGTTCCCGCCGGACTCGATCAATTTGCTCGCGCAATCCGTCCAGAAACCCCTGTACAGCGTAACGAATAAATGGGAGAAGGTCTCCCCCTGACTTACTAGCTCGGTCGAGTTCCCTATAGTATTGTGATCTCGTTCTATTGTAGTGATCGCTTAAAAGATGCGCAGCTGGACTCGGAACTCCTGAGCCAAACAGGATACCGTATTCCGCAAGCCGCGCAGTTCTTCCATTTCCGTCTCCGAACGGGTGAATCCAAGCGATGTAGATGTGCGCCACGATAGAACGAATGAGAGCAAATGGGATCTTAAGATCGTCTTCGGGTGGCTGGAAATCAGCCCCTCCCAGCCATGAACAGAGTCTACCTAGGAGGTATTCACATTCTCCCGCAGGAGCACCCCGATAAACGTTTCCCACAACTACCGAATGCTCACGGATCTCCCCGGGGATAACATCCTCTTCATGCTCCAACCCGTGGAGGACTTGAGTATTGAAGTCCGCCAGAATTCGAGGGCTTAGTGTTCCTGCCTCCCCCGCTAGCTCAGCTGCACGTTTCGAATCGCAAGCATCTAGAATATTTTGTACTTCACGTTGAAGATACTCCTGAGACGGAGGTAGCCTAACCCGGAAATCTCACAAATAGAGAGCTTGAGCGGCTCCAGAATTCGGTAAAGCTATGTTTATCAACGACATATCCTACCGATGAAGACCGCCCAAGCTCAGACATCCTGTAATCAAGAAA
>Ga0114953_1003176_pt1 | contig 11260 bp, 12 predicted proteins | sample SidtaG_FD_87298 | JGI IMG/M metagenome (GOLD analysis project Ga0114953, IMG submission 87298) | Marine algal microbial communities from Sidmouth, United Kingdom - Sidmouth_Male2 metaG | ecosystem: Host-associated > Algae > Red algae > Unclassified | place: Sidmouth, United Kingdom | collected...
AAGCGATCATTCCAAAACATGCGGGCCGCCACCGATGTGCGGGCATCAATACGGTCACCTGGACGGGCCAAAATACCCACTGGCATCATGTCCATGATCTGTTGCCAACGATCCCATTTGTGAAACTGGTGCAGATTATCTGCCCCCATCAACCAGGTGAAGCGCACATGTGGGTACAGCCCCCCAAGGGCCGCCAGTGTATCGGCGGTGAACCGGGTGCCCAAGCGCGCTTCTACACCGGTGACCACCACTTTGGGGTGATGAATGACCATACGCGCTTGGTCCACGCGACGATCCAACGGCGCAGGTCCGTTTTCTTTCAAGGGGTTACCGGGGCTGACCAGCCACCAGACCTGGTCCAAATCGAACCGCTTCAAGGCTTCGCGCGTGATGTGGGCGTGACCTGCGTGGGCTGGATCAAACGATCCCCCCAACAGACCGATCCGCTGACCCGCCCGGGCATATGGCAATTCATACCGCATGATCTTCGGCTACCCGTCACAAAGCGGTTTGCCAAGCCCACCCGCGCCACTTAAAACGCGCCAACACGAAGCGGAGGATCCCCCATGGCTGCCTATCAATACGTCTATCATATGGACGGCGTGTCCAAGACATACCCCGGCGGGAAGAAGTGTTTTGAAAACATCCGCCTGTCGTTTTTGCCAGGCGTGAAAATCGGCGTCGTGGGCGTGAACGGTTCCGGTAAATCAACCTTGATGAAAATCATGGCGGGTATGGACAAAGATTTCTCCGGGGAAGCCTGGTCTGCCGAAGGGGCAAAAGTGGGATATCTGCCCCAGGAACCGCACCTGGAACAAAATCTGACCGTGCGGGAAAACGTGATGCTGGGGGTGGCCGAAAAGAAGGCCATCCTGGATCGGTACAACGAACTGGCGATGAATTATTCCGATGAAACGGCCGATGAAATGGCAGCACTTCAGGACCAGATTGATGCTGCTAATCTTTGGGATTTGGACGCGCAAATTGATGTGTCCATGGAAGCCCTGCGCTGCCCGCCCGATGACGCGATGCCCGAAAATCTGTCGGGGGGTGAAGCGCGCCGGGTGGCATTGTGCAAGTTGTTGCTTGAAGCGCCCGACATGTTGTTGCTGGACGAACCCACCAACCACTTGGACGCGGAAACCATTGCCTGGTTGCAACAGCACTTGATGGATTACAAAGGCACGATCTTGGTGGTGACCCACGACCGATACTTCTTGGACGACATCACCAGCTGGATTTTGGAATTGGACCGCGGTCGCGGCATCCCGTACGAGGGGAATTATTCCGCTTGGCTGGAACAAAAAGCAAAACGTCTGTCCCAAGAAAGCCGGGAAGATAAGTCGCGCCAGAAAACCCTGGAACGTGAATTGGACTGGATGCGCCAGGGCCAAAAAGCCCGACAGGCCAAGCAAAAGGCCCGGATCAACGCCTATAACGATTTGGCCAACCAGTCTGAACGGGAGAAACTGTCGCGTGCACAGATCATCATCCCCAACGGTCCGCGACTGGGGGGCAAGGTGATCGATGTTGAGAACCTAAAGAAAGCCATGGGCGATAAGCTGTTGGTGGAAGACCTGTCGTTTGCGCTGCCCCCCGGCGGGATCGTGGGGGTTATCGGCCCCAACGGCGCGGGTAAATCGACGTTGTTCAAAGTGCTAACCGGACAAGAACAGGCCGACGAAGGCTCTGTTACCTATGGTGAAACGGTTGATCTGGCCTATGTCGATCAGTCGCGCGATGCCCTGGGGGACGATAAAACCGTCTGGGAAGAAATCAGCGACGGGTTGGATGTGATCCAACTGGGGGACGCGGAAATGAATTCGCGTGCGTACTGTTCGGCGTTCAACTTCAAGGGCGGCGATCAGCAGAAGAAAGTGGGCATGTTGTCGGGCGGGGAACGTAACCGCGTGCACATGGCCAAACTGCTGCGGCGTGGCGGCAACGTGTTGTTGTTGGACGAACCCACCAACGATTTGGACGTGGAAACATTGCGGGCCTTGGAAGACGCGCTGGTGGATTTTGCGGGCTGCGCAGTGGTGATTTCGCACGACCGTTTCTTCTTGGACCGAATTTGCACCCACATCCTGGCGTTCGAAGGCGAAGCGCACGTGGAGTGGTTCGAAGGCAATTTTGAAGACTACGAAGAAGACAAGAAACGCCGTCTGGGGGCCGATGCTTTGGAGCCCAAGCGGGTGAAGTTCAAAAAGTTTGTACGCTAAGGGTGCGCCGGGCCAAAACCCGGCTTACGCCACCAAACGCGTATCGCGGTGAATGCTGGAAAACGCCCAGTCTTGGGGGCGTTTCACCAATCCTTCGCGCACAGGGGCGTTCCAGCAATAGCGCGTGTGGTGTTCTAGATCAGCTGGGTTGCGGATGTGATGTTCCCAAAACCGCCTTTGCCACACGGCGCATTCGCGGCGGTTTTGGCGTAAGGTGGGCTTTTGCCCGGCATATCGTCCCTGGGCCACCACAGGTAAGGTCTGGGGCAACGCCACACCCGCGCCCCGGACGGCGCGCGTGAAGCGCCCTTTGATCCGCCCCCACCGCATCCCAAACGCACGATCCCCCGCTGGCAAACGCCAGATGCAATGAAGACGATCCGGCAAGGTCACCCAAGCCAATATTTCAAACGGGTGTTGCTGCCTGGTTTGGCGCACAGCCACCCGCAGCCGTTCCACTTCGCGCACCAGCAAATCATCGCCGGGATGGGCCAAACAAACGGTGAAAAAGACGGTGGCCCCGGTCACTTTGGGACGGATGTAAATTGACATGTCATCACCATGACCGGACGGGATGAACACCGGGTTAAATTGGGCATACGACAGAAACGCTTCCCACAACGCACTTTTTGCGGCTAGGCTGAAGATATCTGCACTGCAAACCGAAAGGACACGCCATGCCAGCCAGCTACCAAGCCCCCAGCCGCAAGGACAAAGAAGGACAGCAAACCTTTAGCCAGACTGCGTCTTCAAACCTGGCGACGGGGAATGCGACGGTCCAAGATCTGTTGGATAAAAAGGACGGTGGCATTGTGTCCATTGCGGCCAGCGACACCCTTTCGCAAGCCGTTGGAATCCTAAAAGAAAAACGCATCGGCGCGTTGATGGTCACAAATTCCAGCGGGGGATTGCAGGGCATCTTGTCCGAGCGCGATATCGTGCGCCAACTGGCCGACACGCCAGGCCAAACATTGCCCCAGACCGTCGCAGAAAACATGACAACAAAGGTACAAACCTGCGGCCCCAAAGACAGCCTTGTCTCTGTGTTGCGGACCATGACAGACGGTCGTTTTCGCCACATGCCGGTGATGGACGGCACCAAAATCCTGGGCATGGTCACCATTGGCGATGTGGTGAATTTCCGTTTGGCTGAACTTGAATATGAAGCTTTGCGGTTGAAACAGATGATTGTGGGGTAACGAGCGATCAGTTGTCGCCGGGCCCAAACTTGCGGCAACTTTCGACCACGTTGGGGGATGAGATCAGTTTGAACCCTACCCTTTGCGTGGCGTCCGGGGTCACAGCTAACAACACGCTGGGCACATCCGCGCTGCAATCGGCATAGAAATCCCCGTCGATGGCAACCATCAGTGGCGTCATACCCCAGCCCGCCAAGGCCGCTTCCACAGCGGGCTGATCATGGGTGCGGTAGTCGTCGACAAAGGGTCCCATCGGTTCTGGACCCGCACAGACTGTGACCCCGTTTTGTGTACCCAGGCGTGTGCCATAGACCGTGCGCCCGGCATCATCGGCGTACCAAATCAGAAACCCCGTAACCGCATCGCCCGTCACCTGTGAGGCCAATGGGAACTGGCCAGGGGCTTGGGTCATGGCATGTCTGCAATCTGAAAGTGCCGCATGAAACGCATCGGTTTTGGATTGGGCCGACGCCGCAATCGGACAGGTCAGAACCAAAAGAAGTAGAAACAAACGCATAGTCGCCCCCAATAGCAGTGCCTTTTGATACTGGCGCAACGACCTTGGTTCCAGGTTGTGACCCAAGTTTCGCCTCAATTCTTCCGCATTTTTATTCGTTAATAGCAGGTAACCCAAAAAATCAGCCGCAGGACAAAGCCATGCCTTCCTATGATCTCAACGTCATTTTGCAGTCGGACACGGATGCAACGGGCGACTCGGATTTTCGCAATGGCAGCTGGACGTTCAACGGCAACATCACCACGCTGACCATTAACGACGAAGACAACCTGGGATTGGGGGACAACGATCCGAACACGGAAACGGGCGCACCTGCAACAGTCACTGCGGTGGACGGCGACACGACCCACCCCTTGGTGGGCACAGAAATTTTTGCCAAGTACGTGCGTTCCGACGATGGCGACGGGGACACCGATACCGGGGCAGATGTGGTTTTCTTGGGCACAGGCGTGGGGTTCAACAACTTCGCCATCGCAGCCTATCCCGGTTCCGGATGGAGCATGGAAGCAGGCGACACCTATGTCGGTGGCGGCATGCCAGGCAACCATGCGGGCGGCGGCAGTTGGTCCACCGAAGCCCAGTTGGACGATGCAGGAACAAACGCACCGTGTTTCGTGTCAGGCATGGAAATTCGCACGATCCGCGGCCCCGTGGCCGTGGAAAAATTGGTCCCCGGCGACATGATCTGGACGTTGGACAACGGCTTTCAGGAACTTCTTTTGTTAGGGCGGCGCAAAGTAAAGGCGCAAGGGTCGATGGCCCCTGTGATGTTCAAAAAGGGCATCATCGGGAACACCAAAGACATCATGGTCAGCCCGCGCCACCGTTTCCACGTAGGCAGTTTGCCCGACGCTTTGAAGCAACAGTTCGGCGACAAGTCAGATTCCCTGTTACAGGCATTGGCATTTTGCAACGGCACAAGCGTGCGGCAATACCCCGACATCGGGGAAGTCGAATATTTTCATCTCATGTTCGAAGATCACCAGTTGGTGGAATGCCACGGGACGATTTCAGAAAGCTGGCAACCCACCCGCAAGGCAATCCAGCAGTCCCCCGATCAGGCCGACGAATTATTGGCGATTTTTCCAGAACTTCTGACACGCACCGCAGCCCATCCTGGCGCTATAGCGCGCCATGAAATCAAACTGAAACGTCGGCAGCAGATTACAAAAGCCGCGTCATAGACCCGTAACCCGACGATGCATGCCAACAAATTTTAGGGCTGCACCATTCTAGGGTCAATCACCGGCAACGGCCCGCCCATGACGTTTTCCACGAAAGCGGCGGCCCGTAACAATTTCGCTTCACCACGCGGTGGCCCGATCAGTTGCAGCCCCACGGGCAGACCTTGCGCATTCAGGCCCACAGGAACCGACAGAGCCGGAAGTCCCGTCACAGTGGCCAAAAACGCAAACCGCAACCAATCCATGTACCCGGTAAATTCCTGCCCCCCGACAGACGGGACCCATTCCACGTCTACCGGATGGGGCATGCACCCCACCACAGGGCAGGCGATGACATCCACAGTGTCGAACAACCCAATCGTTTTATGAAACAATCGCGACCGCCCGATTTCAGCGGCGGCGATGTCGTCGATGGTCAGGGTTTCAGCGAAGGCCACGTTCTGTTCCAACACATCCTTAAAATGCGGACGGACATGGGGCGGCAAAGTCTTTGCGATTGTCACCCACATCAACCCGCGCAGCGCGTGGTACGTGCGGTCCAAATCCGTGGTATCGGGCGTCACGGGCTGTATGTGTGCGCCTGATTTTTCCAGCGCTGTGATGGCGCCGGACAGATGCGTTGCCATCTGCGGAGCCACAGCGCCGACCCCACCCAAATCAAGGGAAAACCCGATCTTGGGTGGTGTATCTTGGGTGCGAACAGCCTCGAAATAGCCGCGTTCAATGCCAGGAAAAGAAATCGGGTTCGCGCTGTCCCAGCCCACCATGGCATCCAAAAACAACGCGCAATCCAACACCGAACGGGCCATGGGCCCCTGGACACCTTGGGTTAAGAATGCCTGTTCCCCTGACCCACCCCCGGCCAATCCGGGCGACGGACGCAATCCAACAATCCCGCAATAGGCCGCCGGTGTGCGCAGACTGCCGCCGTGATCAGACCCTTGGCTTAACCAGACTTGCCCACAGGCCAATCCAGCCGCCGCACCCCCAGACGATCCCCCCGCATTTAAACGGGTGTCCCAAGGGTTCAGCGTTTTGCCAAAGACATCGTTAAAGGTATTGCCCCCTGCCCCCAGTTCCGACGTGTTGGTCTTGCCCACCACGATCCCGCCCCGACTTTCCAAGCGGTCCACCAGGGGATCGGAAACGGTTGGGACAAAATCACTTAGCCCCTTGGTGCCGAACGTGGTGCGCACGCCCTTGACCGCGTTCAAATCTTTGATGGCAATGGGCAGCCCCGCCAACAATGAAGCCCCCGTCGCAGCGCCAGACATATCCCGCGCGCGGTCCCAACATTGGGTGGGCATCGCATTGATGATTGGATCCGTTTGGTCGGTCCGGGTTTGGCTGGCGTTCAGAACGTCTTGCCGCGAGATGTCCCCAGATTTCAGCAATGCCACCACTTGGTGGGCTTGCAGGGTGCACAACTCGGGCGCGGTGGCGGATGGCGCAGTTTTGGTCATCCCGCAACTGCGCCACCGAAATGGTCCCCTGTCAAGCGCAGGGGCGGTAGTTTACGACTGCAGTTTGTCTTGGGTTTTGGTGTCAAAATCAGATGCGTCGTGGCGTTCGTGCAGCTGTTTGGACAAGTCATCCCCCATGGCCCGGTTCACCATCATACCGCGCGTTACCGCAGGGCGCGCGTCGATGGTTTGCGCCCACCGCACAACATTGGTGTAGCTGGCCACATCCAAGAATTCGGCGGCATTGTACAAACGCCCCAAAACCAACTGGCCGTACCATGACCAAATGGCGATATCCGCGATGGAATAGGCCCCCCCGGCAAACCATTCATTGTCGGCCAAATGGCGATCCAGTACGTCCAACTGGCGCTTGGCTTCCATGGAGAAACGATCAATCGGATATTCGAACTTTTCAGGGGCATAGGCATAGAAGTGGCCAAACCCACCCCCCAGATACGGCGCGCTGCCCATCTGCCAGAACAGCCAGTTCATCGCTTCTGTGCGACCGGCTGGATCGGTGGGTATGAAGGCCCCAAATTTTTCAGCCAAATACAGCAGAATAGACCCGCTTTCGAACACCCGCGTGGGGGTATCTGTGGATCGATCCAACAGGGCTGGGATTTTAGAATTCGGGTTCACGTCAACAAAGCCAGACCCGAATTGATCCCCCTTATTGATGCGCACCAGCCATGCGTCATATTCTGCGCCTGTGTGTCCGGCGGCCAGCAATTCTTCCAACAGGATCGTGACCTTTACCCCGTTGGGCGTCGCCAATGAATGAAGCTGCAAGGGGTGTTCGCCCACGGGCAATTCCTGGTCGTGGGTCGGTCCTGCGATGGGGCGATTGATGCTGGCGAATTCGCCCCCGTTGGCACTGTCCCAAGTCCAAACTTTGGGGGGTGTATATGTATCAGTCATGGCAGCATCCTTTGTCTTTGTGATGTTCAAGTAAGACCTCTGCCGCGCACTGCAACCAAGGGCCAAAGAAAAAGGCGCGGTTGGTGCCGCGCCTTGGTCTGTAAAAATGTGCGGCGGCTTATGCGTCGCTGATGTCCAGCAACACGCATTGGTAGCGATCAAACATGCCGTCCAATGTGGCTTCAACGTCCTTTTGGATTTGGGCGTCGATCTGACTTTGGCTTGCGTTAGGATTGCGTTCAACGGTTTTGATAACGCCGTCGACGGTCGCTTTGGTCCGGGCTTCGAAATACTGGTGCGCACCCGCAGACCGTTTCTTAGTATCCGCCGCTGACGCGCCGTTCACACAGCCATAGGAAATCACGTCTTCCCCATCGGCAGTCTTATAAGAATACGACGTCATGTTGTCGGGCAATTGGGTGGTGGGTTCTGTACAGGCCACCAGGCCGAACAAAACAACAACCAGAGACATTAGATAACGCATGGGCTTTCCTCCTTTGGGGTTGGATGTATCGTGACCGATATCATCCGTGCCAACAACCCAAGAAAATCCCAAGCGAAACAATCTGGTCCTAGGTGTTGAACAAGAAGTGCATCACGTCGCCGTCTTTCACCAAGTACGACTTTCCTTCGGCGCGCATTTTGCCCGCGTCTTTGGCAGGACCTTCACCGCCCAAAGACACATAGTCGTCATAGGCAATGGTTTCCGCCCGGATAAATCCGCGTTCAAAATCACCGTGGATAACGCCAGCGGCTTGGGGGGCCAGGAACCCTTCTTTGATGGTCCAGGCACGGGCTTCTTTGGGCCCGGCTGTAAAGTAAGTTTGCAAGCCCAGCAGATCGTACCCAGCCCGGATCAAACGGTCCAAGCCCGCTTCTTCCAGACCCAATTCGCCCAAGAACATGTCAGCTTCGTCGGGTTCCAGCTGGCTGATTTCTTCTTCGATCTTGGCAGAAATGATCACGTGCCCCATGCCTTGGGATGCCGCCATTTCTGCCACCTTGGCGGAATTGGCGTTGCCTTCGGACGCTTCGTCTTCGCCCACGTTGCACACGTACAAAACGGGCTTGGTGGTGATCAGTTGAAGGTTCTTCCAGGCCTTGGCGTCGTCTTCATCTACGTCCAGGGTGCGGGCCGGTTGCCCATCTTCCAACGCGGCCTGGGCGGCCTTTAGCAAACGTTCTTGTTGCACCGCGTCTTTGTCGCCGCCGCGCACTTTGCGCACCAGTCCGGTCAAACGCTTTTCGATGGATTCCAAATCCGCCAGCATCAGCTCAGTCTCGATCACCTCAGCATCCGCCACGGGATCAACGCGGTCATCAACGTGGGTTACGTCGTCATCCTCAAAACAGCGCAGCACGTGGGCAATTGCGTCCGTTTCGCGGATGTTGGCCAGGAACTGGTTGCCCAATCCTTCGCCTTGGCTGGCCCCCTTCACCAAACCCGCGATGTCCACGAATGTCATGCGGGCGGGCAGAACGGTGGCAGAGTTGGCGATTTCGGCCAGTTTATCTAAACGGGCGTCCGGAACGTTCACATCACCGACGTTGGGTTCAATGGTACAAAACGGAAAGTTCGCAGCTTGCGCCGCAGCGGTTTTGGTCAGTGCATTGAACAAAGTGGATTTCCCCACATTTGGCATGCCAACGATACCCATTTTGAAACCCATGTTCCGCCCTCCGGTCTGTGTTGGCGGTGCGTACCCCGACACCCGCACAGGCACAAGGGCGGATGGCCGCAGTGACTTGCCCCTGCCCTGCAAACCTTGCATACCGAATTCGAACTTCTGGGGTGACGCGACATGACACGCATTGATGATACTTTTGTTCGGTTGAAAGCAGCCAACACGAAGGCCTTTGTTTCTTACATGATGGCCGGTGACCCAGATTTTGACACGGCCCTGACCGTGATGAAGGGTCTGCCTGATGCGGGTGTAGACATCATCGAGTTGGGGCTGCCGTTCACGGACCCCATGGCTGATGGCCCCACGATCCAACTGGCGGGCCAACGCGCCCTGGCCGGGGGGATGACCTTGAACAAAACCCTGGACATGGCGCGGGCGTTTCGGGAACAAAACGACACAACACCCATCGTTCTGATGGGCTATTACAACCCGATCTATTCCCACGGCGTGGACAAGTTCTTGGTGGATGCCAAAGCCGCAGGAATTGACGGATTGATCGTCGTGGACTTGCCCCCCGAAGAAGATAGCGAACTGTGCGTGCCGGCCCAAAACGCAGGGTTGAACTTCATTCGTTTGGCCACCCCAACCACGGATAACAAACGCTTGCCCAAGGTTTTGCAGAACACGTCCGGCTTTGTATATTACGTGTCCATCAACGGCATCACCGGGGCCGCCGCCCCGCAACCGCAAGACGTGGCCCCCGAAGTGGCCCGCATCAAAGCGGCCACCGATCTGCCCGTGATTGTGGGTTTTGGCATTCGGACACCAGAGATGTCCAAAGGGATTGCCGCCATCGCAGACGGCGCGGTGGTGGGATCGGCAATCGTTTCTGAGTTGGCCGATGGCAAATCCACGGACGACGTTTTGGCCTTTGTCAAAACCCTGGCCGATGGCGCGCATGATGCCTGATGTGACCATCCGTCCCTTGGCCGCCGATGACCGCGCGGCTTGGGGCGCGTTGTGGCAGGGGTATCTGGAATTTTACGGTGCTGCGCGCGCGCCCGCGATCTTTGATCTGACCTTTGCCCGCAACCTAGACCCTACCCGCCCGCAACAGCAGTGTTTGGTGGCTCAAAAAGACGGCGCTTTGGTGGGGTTGGTGCATTTCATTTACCACGCCCACAACTGGTCCGACGAAGATGTTTGTTATCTGCAAGACCTGTATGCCGACCCAGCAGCGCGCGGGTTGGGCATTGGGCGTGCGTTAATCGAAGCGGTATACCTTGCGGCGGACACAGCGGGTTGCCCGAACGTGTATTGGTTGACCCAAGAATTTAACTATACCGGGCGGATGCTGTATGACCGTGTCGGAACCAAAACGCCCTTCATCAAATATTCGAGGTAAGCCATGACCATCCACATCGGTGCCGAACCCGGCGACATTGCAGAAACCGTTCTTATGCCCGGCGACCCGTTGCGCGCAAAATGGGCGGCGGAAACGTTCTTGGACAATCCTCGGTTGGTGAATGAAACACGCGGCATGTTGGGATACACCGGCACCTGGAAAGGCAATCCTGTCACGATCCACGGGTCCGGCATGGGCATGCCGTCGCTGTCAATTTACGTGAACGAACTGATCAAGGATTTCGGGGCCAAAACACTAATCCGCATCGGATCTGCGGGGGGCATGTCCCACGACGTGGGCATTCGGGATGTGATCATCGCCATGACTGCATCTTCCATTTCCACACCGTCCATCGGCATGTTCCGCGAAATAAACTATGCGCCTTGTGCAGACTACGGGTTGGTCCGCGCCGCCGCAGACGCGGCAGAAGCCAACGGTGCCAAAACCCACGTGGGCGGGATTTATTCGGCAGACGTTTTCTACGATGAACGCCCAGACTTGACTGAACAGATGACCCGCCACGGCATTCTGGCGGTGGAAATGGAAACCGCCGAATTGTACATCCTGGCCGCCCGGCACGGATGCCGGGCATTGTCGGTTGTTACTGTGTCTGATCACTTGCTGACCCACGAAGCCCTGCCGTCCGAAGACCGCGAACGCAGCTTTGGCGACATGGTGGAAATCGCGCTTGAGGCCGCTTTTAAGTAAACAGCGAATAAAAAAACGC
>Ga0114953_1003178_pt1 | contig 11256 bp, 9 predicted proteins | sample SidtaG_FD_87298 | JGI IMG/M metagenome (GOLD analysis project Ga0114953, IMG submission 87298) | Marine algal microbial communities from Sidmouth, United Kingdom - Sidmouth_Male2 metaG | ecosystem: Host-associated > Algae > Red algae > Unclassified | place: Sidmouth, United Kingdom | collected...
CACCCGCGACGAGGGCGAGAAGCCTTTGCCGTCAATCTCCGTTCAAGCCTTCTGCGATCGCCAAGAAACGGCGCACTGCATCAATGAGACAACACGCGATTGGCGCATGAAGCGGACCAATGTAAAAATTTATATGGGCGGTCTCCCGGCAGCGATTGAGTTCTATCACAAGGAAAATACGCCTTCGCTCATCATTATTGAGAGCGGAATGCGGGGCGAGGAGTTGTTTAACCAACTCGAACAACTCGCCAGTGTTTGCGATGAGGGCACAAAGGTTGTCATGATTGGCGCAGCGAATGATATTCGCCTGTATCGTCAACTGATGGACAAAGGCGTTTCCGATTATTTGGTTCCGCCATTGCACCCACTGCATGTCATTCGGGCATTGGGTGAGCTTTATTCCGATCCTGAACAGCCATTTATTGGCCGGGTAGCAGCATTTTTTGGTGCCAAAGGCGGCGTTGGATCTTCTGCAATTGCACATAATACGGCATGGGTTCTTTCCGAGACTTTGGGCCAAGAAACCGCGCTTGTTGATCTGGATGCGAGCTGGGGCACAACCGGTTTGGACTTCTCATATGATAATATGTCCGGTCTGGAAGAAGCCCTGGGTGAGCCTGATCGTCTGGACGAAACATTGCTTGACCGGATTATGATCCGGCACACGGCAAAGCTCTCAATTCTACCAACATCAGGTTCGTTAAATACGAAACCTGTGATGGACTCCGCCAGCTATGAGGCTGTGGTCAACGCAGTGCGCGGAATTTCCCCGCTCTCTATATTGGATATGCCGCATTATTGGACGGATTGGACAACGAATGTTCTGACATCCGTCGATGATGTGGTCGTCACAGCGACTCCGGATCTAGCCGGAATGCGCAATGCCAAGAACCTGATTGATTTTCTAAAGACCCAACGCCCAAATGATCCGGAACCTATCCTAATTCTGAATTGCGTGGGCATGTCTCCTAAGACGGAAATCACAGTCAAGGATTTTGGCGCAATGGTCGGGCAAGATCCGCATGTTGTCATCGGATGGGACCCTGACAGTCATTTTGAAGCGACAAATGAGGGCAAAATGTTATCGGATGTCAAATCCGCCTCATCCACTGTCCAAGGTTTGGAGTTTTTGGCCAATCGATTACGGACAGGATCTTTTGACGCGCGGATAAAAGCTGATCTTGCCCCCACGAAGAAGGGCTTGTTGGCCGTCGGTGGTGGCAAAGCCGATAAATCTGCCGGTGGAAGCAAGTCTATGTTTTCTTTCCTGAAGAAGGACAAGGGCTAGATGTTCGGTAAACGCGCAGAAGCAACGGCGGTCAAACCGCAAGCGGCTCCGGTTGCGCCAAAGAAAGAGCAATCTCAATCTGAGACAAATGCTGCGCTGCACGCAACTGCATCCGCTGCGCAAAGCCGCCGCACGGATGAACCGGGTGAGGAATATTACGAAACCAAGGCTACGATTTTTAACGCCTTATTCGAAACCATTGATGTGTCCGCTTTGGCAGGCATGAATGCGGAAAAAGCGCGGGAAGAAATCCGCACGATTGTTGATGAAATTATCGCCATTCGGAATGTCCGTCTTTCCGTTAATGAACAGAACCAACTCATCACGGAAATCTGTGACGATATTCTCGGTTATGGCCCTCTAGAGCCGCTTCTGGCGCGGGACGATATTGCTGATATTATGGTCAACGGCGCCAAACACGTCTTCATCGAAACCAATGGTAAGATGATCAAGACGAATATTCGGTTCCGTGACAATACGCAGTTGATGAATATCTGTCAGCGGATCGTGAGCCAAGTTGGCCGCCGCGTCGATGAGGCCTCGCCTATTTGTGATGCGCGTCTTTTGGACGGCTCTCGTGTTAACGTAATTGCGCCGCCGCTCTCTATTGACGGTCCGGCTCTCACCATTCGTAAATTTAAAAAGGACAAGCTGCGCCTTGCAGATTTGGTCAATTTCCAATCGATCTCTCCCGCCGGCGCGAAAGTGCTTCAGATCATCGGCGCTTGCCAATGTAATATCGTTATCTCCGGCGGTACCGGTTCCGGTAAGACGACATTGCTCAACGCTTTGACCGGCTTCATCCATCCGGATGAACGGATTATTACTTGCGAAGATGCGGCGGAATTGCAGCTGCAGCAGCCGCATGTTGTGCGCCTCGAAACCCGCCCGCCAAATCTCGAAGGCAAGGGTAAAATTACCATGGCCGATTTGGTCAAAAACTGTCTGCGTATGCGTCCGGAACGGATCATCGTGGGTGAGGTGCGTGGCCCCGAGGCGTTTGATCTCTTGCAGGCCATGAACACGGGCCATGATGGTTCAATGGGAACGCTCCATGCCAACTCTCCGCGTGAAGCGCTTTCGCGTTTGGAATCTATGATCACGATGGGTGGTTTCTCGCTGCCCGCGAAAACAATCCGCGAAATGATTGTCGGCTCTGTTGACGTGATTGTGCAGGCCGCGCGTCTTCGCGACGGCTCACGGCGGATTACGAAAATTACCGAAGTCATCGGGATGGAGGGCGACGTTATCGTCACTCAAGATCTTATCGTATATGAAATGGACGGCGAAGATGCGGACGGGAACATCATTGGTGAACATAAGTCGACGGGTATTGCCCGCCCGGCATTTTGGGATCGTGCGCGATATTTTAACCTCGAAAGAGATCTGGCCGAAGCGCTGGATGCCGCGGGGTCCTAAGTGGAACAACAAACTTTACTTGGCATTTGTGCAGCGGGACTCGTCGTTTGCGTAGGGTTGCTGTTGATGGGGGACAAATCCTCCAGCGAAACCAAACGCGTGCGTCAGCTTGCCGGTAAGAAAACAATTGGCTCAAATATCAAAGAGAAGTTGAAGGTCGAAGATTCCGGAAATCGCCGGAAACAGATCGAAGAAACGCTCGGAAAAATTGAAGAGCGACAGAAGTCAAAAAAGAAAAAAGCCAAAACGATTGAGTCGCGCATCATGCAGGCTGATTGGTCCATGAAGCCTCAGACGTTCATGATCGTTTCATTTATTCTCGCAGTTGTCTTTGGGGCACTGCCTTTTGTTTTAGGTTTGCCGCCACTCGCATGCGCTGCCCTCGCTTTCACGATGGGCTTCGGACTGCCCCGTTTTATTCTAAATGGTGCAATTTCTCGACGTCAGAGAAATTTTACATCCCATTTTGCCGATGCCATGGACATTATCGTTCGAGGCGTAAGAACCGGTTTGCCGTTGGGCGATTGCCTAAAGATCATCGCGCATGAGAGCCCCGACCCGCTTGGAGCCGAGTTCCGCCGCGTAGTTGAAGGCGAAAGTTTGGGTATTCCGATCGAAGTTTGTTTGGAACAAATGTATGAACGTATGCCGATTTCCGAAGTCAATTTTTTCGCGACAGTCTTGAATATTCAGAAAACAACAGGTGGTAACCTCGGCGAAGCTCTGTCTAACTTGTCCAGTGTTTTGCGAGGCCGGAAAATCTTGCGTGAAAAAATCAAAGCCCTCTCGGCTGAGGCCAAGGTCTCATCATATATTATTGGGTCATTGCCCATTGTTGTGATGCTTCTCGTGACGATTGCGAGCCCGGATTACATGGATGAGCTTTACAAGACTCCGACAGGTCAAAGAAATATGATGATTGGCGCCGTCATGATGGTGATGGGCTCGCTGATGATGCGCAAAATGATGAACTTTAAATTCTAAGGGGGCAGGAGATCACGCTATGAGTCCAGAGTCTGTCGCCCTTTTCCGAACTGCGGGTTCCGTTTTAATTGCGGTTCTTTTCCTCGCCTCTTTTTGGATTGTTGTCGTTCCTATGTTGGAAGGTGACAAGAAGAAAAAACGCATGGAGTCTGTTGCCACGGCCCGTGAAGGCATGCGCAAAACGCGCCTGGATAATCTGCAAAATGAAGCTCGTCTCCGCTCAGACGGTAAGGGTGTTGCGAAAAACCTGGTTGATAGATTCAGCCTAGCGCGGATTCTCGAGGCCTCGGATCTGAAAGACAAAATGGCACAGGCCGGCCTTCGGGGCCAAAAGCCTGTTTATGTGTTCTACATGGCTCGCTTGGTGCTTCCCTTAGCCTTCGGACTGATCGGCCTGTTGCTGCTTGTTGTTCTCAATCTGCCGAATTGGTCTTTTACCCAGCGTTTGGCGGCGACAATTGTCCTTGTTGGTTTTGGGTATTATCTCCCTGCAATTTATATCAAGAATGTTGCGGGTAAAAGATTGGCTTCCATTATTCCGGTGTTTCCGGATGCGCTTGATCTCCTCCTGATCTGTGTCGAGGCCGGTATGTCTGTTGAACTCGCCTTCGGCCGGGTAGCAGAAGAAATGGGCGATTCATCCGTTGAACTCGCCGAAGAATTTTCGCTGACAACAGCCGAGCTATCCTATTTAACATCTCGGCGTCAGGCTTATGAGAATTTGGCGCGACGAAACAATCACCCGGGTATCCGTGCCGTGGCAACCGCGCTTGTTCAGGCTGAAAGATACGGTACCCCGTTGGGAGAGACTTTGCGGACTATGGCAAATGAAAACCGTCAAATGCGCATGATGCTAGCCGAGAAAAAAGCGGCTGCTCTGCCGGCAAAGTTGACAGTTCCCATGATCCTGTTCTTTCTACCCGTCTTGTTTATCGTCGTCCTGACCCCTGCGGGAATGCGGATCGGACAAGCGTTTTAGCGCCTTAAGAAAACAGATTTACAAACGAATAAAAAAAGCCGCTTCAGACCTGAAGCGGCTTTTTAGTGTCCGGTGCTATAGATGTTTGGGTGAAAGGCCTAACGGCGGCGACGATTAGGTTCGCGGCGCTCAGGTTGCGGCGGAGTGGGGCCGCCTGCCAGGGGTGGGTACCCCTTTGGAACAGATTGCGGCGCAGTTTGCATTGGTTGTTGTTGCTTGTAGACGTTTTGGGCTTGGGGCGCCGCAGTAGGTTGACCCGATTGTCTGGCAGCCATCGCCCGCACAGCCTCTGAAGCGCTGGAGAAAGTTTGTCCGTCAGCCGAACCCGTAAACATCCGGGCTTGCGGCGTCTGTTGTGCCGAGTATTGCTGCCTGACCTGAGGCGTTGCCGCATATTGTGGTCTTGGCGTCGGGACATTTTGCTGCGGGGTTGGCGCCGCATTAAACGCAGGTTGGACTTGCGGTAACTTGGTCGAGGAACGCGTCAGGCCCGCCATTTTTTGTGCTTCATCTGTCTTGCCTTGAAGTTGAAGCACGAGGATCAGATTTTGTCTCACATTATCGGACGCATTTGGCATCGAAACAGCACGGCGTAGCCAGCGTTCAGCTGTCGCCGGGTCCCCGGACAGGGCATGGCTGAGGCCGATATTAGCCATAACATTCGGATCATTTGGTGTGATGCGCAAAGCCCGATCATAATGCTGGCGGGCTTCGGCGTATCGTTCTTGTTGGTCCAGTGCCGCGCCTTTGAGAGACCACAGTCGGCCATAGCTGGGCGTCATTGACAGGCCTTCGTTTAAAACCGGGATGGCGTCTAGGGACCGTTCGCTCGCGATTAACGCAGCGGCGAATTCTGCCATTAAATAAGGGTCGCGGGGGTAAAGCGCTCGTGTTGTCTGGGTGATCTCAACCGCACGTCCGGGATTGCCAAGTTTGCGAACAGCCGCGGATAACTTTAGCGCGGATTCGAGGTCGGCGGGGTTCAGATTATACTCGTTTGACCAAAAGGCAGCCTGCGCGAATAATTCTTGCGTTTCGATTGCGTCCCGCATTTGGCGCGTCGCAGGCATATATCTATCGGCCGCCAGATCGCTCTTAATCTGGGTTTCTTGCGCGTTCATCGGCGGCGCACCCACACAGCCTGTGGCCAGCAAAGCGGTGCCCACAAATAGAACAGCCGTTAATCGAGGGCGATGAGTCATTGTCTGGAAGGCCTTTCAACAGATGCGACCGCAGAAATGACGGAGTTTGAGTCATTTGCGGATTTCGTTAACAAATCTGAACGAAGAGGGTTAACGCCACGTTTACAAACCCTTAGGGAATCAGCTCTGAAGCCCATATTTTCTCAGGAATAGTCATGTCTAGCACCACACCCCAGCCCTTCATCCGTCATGAGAATCTTCCGAGCGAAGTTGTCCCTGTTTTCATTGACGTTATGACACCTGAGACTTGGGCGCGACATGCGCAGTCCTTAACAGACGCACAGCGCGTGTTTGCGGAAGAACGTGGGTTCAAGGGAGAGACAGGACAACGCTTACGATTGCCGGAAGCGGACGGACATGTGAAGCGCGTTCTCCTTGGATTGGGAGAGGACCCAACGGTCGCGGAAATGCGGCTTGGAAGCCTAAGCGCGGCTTCGCCCGCAGGCTATTATCGGTTCGGGCATTTGCCGCCCAAAGTTGATGCGCGCCTGGCGGCTATCGGTTGGGGTATGGGGGCGTACCGTTTTGACCGTTACCTCTCAGAGAAATCCGATCCGCCGGTTCTTGTTCTTGATGATGACGCGGTTGAAATGGAAATTATATCCAGCGTCGCCGCGACCGCTCTATGCCGCGATCTGATAAATACGCCCGCAAGTGACATGGGGCCGGCCGCATTGGAGCAGGCCGCTCGGGATTTGGCCAAGCAGTTTGATGCGGAGGTGTCATCCATCGTGGGCGAAGACCTGCTGGAGCAAAATTTCCCTATGATCCATGCGGTAGGCCGCGCCGCGCATGAAGCCCCGCGGCTTGTCGAGATTGAATGGGGCGATCCCTCTCACCCGCGTCTCGCTGTGATTGGCAAGGGCATTACTTTTGATACGGGCGGGGTGAACATGAAATCGGCCTCAGGAGCGCGCATCATGAAAAAAGATATGGGCGGCGCGGCGCATGCCCTGGCCTTGTCGCATATGATTATGGCCAATAATTTGCCGATCCGCTTGCATTGCCTTTTAGCGATTGCAGAAAACGCGGTTTCGTCCAATGCCTACCGTCCCGGTGATATTCTGCAATCGCGTATCGGCCTGACGGTGGAAATTGACAACACGGATGCGGAAGGGCGGCTTGTGCTCGGCGATGCACTTACAAAAGCAACCGAAGATGACCCGGTGTTTATCATTGATTTCGCGACTCTTACAGGCGCCGCGCGCGTGGCTTTAGGTCCGCATTTGCCGCCTATGTTTTGCAACCGACCCGCGCCAATTGAGGCGGTGTCCAGGCATGGCATGGCGCAGCTCGATCCGGTTTGGAACCTACCGCTCTGGCAACCTTACAATTCTATGCTGAGTTCGCCTATTGCCTCGCTGAAAAACTCAGGGGGCGGATTCGCGGGCTCTGTCACCGCAGGCTTATTTTTGGAGCGCTTTGTGAAAAATACGCCATGGATGCATTTCGATACATATGGCTGGAACCCGACCGCGCGACCTGCGCATCCAAAGGGCGGCGACATGTATGGTGTTCGAGCTGTTTATGCTTGGTTAAATTCGGGAGGGTTGAATGCGCGTTTCACGGAGTAAGAGATACATTACGCCTGCACCTGTTACGGCCAGAGAGAAGGAAACCCGCATCAAGTCAAATTGAGAAATGTCAGGCGTGTAAGCCACGACAATCTGAGCTGCTGGCCAGAAGCTGACATAGAGCATTGGAGCTAAGCGCGGGCATTTTTTGAACGCGAGGGGCGCTGTGTAGAGGAACCCCACGGAAATCGCCAACCAAACCAATATGCCCATTACCTCTATACCCGATGTCCAAGGCATAGTCAGGAAAAATACGCTAGTGAGCCCTGTTATGAGGCTGCTTCCGATGAGAATACGCTTTAGATTTAGCCTCAATCTGTCTTGCCACTGAAACAAAGTTACACCGATCAGATAGGCATAGCCTAAACGTAGTCCAGGCACGATTGGCTCAACTTGCGTGGCGAAATTGGGATCGGCAACACCCGTATCAATGACCATAACATAAAGGGCCGTCGCCAAAATTGAGAACAAAAGTAACAATCTGCGGAAACGCAGCAAACGGACAAACCAACCGAGTAAGAAACCGATATGTAGAATTATACCCCATTGAAGCGTCCAAATAGCGCCCTGCAACAGGCACATATATTTGGCTTCGTCCATGAGGCCGGGCATCCGCATACCGGGATCGATGAGGAATATAGTCTTCAATGCATAAGTGGCCAAATCACCGGCAGACATACGAACAGCGGCATCCGGGGCGCACATGACGGGATAAATAACGCAGACGCTCACGAGCGTGGCAACAATCAGAGCGGGCCAAAGACTGCGAATGCGTGATCCAAAGAACTGTTTTATCGTCCGACCCTGGGTCATGGAACGTGCGGCCAGAAAACCAGAGAGAATAAAAAGAAGCTGAACCCCATATCGGGAAGGGTCATAACCCCAAAGACGACCCCATTCGGGCTGGTCTCCACCGATACCCATGGTCGAGGCATATCCCACCCCGATTATGATCACGATAATAATACGCAGCGCGGCCAAACCGTGCAGCGGCAGGGGTTCGCCCGCCTGTCTAGACCCGTCAAGGCTTGCGCGATCTGTCCTCATAACACTCATAGTGCAGGATATAGTCCAAAAGCCTTAAAATTTTTCGCCAAAAATTCCGTTGCATTTGAATCACTTGAGTCCGTTGACAGCTAATCCGCTCGGTCTGTCCCTTGACCCGTGAATCCGGACTATGCGAATCCATGATTCGTAAACGTTATTTCAGCTATCGACGACCATGGAGCGCCGCATCAATGTCTGCCACGAAAACTGCTTTCGCGCCCCGTTTGATCTCCTCGACAGAGCCAGAAGAGCCGCAGTTGTCAGAAATGACGCACCCTGCCGTCCGCAAGATCCAATCCGAAAGAATTTCGCGAAAAGACAGCCTCGCTTTTTGGCATCGCGTAACTTTAGCCACGGTTCGGTCGGACGCGCCGGATTTATCCGCTCGACAATTAGCCATGCTGATGAGTATCTACTTGGAAGGCGGATTGCACACGGTTCGCTCGCTGGCCAAACATCTCGGCGTTACGAAAGCGGCGATCAGCCGGGCAACGGACAGCCTGTGCAAACTTGGCTATATTGAGCGCAAACCCGATCATCGCGACAAACGGTCCGTTGTACTGGCGCGGACTCCGGCCGGGATTCATTTCCTGTCTGAATTTGCGGACATAATCCAAGCCGAACGGCACTAAAGCGCCCAATGACGCCCGATAGCCGGACGCATCTGCCGGACGGCATAAAAACGCAAACCCATCATATTGTGGCGTCCGCTACGGATCTTATGACCGAGACGGGCATGGGTACTCAAGCCCTATTCGGACAACGTTTTGACGTGATAGGGTCGAAACTGGGCCTCGCGCGCGGCGCATTATATTCTGTTGTCCCGGGAGTGCCGCGCATTGATTACATTGGATTTTTACCTCCTCACATTCTCTCCGTAGACACATTTGATCCTACACATGTCGTCACTGCGGTATCTGCTGCCGTATTCGAGACCGCCGATATAAAGTCAAAGCTCCTGAGCGGCCTTCCGCGAAATGCCGCTGTAAGCGGGAAGGTGGCAGACGGATTTTTGAAGTTGTCTCAAGGCGGATTTATACACCCGCGGCATGTCCGCGATCTGAAAACTCCGCTGAGCCGCAGTTTTATGGACGTCGCGACGGATATGCTTAACCTGCCTTATATTTGGGGCGGCACGGGGCAAGTCGGCGTTGATTGTTCAGGGCTTGTCCAGAACGCAATGGCCGCGACTGGCGTGGACGCGCCGCGCGATACGGATCAGCAAGAGCTTCAATTGGGGAAGCCCGTTGATTTTGCAGATAGAACCACAGGCGATTTGCTGTTTTGGCAGGGCCATGTGGGGATCGTTTTGAACGGCGATAAGCTTTTACACGCGAATGCGCACCATATGTGCGTGGCGATTGAGCCTGTGCAGCGCGCCGTTGATCGCATTGGTCCTGTGCGAACGACCAAGCGATTGTAAATACCCCACAAAAAAGCCCGCCATAAGCGGGCCGAATTTTGTTATCGATGATAATCTATTCAGTCGGATCTGCCGCAGGCTCTTCGATAACGGTTTCAGCTTCGAGGCTGGGCGTCTCCACTTCTGCGGATTTTGCGACAGGCAGCGGGGAAGGTTCAGGATCAGCCAAACGTAGGTATTGAATGACGGCGGCGCGATCTTCAGCTTTTTTGAGACCCACAAAGATCATCTTAGTGCCCGGGGCGTAGGCGCTTGGCTTTGTCAGATACGCGTCCAAAGCCTCATATGTCCATGCACCGGAAAGATCATTCAGCGCAGCTGAGTAACTAAAGCCGTCGTGCGAGGCGATATCGTTTCCGACAACGCCGTAGAGACCCGGACCTGTCCCGTTTGGACCGCCGGCATCGACATTATGGCAAGACTTACATTTTTTGAAGACTTTCGCGCCTTTGGTTTCGTCCATGGCGGCGACCCAATCGGCTTGCGGGAAAGGCAAGTCGACGGGTTCAGGCGTTGGTCCGTTACCGATAATTTCTCCGGTACTATACGCGATCTCTTCGCCCGAATGGCCCATGACCACGCCAGGGAGTTTTGTTAGCACCATAAAGCCCAAGCCGACGGCAAGCACGGCGCCTGCAATTTTGTTGAAACCTAAATCGTCCATGACGAAATCCTGCCTAAATCTTACCCGGTCGCACCAATATGCATGGCCTAACCATTTGGGCCATGTCATATAAATATGTGCTGTAAATGCAAATAGAAAACACCTTGCGGCGAACCGTCGCGTTGGGTTTATTCACGGCTAAATTACGCAAAATCGCGTTGACTCAGACAAGGCAGCAAAAATGACGCAAAAAATCGTCTATCAGGGTGAACCGGGGGCCTATTCCCATTTGGCCTGTTCGCAATTTTACCCGGGCTATGAGCCTTTGGCGTGTCCGAATTTTGCCAAAGCTTTTGCTCAGGTCCGGTCCGGCGAGGCGCATTGCGCGATGATTCCCGTTGAAAACACCGTCGCCGGACGGGTCTCAGATATCTACCATCTACTGCCTGAAGGTGGATTACACATTATTGGTGAGCGGTATTTACCTGTACATCATCAGCTCTTGGGTGTTCCGGGCGCGAAGCTCGCTGGTTTGCGAAGCGCGCGGTCGCATCATATGGCTTTGGGACAGGTCCGAAACTTTCTGTCCAAGCACGGCATAGATGCGGTCGCAGATGTCGACACAGCGGGCGCGGCGCGGAAGGTTGCGGAAACCGGCGACAAAACCGTTGCAGCCGTGGCGTCGCGCCTGTCTGCTGAAATCTATGAGTTGGATGTTCTGGCCAGCAATATTGAA
>Ga0114953_1003182_pt1 | contig 11244 bp, 13 predicted proteins | sample SidtaG_FD_87298 | JGI IMG/M metagenome (GOLD analysis project Ga0114953, IMG submission 87298) | Marine algal microbial communities from Sidmouth, United Kingdom - Sidmouth_Male2 metaG | ecosystem: Host-associated > Algae > Red algae > Unclassified | place: Sidmouth, United Kingdom | collected...
ACGCTCTCAGCACCCGCAGACACCCCCACTCCCAGCATGCATACACACACCACGCACCTCCGCGGGCGGAGGGCGCACGGGCCACGAGCACACACGCTCACAGCCCCTCAAAATCCCGACCATCCACCTCGCTAATCTCCCGGAGCTCAGCCCCCAAAAAAGGGTGCCCCCAAAATGAAGTACATGCGATAACATCAAATACAATGTCAAAGTACAGAACAAATTGCAATGTGACATCCCGCCAAAGCATTGAGTGACATGGAATTGCTGAGCAATGCTCAACATCCCCGACGTGGAGCACCGCCTGCGCGTCGCTTGCAGCCAAGGAGGCACCTGCGTCCACCTCCTTGCACAGGGAGAAGATGACGGCGTCGTACCACGGCTTCCTCGTCTTGAACTTGGGCGCTGCCCGGAGCAGCTGTTTGCCCGGCGCTCCACATTCAAAAGTGGCCTTGATTCCTACTGTGGACAGAACCGGCACCTTGCCGTCGGGCGGGAGCCCTAACAGGGCGCCAAACCTGGCGAGCCCCGGCCGCTTGGCCAAGTCGCCTATGGAAAACTTTGGCACATAGGTCACTGGCCGGCGCCCCGCCCGGGTCTCGCCGCCACTGCCAGTCGCCGCCGAGACCTCGTGGCCCCTACCGCGGCGCCGACGCCGCGCGGCGCCGCCAACTCCGGGTTTCCCCCCGTATCCCCGAAGCCTCCCGAGGCCAATGCCGCCGCGGATTCGTGACTGCCCGCGGCGGCGGCGCCTCCAGGCGCCGCCGACACGCGGTTGCGCGCTGTATCCCCGACGTCACCGGCGCCCGTCGCCTCCTAGGCACCGTCCTTGCCCGTGGCGGCCACACCACCCGGTGTCGCCGACGCGCGGTTGCCCGTCGTAGCCCTGATGCCACCCAAGCCCGGTGCTGCCGAGGCCTCGTCGCTGCCCGCGGCGGCGGCGCCTCCAGGCGCCTCCGACGTCCCGCCGCCCGCCGCCATGCCGCCGCCCCGTGTGGCACCGCCAGCGCCGGCGCCCTTGCGACGGGGCGGGACAAGAGGAAGAGTGCGGGGGGCATGCTCGTCAGCAGCTGAGTGCCTACAGAGAATATCGCGGGTGCCTTGGGCTTGGCGGACAAGCTGCTGCGTGTAAGTGGCCATGTTCATATTAGTCAGCCGATAGACCAGCTTGTCGTCTTTGTAGGCCGACGCGTTGCGTGCAGTGTGTCCATTGCCCATGTTGCCGTGGTACTTGACTGCGTCCATGACATGAGCCAGCAGCTTGTGCACCTTGCTCCTATGCACGTACCCCAGAATGGGGGACATGACGTTGACGACAACGTTGGTCGCCTGGTCGGCAATTGACTTGCCCTCTTCCAGAGTCATGGGCGCCTGTGTCGATGAGGTCTTCCAGCCGGAGATGCGGGCGTACAGGGACGCATACTCGGCAAAAAGTGTGGTGACGGCGTCTTGGATGGGCGTCTCGCCAAACTTGGCACGGTACGCGTCGCAGTCGAACTTGAAACCAGCCGGCAGTTCCGCCTCCTCGTCCGTCGGGTCGTCCTCTTTGAAGAGGAGCCCGTCGCCGCCGCCCCCAGCAGGTGTCTTTCGGCGCTTCGCCATCCCCTTGTCGGTGATCTTCTTTCCATTCCTGTTCCTTTTCGGGCCCGGGGGGGCTGTTCGGGAGAGAGGGCGTGGCTTCCCAGTGCCGAAGATGCCATTTACGGCAAAAGGCAGAGCGTACACGCCTGCCCGCTGTTGGGACCCTGTGAAGTTGGCCTGGGTGTCGTTGGCTGCGACAATGTATCTGCAAACCAAAGAAACAGACGCACGGAGAAGGACGGATGGGAGGAGAGCAAGTAGTGGGCAACTTCCTTGACAGATGTAGAGTCAGTTTCCACAGAGGTACCGGTCATCTGCGTGCTCTTTTCTAGCAGAGAGACCTCAAAGTAATGTCAGAAATGGATTACATACCCTGGGGACACATGGCTGGCCAGACACCGACGACCCATATGCTCGAGCCGCTTATTGGCGATGCGATACGTTGCCGCAATTCTCTCACAGAGCGGGTAGTGGCCCGCGCACATGTGGGGAAACACACGCACGAGGCGATGCACCAAGAGCCGGTTTTTACCCAGATCCAGAACCTGGGCGAAAAAAACAGGGTGGCCATGTACCAGATCGAGGCTCAGAAAAAACGGCCACGTCAGATTGAGTTTCAGGCATATCAGCAAAACAGGAAACGCAAATCGCAACAGTTGTGCAGATAGGAAACAAATACGCAAAGAGAACGCACCAGCGTATGTGCAGGCAGTCAATCCCAACAGTGTGGTACAGAAGAAGGGGCTCCGTGGACAGGCCAAACATTCCAGCCAACGCGGGCAGGCGATTGTGCGCGCTGTCGAGCGCCTCCAGGTGCGCGAGGCGCTCGGGGTTGGCGCGGAGTCGCTGCAGCGACTCGGCCTCGATCTCGTTCTCAAGGGTGTCCACGGCGCTGCGCTAGACTGCGTCCAGGGCCGTCGGGGCGCCGGCCATATCGGCTGACACCAAACACGAGGAGCACGGAAACTTGCAATTGCCGACGCTTTTCGCTCGACCCTCACGCCGAGCTGACTGGCGCTGATGGTCGTGCGGAAGGCCAGGTAGAGTACCCGCTCCAGGATGCCGTTGCGCCGAGCGCGAGCCCGCACTTTGGAGGACGGCTCCTTCCGGTTGCGCACGACGGGGATGTATGCGACGGGCTCCCACGTCTTGTCCCCAGTCACGACATAGACCAGCCGCACGCGGAGAAGGTCGAGCTTGTGGGCTGCCCAATGCAAGAACAAGTAAAAATCAGGGAGCCAACCATGATGGAAAGCGAGCACAGGTGTTAGGATGGGTTCAAGTAGTCACGCAGTCACTAAAGATCGAGCCCCTCACACGCAACCCCACTGGAGCAAACGCAAGCGCTCCCATGGTCACTCCAAATTCATACCGCCAGACCAAGACAGCTTGCTGGCGTCACTGTAGACGTGAAGTCCCAGTATAAAGCAGCTTGGATCCTTCTTCTCGTCCATGAGGGCCGCCTCATTCAGCCTGAAGGCGTCGCCATCGAGCGACGACTCCCGAGCGTCCGTCGTCGGGGCGGGACCGTCTTTTCCGCTCCCCAGCCGCACCTCTTTACCCTCTTTGAGCATCGAAAGGATGACCTGGAGTATGGGCCGGAAGAGCGCCGAGAGTTGCTCACCGTCGGCGACAAGAGTGTCTTTGAGCCAGCCGGCGCCGAGCGCGGCCGCGTCCACGTCGTCGCTGACGGCGTCCTTGAACGCTTTCTTGGTGGTGAACGCGTCCCGGATGGGCTGGTTGTGCTGGGAGTCGACGGGCATGCCCGGCTTCGTGCCGTCCCAGACGTCGAACAGGTCTGAGAGCTCCTCCAGCCACTGCAACGACAGACCCGGTCCGCCGCTCGTCAGCGCGAAGCGCTCTAGCGCTCGAAAGCGGAAGCAGTTGAAGCCGCCCGCCCGCCAGCCGCGTCGCTGCTCGACGATGGGCACGGCCCCCTCCCAGTCCCTCTTGTCCGCAAAAACGCACGCAGAGCCGTGGAGATCGTGGTGTAAGTGTACGAAGTCGGATCCGGCTCCACCGTGCTTAGGCGCCTCCTCTTTCTGGCTGGCTGGTCCTCCACGGCGGCCTCGTGGCGGCTAGCCGCCATCAACGGCCGGAGCTCCATCTTTACGGCCTCCGCAATATCCTTGGTCGGGTCTAGGGCGGCCTTCACGGACGCGCTGTCGATGCGAGCATTGGCAGGGGCAGCGTTACCGTCCGAGAGGGCGCCAACATGAGCACCGAAAGCACCACTGGCTCCCCCCCCATCGGCTGCACCTCGGCCGTCAGCGTCGACCCGATCGTCGACCCGGTTGGCCGGGTTGGCGCCGCCACCGGCATCCCCGGGCGCCACGCCAGGAGAGGCGTCATCCGCGGCGGCACGCGAATTGGAGGCGGTGGCGTCGGTGGCCGCTTCCGCTGCTGCTGCCGCCTCCGCGACCGATGCAGCGGACGACGCCGCTGCCACGGCCAGCGAAGCCCGGTGTCCAAGCTCGTTGGACGGGCGCGGAGGAGGTTAAGACGGTGCCGAGGACAGCGCTGCGCGGGATTTAAAACGAGCGCCGCAGGTGCAGCAGTCAAGTACGTTGCCACGAGCAGGGGTGCATAATGTAGCGGGCCCGCCCGGCCTGTTTGCCTCATCCAGGGCCCAGCGACCGGGGGGAAGGTCGGACATGTTTCGGCATAGCGGGGGCGGTGCGAGTGGGTGGGGAGGAGTGGAGTCGACAAGACCTTGGCAGTGAAAAGCCGGGGAAGCGGGAGCTCAAAGGCGGGCAAGGGGTGTGGGGCAATGGGCTTAGAGGTATATGAGCAGCAACATTGCACGGCTGCGCACTGATCATAGAGCACCCATCCGCGAGGCAGGCAGCCGGCCAAGAGAAACGATTGGGGCGGCGAGGCTGGAACTTCAGTGGCAACGTCAGGGGACACGCTTCTGGACGTCTCGGCGCGCCAAGCTCGCGCCTGCCCCTCACTGCCCACAGCTCTCAACGAGGACGGCGTACCTGCTCGCAGTCGCTAGCTTACGTTTCGGCTGAGCCCGCGGCCGTCGCCGGGGGGAGTGACACGCGTCATAAAAACAAGGTGGGGCAGATGGTGGGAGCGCGAGCTCCACCCAAGGTAGGTCCATCGAGACTGAGGGCTAGCAGCCGGATGCGAGCCACCGAGAGCAGGCCGAGAAGGGCGTCAGGCCGGTCAGAGGCAAGCACCCATCAGGCGGCAAACAGCCACCGGACAGAGAACGGCAAGAAAGGCGGCGCGCAGGTCAAAGGAAAGCAGACAGCGGGCTGCAAACAGCCACACAAAAAGTGCCACCAGCGTGCCAGAAACGGGGACACGCGTGCGGCGGGCGGCCGGTGGGTGACACGCAGCAGCCCGAAAGCCTCTGGTAGCCCGCCGCGAAAGGGGGCACGCCGGTCAGAGGCACGCAGCAGTCTGGCGACGTCGGGCCACGGACGAGGTGCCAACACCGCCCACGAAAACGGGGCAGAAGGTCAGCAGGGAGAAAATGCCAAGCGGTGGCGACGTTGGCGGTCGTTGCAGTCCGACGACGGAGCGGGCAAAAACAAAGCCGGCAGTGGCCGCTGACGGCAGAGCGCGCGACACGCGGGGGGCTCATCGACAAACTCATCGACAGGATTGAAGTTCGATCTAAATTGAAAATGCAAATACCGAGTGTCGGGCAGATTAATCGTCACAATGCCCAGAATTCAGCAGGTAGCCCTACTGAAAACATCTGAAATTTGTGTATGTAGCCATAGCTCATTTATTGAGCCACCACAGGAGGCCCTGGTCAGAGTCTGGAAATTTGCTATTTTCATTGTGGGTGCTACAAAAGAACTGGTGATCAAATTTATCCATGAAAATTGGTCTCATTGGGCTTCAGTCACCGCTGTCCAACGGAGATTATGACACGCGACGTCGGCAGGGCGCCAGACCAGCGTGACACCGCAGCAGCCCTCGATTATCTCGGTCGTCTTGGCCCCGCGGCCGTGCGCCCTCCTTGCACCCGTGCGCCCTCCTTGCACCCGTGCGCCCCGCCCTCACACTGACGGCTGAGGTCATGACCGTTACCGTTCTTCATGCCCAGTACATGATATTGCCCTTTTCTACATCTCACCGTCGCCGCTGGGCGACACCTTGAACACTGACGGTCGCGCACGAGCCGTTGCCCACGGTGAGTGATCGCTACCGGGGCGACGACGTCCTTTGCCTACGGCTGTGGTTTGAGTGGCACATGGGGAAATATTGTGAGCCTGTCGCGGGGGCTCCCATTGCTCGTGATGGGCAACCATGATTTCTTCACGGGTCCCCTCCCGCCAGAGGCCAGGTCAGCGCTCTGAGACGAGCACTCTTCGATATTGTGACTCTGTTCGTGCGGTCGTCGTTGTGACGCTTGTTTTTTCGGATCTGTACGCCTGACGCGTGGTCAAAGGGCACGGCTTTGCTGCTCGCTGGAGGCTACGGGCCTCACGAACTCGTGGAAATGATACCCGCCGCCTGCCCCTGTCGGGTGAGGCTCTATTGCTGCTTCTGATGGTGATGGGCGTTCCCCAATTTTTTCGCGTGCTCTGCTGCCCTTGCGTCGGTGTGCTGGTGGCTCCTCCTGCCCACGTGCGACGTCAGAGAAGATACAATAGCAGCAGCGCCGCCTCTGCGGGTAAAAACTCTGAGCCCACCATCCCCCCACTGGCCACCGGCCATCCACCCACACCCCGCCGCAACCCACTGCACGACTCGTTTGGGTCCGTCCCTCCCCCCCCTGCTTACCCAACCCCCTGCTGGTGTGGGTTCCTGTCTCCTGAAGCAGCCAGCTCTGCCATGGCGGACCGCGGCGTCAAGCGCGGGCAGCCGACGTCTGCGGCTCGTTCTCGCGGCGTGCGCAAGGCGGCCCGCCTGGTGGTCGCTGCCGGCCAGAAGGAAACGGCGCTCACGGGCGGCGATCTCAACAAGAACTACGTTCCTGTTCCGCCGCCCATGGTGCAGTTTACGGCTCCTCCGCCGCCGCCTCTCTGTGAGCCCTCCTCCCTCCTGTCTGGCTCCCTGGCGGGCGCCACAAACCTACCGCCGCTACCGCCTCCCTGGTATGGCGCCCCTTGCAGCTCCCCAATGATGGGTGTGCAGGGCTTCGGGGGTCCGAGCTCGGACGCTCCCACGGGGTACTACCCGCCGGCGGTCGACTTGGCGGCCGCAGTCGGCTTCGCGGCAGGGTCCGGCGTGCCTGCAGCGTGCCACACGCGCACGGTTGGCTCTGTGGCACCGTGCTCGAACGTGACCGCGGAGGGGCCGCTCTCATTGGGGGCCGGTCAGACGCTGACCACGGCGGTGCATGTCCCGCTCGTCAGCTCACCGGGGACGCCCATGTTTGCTGTGGGGGTGGCAGCCCCCCCGCCACTGGGTGCTGGGGGCATGCCCGTGATGGGGCCGGGACACACAAACACGCAGGATTCAAGCGCGTTGCTGCCGTCTCCCGGCTCCTTTGCGGCGGCGTCGCCGAGCTCCCCTCGGCCGGCCGCGACCACCACGTCCCGGCTGGCGCTGCCGACGGAATTCGTTGCGTCTCCGACCGTCCCGCCGGCGCTCATGAGCGGTGGCGGTGGAGCTGGTGGACCACGTCGCCCGCGCTTTGCGTCGAGGACCTCGGCGTCCCGTGCGGCGTCGGCGCCGACGGCCTCCGCCGCGGAGTCTGCAGCAGCGGCAGCAACTGCAGCGGTTGGTGTAGCGGCGCAGGCTGTTGCGGCAGCGACGCTTCCAGTTGATGCCGCGGTGGCGGCCACGGCGGCGGCGTCGGTGGCGGCGGCGGCGGCGGCGGCGGCGGCGGCGGCTGCCACCCCTGCTGAAGAGGCGGCGCCGATAAGCGGTGCCGCCAGCCACAAGCTGCTTAACAAGGCCACGACATCCAAGCAAGCCGCGGCCGTTAGCGACGGCGACAGCGACGAGCAGGCGGAGGTCGTCGCCACTCCCGCCGAGTCCGCCTCGGGGACCTCCAGAGACGGCGAGACGTCGCCCACCCAGGCGATGGCCGACTTTGTCGCCACCGCCAAGGGCCTGCCGACGACCATCGGCATCTTGTCCAAGGACGTGAAGAAGCTGAACAAGAAGGTTGAGACCCATGGAAAAAACTTAGAAATCCTGCCCGTGTCGATGAACAGGATGCAGACGGCCCCCAAGGAACACTTCGGCCCAGACGTGGAGGAGGAGGAAAACTACTCTGACTACGAGGAGATGAATTCATTCATCGGCACCGGCGTTGTGGGAAAGTCGGTGCTGTCCACCACCTCTGCGGCCGCCGCGGCTCACGGAAAGCGGCTTACGCTGACGCAGGAGGGAACCCTCAAGATGATGTGCGTGCGACACCGCGTCGAGATCCCCACGTACGGTCGTGTCGGGACGTCGACTAGCACCAGAAATGTCATCCACGACTCTGAGGCTGACTGGGCGCTCATGGTCGAGGAGACGATGGACGAGCTAAGCCTGGACGAACGCGACGCGAACGAGTTCCTGCTGTCGACTATCAGCGCCCCTCCCACGCGCAAGGCGTCGACCAAGAACGATGATGCCCCCAAGGCCATGCGGGGCTACCAGCCCGTCCTCCAGTGCATCTAGCACGCCCTCGAGGAGATGAAGAAGAAGGCCGTTGCTGCGTGGCACGAGGAGGTCCATGAGAAGGCCGATGCCATGACTCCAGCTGGCGCGACGGAGTGGCTGAGCAACTGCCGCATCGAGGCCGGCGGCCCGCGGCTGGTCAAGACGCGCGTCGAGGCGTCCGAGCGCAGCGTGAAGAGCATCGTGGCGGCAGTAAAGGCGAGCTTTGTGTACCTCACGGTTAGAGACCGCATCAAGGAGCCTGCGCAGATCGGCGACTCGGAGCGTGTCACGACCACGTGGGGGCACGTCTCCCTCGCGGCCAGCTTTGTGCGCGCGGAGCTGGAGAAGATTGAGGCGGGCGGCAAGATCCGACACACCGATCTCGACGGTGGCTGGTACGACCGCTGGCGCTGGGAGGCGCTTTCCCTTAAAGCGTTCGTGCCGATCAGCAAGACGCCGTGGCACGGCCTCGTAATCGACGACACCTGGGACGACAAGCCTTTTAAGTTCCCGCAGGATCCGGTGGTCTTCTCGGGGTCCCGCACATTGTCGGCGCTGGCAGCCGCGGTTGCGGCGTCGACAGCGGCGGTGGACGCGGCCGCGGAAGCATTGGCAACGGCGACCAGCTCGTCTGCGATTGTGGAGGTGGGCGCCGAGGCAGCGGCGCAGGCGGCGGCGGCGGCGGCAGCGGACCCCGCAACGGACGCACATGTTCAGTCGGAAATCTAACGTCGCAATTCGGAACGGGTGGCGTCGATGCAGCGGCATGGACGGCGGCTGCGGCGGTGGCGGCGGCGGCGGCGGCGGCAGCGGCGGCGGCGGCCGCCTCTACGGCTGCCGCAGCGGCGTTTGCTCTGAGGGCGGCGGTCATTGACCGACCGACCCGCACTGGTAATCTCTTGGCTCGAGCTGGCTGTCTTTCTATTGCTTTTTTTGCTTCTTGACGCCGTGGGACTCCCGCTTTGGTGCCCCTCTTGTTTTTTCCTTGTCTACTCGTCTTGTTGAGTGCTGTTTTTTGATGGCGTGCTCGTCTGCTCTCTTTGTGGGGTATGGGCCATTGTGTCCTGCAGCCGGAGGGTGGAGGGTCTGCTGGTGCGCTCACGGCTGGGGTGCTAGCACTGGCCGGTACGCAGCGCACTCTGATCGACCAAGTGTCATTGTCCATGTGATCGATGTCCATCGAAACTCAGTATGGGCACCCGAATCCTGGCGGGTCCCGGTGTCATCGAGATGTCATCGAAAAAGGGCCCTCATGGGAAAAAGCCCAAAGGTGACGATGTATGGCGTGCAAACACGGCCGTCCGTCGGCGGCGTGCAGCCGTGCACAGATCTGCCTACTGAGAATGGCAGCATGGAGTTTTCATTGGACATGCGCGTCGTGTCGTGGGCGTCGCGAGTGTCGATCTCCCGGATTATTCAGCAGCGGACCGCCGTTCCGTTCCCCAACTGTGCAAGGCATCCCCCTCTGCCTGCCTACTGCGACAGCCCACGTCACACCCTCTCGAGCGGCGCCAAGTCGAGCGAGACATCGTGGGATGGGCCGTCGGCGACGGGGCCCACCAATGGACTTTCCCTGGCCTCTAGGACAGGGTGCTCGGAAAGTGTAGTGATGCACACATACGCTTATATCAAGGGACTTGCTCTCCGTTTCAGAGATGGCAGTCTGCATTCGCGTCCTCAGCGCAATGCTATTTAAAGAGTGGGCGCACGCAAGCAGCAAATCGGCACGTATTGGACTCCAAGAACTTGTTGGCACCCCCCTCACAGTACCCTGTGGCCCGATTCTCAGTACAAGTGGTTTGCAGCAAGGTCTTGCACGGAATGCACTTGTCAAATTCATATCACGAGAAGCGTCTCGCGGCGGTACAGACTGTGAGTGCAAGAGGACAAGTTTCCATGCCGCATAACTGCGCTTCAGAGTGCCTCAACAACCGCACGTTTCGAACCCTGCAAGAAACTTGCGATGAGGGCGCGCCATGCTCTTCGGGTCAAGGTTCTGAAGCACTGATTGGCAGCTTACATATCCAGGCTCTTCCGACCAACAGTCAAAATACAAGAACTTGCTGCTGCACATGTTCATGCTACAAGATCTTATGCTGCAACATGCCGTCTGACAAGAATTTCTTGCGAAAACGGGCTTGCGTGCGTCCACGCTTTAAGGAGCACTGCGCAGGGATCTGAGCGCGTGTCAGAGTTGGAAGGGTTGCGCTGACGCTGAAAGCGAATGGAGTTACGTGGCTGAGAAGGACTGTCCCGACACAGGAGTCATAGGGCCCGGATGGCGCCTGCCCCCCTGCCCCCCCCCACCGCCCCGAGATGCGCGCGGCGACCGCGCGCAGCGACTTCCAGGGTTCGAAGCGCCCACGATGACCGCGGGTGATTGTGCTTGCGCGCCGGCTTCTGTTGCGGCGGCGCGTCGGCGGTTGCTCACGCCATCAAGCGGCGAGGTGAGAGGCGCCCCGTCGCGCGGCGGTCGGTCCCACCCGTTCGCCCGTGCGCCAGGTCGGCCGCCCCGCCCGCTGCGCGCAGGTGCGCTGCGCGGCGGGGTGACGGCCTTGCCCGTGGGCGTTGCGCCACGCCGGCGGGCGGCCGCCGCTGCGGTGGCGGCGGCGGCACCCCTGTCCCCGCCCCACGCCCCCCCCTCCACAGCAGCGTGGCTGCACGTGCCTCCGTGCGCGCCCGCGGCCATGGAGCCGGCCGGAGCGCCCTGTGTCGATGCGCCGCCGCGCGCGCCATCGCGCTGAAGGCCAGGCGATTGCACGCACGTGCCTGGAATTGGCACAGAGCAGAAAACGCCTGCAAGCTGGCGCAGCAGGATACTCGATGAGCATCAAATCGATCGTCCTCCTCCTCGACCTAACACAGAACACACATAATCTGCGGATGTACAGATAGTTCTGCCAAATTTTATGGCCGACGGACTGTCCGCGTGTGGCTGTGGTGCCGGCAGAGCTTGGCACGAAAGATCTCAAGAAACGACCCAATGTAGTGCGGTCCGCTGATGAGCTGGAAAGAGGGGTGGCGGATTGCCACCCCCACCGTCGCCACCCCCACCGTCGCCACCCCCACCGTCGCCACCCCCACCGTCGCCACCCC
>Ga0114953_1003189_pt1 | contig 11230 bp, 7 predicted proteins | sample SidtaG_FD_87298 | JGI IMG/M metagenome (GOLD analysis project Ga0114953, IMG submission 87298) | Marine algal microbial communities from Sidmouth, United Kingdom - Sidmouth_Male2 metaG | ecosystem: Host-associated > Algae > Red algae > Unclassified | place: Sidmouth, United Kingdom | collected...
GGGGATATCTCCCAACAGTAAGGCGACAAGACGAGGGTGCTCTCCCACCATGTTGGCTCAGTGGAGAGCATGGCGCGATGTCAGAAGGAAAGTATCGAGCTCTCATTGGCCATTATCAGCTTACAGACAAAGCGCTGATTGGCTGTGTTGCACTGTCAGGCTGTCTGTTCATGGGGAGATTCTATGTGCTGATATGCCGTGGGTCGACTCACGAACTGTAGTAACCCACAAGACCCACCACAAAACCATGTCAATGTGTGTGATTTTTGGCGTCCTGCGGAATCCCCACACGTCGCTCTGGCCTTTCCACATGGCAAAAAGTCGTTTGTGTCCCACCCCCGGTTAGTCACCACTGCGCTGGGGCGGCTGCTGATCCACCCATGGTGGGAACTGGGGCGCCGCCACGGCGGGCGCGTCGCCGCCGCGTGCGACCGCGGCGCGGCGCGCGGCGCGGCGGGCGGCGCGGCGGCGCTCGACGGCGCCGCGGTCGGCGCGGCGGGCGTCGGTCGCCGACGCCCGCCGACGGCGGGGCCCGCCCCCACCGCGGCGGGGGTGGCAACGCACGGGGGGGGGGACGGGCCCCCGCGTCGGCCCGCCCGGGCGGGCCGCCCCCAACCCGCGGGCCGCCGCCGCGGCGGCGCCCGCGTCGCGATCGCAGGGCGAACCGGCCGCGCCGGCTGCCGTCGGGGGGGGAGTGGGGGCCCCACCCGCGGTTGCGTCTGCGTGTGCCGCGCGGGGGCGGGAAGGGGTGGGGGGGCGGCGACTCTGCGGCGGTCGACCCGCACCGCCCGTCGCGGCGGCGCGCACGGCGGCACGCCCCGCCGTCGCAGCGGGCGCTCGCCGGCGCCCGCGGCAGGAGGCGGCTGCCACGCGCGGCTGCGCGGCGGCCAAGCGGGCGCGGCGGGAGGCACGGAGCGGGGGCGTCCCTCCCGCCCCGACCGCAGCGTCGGTGCACCGCCGTCGCGGCGCGCGGGAGGCCAACCGCCGTCGGCGCGGTCGTCTCCCCGGCGCCCCCCGGCGGCCGACGCAGACGCCCGAGCTGCCGTCGCCGAGAGCGGCGCACGGAACGGCCCGACGGCGGCGCCCGAGGCGCCCGCACGGCCGTCGGCCGCGTCGCCGTCGCCAGTGGTGGCGCACCCCCCGCCCCCCACCCCGTCCCGCCGCCGCCCGTCGCCGGCGCGGCGACCGCTGGCGCGGCCACGGCGGCGGCGGCCGCCACGGCGGGCGCGCCGCCCGCCGCGGCCGCCCCCACCCACCGCCGTCCGGCACCCGTGGCGGGCGGGGCCGGCGGCCCGCCGCCGCCGCGGCCGCTGCCGGCAAGGTCAGAGACCCGCTTGGGCAGCCGCCCGTCGCCGCGGCGGTCGCGGCCGCCGCGGGCGCGTCGGCGGCGCGCCGGCCGCCGCGCCGCGCCGCCGCCGCGCGCGGCGGCGGGCGGCGCGTCGGGACCGCCCCGCGCGTGGGGGGGGGCGCCGCCGGCGCGGCGACGGACGCCGGTGCGGGGTCGGTGGCGCCCACGGGGGGGCACCGCCGCTCAGTGGGCGCCGCGCTTGACACGGGGGGGGGGGCGCCGCCCCCCGCCCGTGTCCAGCGCCACCCCCCCCCGCCCCCGCGGGGGCGGGGGGGGTGTGGCGTCAGCGCTGTCCGGCCGGCGTCTGCGCTTGTGCGGGCGCTTTTTCCCGCGCAGCGTGACCGCATCGGGGGCGTGGCGGCCATGTGCGTCGAGGGAGTGTCGCGCCCCGTCGGCCTTGCCCTGGGGCAGGCCCGCCTGCTCTCTGTCACGCTCCGCGGGTGCTGCGGCCGTCACTGCTCTTCATCTGGTGGGGTGACCGCGGCGACGGCGGCGACCACCACCAGTGCCGCCGCCGCCGCCGGCCGTCAACTACATTCTGGGCGCAGGACGTCGACGGCGGCCCACGTCTTCAGCGCCCGCGTGGCAAGGGCATCATGGCCGGCCACGGCTCGCCATCTCCGCCTTTGGATCGAGGGGTGCATCCCCGGGGCACGGGGGCGCCGCCGTCCAATGCCAAGGAAACAAAAAACTCATTCAGGGGTACAATTGTGGTTTTCGGAATTTTATCCATGGGTGGTTTCTGGGCTTTTGGCAAGCATCTTCTCCACGTGGAACGACCTTGACGGTCAGACCGGCGACGTAATGCTGTACAGGCTGTGCGCATCGGTTTGGTCCTTGGATTAGGGACAGCGAGGCGGCCGTGCGTTCATCTGCTCGATGGGCTCTTGCCCCTGCGGGCACCCGCGATAGAGCAGGTGCGCGCTTGCCGCGGCGTAGCGTGTGCCAATCCACCTCCCACGGACGCTGCGCCGACGGGTGGGTGGGCGCAGCGAGTCGCAGCGCGTGAGCTGTGTCCGTGGCAAGACAGCGGCTGCATCCGTTGGGTGACCCACGGACGGCTTTTAGCTGTGGCTCCGTCGCCCCCCGCTTCCGAGGCAGCACCCGCGTTTGCTTTGGTGGCCTGCCTCGCTGACCGTGTTCCCCCGCACGTGCCAGGTGTTGTCTGCCTGTGCTGTGCGCTGCTCCTTACCACGCCCTCCCCTTTTCCGCTCGATTGGTGCCCCTCTGTACCCCCTCTGCACCCCCCCCGCCCCTCACTTTCCTGACTGTGCAACTTTCCTCTGTGAGCATGAGCTACGCGGCGGTCGCGTCGGACCCACCCCCCGCGGGCGAGACGGCGCCCCTGACCGCTGGCGCAAGTGCGGCGGCGCGGGCGCCCGGCGGACCCCTGCCCGCCGTCTGGGGTGGCCGCCCCACGGCCGTCACCTGTCCCGGGTGCGGCTCGGCCGTGACAACCAAGGTGGTGATGAACGAGTGTACCGGGTGGAACTGGCTCATTTGCGTCGCCAGCGGTGGCCTCTTTTGCGTCTTTCTCCCCCGCATGTTTGACTGCGCGTCCCGGGCGGTGCACCGGTGCCCCAACTGCGACTTTCCGATGGGCGAGGGATTTGGCGAGTTCTGGGCTGGCAAGGACTAGGGAGGGGCGACTGGACCACCTGTGGAAGCGACTGGGGAAGTGCGTGTGTCGGAATCCAGGGCCGCGGGCAGCTGTCGGGGGTGTTGTGCGGGTGAGGAAGGCGACTGTCATGGGGGGTCGGGGACCAGTACAACATGGAAGCTGGCCGATTACAGCTGAGGCGATGATTGCAACCCTGTACGTGGGGCTTGAGACACAATCCCAGCCGCTGTGGGCTGGAGCGTCACCAAGGGGAAGCAGACGTCAGCTTTGTAGCAACACGCTCGCAGAACGGTCCCGTCCAGCCAGCCATAGCCGCTTCGACGGATGCTGCCTGGCGGTTTTAATAAGACAAGCACGGACACCACAAATAGGCAGATATCCTGTCACAACTAAACACAAGAGAGCATCAACCCTCTCACACATAGAAGAGCAACCCTGGGCGCGACCTGTTCGAAGACGCAAGGTCTACGGGTCAAACTGCACGTCTTGTCATGGGTGACGGCAGACGGGACGGCAGCAGCGGTGATGGTGCATACGCGCACAGGTCGGCACCGCGTGGCACAAAGCCGCCAGCAGGGTCGGGGTCGACGGCCTCCCTCGGCGGGCTGCCCCCATAGGAAGCAGCGTCACGCCGCGGGGACTCCCTACCAACCTTGCCATTGCCGTTCTGGTTGTCCACGGGGTCGTCAACCAGCGACAACAGCGCGCTGAGGTGCGGGTGCTTGGTGCGCTGGTGCTTGCGCAGCGCAGACGAGGTGGTCACCGACAAATCACACTCGGTGCACGTGTGCGGCCGCAGGCGCTCATGCACCATCCGCACGTGGGTGGTGAGGTGCGCTTGTTGGAGGAAACGCAGGTCACAGTACTCACAGCCGTACTTGCGCTGCCGCAGGTGGACCGTTTGTACGTGGCGGTTGAGGTGGCCACGGTGCGAAAACGTCTTGGTGCACTGCTCACACGCGTGTGGGCGGCGTTGCTCGTGGATGGCCTCCACGTGGCGTTGCAGGTCACCCTTGGCCTTGAAGGTCGAGTTGCACGCGGAACACACAAACGGGCGGCCATCACTTGTTGACCCCGGCACGCACGCAGGCTCCAGCAGTTGACCCGCGGACACGGACGACCGGGCAGCGGCCGTTGAGGCGCGGCCCGACGTGGGCGGCGACCGCGGTGGCGGTGGTGGTGGTGGTGGCGGCGGCGGCGGAGGAGGCTTCAGCGGCCGCCGCCTGGCCGTCGGCACCGACGACGGGGACGCGAGCGTGTGGCGCAGTGGCACCTCTGAGGAGCTCGTGCTGGCAGTCGGTGAGACGTATGGAGACAGCAGTCGGTCTACCTCGCCGTCACACGCGCTGAGCAGCTCGCTGAGCACCGACTCGACCGACTCGTCATCCAGCGAATGGCGCTGGGACACCGTAGGGGCACCACCGCCTGTGTCCGACTCCCTCAACGGCGGCGCAAAACCCGCGTCCGGGGACGGCAGCGGCTCATAGGGGGCGCCAGCCCCCGTGCCGCAGCTCGACGCCACGCCTGGCGGGTATGTGACCGGCAAGCCGCCGTAGACCGTCGACGTGGCGGGTCGGTCATAAGACCGCCCGGCGCATGACGCATGGACCATGTCGGCCTCCGTCACGGCCGCCGGCGCGCCCGCGGCATGGACGAGGTCATTCGCCAGCGGGGAGGGCAGCGGCAGCTCCGCGTCAGGGAGAGGGATAGCAGAAGACACGGACAGGGACGGAGCCCGATGGCCGCGTGGCCCGCCAGGCGAGGGAGTCGGCTCTCGCGGCAGCAGCACCCGCCCTTCCGAGTCGAGCTGCGCCAATGAGCCGTCCTCCAGCGTCAGAGCGCTTACCCTATCGGTGGGGACCACCGTCGAGACACTCGCAAGCAGCGACCTGCTGCCAACGGGATGCGCGGGTACGGGGCGCGCGGGCGCTCGGGACCGTTTGAGTGGCGGCGCAGCCGCCAGCGGGGTCAATGCGGGTGGGGTCGACCCCCCCAAGAGCGCCTCCAATTCTAGCGCGTGCTGCTCCTCCACCGCATCGATGCCATTCGACTGCTCAGACACGACGACATGGTCGGGAGCGACCGTCTTCGCTGGGCGATCGCAAAGACGCAGCGGTGACAACGCCGCCAAAGGCGACACGTACCCTGCATACTCGTTGACCGCTGCCGCCGCCTCCACGCCCAAACGGGGGCGGACGAGCTTGACTCGTTGCGGTACCGGCCCTCGGTTCATGGCCTCTCCTCCCCGGCCCGAAAATGGTGGAGCCATGGACATGCCGGAGCCCACCACAGACCGTGGTCGATGCACCGAGTTGACGACGGCGAGCCGGTACATCTTCAGAGCGGTCCGCCATACGCGCTGGATGTAATCACTCCGTTGGAGCCCAGACGCGAGAATATTGAGAATGTCGGTCTGGCGCTTGCCCACGTCGCACAACTTGAGCTCCGACGACGCACTCGGCTGCATCAGCAAATAGTATTCCACGTGGACCACACCATACCTGTTCTTGCGCATAAACTGCGTCACGTAGTGCGTCCACGACTCGGTGATCATCTCCCGCTTGACCAGGCCCGTCAGCCGCTGTTTGATGTCGCACGCACACGCCACGCGCAGCGCCGCACAGCTCCCGCAGTCAGCCGACTCAAAGACCGTCGCCTTGACGACCACCGATAGGCCGAGGCTCAACAGGTTCGGTCCGCTGCCCTGGGACAAGACGGGCGGCTGGGTGGCGCGGCCGTCCCTCCCCGCCAGCACGGGACTCCCACTGGCGGGGGACCCGCATATGCTCCACGCCGCCGCTGCACAGTCAGCGTCAATCGCATGGAGGATGGCCCGTGCCGACGCGTGCACGTCGTCCGGCACGGCCGCCGAGACAATGATGGCCGAGGCCGCTACCGGCAGCGCCCCACCCTCCGCGTGCATAAAGGCGCGGTTCATAATCAAGACGCGGCCATCTGCAAACCAGGCAAACTCGATAAACTCGAGCGCATCCCGCCGCGACAAGTCAACCGCAAAACGTCGACAGAGCGGCGAGCCCTGCAACAGTGGCGTCGCCGCGAAAACGTGGCCGGCGCGCAGGCCAAAGATGGAGCCAAGCACAATGTCGTCGACGGTGGTGTCCTCAACGAGCAGGTCCTCCACGTCCATGCGCATGAGCGGGCCTGCGTCGGGGCCCACGACCGGCACCGCCCGGTCGGGCACATCACGTCCGAGTACCAGGCTGTACACAAAAGAGGACTCGAGGTGGGCGTTGGTCACCGACGAGACGGGCATCGGGTCCAAAAGCCATCGCCGCACCGCCGGGTGCTGCAAGTACCGAAGCGCCACCCCGTTCATGGTGTGGCGCCCGCGTCAGCCACCAGCGGGCGCGGCGCGCAGGGGGGTGGCAACCGACGGCCGTCCCTACCGCTCTGACGACCGCCGACGAGACCTGCCACCACGCACGGGGTGGACGCCAAGGACGGCAGAGGCGCACGGTGACCGCGGGTGAGGATGGGAAAGGGAACGGGGCTGTGCCCTGCCGCGGGGGGGTCAACCGCACGCACGCCGGAAGCGGCCGCCCGGCACGCGTCGCGGCGTGGTCGGGGCGGGGCGGACACGGGAGACGGCCGCCCGGCGGGCCCCCGCGGGGCAACCACTCCACCGCCCTGCCGAGATAGCGCGTGCGCGTCGCGTCGCGTGCACACGGGGAAACGGCGGGGAGCGCCACCAGTTGGGGGGGGTGAGCGGGGCACACCACTGGGCAAACGGTGCGGCGTGGCAGCGCGGCGGCGGCCGCGCGTGGCCGTGGCGCATGCCAGGTCAGGCGGACCGGTCAAAAGGCGGAACGGCACACGTGCGGAGTTTCGACCACGCGCTGGCGCCCGGGCGTCCGGTTGGCAGCGACGATCTGTAGGCGGGGGCGGCAAGGGCCCTCTGGGGCTGACGCCACGGCACGCCGCACCCGCCACCCCATCGTTGAAGACCAGCCAGCGGTGGGGTGACATTTTCTTCTGCTGGTCGACGAGGTGTGAGAGAGATGTGCTCTTGCATGCGCGACATTTAAATACCAATGGATTTACACGAAAGTCTGGGTATTTGTATTAAACACTCCCACAATTTTTCGACTGGCCTCGGGGCGGTCGCAGCCCCACAACTGGCCTCCATGGTCGCCGACGACCACCGTCCGCCCGCCTCCCAAGCGAGCGCGGCTCTCCAGCTCGTCGGGGCTTGGCCCGGCCCCGCCCTTGCTCCGCTCTCCTCCTTGGTGTTCGTGCGTCGTGCCGCTTCCGACACCCTTGCGTGAGTTCCTCTCGCTGTTGTGGCTGTCGCAGGCCTCTTGCGGTATGGCGTCGGCATCGCCGGCGTCAGCCGCCGCCGTCGTGCGGCAGCTGGGCGCCCGCCGGCGGGTCCGCGACTACCTGGCGCTCGGCAAGTACCGTCTCAGCGCCATGGTGGCGCTGACCGCGACCGCTGGCTGTGGCCTTAGGTCTGACGAGTCCCCCTTTACCTCCACCGCCGCGGCGGCGACGGTGGGCTGGACGACCGCTGGCACCTTCCTCACCGCCCTCTCGGCCAACACCCTTAACCAAATGTACGAGATCCGTTCCGATGCGCTGATGGGTCGTACCCGCGCCCGACCCCTACCGGCCGGCCGCCTGTCCCTGATGCACGCGGGGTTGTTTGCGGCGGCCACGGCCGGCACCGGCCTCGGCATCCTCAGCGCCAAAACCAACGACACGGCAGCGGCGCTTGGGGCGGCCAACATTGCGCTCTACGCCGGCGTCTACACCCCCCTCAAGCCCATTTCGGTGGCCAACACGTGGGTCGGCGCCGTCGTTGGCGCCATCCCACCGCTGCTCGGTTGGGCCGCCGCGTCGGGCGGGGACCTCTCCCCAACGACCGAGGCGGGGGCGTACCACCTCGGCGCTGCCCTCTTCTTGTGGCAGATCCCCCACTTTCACGCGCTGGCGGTGATGGCGCGCGCCGACTATGCGGCGGCGCGGCTCCGCATGCTCGCCGTGAGCCACCCAGAGGCCAACGCGCGGTGGGCGCGCCTCACCGCCGCCGCGCTGGTGCCGTTTGGGGCGGGCCTCGCGTACGAAGACGTGACGTCGGGGTGGTTTGGCCTCGAGGCGGCGCTGGGCGGGGCCTGGCTGTACACCAAGAGCCTCCGCATGTCGGCCGACCCGGCGTCGGTGGCGGCGGCACGGCCGCTCTTCCGCGCGTCGGTTGTCTACTTGCCAGTGGTGATGGCCGCGATGCTCGCGCATAAGAGGTCACGGGGGGAGGTGGCGGCGGAGGCCGTTGCGCGGGAGCAGGCCGAGGCGGCGGCGGCGGCGCAGGCGGCAGCCGTCGGGGAGGGCGTCGTCGGTGAGGGCCCAATGGGGGTGCCGTGGGTGATGATGGCGCCCTTTCCTTTCTTGCCAATCGTGCCTCTTTCGATCACGTCGTCCAAGCCATAACAAGAGTGGGCACATTCGGCGTGGCCTGGCACGGTGGTTGTGCTCGGGAATCAACCCCACTTGGACGTTGAGCTCGGTAAAAAAACCATGGTATCCGAAGTTCAACCGCATCTCTTCCGGATGCTAACAACTGCACGCGGGGGCTTATGTTTTGGTAGCTGTGTTTGTTCCTACAAAACGCATAGAGCGGTCGTTGCGCGTGCGCTTGTACCAGTTCCACCAACCTCAACTGCCCACAACGCCCCCCGCGCTCGCTCGCGCAGCTCATTACAACACGTTGCCGCTACAAAGGCTCTAAGAAGTGGCAGTGGCATGATTTATCCCCCGCGATCCGCCTCGCCCTGCACCACGCACCGCACCTAAGCGCCCTAACGGTTGGCCTTCGCGACGCGCTCGACCTCATCCTTCTTCTTGATAGCGTAGGAGTTGGAGGAGCCCTTTGAGGCATTGATCAATTCGTCCGCCAGGCACTCGGCAATGGTCTTGATCGAGCGGAAGGCCGACTCCCGGGCACCCGTTGTCAGCAAGCACAGTGCCATGTTGACCCGACGCATGGGAGACACGTCCACAGCTTGGCGCCGCACGGTACCAGCCGAGCCAATGCGCGTGGAATCCTCGCGGGGGCCGGCGTTGATGACAGCGTCGACGAGCACCTGCGAAAGACGGAACGGGAAAGACGGACAAAGAAACAAGTAGAAAAGAACGGGAACAGGAGATGAACAAGGAATCAATAGGCACGAACAACAGGAACAATAAACACAAGCAAGACAAGCGCAACTTGAAGAAAACAAGAGTAGCAGAAGAGAGAATAGCACTTGGTTAGAGGCCGCCAACAATAGGAAAAACGTCCCACTGTAGTATAACGCAGATACAACTCCATCCACGGTGACCACCACCGACGATCTTGTGCAGCTGCACGGTCCGCAGCTGCACGGTCCGCCTCTCCGCACGGTAACGCGGCGCACAAGACCGCAACGCCGCCAGAGCATACGCGCGCATCGCATGCTGGCGCCAGAGCCGCACCACCTCCTTCGCAGTGCATCAAGAAGTGGCGCGGCTGCAAAACTCGGTGGTGCAGGCAGACGTGCAGCCCCACAACAGCGTGCCGCCACACCCACGGCGGTCCGTGAACGGCAGGTGGCTTGGCACAAAGCCTGTGTAAGCGCAGGACCGCCAAACCGGGCGCGGCCGACGGCGGGTCTGACAACAGTGCTTGCGCACACACGGACGGGCCCGTAGCCTCCGGCAACCTACGCAGCTCGTCTGGCCGGCCCACGCATCCCAGCAATCTCCACGGCGCTGCTGGAAGCACAAACAAAACACCGTTCGTCCCATGGAGCAACACGCCATGACAAACCACGACATAGATTGCCTACGCTCACGCCACATACCTGAACCGGGTTCTCGTCCGTAAGCAGGTGAATGATCTCAAACGTGTGCTTGACGATGCGGGTCGCCATCAACTTCTTGCCATTGTTCCGCCCCTTCATCATGAGCGAGCATACCAGGCGCTCCACAATCGGGCATTGAGACTTGCGGAAGCGCTTGGCATTGTAGCGGCCAGCCGTGTGGGGAAGGAAGACCGCGTACTTCTGCTTCACAGCGATGTAGTCAATCAGCGCAATGTCCTTCACGTCGACATTTTCAAAGTCCCAGCGGTTAAAGAGAGCCACGGTCTGAGTCGCCATGTTGAAGAAGGAAGGGGCGTCCGCAGCGGGTCGGCTAGGCGCGGGTGAACGAGGGGACACTGATGCTGTCGGGGAAACCGATGGACGCGACGTCGACGACGCTACAGACGTTGCAAATCGGGCGAGACAGGTGGCCTGCCGTCGAGAGGATCCAAACAACACCCGATCGAGCGATCAATTTTATCAGGGAACACGGTCGACAAACACAAGTAAATGATAATTCCTCCATGTCATGATACTGGTCGGCCGGTTAACGCCAGTGATTTGCATACCAAACTGCTTTTTCGATAGGTGGGCACATGTATGAGACTTTTGATTCACACCACAGGTCTGGACCTCCCTCGAATCCCCACGCCAGGGGTCCCCGTGGGGGATGCGGCGCCGACCCGGTGTTGTCGTGTCGACTGTAGTTCTGGGATGGCTGCTCGACCACGACAAATCTGTCGTGGCACTATTCGGAGAGCTTGCCAGCTCCGCGCGCTGGAGCAGCCCCTTCTGAAGCTCCCTCCTAGAGGGGTACAAAGGCACCAGGGGAGGGTACAAGTGCATCGGGACGACCCACGACCGCATCGCGTCTGATTGAAACGCGACCGCGTCGGGACCTTTCTGTGGAGGCTCTCTGCGTACCTCAACATCGTAGAGCACGAGGGTGGCAGGGTTACGCGTCACTCCGGGACACCCGCCCCCCCCCCCGACCGAGTGGGTCTGCCCGAGTTCCGCAAGCCCACCGCCCGGCGCTGCTGTGGTGGGCGCGCCCACGCGACGCGCGCGCCAGTCTGCCATTTTTCCCGCCAAGTGCGCAGTCGCGAGCACGGCGGCGCCCCGGGGCCAGACGTTTCCGTGCGTCTGGTGCGCGGCGGCCGTGTGGCGGGAGGGAGCGGCCGGCCGAATAGTGTGGCGCGCGTGCCCCGTTGCCGCTGGTGTTTGTTTGCAAGGCTGTGGATCGAGCCCGCCGCGGCGGGCGCCCGCCGATAGCTCTTGGGCGCCCCCTGTGGCGTGATCGCTCCATCGTCTCCTTTGGACTATTTGCCATCGAGAACCCATCGACACTGCGATTGCGCATCGCACCCCCGAAAGTGGCCGTCGATGGGCGTTTTTCTGCCCATCGAAGGACCCATCGAAGTGTAC
>Ga0114953_1003194_pt1 | contig 11225 bp, 9 predicted proteins | sample SidtaG_FD_87298 | JGI IMG/M metagenome (GOLD analysis project Ga0114953, IMG submission 87298) | Marine algal microbial communities from Sidmouth, United Kingdom - Sidmouth_Male2 metaG | ecosystem: Host-associated > Algae > Red algae > Unclassified | place: Sidmouth, United Kingdom | collected...
CACCGCATTCAGGAAAGTCCGTATGCGGCGTGGAATGACATGCTTCATGGCAGCACCAACCGGGGGCACCCCGAAATCACCAAGAAGTCACCATGGGAGCGCGATGTCAGGACCGCCGATGATTCTGGCCCAGCAGGCCAAGGCGGCTCACCACCGTCACCGATTGGCAGAGGATATTCGTATGGGCATGGCGGCGGCCTCGGATGAGGCCGACTTTGACGCGCGGAACAAGGCCTTGGGCGGCAGCTGCACGACGGACGCGCCGGCCTCCGACAAGGCCGAGAGCCTTTCTGGTATCAAGGGCAAGCACGTCTTGCCGACGGTGGAGGAGGTCTCCCTGTACACGCCAGGTACGCCCGCAGAGAGCAGCACCGGCGCGGCCGACGACAAGGCCGGACTACAGACCAAGTGCAAGGAGTTTTACAGCCTTTCGAGTGCCGACCTGGCGTTTTGGGACGGCGCTTCGCTGGAGGGTCCTGGTGGAGGCGGCGGCATGGCCTCGAATCTGGCCAGCGGCGCCGTCAAGCGCGGTTCCGACGGTGACGCCGCCGCTCCCAACCGCAAAGCTCGAAAGAAGGTCAAGGTCGAGAAGAACATGGCCTAGGACAAGGCCGAAAGCGAGTCCCAAGCTGCTATGCGCCAAGGCACAGGCCTTTTTCAGGCCTGTGGAGGGAGCCCATGCCGGGCCGCCTACCGCAACAGTGTCTTGCTATTCTTTGTTTTTGATAGGCGCGGATGAGGCGGTGGGCGGGTGAGAGACGAACGGTGGGGTAAGTGAAGTGCCTGCTGTGAATGCGTTCTTCCTTTCTGTAGTTTTTCTCTGCTCCAAAAGGGTTGCAATATGAGACGCGCAGTGCACACGCATGAGGTAGTCAAAAGAGTGTCTTGCAGGCGCTCTCTCGTATGTTCTGGCTGGCATGAAGTGAAGGGAGACCGAGGATCCCGTGTGAGGGGGGGCGACGTCCCAAAACGCAACTGAGAGCACATGTCCATTGCTGCAGGCTACGATGGACTGAGGAGGCGGGCCGCAGAAGGCCGCAAATCATGGCGACGTTGACGAGAGATTAGAGCAGCGTTTCAGAGCTCGGGACCAGTTGTGAGCTGCCAATCCGACTCGAACATCACGAAACCTACCTGGATAAAATTCTCTTTGATCTGTGTCATGCAAGAGTTTTTCAAAGCACGTCGTGGGTGTTTGGGGAGTGCGATCCTGTAGACTGGATTCTCAAGAGCCAGCCGCCCGACTCGATTGATGAGGTGCCAGCACCGAGAACAAAGCTGGGCTGCTCTGGAGCGTTGCGTGAGCCGCAGCGCACGGCCAACAGTGATACGTTGCGGGCGGAATGGAGAGGTGCCTCACGAGCCTCGCCTTATAGAAAAGAGAATTCACTGAAGACTCCGCAGGTGTGACGCAATTGACGTGGGGTGACAAAGGCCCACTAAGCAGACGGTTTACACTGGGCAGACGGTCTAAATGTTGGAAACCTTGAAGGCCGTGGATTGGAGGAGGGTCCCCGTGCGGAGCGAAAGCCGTCAAAAGGCCTGCGTTGGCGGATCGAAAGCCGTCAGAAGGCCTGCATAGCACGCACGTGGCCTAGACACAGGCACCAGCCATGCTATTTAGGTGTGGAAGAAAAATAGTCGCCTGAAAAAGAAGGGGCTGGAAGCGAACGAGACCACGATGGCTGCGTAACTTGCCCTGACGCTGTCTGCGTCTTGAGGAGCGAGGCACACTGCGGACAGACCCCCTGTCTGTGGCGCGTCGCTTCCATGGGCGAGCGCTGACACGGCGCTGGCCGTGCAGTGAGAAGAAGGCAGCACGAGGCAGGGCCACGGGTGAGGGGATGGAAGTCTCCTGAATGGACGCGACAGTAGCCATTTATTGAGCGGGTGCATGTTACGTGGCCTTCCCACCAGTCTCACGGCACCAGCGGATCCTGATACCCGCACGACTCGACGTGCGCTTTCTCGCGCCCCCCTGCGCACCGCACGCCGCACCCACCGCCGACGTACACGGCAGGGGAGCCCCCCCACGCACCATCCCCATGTCCTCGTCGCCGAAAGGCTGTGGTAATGCGGCCCACGGTACTCTCCGCGGTGCCCTTCTGGCCGCTCACGCGGACAGGCTTGAGCGCGCTCGTGTCCGGGCCGGCGCTCGAGGGGGCAACGTCGACCACACCGGTGCCGCGGCCGCCGAGCGCGCGGGATCGCCCCCGCCCGTCAAGGTGAACTACGCGACGGAAGCCGGTGTCGATGACGAGGCGGCCGATTTCACGTCCGGGATGGACGCGGACGTTCTAGCGGCCTCTGAAGAGGGTGGCAGCAGCGTTGACGACCAGATGATTGAGTACTGCGGCATCGACACTGAGACGGCCTACGTCAAGGCCGGAAAAGGAGGCAAGCGCAAGGCCGACGACGACCTGCCGAACACAAAGTCATTGGGCGGCAAGAAGGGCAGAATGGACGGCACGACGGCCTTGGAAAAGGCCACATGCGGTGCTGTTGCTTACGCGGGAGGGATCGTAGCCGCCGACGGGCCATCAACTGACGATGGTGCTCGCAGCCGCATGAACGACAAGGTGGAAGCTGTGGCGGCCTATGACGAAGCCGTACGCGGCATTGTCGGTGATGTCCAAGAGAACGTGGCCGACATCGGCCACGCGACAGACGTAGACGTGGCAGGCTGCACGCCGGTCAAGGCGGAGGTCGCGGCGGCCCCGGATGAGACCGCCCGCGGCGCAATGGCTGGAGTTCTTCGGAACGCGGCCGACGACGGCCACGGGCACCCCATGCCAGCCAAGGACAGCGATGCTGAGATGCTGCACGCGACGGGCGAAGAGGACTCTACGGCTCGAGAGTCGTACTCCGACCAGTACGCGGCGGCCGTGGAGGCCGTGGAGAGCGTTGGTGTGTCCGGTGCGCCGCTGGAAGAGCAGCTGGCCCATCTCCAGCCCATGACAATCGACCACCGCACCCTCTCCCGACTGATGTCTATCAAAACCGACGCTGTAGGCAGGCACCTGGATCGGTCGGCCAAGACGTACCGTGCCGCTGTTCAGTGGTCGGCCAAGTTCCACATGGCCATGGAGGCGCTTAGCGCGCACGGGCTCCGCGGTCTTCCGTCTACATCGGTGGCCTCTGCACTTGAAGCCATGTCCGGCCTTCAAAAACTCGGCTCTGCACCGAATACAGTGGTGCACAGAGCCGGCCTGGCAGCGGCGTATGGGCAGGAAACGGCCGCGCCGGCCTCGGCCGGGGCGCATGCGGGGGGAGACGACAACGTTGATGTCGTCCTGATCAGTGTGACGTTGGCTAAGGACGACCTGAAGCTGACCCCTGTTAAGGGCGTTGCAGCTCCTGCGGAGCAGTCGGAGAAGCCGGACAAGTCTGGGGACCTGTGAGGAGCGGTGGGCCCCTGCCGGGCCTTCTACGACGGACATGAGTACTAGGACAGGTTCCTGGGAGATTGTAGGTGTTCGTACTTTCTTTTTTCCAGGGGGGATGGCGGGTGCGGCGTGTACACGCTGTACCGCGAGTGAATCCACCACCGCCACTTGTGTATCTTGTTTTCTTCGTAGGACTGGAACCGTGTCTTCTGTTAGTCTTTCACGGGGAGCATAGGGATGATGGGGGCCGATCCCTTTAGTGTTCTTTCGCTGTCATCTGATGAGGGAGAGCGTTGGCGTGTGACTCCGATGGATACTCTTTCGGTAGTTTCATTCCCCTTTTTTCTGGGTAGAGCCAGTCGATTGTCTTTTGTGCCTCTTGGACGAGGGACGGGGGGATAAAGGGGTGTGCTCTGCCGGCACGCATTCGTCTTTCTTTCGCTCTATCTCTCTACGAAGAGTGGTTATCCTGTCGTACGTAGCAGCCACTCCCTCAGTCGCTATTTTAACAGCCATGTGCGCCTTCTATCGCCATGCACACGGGAAAAGGGGAATGCGCTCTGGGCAATGGCAGCACTTGGGCGAAACGAGCCAGGTCAGTGGCCCACTCTGGCCTACATATGGCGTTGCAACTTCATCGTTGGGGCGACACCGCAAGGATCAAACGGCAATGACAGGCTTCTCTGGGAGCCACGGCAAAGAGCAAACGGCAATGACAGGTTTCTCTGTGGTTTCCATTAATGCGGCGGCTGACTTCCGACCGTTTGGAGCCATCCAATGAAATGATGACATCAGGATCCTTTGACAAGATAAGATAATCTGGTGTGGCTCACATGAAGAGGTGAGCAAATCTCGGGCGTGGCCTGTGGACAAACCTTGTGGCGGATCTTCAGGGGCGCCTGCAATGGTCCCAAATAACTACGTCTCCGGCAGGCCCTAGAGGCGGTGCACGATCCACGGAAAGTCACTCGGACAGCCAATCAGGAACGCGCACGTACCTGTCCTGCTGCGGTGATGGCGGGTTGGCCAACCATGAGCCATGGCCTAGGGGCCGGGCTGATTATGTTTGCACGAGAACCGCGCAGTGCTCGGATCGTCTCCAGACGAGAAAGCGTCAGTGGAGTGCAGTGGATCGTGCTTCCACTGGTTCTGTGGCGGACAGTGGTTCGGTCGTCCTCAGGCTGCTTGCGATGCCGTGAGCGCTGACACAGCCGGGCAGTGCTCACACATCCAGGCAGGCGGCTGACAAAGAAATGCACGGTGGCCGCTAACAGGGTGAATGCACAACAGGCTTTCAGAAATGTCACTGAGAACTCGCGGTGCCGGCTCTCCGCGGCCGCATGGGGCCAGTTGCAATGGTCAGAAAGAGGATATTTTGCGGGCCCTCTGGCTCATGGCTTGGCGCCACCTGCGGCGTGAGTCTCCAGACTTTCAGAGACGGCTCCCTCCTGCGGAACGGACAGTGTCCTGGGCCCGTCAAGAAGGTACCTTTGGCCGCATTTTCTGGGCCCACGGGGCCCTGCGCGCTGCTAGAAAGACAGATGGGCGCGGCGCGACACCTCTGGGCCAAGTGAACCAAGCGCTGGGTTGTGTGCGCGCATGGCCATGCCCGCGCTGCAAGCACCTCCCGCGTTGCAGCCGCTCTCTCCCACGCTCCCCGTCCCGCGACACTCTCACCTTTGCTGCCACCTCTTTTCCTGCGGCGGTTCCAACGATCGCGGCCACCTCTCTGGCGCCAGCCCCGTCGACGAGTTTTGCGGACGGCGTGGCCGCCAGGTTGCTACCAACGCGTACGTTTTCCGACCTTTCCATCAATGCTTCCATCCAGCAAGCGTGCGACACGCGGCCCGTCGGGGCACACGTCTACATTGCACCACTGCCATGGAGGGCTCTCCTTCCTCACTCGCACCACCCTCGCACACCTCGCCTACAGCGCGTGTCACCTCTTCATCTACGGCGCCGGCCACGACATCTTCTGCACCGCCTGCAACCTCTTCATCCATGCCCCCAGCATCCCTACGCCTATGCTGCCAACTATTTCGTCGCCCACCTCACATGGAGACTCGACACCGGAAAGGTCTACGCCTCTCACTTCCTGCCTTCAAGAGGGGCCGACGGGGCTGAACGGGACTAGTGACCAGCGCGGCACCATGGCGTACACGCCGCGGACGGCTCATGGCCCCCCCGGTCGGCCTATTTCCAAGGCACAGCTGCAACGGGGCCTGCGGAGCATTTGCACTGCGTGAAAGCGCGCTCTGACGGTGAGTTCCAACGTGTCGATTTGGCCTGAGACGTGCGCGTGCCCTTGGGCGGGCCGGCCCTCCGCACATCCGGGCTGGGGGTGGCGCTGGATTGGCACCTCCCGTGGTTACTTGAGCCGTACGGTGGAGCGGCAAGCGCATCGGCGCATGTGTTATGTGTGCCGCCTCGCCGTTAATGTCGGACCTGAGCATCTTACCTGCCCACCATGGTGCCCTTTCCCGTGGGCGTCGCCGCCCATTGTAGAGACTCCCCCCGACGAGATCGGCTGGGGCCACCACGTGAAGTGGGAGGGCTATGTGCTCCTCGACAACGGGCGGCGCAAGGCCGCTGAGGCCAAGGTGCCACCGCGGTGGATTCATGTGCCGACGTGGCCTGATGCTGACGGTGTGCGAGGGTTTCGGTGGGTGGACGCGAGCATGCAGCAGCCTCCCGAGTGGTGGTAGCCGGTGCCTTTGGGGCCGCTGCCGCCCCGCCGTCGTTTTGAGCCTGCCCTCGTTAAACTTTGGCCGTGCTCGCGGCCGTCCTTCCCGCCGCTGTACCCGTCTTCCCCAAGCCCGAGCTCGTGTCCTTCGGCTTCTTTATCTCACATCAACATCACACACGAGGCCCGACACCAAGGCCGCAGGACATGGACAGTGACGAGATCGTCCCCATCGTTCGCTCGCCGCAACACACGCAAGACAAACAACCAATGCAAGACCAACACAAAGGCGGCCAAAACATGGCCGACTACGACACCAACGACGACCACCCCCCCGGCCCAGACCACAACCACACCCGCGCCCCCAACGACAAGCACCGCCCCACCGCCAACCGCAACCACCCACCCTCCCCGCCTCCTCACCGTGCTTGCCTCCACGACGGAGGGTTCGAGGACACGACTGCTGGCAACAACTCGCCTGTCCGGCCAAGTGCGGGGGCGGTACTTCCTGCTGCCGAGCCGTCCGACAAGGACGGCGCCGGCCACGCCGAGGAGGAGGAGCCGCAACGCGGTACCCCGCCGTCCGAGAACAATGGCGGCGCGGGTACCCGCGGCGTGTCGTGGACGCGAGACGAGCGCGAGGTTCTGCGCGCCGTTTATGTCGAGGCCACGCTCAACGCCGAGGTTGGCACCGACCAACGCATGGAGGTGTTCAAGTCTGACTACTGCAATCTCTTCCGAGAGCGATTTCCGGACTCCATGCCACAGGTGGCGAGGCGCCGTGGCCGGTCGACGCCAGCCATCGACAAGGAGCTGACGTACAACATCTTCCCTATGGTCTAGCGCTTCAAGAACGCGTATGTTTCCGTCCTCAACGCCAAGATGACGGGCAATCCGACGCCTAAGGATCTGGTAAACGCCGCTAGTGCCAAGTTCAACGGCCTGAGCCCCTATGAAGGCTTCAATGCCGAGTAGGTGGCCACCATCAAGTGCGCACCGCTGCCGTATTGGGAGATTCTGCGCAAGCACGACCGATTCAGCGGGGCTGCCACAATTGCGGCCATTGGCGAGTCGCTGGGGGCATCTGCCGCATGAGGCGCGATGGGCTCCGCGCATTGCGACGAGGACCCACCGTACGACTTCATTGATGACGAGGACCACAACGACGACCTCGCCAACGACACCACCAGCTCGACGTACGCGCCTCGGAAGCAGCAGCTGAAGCGGCGCTCTCGGAGTGCGTTTCAAGCACGGCCTCAAGGAAACAAGGCCGCCAAGGCGTCATCCCGCATGGAGGCGACACTGCAACGCGAGTCGATCACGAACGCGGCGGCGCTCAACTCTATTGCCCGGTCGGCTGCCCAGCGCGCCACCATTGCGTTTTGGTCGTCACCCATGGCGGCCGACGCGCCGGAAGGGCGCGTCTGGTGGCAGTGAGAGATGCGCCGTCGCCTACAAGAGGACTAGAATGGCCAGCCCACGGCTAATGCCAACACGCCAGATGCGCAAGAGGAAGCTGACATGCAGGACCAGTTGGGCGCGGCCGCTTCCGCAGTCGCGGCCGCCTGGCCACCATCCCGCCGAGGCGGTTCCCGCGGCTGTGGGCGTGGTGGCATGCGCGCCGGAGACCGCGGGCGTGGACGTGGGCGCGGCCGAGGCGGCGGATGTTCCCGTGGCCGTGTCAATGGACATGGATATGGACTTGAGCGCACGCGTGGCCGCGGCAATCGACTGCAAGGAGCGCGCCGAGGTGGACGGTCTTCATCCTCAGAAACGGATTCGGTGTCTGATGCGGACGCGGCCAATGCCATCAATCCTCCTGGCTCTGCGAACGCAGCCGAGGACGCGGCTCCTTCTGCGCAACGCACGCCATCCCCCCCGCCGTCGGCAATCGCGCTGGCACCAGCCAGCTCCATTGAGGAGGCTGCCACGGCGGCCGGGGCGCTTATTGCGTCCCAACCGTCTGGCGACAGCGGCCTGAGCGATGATGCGGACAAGAAAGAGGAGGCAGGCGACACCCAAGACACGCACGCCGGCCCGGCGGGGACATAAAACCCTGGCAGCCGCGAGCTTAGTGGCTCCTCCCGCGTCACATCTCAAGGCGTCAGTGGCTCCCGCCCGCCGCTGCTGCCCCATCACCGTGCGGCCATGATTCGTGGCCGCGCTTGTACTTTACCTGTAGTCTGTGTGGCAATGCTTGATTGTGCGGACTTGTGCTGCTGCGATGAGCAGCTTTTGCTGCTACGATGACCGCCACGTAGAAGAACAACATGGTTCTCTTTTCCCTTCCCGGGTTTTTCTCCTCCAACGTTGTACCATGGTTTCCATTGCCTTTATTCCAGACAGAAGCGCCGAAGCTCCAAAGGCACTTGTGCGTACGGGACTCCTTTGTGGACTCGTGCGACCCAAAGAAGCAGTCTAGGGACTCAGTGGCCGCACAGCGCCGGCGGCTCGATGCGCGCGCTGCACAAAGTCCATGGCCCTACACGCACATCACACATACATGGGGGCCTCACTCGCACGATGCACACATTCCTATTGCATTTGTGCTTCATCGCCTTTGTCCACAACCTGTTGGAAAAACATCGACGCCTACGGCGAGTGCTTCAAGGAAAAGAAACCCTCCCCAACGGGGAAAAAAACCTTTTGCCAAAGCCATGCACTGGCTCACATCACGCAAGAACAACAAGCTCTCAGAATGGCGCTTCCGAGCAACTACGCGGAAGTCGCACATAGGGAGCAAGAAGCCTGCCTCGGTCAGCCCACACGTGCTCCGCCAAGTCTCCGAGAAGAGACAGGTGCCCGTTCACGTCGTTAACCTCTTTCTAGGCCATGCGCATGTACCTGCCTGTCCCGACGGGCGGGCCTTGGTCACCACGTCCGTCACGGACTTGGTCGTCAGTCTATGAGGTCACAGGTCCTCCCCAAACCTCGTCACAGCGAGGACCGTCGTCCTTGGTAAAGGCCTCACTAGGCCTATCACCGCTCCGCGAGCCATCACTCCCAGCTCCGCGCACAGCAGCCGCGGCGTCTCTCCGCGTCTGCGGATTGAAGCCATGTCTGCTGTGCTCGATGGCCATGTTATGGAGGATGGCCACTGCTTCTGCGGTGTTGATCAAGCGTGGAAGAGATTCATGACTTCCCATGTATCGCGCCGGGTACTTGGTGATGAACCAGCGCGACCATAGCACGGCATACAGACGCTCTGAATCCTTGCGAACAGCCTCTTGAAGACGATTGTAGACCAGCCACTTGAGAGTGTCGGGCTTGGCGTGCGGCAAAGCAAAAATAGCATACCTCGGGTACCCGTCATCGGCCGCGTAGAAAATCAGTCGACGCGTTCGGCCGTTGAGCGTGTACTTTTACGTCCTTGGCGGCCAAACCCCATAGTTGATATCTAGCATCAGCGGCAAAGCGGCAAGGATGTTCTTGTCGTTGTACGCCCCCGGGCATCCCACAAACAAATGCCAAATGTACAGGTCCTGGTCGCAAACCGTCTCAATCACAACAGAGACCTTGCCATTGCGGTCTTTGTACTGCCCGGCGAGGACCTTGGCGCATCTTGCCCACGTCCAGTGCGTGCAGTAAATGGAGCCGATGCAGCCCTGAAGACCCCGGGCCGCGTTGCGCCGCAGGATGTGCTCGAGCTCCTCGTCTGTAGGGTGTCGAAGGTAGGTTGACTTCCACTTATCGATGATGAAATGCGTCAAACGGCGCGTGTAGACGTCGATGGAGGAGCAGGACAGGCGCACATACTCATCCGACCGGTCGAATGGCTCGCCATAGCCCAGCACGCGCAATGCGGCAGACACCTTCTGGATAGCGTGGGCCTGCGGCCGTCCAGTGGCGTTGACACTACGCCTCCAGCCGGGCTGGTCAAGAATCGCACGTAACAGCCGGTTGAAAACCGGACACGGCATGCGAAACCTCTCCTCGAACGCGTCCTCGCCATACACGGGCGGCTCCCCATCCGCGCCAAAGTAGTCACGCATTATGGCGCGCGCGCCTAGGTCGAAATCGCGCGGCCGATTGGGCCGGCGACCTGGGCGGGAGCCTCCGGTGCGCTTGCGCACGCGGTCCTGAAATACCGCGAGAAGGGCGCGGCGGATGTCGAGATGCGCTTGAGCCCCCAAAACGACAGCCAGGTCCAGCTCGTCGTCAGCCGCCTTCTGGTCCATCGGGCACCGGCCACGAGATGGCCAGAACAAAAGGCAGGGGGGAGAAGACGGTGCCCACGACGGTGCAACGAACGAATGGGCGGCATGTCGGAGCATGCAGGTCTGTGCAGTTCCCGCCAGGTAGGCACTGTCCGTCCACCCGCGAATATCAATACCTGCGGTGACGCGTAGGGCCCTGGTGACGTGGTTGCCGCCGACCCTCCCAGAATCTGGTCGCCTGAGGGTGCTCTGTCCACTTGTGCCCTGCCTCGTCCCGCCCAACAGAGCCCCTGAGAGAGGTTAGGCCATCAATGCATCGCTTTCACTGATATTCGGGCCGGCTGAGGGGGGTGCAGTTCGCGCCACGTCCCTCCACAGGAATGTGGTCCTCGCGCCTCGAGCCGGGGAACTCGGCCGGCCACTCATGGGCCGTCGGGTCGTACACTAAAAAAAGGTGCGCCGGCAGCGTGCGGCTGCATTTCCTCTGACGGGGCCCCACCGGCCCCCACGGACCGTGCTGCGCTGCAAGAGCTGGTCAGCTGCTGTGGTGTGGCGGTCGCACCTCGCTCTACTCCCACGCCTCATTGCGCGCCTCGGACGAGACGCTGTCAAGCTCTCGAGAGGGCATTTGTCAGACGGCCCAACGCTTCGAATGCTGGACCACTGTCGCCAGTGCACCGTGACGCGTTCGGAACGGACCAGCTTGCGCTCACGGCCCGGTAGCAAATCCGGCCGTCCGATCGAAGACGCCACACGTGGTCACGATCGCGGTCGTTGAGCGGCGTTCTCCCGCACAAGACAGCACTCAGATTCGTCTGACACGGTTCGGATGGGTTCGGAACAGTCGCGAATCGGGCTTGACCTTCTCCAAATCGACCCTCTATGCGGAAGGTCGGCCGCGATTACCGAATGGTTCCGAACCCCCCCAGAGGATATCCGGTTGGACTTATGTTGCGATTCTAAATTCGCAGATCGGCGTATGTGGTCGTTTCTGCATAC
>Ga0114953_1003195_pt1 | contig 11223 bp, 8 predicted proteins | sample SidtaG_FD_87298 | JGI IMG/M metagenome (GOLD analysis project Ga0114953, IMG submission 87298) | Marine algal microbial communities from Sidmouth, United Kingdom - Sidmouth_Male2 metaG | ecosystem: Host-associated > Algae > Red algae > Unclassified | place: Sidmouth, United Kingdom | collected...
CAGCCGCACATACTCGTCCGCGCGGTCATACGATTCGCCATAGGCGAGCACGCGAAACACGGCAACCAGCTTCTGAAGGGGATGTGCCTGCGGCTGCCCCGTCGCGTTGACACGTTGCACCCAAAATGGGCGGTCTTTTATCGCGCGGTAGATCCGAAGGAAGACCGCCATCGGAACGCGAAACCGTCGCTCAAACTGCTCTCGACCGAAAACCGGGGGTAGGCCGTCCACGCCGAAGTAATTTCGAAGGATGCACTGCAGACCAAGCGAAAAGCTGCGTGGCCGGTTTTCCAACCGACCGGGAACGGAGCCCCGGTACCGCGGCCGATGAATTTGCGCGGCGGCGAGTGCCCGCCGTCGCGCCTCCAGCAATGTCGCGACGTGAGCAGCCACTACGACCGACGTCGTGACGTCATCGTTAGCCCCCTCGTCCTCCTCCCACCCAGTCAAAGTCATCATGCCGTCCATGGTGCCCGAGCCACGTACTGGTCGCGAGCACGACGGTGGCGCGCACGGCGGCAGCGAGCACGATGGTGGCGCGCACGGCGGCAGCGAGCACGGCGATCGCGAGGACGACGGTGGCGCGCACGGCGGTAGAGAGGACGGCGATCGCGAGCACGACGGTGGCGCGCACGACGATCGACGGCGCACGTCGACGACAGGGGCACACCTGCGCCTCGCATGCAGGATGCCCCCCCCCCCATCCGTTGGGACCTACCGTGCCGCCCACAGAATACGTTCTCGGACGTACCAGAGCCTGCCATCCGGCACATCCTTGGAATCGGCTTGTTTGTTCGTGTCGCATGACCAATCGTAGGAGAGAGTGCTTCCAACTCAGTGATACGTACAGTCATGTAGCGTCCTCTGTGTCCAGGAACCTGGTACCTCCATCTCGGCTAGTTCAGGGCAGTTTCTCTCTTGAAGAACAACGTATCATGCATGACGCCCCGACCGTGACACTGACCAAGAATTATCGGTCCGGCTTTCTACGACTCGAAGGACACTTGACCAAGGTAGGCCCTGACAGTCTCACTGTTGCTACGTCGTTGCCCTGCGCGTCCTCCAAAATACACAGTCTCTTTGATCATAGGGCCCAAGACTGACAAAGCGGCCCGAGGACCAACTGGAGTGTCGGCTGCCAACCTCCTCGATCCCGGGGCGCGGTCGTCATGATCCTGGCCGCATGCCAGGGATCTCTGTCGCCCTCATACGTCGCGGCCTCTCACGTAGTTCGCGTGTATTTCTCCAGTGACGGGGTGAATCGATGCGTCGGTCACATGTCAGTATCGGCTCAGTGCATGGCGCCTCGATCGTGTTGCGGTCGTTGTTTCACGTTGCCGGTCGTCGTTGGACACGTTTTACATTGAAACTGTTTCGCTTCCAGCCAATGAGAAAGCCCGTAGCATAGTCCGAGTGTCCTGAATAGGGTGCGCGTGCCGTTTTTCGGCTTCGAATAGGCCATGCGCGACCTATTGTGACACTGGGTGTATCGAACGGAGTTGGACTTATCTAAATTCGAGGAGGTCGTTCGACGTTCAATAGGGCACGTTCACATTGACACACAGCTGTTCGTGGCCTATTAAGCGAATTTAGACACGTTTCACCAATAAGTGAGACACGTTGTGATAGACCGACATTGCTGGCTGTGCTCTGAGGGTTGGTCAGAACTTCTGGGGTATTCTTGAGGGCGTCCTAGAGCACACCCAACAGCGTCTTCCCCAATTCGGAATGTGCCCACATGTCAGACACGTGTCCCCTAAATGCTGCACGTGGCTCAATTTAGGCTCTTGGGGTCGAGGACGGCTCCACAGCAACGTCGGGCACCCCAAATCAAAGAGAACCCGAATCTAGTTGATCGGAGTCACACATGGCGCGTCGCCAAAGAATGATCGGATCTGAGAAACGCTCACAGCAAGTCACAGCAGTTCGCAGCAGCTCACAGCACGGAATGTATAATTGCTCTGATCGCCCTTGCCTCCCACAGAGCCATCCAGGAGCCCTCAGCAAGCAATTTTATTTCAAAGCACAGTCACAGCACGGTCACAGCATGCTGTAACGTGTCGTGGAACTTGCTCGGATCCGATCATTCCTTGGCGACGCGCCATAAGTACACACATATTCAGCGGGCAGAAAATGGGGGGTGAGAGCAAAGCCACCAATGTCGGTCTATCACAACGTGTCTATGTTATTGGTGAAACGTGTCTGAATTCGTTTCATAGGCCACAGACTGCTGTGTAGCAATGTGAACGTGCCCTAATGAACGTCGAACAACCTCCTCGGATTTAGACTGTTCCAATCCGGTTGGATAGTCTGAGTGTCACAATAGATCGCGTATGCCCTATATGAAGCCGAAATACGGCACGCGCACCCTATTCAGGACGAACGGACCATACTACGAGCCCTCTCATTGGCTGGACGCAAAATCGTTGCAATGTAAAACGTGTCTGTTGACAACCGACCACGCCAAACAACGACCGCCCGACGATCGCACGAGACGGAAACGACAGGTGACCCATAGTCGACACTGGCAGCCTCTACGGACACAGACGCGCTCGATGTGAGACGCCGTGACGTATCAAGGCGACAACGACCCAAGACCTGCGGCCACTTCACGGGCACCCCCGCGCTCTGCGACCGTTCTCAGCCTCCCCCTCTGCCGTCACCTGTGCGACAAGCGTGAGACGTAGAGCGCTTCTCTGTGCTGCTTGGCCGCACTTGTTGTGCTCAAGGATGGTTGGCTGAAGGCAGTGCGCCCAGGCTGTCAATATTGACTCTGTGGCAGCCTGGGGTGCTGCCATGTGTCACAGTATTGACACATTCTAGCACGATCGCCCACTTGACGTCGTGTATGTGCTTCGTGTCTGCGTCGTGCCAGACGATCGCCGCCTTCAACCAGCCTGATCGCGACAATATCGCGTGGATCAGAGGGATCTCGCCTCTGACGCGTCTCTCTCATTCCTCTGAGATATACTCCGTTGGAATAGACCACCGACAACCCACCGATCAGCGTGACTATCGGCGATCAAGTAGCCTCATGTTGAGTAAGTCTATTGCACATATCATCCTTTTCGGGGCCGCGGGTCAGACGACCTCTGAGATTGCGCCACGTCGCGTACCCAAATGATATTTTAACAACATAGTCCTGACATGGGTGGCTCTTCTCTGAGGCCCTTGTCCCCCATTCTCTGCACGATTTGGGGAGTCGGGGCTCTCCTCCCCTTCTTGTTCAGCTCTCTCATTGGCTGGCGCTACTTTGGCCGCCGTTCGAAATGCTTGTGTCGTGGCATCCGGCTTTCTCGAAAACTTCAGTGACAAACCATGCACTTTGTGTCGCGGGAGAGCGTTCGAGCGATCATTGCTGGGAGCGGTATCGCGACTGCTATGGATCGTCGCATCGAGCACGCGACCACAGGCGACCGTGCCTCCACCCCGGGATGCGACCGTTTCGGGGCTCCAGCCGGGGGCATTGAAACGGTCTACCGGAGGGGCGGGCAAAAGGAAATCTGCTCTATCCGTGCGGTGTGTTCTCAGTGGGGTGCTGGGGAGATCCGAGTGCAGGTGGCACCGTCAGAGCGGCGCCGTCGTTGTTGACGGCCGTCCGCCGCCACCGTCGTGGCGACCGTCTGCTTCGCGCGATGGAAGTTCCGTAAGACATGTCTGCGTACGCGATGCTGCAAAATTCCGAGGACCTGCATATTGCTTCGGCGGTTGCGGCACACCTGCAGACGCTGCGTCATTGGCGGAAGCGCGCGCGTGGGTCTCGGGTGTCCCGGTGGCCGCGTTATGTTGGCTCTGTACCGGGCCGCCAGCCGTATAAGCCGCGTAACTTTCGCTCTGGTTTGCGCGCTATTCTGAGAGATTATATTGATTTGAACGAGGAGCCGCCTGTTTACGACGAGGGGGACTTTTAACGCCGGTTCCGCGTGCCGCGCAGCGTGTTTCTTCGCTTTTATAACGCCGTGAAGGACCTACCGTTTCTTGCGCAGCGCATCAATGCCACCGGGAGGCTCCAGGCTCACCCCTTGCAAAAGGTGGTCGCGGCGTTTCGAGTCATTGCGTATGGGGAGGCGCCGTACAGGACCGATGAATATGTGCGACTGTCCGCTTCACCCATTGCTATGTCGGTGCGAGAGTTGATGCGCTTTATTGTGGATGAGTTTGGACCCGCATATTTGCGTTGCCCCACCCCTGAAGAACTGCAGCGCATTTTGACGCGCAATGCTGAGCGCGGGATGCCCGGCTGCATTGGCTCTCTCAACTGCAGCCACTGGGAGTGGAGGAACTGCCCAAAGGCGTTTGCTGGCATGCAACAGAATCGCCACGGGAAGCGTTCCGTGGTGACGGACACCGTTTGTCATGAGGACCTTTGGATTTGGCACTTATTTGTGGGGTGTCCTGGATCTCATAACGACGTTAACGTTATGCATGTTTCCCCCCTCTATTTATCCTTTACGAATGGGGAATGGCCGCCCCGTACATTCTCTTTCACTGCTAACGGCACAACCCGCACGCGCCTGTATTTTCTTGTGGGTGGTACTTTTCCCAGGTTTGCTTTTTTCGTTTCTCCGTTCCCCAACCCCACGACAGAAATCGAGGTTACGCTTAACCGTCTTCAGGAAACTCTTCGAAAAGACGTGGAACGCCTGTATGCCGTGCTGACATCTCGCTTCCACGTCGCTCTCCATCCTGCCAGGTACGCGTCCGTGGCGCAGATGGTCACCTTCACCGAGGCGGTGGCCATCCTTCACAACATGGTTACGGAGAAGCGACGAGATGGGTACGTGTCGCGCACCCGTATGGCCGCCGGCAGTCCGGCGGCCGGTGGCTGCGGTGTGGAGGAACTGGTACAGGGTGGTCGGGGAGCGGTGGTGAGGGGATCTGCAGCTGTCACGGCCGCCGGCGGTCAGACGGCCGGCGGCGGCGGCCTGGCGCGACCGAGTCTGGGTGGTGGGGGAGCAGGGACGGGGGGATCTGCTGCCGCCACCACCGCCGGCGGTCAGGCGGCCGGCGGCGGCGGCTTGGCGGGACCGGGGCAGGGTGGTGGGGGAGCTGGGGCCGGGGGATCTGCTGCCGCCGCCACGACCGGCGGTCCAGCGGCCGGCGGCAGCGGACTGGCGGGACCGGGTCTGGGTGGTCGGGGAGCGGGGGCGGGGAGATCTGCTGTCCCCGCCACACCCGGCGGTCAGGCGGCCGGCGGCGGCAACTTGGAGGGACCGGGACAGGGTGGTGGGGGGGTGGCAGTTGGTGGATTTCTGTCTGCCGCCGCTGCCGCCGGCGTGGCCGCCGGCGGCGGCGGTGTCGGTGCACTTCCCGCTGCCGCTGCCGCCGGCGGTCAGACGGCAGGCGGCGGCGGACTGGAGGGACCGGGTCTGGGTGGTTGGGGAGCGGGGGCGGGGGAATCTGCTGCCACCGTCACCACCGGCAGTCAGGCGGCCGGCGGGAATCTGCTGCCGCCGCCACCACGGGCAGTCAGGCGGCCGGCGGCGGCGGCTTCGCGGGACCTGGTCAGGGTGGTGGGGAAGCTGGGGCCGGGGGATCTGCTGCCGCCGCCACCACCGGCGGTCCGGCGACCGGCGGCAGCGGACTGGCGGGACCGGGTCTGGGTGGTTGCAGAGCTGGGGCGGGGGGATCTGCTGTCGCCACCACAACCGGCGGTCAGGCGGCCGGCGGCGGCGACTTTGCGGGACCGGGACAGGGTGGGGGAGGGGTGGCAGTTGGAGGACTTCTGTCTGCCGCCGCGGCCGCCGGCGTGGCCGCCGGCGGCGGCGGTGTCGGTGCACTTCCCGCTGCCGCCGCCGCCGGCGGTCAGGTGGCCGGCGGCGGCGGCTTGGCGCGACCGGGATTTGGTGGTGGGGGTAGGATGTGTTCCTTGACCTAGCGCAGGGACTTGGTCAGCGTCCACCGCACAGGGTCGGAGAGACACTCGCGCGGAGTTGAGGGCGACCGACGCGCCTTCCCACAAAGTTGAGTTGCTGTCGGACGGCTGTTGCGCGAAGAAAACGTTGCTGTGGCCGTTCCTGAGACTTTCGCCTTCGAAGACCGTGGCTATGAGAAGGAGGAATTCGTAGGCGCTGGCTTGGAAGGAGGGAAGGGACTAGCGGTCCCCTACGGCGGAGGTTGCGATGAAACCGCGGCTGCCGCTGCTGCCCGTGGCAGAAACAGAAGCCGCCTTAATCTCCACGGTCGGTGTTTCCACTGGAGATGTGGAGGCCAAAACAAACGGGGCGGTCGCACCTGTGGCCGCCGTCGCGGAGCTTTCCACACGAGCTCGATCAGAAGTGGCTGCCGAGTTGGTCGATGGCGCTCACACCGCCGCTTAGGACGGTGGCGGCGCGGAGAACATCGAGGCCCGCAAGGAAGCGGAGGTGGTCGCCATGACCACGACTGCGGCCTCGTAAGTGGGCCGGCCCGGCGGGACCGGGAACAATGCCGCTACCCGGTATAGCCTCCAGGAGACTGGGAGACGTTTTGGCACCGGGTGCCGCCTTCGCGCCGAGCACAACTAGGCGTCACGTGCCCGCCTAGCGGAAACACCTGGGATAGGGCGGGTTCATTGGCCGCAGGCTTGGCGGCGGACGCCTACAGGAGCCAGGGCGACGACCACCGCTCCCCATGCTGCCGCGCGATCGAAATTTCCTGGAGAGAACCAAAGAGCTGGCCAGAAACCACTATGAGGGTTAGGGGGTAGCGAGTAGGTAGGACGGTGGGGGCGAGCAGGTGGGGAGGGGGAGTGCCGGTATCGGAGACGGTTGCAGCCTCGCACATGCTCTCGTTGTCGCCCTGCGATTGGACCTCTTCGGTATCTTTAGCGGATCCGGATTGGCTAATCACATGCCGCGTGCAGGCGTAGGCACGAATCAACATCACAGTGGAGGCTCTAGAGTGGTTGAGTCAGTGTCTGGTCACAGTTCTTGGCATGTGAGCCAATCAATGGGGCTGTTCTCCGTCCCATGCCACGGGGACCTGGCCCTGCCATCGCGCACGAGCCTCTACATACGCCATCTCAGGCGCCTCTCGCCCCACAGGCGGACGCAGGACGGCGCTCCGTACCGCACCTCACGCCACAGTCGTGGCCACTCTCGATCGCGCCGTGTGCCGCCCCGTACTCCCTGCCGGCTCCCAACACTCTTGGCCGCCCCGCGACCTGGACACAGTACGTGTCTCCATGAGACGAGGCAGCAGCCCAACCCTGCCGCCGCTCCACGCACCCCGGTGTCGCTACCGGCTTTCTCGTACCGGTGTGGTACCTGAAGGAGCCTCCATCACTTGGGCGAGAGCCTCTTCGAGTAGGGGATGAAAAACCTCTTCCGCCTCCACCGCAGTGCTTCTCTCTCTCACTCCGCCCGCCTTCTTGTTTCTTCGACAACTAGTGTCTATTCTACCGCAATCAGGCATCAAATGATGCCCGGTCGGGCATCAAACGATGCACCCTCTGACAGGGCCAGAGAAAGACGCTTCGACCCCCCCTGTTGAGGCATCTGGAGCACCCCCCGTTTGTATCCATAGCATATTGGCTAGGAGCTCCCCCAAGAGTATCAAGGCATCGCTGAGTCCGTTTCTGTTGTCGAAAAGAGCGTCAGATGTCGGAAAGTATGAAGACAAACGCTCCGAAAATGGCATCATTTGATGCGATTCGCATCAAATGATGCTGCGGTAGAATAGACACTAGTGCACCGCTGGCTGTGACTGACATACAAACTGCCGTCCTCGTGGATAAGGGGCGACGGTCGACTGGGTTGGCGAGACATAGACGCCGGGACGGCATGCGAGAGCAGCGCTTCACGATCCCTCTTGGACTGTCACCGCGAGTGTCCGCAGACCGTTCCGGCGCATCACAGAAACAAAATTGATCGTCTTCTCGATCGAAAAATGTACTCTCCGGAAGAATGTATCTGGCTTCAATGATCATTTGTGTACTTCGTGTACTTTCCCTTCAGTCACATGCTCATCATTACAGCGAGACTGCGTGTACAGGACACAGACTGTTGGTTGGAAATAAGAGCGCCGAGATTTCGTATCTGGCTTTGGCCCCATTAACGAGATGTTCGACGATTTGATAGCCAGGAGCATGCTAGTACGCTGCCCGCAGCAGGGCGCGCCAGGGGCTGCTCGCGGCCTACGTATAACGTCTGCTGTAGAGGTCCCTCATGGGGCCTTGCCACCCAAGCAACTGAGGACCTCGATCCATCGCGTTGGTGTGATACTCCGACTGTCGATTTTCCTTCCTCGTGGCAGCTTCGCCGCCTTCCGTGCGACTGCCGGTGCTGCCAATTCCGCAGTCCTGAGTGGGCGGTGTGCACGGTGTTGCGGTGAGGGTATTGGTACCAGGGCGGACTGACAGAAGACAAGCCAGATGAGGGAAGCTGGCTAAGGGGATCTGCAACAGTGATGGGCTGTTCCTGACTCTTGACGTGTTTCCTGTTCACTGTTCGTGTCGATTTTCCTCTGTGCGACTTGTATGCGGAACTGCTTAATTTGGTGTGTCCTTCACGCCGTGCGCCGGGCGTATGTATCTGTCGGAAAGAAGCATGGTGCCTGTGGGTACTGGAGGGCGGCTGTTTCAAGGATAGGAGGGCCGGGCTTGTGGGGGGGAGGAGGACGGCGTGTGCCTAAAGCCAGTGAGAGGGTGAGGGCGGCACCTGTTGGGTGGTTTTAAGTAGAAGGATGCAGGTTTGTAGGCATGAGAAAGATTCGCTAAGGGTGAGTTTGGTGCACGAGGAGTCCGTACCCACATTGTGGTCCGCTTTTTCATGAAACAATCGTCCGTCCGCGATTTATTGATACGCATTTTTATCAAACGAGCCGACCCTGTCCGAGATGCTCAAACACACTTGAATGCACGGTTTTGAATCTCAGAGCTGTTGCGGCGTCTGGATGTCTCTCGCAGTCGAGATGTTTTCTGTTTCTTTATTGCTCTCAAAACAGAACTGAGTCGGGTTCCTGTGATCGCAGGCTGGGCTGGCCAAGAGAATTGAAGCCCACCGGAGCCCGCTGATCGTTTGCTTGAGAACAATCTCTCATCGAGGTCCATCAAGCCCTGTCGGCCATCGAGATGGGGTTTCGATGGCGGGTTTTGACCCCATCGAGCAGGCCCATCGACACCCAATGTCGATGGGGATTGGGTCCTCGGGGGAGGAAGTAACTCTATGAGCACGCAGTCACGGGTTGCAGTCGTTATGCGTTAACATAGCAGGGGTGCACAATGAAGTAGCCTTCTATTTCGTGTGTGCGTCCTGCGACTGATGAGTGTAAATTTCTCGAACATGTCATCCCGATCGTCGATCGAGGACCCTTTTCTGGCTCAGGGTGGGGATTCGATTGCCACACCACCTCCGATCGCTCTCAACCGAGGCCAACCGCGCACCCACCCCCCCACGTCAGTTGCTCATCTGGCAGCCCGCCACCACTGGCACCTCGCCTAGTGCACACAATCGAGGCCATCCGCGCACCCATCCCCATGTCAGTGGCTCATCTGGAAGCCCCCCACCACGGGCGCCCCGCCGATTGCACACAACCGAGGCCAACCGCGCACCCCCCCTCCCCACGTCAGTGGCTCATCTGGCAGCCCCCTACCACGGGCACCTCGCCGAGTGCACGCAACCGAGACCCACCACACACTTCCTTCTCTGTTTATTGCCTGTCTGGCTGTGTGCGTGTTCTTCTGCTGCCCTGGAGAAAGTTTGTGTGGCCAGGAGTATTGCAGGGTACGGACTGGAGTGCGGTGTCGACACTCGACGGCGCGTGAGATGCGTGAAGGGCTGTACGGGTGCCGGTATCACCATGTCCCACTTCTTCGTCCCATCACGTGCTTAATATTGACCTCATCTGGGCGCGCGCGTTGCTCCCTCATTGTTTTGCTCACTCCCTGTTTGGTATGTGACTGTATCTGGAAAGGACCCACACCTCCGTTCGAGTGACAATGTCACCACGCGTAGCGCGCCGCACCACGTTTGCAATGCGTCGTTCATGGCCACAGTGATGATCAGGGTGTGTGTGTCTAACGCTGTATTCTTTGCTCAAGCCCGGAGGTGCTGCACTTCTTTCGCTTTGTGCTGATGCTGTTGCCACCATCGCCGCGGTAAGTATTGTGCATCGTGTCCATATCAATAGTCTATTCACTCTGTGCTTTTGCTGCACCTTGCCTGCTCTACTTCCTTGGAAACGTCCGGTCCATTGACGTTCTGGTGTTTTTGTCGCCCGGTGCTCCTTTTTACTGCACGGAACGTTCCTGTGCTCACACACTCTGTGACTGTGTTGCAGCTTTCCTGTTCTGTTGTCTTGGCCACGCCTGCTCTGTCGATGCTCTGTTGCACTGCATTGATTGTTCCTGTGCTTGAAGCAGGTATTGCATGGTTGTCGCATTGGGGAAGGTGCGCGTCGGCAGAGGAATAAGTTGAGCCCACTAAGGGTATCTTTCGGAGTGTGACTTCGGTACTTGGGCAGTGCCTCGTTCGACGTCCCGCTTTTCGTGTGTGTACCTCAGGCATCTTCGTTTTTTCATTCCATCGCGATGTTGGCCAACATTCTTTGCTTGCTCTCATCTCTTTGCCACTTTGTATCTTCTGTCCTCTGTAAACCAGATGAGACTGCCTCTAGTGTCTATTTGACCATGCCGTGGCATTATTTGATTCCATTGCTGTGCTCACTTGATGCCGCGCGGGAATCGTCGATTCCAGCTCGCCCACGTATGAGAATGCATGATTTGGTGACTACGAAGACACGAGGTTGCGCTTCCCCGCAAAAATACGAGGATTTATAGCATAGGATCAAGCTCAGCGGGGAGGCAACCCCCTCAGTTTGACATCTACGGAAAACCCCTGGCACAACGCACAAGAAACGCCCCCTCCAGCAGGCCCGACGTCGACCCCCCCAGCCCCCCCCCCCCCAGAAACCCCGAGAACTGTGATTTGGACTTGCAACGATCACACGGTCTCTTCCGATGGGTCTCACCGTCGGCCCCGCCTCCGACGCACTCTTCCATAGAGGCGAGCCACTAAGTGCTAGCACGGCCATGTGTACACTGGATAGAGGCTGCTCGTGGCACAGGAGGAGGTACGTTCCCCGCTAGCGGACTCGTAAGTAGGACTAGAAGACAGGTGGCCGAGGCCGTAGGCCAGCTTGCCCCCCCCCTTACCTCTCCCCCCCCGCATTGAATAGCCTTAGTATCTTGATCCTCATCGACTATTAAGTGCTTCTATCGTTGCCTTATGCGGGTTAACATGG
>Ga0114953_1003207_pt1 | contig 11194 bp, 15 predicted proteins | sample SidtaG_FD_87298 | JGI IMG/M metagenome (GOLD analysis project Ga0114953, IMG submission 87298) | Marine algal microbial communities from Sidmouth, United Kingdom - Sidmouth_Male2 metaG | ecosystem: Host-associated > Algae > Red algae > Unclassified | place: Sidmouth, United Kingdom | collected...
CCCCCCCCTTTCCCCCCCTCTCCTCTTCCACCTGTGGCGGCTGCTACACCTGCGCCCCGCCAGCAATGGCGCAGACGAAGCAGACGGCGCGGCGGTCCGCTGGCGGCAAGGCCCCGGCTTCTCTGACCAGGACTGCCGCCAGGCAGGCGACCAAGTCCAAGGCCGGTGGCAAGGCCGCAGTCAAGCGCCGTTACCGGCCTGGGATGGTCGCCCTGCGGGACATCCGCAGATTCCAGCGGTAGGGGGAGCTGCTTATCAGCAAGCTCCCCTTCCGGCGCCTGGTGCGCGAGACTGCGCAGGAGTTCAATAACTCTCCTCGCTTTTCGGCGTCTGCTGTGTTGGCCCTGCAGGAGTCTTCCGAAGCCCACCTGGTGGGCCTCTTCCAGGACGTCCAGCTGTGCGCCATCCACGGCAAGAGGGTGACTGTCATACCGATGGACAACCAGCTTGCTCTCCGCATCCGTGACGAGCGCGCGTAGCTCTTGCTTCGTGGGGATGTGCTTGCGTTCAGCTAAATACATTCATTATCTTCTTTGAGAGAGGTAGCGCTCGAGTGGAATGGAGATGAGGCAGGAGGTGGGACATAGGCGCAAAAAGAAAAAAAAAGAGACGTCGAGTGAAGCCGCGGCTCTCGCACCCGCGTCGCAGCCCACGTGGAGCAGAGGGGAAGCCACCGCCGGCGGGTCGTGCTGTCGGCGCCATCGGCGGCGGCCGCTGGCGCGTGGAGCCCCGCGGCGGCGGCAGTGGCGGCGGCGGCCGACGGGCGGCGGCCGCGGCGGTGGCGGTGCCGGCCACCGCACGGGTGGCGCACGCGGGCGGCGGGGTGCCCGTCCACTCACGGCGGCGGCGACGGCGGCGGCGACGCGGGCGCCACCGGCGGCCCGACGGTCGGCCGTCGGGCCAGCCGGCCAACGGCCGCGACGCGGCGATGGAAACGCTGTCAATGCGACCATGCTGGGGCGGGGCCCCCCCTCCCCCCCCCACCTCCCCCAAGGCGCGACGGCCGCCCGACCGCCCGCACCACTGAGGCTGCTACAGCCGGCGGCGGCAGTCGCGTCCATGGCCAGCGGCGTCGTCGACGCTGAGAGTGTGCCGCCCACGTCCGCGCCGTCGTCGGCCGTGGGCGTAGCCACCGTCTGGGGCGCGGGAGCAGCGGCGCGGGGCGCCGTGAGGTAGCCACGGGCGCGCCACCGCCACCTCCACCGCCGTCCTCTCCTGCGCGGCGGCCGCCGCCAGCGCCGCCGCCGCGGCCGCGGTGTCCGCGACGAGCACCACGTCTTGCAACGACATCAACGGCGGCGGCTGAGGCAGCGCAGCCGTGTGGGGTGCGGGGGCAGCGGCGACGGACGCCCTGGGTTGGCCACGCGCGCTACCGCCTCCTACACCTCGGCCGCCCCCTACACCGCCGCCGCCGCCTACACCGCCGCCGCCGCCTACGCCCCCGCCACCGCCACTGCCGCCGCCGCAGCCGCGGTGTCCGCGCCGAACACCACTGCCCGCAACGACAGCAACGGCGGCGGCAGCGGCGACGCCGCCGCCGAAGAACCGGTGGCAGCCGCCGCCGCCGCCGCGGACGACGGGGCGTCGTCTACCCCCACCATCGAGCCCCCGCCGGTCACCGCGGCGCCACCTCGTCTGCCGCCGCCGCCTCGGCCGCGGCCGCCGACGCGGTGGTGACGTCGGCCAACGACATGGACGCGGCGGCGCCAGCGTCGCCCGACCCCCCACAGGCGGCGTCCGGCGCTTCGCCATCGCCACAGCCATCCGCCGGCGCCTGCGAGATCGCCGCCGCCGGCCGGCTTGGCCTTCTGTGCCTGCCCGGAAGCGACGACGCCGGGCACCCCGGCGTCGGGCTTGCGGCCGCGCCGTCGGCGCCGCCCCGCGGCGCCGACGAAGAGCGCAAACGCATCGGGGTGGCGGCCGTCCCGCCGCCGTTGACTGGCAGGGCCGACGCCGAGCGCATAGGCGGCGGGCTGGCGGCCGCGCCGCCGCCGTCGCCCGGCAGGGCCGACGCCGAGCGCGCCAGCGGGGCGCCGAAGGCCGTGTTGCCGTGGCCGCCCGCCAGCGGCACCACACGGATCGCGCCTGCGGCGGTATGGTGGCCGAAGGCACCTTCAGTGGCCGGCTGCCGGCGACGGCGCGGCAGCAAAGAGCGCCGCTGCGTCGGCGGGCGCCGCAGTCCGGGCGGGGGGGGGAGTATAGGTGACCCTGGCGGCGAAGCAGCAGGGACGGAGGGACGCTCATGGAGGAGAGGAGGAGGCGGTGCAGCGGATCGGCGTCGGAGAGGCGGCACTCGCGCGGTGGTGATCAGCACGCGGGGAAGCGAAAACCCCCCGCGCCCCCCCCCTTCCAATTGAATGGTCGCGTTGAGCTACGAAGCACGGAGAGCAGAAAATGTACATATCCTTGCGCCACAAATTTTGCAAACGCGAGACAGGTGTCTTAGGGGGGCTGTACGGTCGATCACACGACCAGAAATTTGAACATACCAACATACTCCGAATACCAATCAGTTTTCGCAAAAACTATTTTTATGTCCTTGTTGCACTGTCATGCTGGCCATGTACATTCGATGCGTTCAATTGGCGCTCACTGATCGCAATGCGCTCGTTTCCGGCTCTGAAGTCTGGGCTGCGCGCAAATGCGGACGGGCGGCCCACGCCGGGCAGCCCCGCTCGCCCGCGGCTGCGTCTGCCCAGCTGTTGCCCGCCGCCGTCGGCGCTGCGCAGGCGCCGCGCTCCCCTCACCCGTGGCTGCGTCTGTCCGCCTGCTGCTCCGCGCCGTCGCCCCCGCGCTGGCGCCGCGCTCCCTTCGCCCGCGAGTTTTGCGGTGCCGAGGGCCGGGGTTTAGCGACGCCGCTGACCAGGTGGGGCGAATGGGGGACGGGGAGGGGAGCGTTAGCGGGGACGGGTGAGTGCTGGACTCTGCGACGCGCGAGGCATTGGGCTGGTGGGGGGGCGGCAGCACAAAGCGGAGACTCCGCACGACTGCGCGTGGTCCGTCGCTCGTTGCTTGCCGCAGGCGGAGGTCGACTGTGTGCACCGAGAAAGGGATAAGCATAGGAAAAAAAAAAACCGAAGAGGGATGAAAAAACAATGTTTCGTTGTCATCGAGCTGCTGCTACATGTCACGAAGCACAAATCAGTACACAGTCGTTACGCTACTCAGTGTCCGTGGTGGTGGTGGTCGTCGTGGCAGACTCGCTACTTAGGTCAAAGCCGCGGGTCGTATCCGGCTGCTTGTTGAGAACCGCAGCAGCGGCCCGCTGCTTTGCGGCTTTCGACTTGCGGCCACGCTGGTTGTCGCCTTCCCCACGGCCGCGCGCCGGCGGCGCCGCCGGAGACTCCGCCTCCGCCGCCAGAGCCCTTGCAGCAGCAGTATTTGCTGCCACAGGCGCCGCTGGCGGCTCCCTTCCCGGCGGCGCGTTAGCTCCGGCGGCAGAGCCGGCCGCCGGAGGCGCCGACGACGACGCATCAGCCGCGAGAGTCGTGCCTTCCATGGCGGCCACGTCGTCGTCAACTCCCACAACAAGGATCTCCTTAACAGCACTGCGTGCCGGCGGCGCAGGCGTGGGAGCAGTTGCAGGGGGCGCCGCCAGGCCAGCAGCTTGCATCATCTCGCGCATAACAGCTTGCCGGTACTGGGACGCCTCGGGCGTGTGAAGCATCGCGGGAGAGTCAAAAAAGCAAAGCGCAGCGCGATATTGCTGCGCAACGGTCAGCTTGTCCACCGCTGCCGTGCTTTCCATGACCTGCTTTTCCGCTCCGACGTCCTCCGACCGCATCAGCTTGGCGGCCTTGATGCCGCCCGGTCGGCGCTGATACCCCTTGTTGCGCGAGTTCGGGCTGCTCGTGCTCCCGCTCTCGCCGTCCTCGTCTGAAGCGTGGTCCAGGTGCACACTCGCGTCGTCCGCCGTGTTGGCCGCGCCGCTGAATTTGTCAGATGTGCGCAAAACTCGCCAGCATCCCACCCACTTGCAGTGAACCAACTTGGCTTTGCGTTTGGCCGTCTTGCCGTTGCGCTTGTCCTTCTCCTGGTCGCTTCTGATGGACTCGTAGATGTCCAGCAAGCAGTACCGCGCGAACGCACCGCTGATGATGTCCTCCTCCGTCAGGTTTCCGGTAGTTTGTTTATTCTTGACTGCCAGGTAGTGAGAGGAAAACGAGCTCACCCCCTTCCGGATCTTCTTGAACTGCTTCTCCAACGCGCTCACGTTGCGCTTGACGTGCAGGGGCCCCTTCTTGGTCATCAGTTCCGTCCACTTCTCGTGCACAGCCGCCCACAGCTGGTCCTTGGAGCGACCAGTGGCGGTCCCAGGGTCCTCGCGCACCCCCGGGTAGGCCCTACACAGCGGCACGCGGTCCTCGTCCCTCCATCCCAGGCTGGAGCCCATGGACTTGGGGAAGCTACAATTCACTGCTGGAACGGCAGCTTCAGGTAGAGAGGGGCCTGCTGAGCAGGCTGGGGGGTATCAGGCACCAGCACAACCGTCGAGGGGGGCGGCGCTTGGTGCCCGCCTATCACGTACAGAGGCTGGCGAGCTGCCTCCTGCGTCGTCGGCTGCGTCGTCGGCTGCGGCGTCGGCTGCGGGGCTGGGCCTCTCCCGAGCACGTACAGAGGTTGGCGCGCTGGCTCCTGCGGCGTCGGCTGCAGTGAGAGCGGCGGCGGCGCGGGCAACAACATCAGCGGCGAAGGCGCGCTCTGCGGTTGAGCCGTCGACAACGCCCACTGGTACGCGTGCCCGCTGTGTGACTTGGCGGGTGCCTCGCCGCTCCAGAGCGCCGGACGGTGGAACACCGGGTACGGCGGCGGCCGCCACGCGGAAGACCAGCTTCCGGTGAGGTCGGCCACACCGGTTGGCCACGGCTTGCCCGCGCTGGCGTACCCGTGGGCGCACGAGGACGGGTGTGGCGGCGGCCAAGAGCCGTTCGAGCGCCGGTGGTCGTGGACCGGTGGCCCCAGCGGCCAACACTTTGGGTCGTCAGGCGGGCGCGCAGGTCGTCGTGGGGGGCTCCAGCGAGAGGATCCGTGTCGAGGGCCCGCCGGTCGTCGCGGAGGGCTGTACCGACGGGGGCCGCGTGGGACGCCCGCTGATCCTCGCTGCGGGCTCCACCACGGGGGAAGGGGGGGGCCCTGTGGGGGGCCCGCAGGGGCGTCGAGGGGGGCTGCGCCAAGGGGGCCCGAGTGGCGGGCCCGCTGGTCGACGAGGCGGGCTCCACCGACGGGTGTACACGCCGCCATCTGGAGGGTGATAACGCCCGTCATCGTCGACTCGTCGACAAACACGTCGGTCGTCAGGATCGGCGTGGTCGGCGTCAAGTCCGAGGCGGCAGGGGTGAGGAGGGCAGGGCAGTCGGTGTGGTGCCGGAGGCCGGCCGCCGTTCATAAGCGGCCGGCCAACACCCCGGCCCTCAGGAGGGGGGCGGGAGGGACTGCGGGGAGGAAATGGCCCAAACGCGCGGGGCGGTGGGGGGGGAGGCCCGAACATGGCGCCGTTCTCACTTGGACCAGCACAGCTGGGGTATCAGAGGCGGGAAGGGCGGCAGGGTGGAGGGCACCATTCAGGAGGTGGGTGAGGGGGGAAGGGGGGCGTCTGTGGCGCTGTGGTCGCACGGCCCCGCGAAGGTGCAAGGCGGAGAGGGCGGGGTAGCAGCGCGACTGATGCGACGCCGTTGCGCGCGGCGTCGTCGCGTATCTTTGGCGCCGTTCACACGGGTCATGAGAGCGGTTAAAGAGGGCGGAAGGGGTGGGCGGGGCGGGTGGGGGGGAGGGGTGCGCGGGATGGCAGGCGGCGCGCGCGCGCTGCACAGACGTCTCACCACCCCAGCGCGATTGCGCACACAGAGGAGACGCGGACTCGCCGCCCGCCCAAGCCCACCTGCCGTCCGACGGCGGTTGAGCGAGTGTGGGGGGACTGCGTCAGCTTGGCCCGCCCCGCAGGGGCCCTGGCTCCGAAAAACTGGTCCCGGATGAGAACTGACCAGCGCCCATGCGTCTCGTCGTCCCACGTGGAGCCGGTCCACAGCGGCGCCGTGCCCGCCCGATAAAATGTAAACGAGCGGGTGGGACGAGCCGAAGAGACCCGCCACCGCAGCCTGACAACGCAGACCCGTTTAAAGGCGGGGATCAGACGCCCCCACGCCACACACGTTGGACGGCTGGGGAGTCGAGCGGCACGCGTCAGACTGAGACGCCGGGCGCGGCACACGTCGGACGGCTGAGGGGCCGCGATGCGGCCCCTGACGATTCGCGGCGCAGACTGCAGTCACGCCTCCAGAGCCAGCGAGGGCGTTAGCGCAGGGGCCGTTCCAACGTCAAACGGATGTCCCGTTGGTCACGTGACCGGCTGGCCATCCGTTCTGTGGCTTCGCCGTGTCCACCCATTGCGCAAAGCGCTTCGCACCCCTCCAGTGGCCAAGTCACGCACGATCTCATCCGATGACGCGACCCGGATTCAACCGAGCATTGTGCATGTGGCACCGAAATGGACAGTTTGTGGTGTCGACTAGTTTCCGAAAGTGCAGCTTTTGACGAAAGTGATGCCATCCAGGACGACAGATTGGTTCGATTCACTAGTTCAGCCAATCACTGCACTTCGCTCCAAACTTAGCCGTTTCAAAACACCTCCCGAGAGTGTCGACGGTGACGACATCTGACCTGTTGATATCTCGCGACGAGCCTTCCGCACGATGCGGATCGTGCCAGTGACGACGCCCACTCGCCGGCGTGCCCGCCTTGCCGCCTACCGCTTCTTCGGTGGCCCGATCCAGTCAGTTTACAAACGACGGGACTGCGCACGAGGAGGTCCGATTCTCCCCATGGGCGTCGTACCATTCAGGTGCCTGGTTTATGTCGTGGCCGTGCCAGGTGTCGGCCCGCTCGTCCCTTTGAATGCCTCTTTCTTCGACGTTGGCATCGGTCTCAACGATTATGAGCGGCACATCTGGCGCTTGACAGGGACGTGGCAATCTCACCGCGACTGTTGGGCACACTTTCCGGACACCGTTTCAGTGGTCTCGTTTCATTAAGCGCTGATCGAGATCCCTTAGCGCTCCTTCGCTCTCATTGGGATTTGGTCTACCAAAATGGGGCTACGCATAACCCAGCAATGAAGACCCCATTCAGACCGTCCCGTGGCTCGTTTCAGACAAGTCGATGCCGAACTACATCGCGCCTGGCCCCAAACAGGACCCCCAGAATGGGCTCTCCATTCAGCGTGCCACACGTTGCGCCTCTAGATTCCCCAATTGGAAGATGGGATCGACGTTGCAGGGTTTGCTCTAAGAGCACAGCCAACAACGCTGCATCGACTCCGCATCCGAACCAATTTGGGCCCGCCACGGATGAAACGCGAGGGCGTATGATTAGGTGTCGAGGACGTTCCGACCGTGCAACCTCAAGGTCTTGAGAACCGCATTGTACTTGATAGAAAACAGGGGCTACATTCGTAAAAGAACGTAAACATTTGTGGAAGTCAGAACGCTCATTGATGGCTTTGCCTTTCGACATGCAACCGGCTCTGCGTCCCTCTTGAGGCATTTGACGCTGACAGGAGAGCCATCGCGAGAGTCCTGGCCTGAGAGTGCCATCGTCGTCAAAAGCGCATGCAATCGTCCTTGAATTTAGCCGACATTCCGCGATCAGACGGCGACTTTTGTTGATATCATCAGACAATTCGGCGGTCGTCGAGCCGTGTGGAGAAACGATCGGGGTCACCACGTGTCTCAGTGATGTCAGAAGTGGTCGCAAGCAACGAGATTGCATCTCGCGTGCACGCAGTCGCTTTGAATGACCCCATGGCCCGGATACGTTGCAAGAGGAACGAGGGGGCAAGCGACAGGCATGCCGTCTTCATCCACACGTCCGCTCTCGCCGAATTCGCCACAGTATCTTTGGCCCAGGGCTTCAGCACCAGCGCACGAGGCACGGAAGAATCCATGTCGCCCAGTGACGTACCGGCGTGGGACAAAAGCCAGAAAATGGGAACCACAGAGCGAAATGCACGTCCTGCCAAGGATCCAGACAGTCTCTGAACTGGAGACCTGGTTCAGGTACCATCCCGAGTTTCTGTACAATGATTAGTCCTCGAGGCGCACTTTACAGTCTCCATGGAGACCATATGGCAGACTGCTGGATGCCGTTTCACCTCTTAGGCGCTGCCTGTTAGCATCTCAGATCGGTTTTGGCCTGTTCTCTGTAGCTTCTCCTTTGCACTGCGGCCGCTGACGCATGTGAACATTTCTGCAGGTTCTGTGGCTCACTGGATACAGCCGACACTCATAGCAGTGGCGTATGTCATTCTCAAACCATCAAAATGTCATAATCACTCAGCTTTCTTCTGGCTTCGTTCAAGGGCATGCGGGTGACTTCCATGACCCCCTGAAGTCTTCGTGTAGCGTTGGCTTTGTACTCGTACCTGAATAAATACGTTGTATGAAAATTCTCGCAGCAGGGCCTGAACTGGGAAGACGTGGGCTCGCGTGAGATATCCGGCGCCATGGGTTTGTACGCCCGGCTTGGGTTGGTTACCGTCGTGCCGCCGTCCTTGGAAACCCGCACACGGGAAAAGTGCCTACGCGCTGCCCTGCAGCGCGTGCTGCGCCAAGCCTGAGTCCTCGTCCACGTGGCAGCGTACAGCTGCCGCGAGTGAGGAGGGCGCTTTCATATATCGGCACACCGTGCCCCGTGTATGCGTGTGGTGAGGTCGCTGGGGGTGCCGCCGGGTCCCGCCCACGAAATGTTAGGTAGGTCCGCGCTACGCTGTCGTTGCCCCCGAGTACACCCATGGGCGCAGCCCGTGCTGCTCTGTTGCCTTTTCCCCCATCGCCGCGCCCACGAGCAGCGCGGCCGCCGCGCCTTCTCACAGAACCACCACCCCCCCCCTTTTCGCACACCGGCCCACCCCGCCGAGCCCCGGGGTAAGGCACAGGGGGACGGTGGCGGCACTCCGGGAGCGCCAGTGCCAGCGGCGGGTGGGATGTAGACGCCGGGATCTGCCGCCGGTCTCGTGTCAAGCAGGGTGTGAGGGAGCCCCTGGCGGACGGGCGGCGCGACGCAGGTTGTCGCGCAGGGTTTCGTGCGGCGCGTCGGCGGCGTCCATGCACGTGGGAAGGGGGTACCCGGTCCAGCTGACCTGGTCCCGGGCTCTTCCTTTGGGCAGCGTCGCGTGTTCCGCGATGCGGTCGACGACGTAGCGCTGACCGTCGGACGCGGGTCCACGGAACGAGCCTTCCATCCGCAAGGCGGTGTGTTGGGCGGGGTCTGTGGAGGCCGCCGCCTAGGCGAGGACGACGGTCATTCATTCGATCCTGCCCTCAAAGCCAACGGCTCGTCTCTCGAATTGATTCTAAATGAACATACTTTTCCGCGTCAAGGTGGGGAGTTTAACACTCTAGCGTAAGCACTTCTTACGAATTGCTTCCTGGCGAGCAAACAGGCTGTGGGGAAAACCCCCTGTCAGGGGTGTCACGGCCCCCGAAAGGAGCCGGGGACGGGTCCTGACTAGTCACGTAACACCCCCTCTGGGGGTTAGTGTGGGACCACCCCCTTGGGCGGGTGTCCAGGGAGCCCAAGGGCCACACACGAAAGGACCCCTCCAGAATGGCGCGTGGCCAGGAACACCCGATCAGGCTCCTCTGGAGGGGTCTGACACACACAAGGGAGAAACACGTCTTCCCGAACCTCGGCCCTCTGGCGGGACCGGGAATCTTGTGGAAGCTTCCGCAATCCGAGCGTAAGCCGAACCGGGATATGATCTCGACCAGGGATAAAGTGCCGCCGGAATTCCATTCGGTAAAATTGAAGAACCTTGGGATAAGTCCCGAGGTATTGGTTTCGGTCATATCCCGAAATCTAGTAAGTATTAGTGACTTTCCTGCTTCCGCCCGAGACGGGCGGGGGTCCTCTTCCAGTAAAAGAGTAGTCGACGATGCTGGGCAGGGGCCACTAGAGGCCCGGGCCCGAGACCGTGGCCCGTTGGGCACCGGTCCTCCCATGGTAGCGCCCGGAGGTCGGGATTGTGCAAGTCCTGCTTCTTGTTTGTGAGGGTATATGAGTGTGTGCTTTGGGGTCATCGTGCGTTATCGAATAATTCAGTGTTGTGTTTCCGTTACTCCCGTCGTTTTGGTGCGCTTCGCGCCCAGCGATCCCGGCGTTCGTGTTGTATCTCTGATGTTGCGCTCCGCATTATGTGCTGGGTTTTCCGACGGGGTTATACCCCGTCGCCTGTGAGGGCAGGGTCCACTACATTTGATGGATCAGCTGGGGACAAGTTCAAGCCCTGCCTGACCAGTCGGGCCGTCCCTGTGTCGTTCTCCTAAGGTGGACTTGCTCTTTCTGTCTTGCCCTTGGGTGTGACTGGCTGAGGTTTTGATTGGATTCTTCCACGGGGGAGTAGAGCCTCCATCGTTATGGATAGCATGAGGGCGATGATCTCCCGCGCGGACGGCGCGGGCTTCTTTTCAAAGGGCATCCGTGACGGAGCTAGTGAGGGCTCAGGGCCGAGCGGCGTTTTCGGGGACCCTCCTCATGTGAAGGGTCGCGCGCGTGTGTCCACGAGAGTGCGTGGCACCGCGAGCGACGGAAGACGGGACGGTGACGGATTCCCGCTCCCCCCTCCTTTTGAGACAGCAACAAGGGGTCCAGAGCGAGTCTCCCCCAGAGTTCCGGGACCCCTGGGGGGGGGAGGACAAGAGGTTCCACCCCAAGAACAGAGGACGTACGACGGTCAGGCTCGGCGGGCGAGGCCCGTGGGCCTACCTTATACATCCCCACAAGTCAGTGGGGTTGGGGTTCCGCAAGGGGCCCTTGAAGGGCACGCCTTTTCGGCGGCCCTACGGGATTCACTGGATGCGTTCATTAGCTTTTTGCATGAACGGCTGTCCTTCTTGGAAACAGCCTGCGGGGTCTCCCGACGGTCAAGGCGCCGTCGTCGCCGACTGAGCTCCTCCTCCTCGGATAGCGAGCACTCCGGCGGAGACGGGGGACGGCATGTCCCCCGACGTGCGGTAGGACGCGCCCTAGGGCGCGAGCTGGAGGGAAACCGTCCTTGTCGACTTCCCGAGAGGATCACCCCTGCGGATGATCGTTATGCAGCGATTCTGGATTGTGTATCGTACGCCTTGGCGAATACGGACGTCCGGTATGACCGGACGATGGCACACGGCCTAGGCCGTCTGCGTAAGGATGTCTCGGC
>Ga0114953_1003210_pt1 | contig 11191 bp, 16 predicted proteins | sample SidtaG_FD_87298 | JGI IMG/M metagenome (GOLD analysis project Ga0114953, IMG submission 87298) | Marine algal microbial communities from Sidmouth, United Kingdom - Sidmouth_Male2 metaG | ecosystem: Host-associated > Algae > Red algae > Unclassified | place: Sidmouth, United Kingdom | collected...
CTATTCATTTTCTGTACGTCAGAAGTATGGGGTGATACTCCCATATTGCTAGTGTCCTCGGGCGGCGGTCAGACACGCAGTCACTGGAACATCTAGCGGATAATTTTATAGTCGCTTGTGCTCCCCCCTCATTGTTCATGCATCTCAGCTCGCCACGCCGGGTTACCCACTGGAAAAATCATCAGAAGGCACACAAGACACAAAAGACAAATGAGGGCCACCAAGAGAGCCATTGCCCTATCTTCACACAACCCCAATGCCATCCTACAACACAGCGAGTCCATCGGTGGCAACTGCATCAAAACAACCCGCGACCGCAGCCACAAAAGCACGTCCAGGCCCCATACCATCCCTAGCACCCCCCCCTGCTCTACCAAACGCTCGCGTCGCAGCGTGCAGGTCGACTGGTACCCCCACCACGACCGTCCCGTCGAGCACCTCCACCTCCACTTGAGCTATGTGCGTGCCGACCGCCGCCACGAATCTCGACAAGAACGCAGCTACCACGTATCTCCAAACTCTTCCGCCTCAGAAATAAGACGTTCATAACGCTCGAGGTCCCCGTCCGACCACGACGGGGCACCGGCGCTCCTCGTGGCCGGCGCCGCACAGACCGGCTCCGCCAACCCACCCGTCGACACCCCCGATGGCGACGAACTCGTTGCCGCCCCCACGATCGCGCCGGACCCCGGCGCACTCCCCGCTTCCCCAGACGCCGCCCCGGTGCCAGACGCCCGCAGGCCGGCTACGGCCGCCGGTGAAGTAGCCGCCGCCACCGTTGCCCCGGAAGATGCCGTCGCCGTCCCCGCCGCCGTCCATGCCACCGTCTCAGCCGCCACAGCAGCCGCAGGCGTCTCCCCCTCTAACGGGACTACGACGGCACGCCTGGACACGACGGTAGACGGGACGAAGTGGGCATCCAGGGACGAGTCAAAGCGGAGCGGAGAGGAAGACAGGGGGAGGGTGCCGCCAGGGTCTTTGGACGGGGAAAGCGGAGGGCTGGTGGATCCTGGCTCGCGGAACGAGGGCTCCATCCCCTCGGGTGTGGGCGGGCGAGGCAGGGTGCACGCAGCGAAGGAGAGGGCGCACGGAAGAACGCACACAGCAACCGCTAGGTACAGCGGTCGTTGGTGACGAAAGCTGCGGTCAGCTGTCAGGGCAGCCTTGCGATCCGAGGCCATGGAGGCCGCTGTTGCGGCGCCTCAAGGCCTGTGCACCGACCGTGCCACTAAATTCTAGATGTTCCTTTGTGGGCCCAGGAAGTGCTGGGTTTTGCTGGCACGGCCGGTGCAGTGGCCTCAACGCGCTCCAGTGGACGCCTTCACAGGCCCCTTCCGGGGAATTCTCCGTGAGATTCGGTACGAAAACCAATCTGTACTCTATTGCTATGGTTTTTCGTCGTTCAAACTCTCAGTTTTGCCCACCCAACACTGTACAGCGTACTGTACGCTGGTAAATAGTGCTGCGCGGCGGCCTGTCTCGAGGTAGGCCTTCCGCACCAGGGCACCTGGTCCAGCCGCTGTACTCCGCAGACACGACGGCTGCCACTGGCGCTGTGCGGAGCGGCTTCTGTCAGCATTCAGAGACAGGTGACCTGTGGAGGGGCCACAATGCCCTATGGAAGCCTTGTCGATGGCCTGGCAGAGGTCGTTCTGTGCGATTCGATTGTCAACGGTTGTGGGGGTTGGCGCGAGCGCTTATGTGTGCCGGTCTGTTGGACCCCTTCCAGCACAACATCAGTGGAGCTCTGGCCCCGTCCCCCCCGGCAATGCCGGAGGTGCCGTGCATTATTGATGCCCTGAGCGGCTCCCACAGTCCGAGGCGGACGACCTCGCCCGCGTCTTTCGAGACTGTCCGCTGAAGCGGTCCCTTTCGATCCGCATCATCTCGTGAGATGGCCGCTGAGGAGGCAGCAGCAGCTGATTTCGCGGCAACGGCTGCCAGGACCGGCCTGCCGCATGATGGCTGGACCACTGTCGGCGCCTGGTCTGATGAGGTGGCGCATGTGGTGAAGGGCACGTTGGATGTTCTTGCTGCCACACGCCTCCCCTTGGTCCGTTTCTCCCCATGTGCGGCCCGTGCGAGGACCTGAAGGCAGCCCTGAGGGGGGATGGCCATTCAGAATTGACTCTTGCTCCAATGATTTAAACTCCACGTATCTCCGTTCGATGAAGCTCGCCTAGATCTCTGATTTTAAGATCAGACGCCACATGTGCGAATTTTTGTCCCCTGAAATCTGCTGGGAGCTCGGGTGACGTCTCGCAGTTGGCGCCGCTCGCGAAGGTGGCGGTGTGCCAGTGGGCGGTCCTGGATTGGTCGACTCGCCGGGCGACGATGGACGCGGCGGCTCGACCGCTAGTGCACGGTCGGCCGCTCGCTGTGCCCGCGGTAACGCTGGTGGTCGGTCGTCCGGCCGGCCCTGGAAGCGTCTGCCTCGCCGACAGCTGTGGAACGGGCGACTCGGCCACTGTTGGTTCCGGTGGTCGGCCGCACGTGGTGCCGGCGGCGACGCTGGTGGTGGGTCGGCCGGCCTTGGTGAAGGCCTCGGCTTGAGACGACGGTCCGCGTCGCCGCCTACGGCACGCATCTGGGCGTCGTGATGGCGGCCAAGGTGACCCTGAGGGCCTCCCTTCCCCCCCTGCGACCGTACGCAAGAGCCATGCTGACGGTCGGCGCCGCGACCGACGGCGCGCACTTCATTGTCGTGGCGGCGGTCACGACCACCACGACTTCCTCCTCCCCCCCACCGACGGCGCCCCGTCGTCCTGCGGACGGTAGCCTCCGCCATCGTTCCCACGCACCTGGATGCGGTGGACGCGATCACGGCCAACCGTACTGCTTCCCGCTCTCAAGCGCTCGTCCTGATGATGGTTGGCGATGCCGCCGACGGCCCGCCCCTGGACGACGAGGAGGGGGCGAAGGCGACTTCGACCGTCTCTTCCGCCCGCCCAACATGGCGTACGCCGTCCTCTTTCCGGTTGCGTCGCCGCCAACGGCGCGCACGTGGTCGTGGCGGACGCGGCAGAGGCGACTCCGGCCACCTCCTGCTCATCTCCACGGACGGCGCGCCGCCGTCCTGGCGACGGTTGCCAACGATGCGACGGTGGACGTCCTCACCGGTTGCGCGTCTCCTTCCTGCTGGCGGTCGGCGTCGCCGCCGACGTGTGCAGTTGCGGTTAGCGTCGCTCCGGCCGCGGGCAAGGAGCCCGCGAAGGTCGTGGGGGTGGGCAGCGACAAGGGCGGAGAGCTCATCCTGTCGGCCGACCCCGCCGCCGACCACGTGTTCGGGGACGCGGCGGCGGCGGCAGAGCGGGTGGCAACCAAATGAGGCATCGGGGTCGGCGCCACGACAGCCGTGGACAACAGGCCCGCGCCGGTAATAGAGGTAGACGATGACGAGGACAACGTGCCCGACGCGTCGGCCGACCCAAGGCGCCCCCGCCGACGACCACGTGCTCGGCGACGCGGCGGAGGCGGCCGAGCGGGTGGAGACCAAGTGCGCCGTCGGGGTCAGCGACACGTCGATCCCGGACAACGAACCCGCGTCGGTCGTGGGTGAGTATGACGACAAGGGTGGCGTGCACGCCCCGTCGGCCTACCCCTGCGACGACCACGTGTTCAGTGATGCGGCGGTGGCGGCCGAGCGGGTAGCGCCTACGTGCGCTTTCGAGATCGGCGCCACGCCGGCCGTGGACAAGGAGCCCGCGCCGGTCGTCCAGGTGGAAGACGACAACGGTGGCGTGCCCGCCCCGTCGGGCGACCTCGTCGACGTCCAGATGCTCGTCGACGCGGCGGTGGCGGCCGAGCAGGTCGCGACCATGTGCGCTTTCGAGGTCGGCCCCACGCCGGCCGCGGACAAGGAGCCCGCGCCGGTCGGAGAGGAGAACGACGACAACGGCGGCGTGCCCGCCCCGTCGGCCGACCTCGCAGACGATCAGATGCTCTTCGACGCAGCGGTGGAGTCCGAGCGGGTGGCAACCAAGTGCGCCGTCGAGGTCGGCACCACGCCTGCCGCGGATAACGTGCCGGCGCCGGTTGTCGCGGTCAGCGACGACAAGAGCGGCGTGCCCGCCCCGTCGGCCGACCTCGCCGACTACAAATGTTCGTCGACGCGGCTGTGGCGGCCAATCAGGTCGCGACCATGAGCGCTGTCGAGGTCGGCCCCACGCCGGCCGCGGACAAGGAGCCCGCGCCGGTCGGCGAGGTCGACGACGACAACGGCGGCATGCCCGACGCGTCGGCCGACCTCGGCCGACCCCGCCGACGATCACGTGTTTGGGTACGCGGAGGTGGCGGCCGAGCGGGTTGCAACCAAGTGCGCCGTCGGGGTCGGCACCACGCCTGCCGCGGACAGCGTGCCGGCGCCGGTTGTCGCGGTCAGCGACGACAAGAGCGGCGTGCCCGCCCCGTCGGCCGACCTCGCCGACTACAGATGCTCGTCGACGCGGCGGTGGCGGCCGATCAGGTAGCGACCACGTGTGCCGTCGGGGTCCCGGCCGTGGACAACGAGCCCGCGCCGGTCGGCGAGGTCGAAGACGACAACGGAGGCATGCCCGACGCGTCGGCCGACCTCGGCCGACCCCGCCGACGACCACGTGTTTGGCTACGCGGCGGTGGCAGCCAAGTAGGTGGCGACCAAGTGCGCCGTCGGGGTCAGCGCCACGCCGGCGGCGAACAAGGCGCCTGCGCCCGTCGTCGAGGCCGGCAATGACAAGGGCGGCGTGTCCACCCCGTCGACCGACCTCGGCCGACCCCGCCGACGACCACGTGTTTGGCTACGCGGCGGTGGCGGCCGAGTAGGTGGCAACCAAGTGCGCCATCGGGGTCAGCGCCACGCCGGCGGCGAACAAGGCGCCTGCGCCCGTCGTCGAGGCCGGCAACGACAAGGGCGGTGTGTCCGCCCCGTAGGCCGACACGGCCGACGACGAGATGCCCGGCGACGCGGCGGTTGCGGCCGAGTACGTGGAGACCAAGTGAGCATCCGCGGTCGGCTCTGCCGCCGGCATCGTGCACGAAACCGTGGCGGAGGCGGCCGAGGCCACCCCCGACGCCCCGTCCTTCCCCTCTGAGTCGCAGGCGCCGTCCTGCTGACTGTCGGCGCCTCCACCATCTGCGCAACGCGGCCCTGTTGCCGTCGGCGCCGCCTCGCAGCGGCGGCGCTCGCAGCTGCTGCTGCCAGCGTTTTCTTCCCGGGCACGAGGACGGGTGTACGCCATGTCGTGCAAGCAATGACAGGATGGCTGGCATGAGATGCGTCTACTTGGTTGCTGTTCTTTTCTTGCGAGTGTGTAGCCGAGTGTATAGACGAGCAGAACCCCGTCCCGTATGTTGTTTTACTTGTGCTGCGGACACCAACAGCTTGAAGATTTCCTATTCACGACTTTGGAACACGTGCCGCCTCCGCAAGAGCCACTGTCATGTCCTCCGCCGTCACGGGTTTACAACAACGCTGAGACTCCTCAACGCCAGGAGACGACGTCGAAGTCGAATTCGAGACTCCAGCAGGGTGTGCACGCAGATAGTGCTAGCACATCGCTTAGTTTGTCACATCACTTAGTTTGTCAGTACTAGATAGCAAGTGCGACAATCGCAAGTACGAAATCATGATAATATTCCAATTGAATATGCTTTCCTGACTGTCCAAAAATGGATAAATCATTCGCGTTGGTGATGCGATTTCGTATACTAGAATCATTGCAGGACTCACGTGCTCGCACCATCACGGCCGCGTGGATACAATGGGAAAAGCAACAAGACGGAAGCAGACCATTGTGAAGACAGCAAGGCGCGTATGCCACCCGTGTCACGACAGACGGCAGCACCATGCACACGAAAGGGCACATGTGTGCCGTACACGGACGGCGGCTGCAACGGGGCTAAGTGGCACATCAGTATATGTACTGTTCAACAGCAAGAGACGATCAGGGGGATGCAGAGGCCCTGATGAACACCATCGTGAAAAAACAGAAACGCATATGTATATGATCTATGCCCTTAACTGCTACTCGAGCATCTCAATGGAAGCGAGAGACCAAACAATGTCGATACCGGCCATGTCCCCGAGGCGCCACACTGTGCGCCTCCGGCCGGGCAAACGATACCGACTCTGCATAGGATAGCGATACAATGGGTCCTTCACAGCACACACGGAAACAACAACACAATCAGGATCCACTCGAATGCCGTGGAAAACGACCGTGCTCTTGACAAGCCTCCCAACGGCGACGGCCTTTCCGTTCGAGGAGAGCAGCAAACACTGCGCATTGTCAGGCGGCTCCGCGACCGATGCCTTTGACATCTCAATGGCGTCATCGCGCCGCTCGTCACCGGCGCCTCTTTCTTGCGCCGTCGCGCCGTGGCGTCCCTGCCGCAAACGCTCGCTCACGCGGCGCGGCCTCTTGAGCGTTGGCGGCTTGTCGGCAGGGACGGCAGGCGCGCCTCCGCCAGCCACGCGCTTGCGACGCTTGGGTGAGGGAGAGTCTTCCGACGACTGCATCGCCGCCGTCGGGGAGTCCGCGGCAAACTCGCGCTCGACGGGCCCGCCGGTCGTCGGTGACTGGAAGAACGACACGCTCCGCAAGGACCGAGTGCTCCGGCGCGTAGAAACCGTGGCGGTGGAGGAAGCGGGAGCCGACACCGGCACAGGTCGGAGGCTAGCGGATGGTGGGTTGGCCGGCGGGGGTGTCCCTGGATGCGCGGCGGTGGACGGTTCCACAGCGTCAACCGTCTTCTGCTCCATCTGCGCCCCGGCGGCAGCGGGAGAGGTTGGCGGTGGATTGTCGGGCGGGGGGGAGCACGGAAGGTCGGCCACCTTGGGGGGGGCTAGAGATGCACGAGACAAGGAGGGCGGCGCAGCCATCCTCCTTTGCGCCTCACTTAACACCGTTTCAGCAAACGGGTTAATCCGCCGAGGCCGGCTCTTTATGGCCTCGTCAGCGGGGAAGTCCGTCGTGACGCTGCTTGTAGGCGCCGCCTCAGCGGCCGGACGCGTCGTTGCCGTCGACCCAGCCATCGCAGGCAGCCGTGCCGCTGCCGCAGATGGCGGGGGGGATGCAGGTAGCACGGCCGCAGGCAGTGGAGGCGTGGCTGCGTTTTTGTCGGACGTCTTGGCTCGTGATGCCACCGAAGCCAGTCTTGGAGGAACACTTCGTGCCGGCGCAAAAGGCAGGGGCGTAGAAGGTGCCGTCAAAGATCGCGGGGGCAGCGCAGGTTCCGCGTCCACAAACGGAAAACGTGGAGCTGTCGCTCGCAAAGTCGAAGCCGTCTGCTGCTCCTCAGACGCCATTGGCGGAGTTGGAGGAACCGCAGCCGCCACCGCCGGCGGGGGAGGCAGTAACGTTGCCACAGCGGCGGCCACCGTCGCCGATCTCGATGCAGCTACCGCCGCCGCTGACGCCGCCGCCGCCGACGCCGCCAACGCCGGCGCCGCCGCCGCCGCCGGTGACGCCGCGGTAGACGGGCGAGCCGCACCCGCTGCCCGCAGTCGCTTGCGCGGAGGTGCCTCTGCCGGCCGTGTGTCAGACGACACATTCGACGGCGGAGGTGTACCTGCTGTCTTTGAAGACGGTGCTGGGGGTAGCGCCGCCGCCGCCAACGGCGGAGGTGGAGATGCTGTCGTCGCTGCCGCAGGCGGGAGAGGCGGTGGCGCCGCCGCTGCCGCGGCGGCCACCGCCGCGGCTCTTGTTGCAGTTGCCGTCGCCGCCGACGCCGCCGACGCCCCCGCCTCCGCAGACGCCCCCGCCTCTTCCGCCGCCAGTGACGCCACTGTAGATGGGCGCGCCGCACCCGCTGCCCGCGGTCGCTTGCGCGGAGGTGCGTTGGCTGTCTGTGCGACAGGCCCTGACGTAGGCGGCGGAGGCGCACCTGCTGTCCTCGAAGACGATGCTGGAGGTAGCGCCGCCGCCGCCATCAGCGGAAGAGGAGGTGCCGCCGTCGCTGATGCAGGCGGGAGAGGTAGTGGCGCCGCCACCGCCGCGGCACCCGCCGCCGCGGCTCCTGTTGCAGCTCCCGTCTCCGCGGACGCCGCCGCTCTCGCCGCCGCCGCCGCCGCCGCCGCCGCCGCCGCCGGTGACGCCGCCGCCGCCGCCGGTGACGCCGCAGAAGACGGACGTGCCGCGCCCGCTGTCCGCGGTCGCTTTCGCGGAGGGGCCTTGGCCGGCTTTGCGCCAGACGCAGACGCCGATGGCGGACACAGCACCGTCGCGGTCGCAGATTCCGAAGGCACAAGCGGAGGCGCCGCTGCAGTAGAGCGCCGGGGCGGTCCAGGCGGCGCCAATGCCGCTGCCGTTGCCGCTGCCCGTGCCGATGTGGAAGACGGCGCAGGTGCAGCCGCCCGCGGTGATGCCACCGGGGGGTTGCGAACACGTGCTTGATTTTGACGATTGGCAGCAGGTGTAGCAACCGGAGGCGGTAAAGGCGCAAGAAGCGGGGGTGGCGGCATGCCTGTGAGGTGAGTGGGTGGGTTGGATCCCTCGTACACGTGGTTGGCTGGTCGCAGCGGGGCATTTGAGAAGGTCGTGCCCTGAGGAAGCGGCACAACTTGCAGAGAAGCGTGCTCCGCCGTGCTTGGCGGCGGTCGTGGCGCGACTCGAAGACCCGCCAAAGACGAGAGCGAGGGAGGCTGCACTTGACGCCCGGTGCCGAGCTCCTTGGGTGTGTTTTTAGACAGGTAGTTGTTGAACGCCGTCCGCGCCGACTGCTCCATTTGCAAGTAGATGACGAGGTGGGCGAGGCGCTGGTCCGTCGTCACCTTGTTCCGTTGGCAGAAGAAGTGGTCGAGCGACACCTTGGTTGGCCGCGCATAGGCGTCGATTCGCGTGCGCTTGTCCGCCCGGATGCGCACGTTGTACGGCAGCTCGATGACCAGCGGCCATACCTGCTTGGCATTCATACGCGGCCACCACTCGAGCATGAACTTGACCGATGTGACGCCCGTTCCAACGTCAGCGGCAATCGCGTGGCCGAGGACGGGCATCAACGCCCGCAGGTGGCTCCGCACGTTGCCCAGCTTGAGCACCTTCTCCACGAGTTGGAGCGTCTGTCGTGTCGGCGCGATTGCCGATGGCGCGCGGTCGACGATCGGCGTCTTCTCCCGCTTTGGCCGCCAGTTGCGTGGCCCGGCAGAGCGCTTCGAGTCCAACGCGGCTCCGTCCTCCTCGCCCATCTCGCTCTCATCCTCCAACCCAATATCAAAGGAGATGGTGCTTGTGGTGGGATGGGTCGCCCCGTTGGCCTTGGGGTCGGCGTCGGTGGCCGCCCTGTCGCCGGCAGGGGCGGCAGCGGCGGCAGTGGCGGCAGCGGCGGCAGTGGCGGCAGCCGCGCGCGTGGCCGCGACCGTGGCGGCCGACGGGTCGCCAAGGAGGGACGAGCGGATGAGCTCTTCCACCGCAGCGTCGCCGTCGGCGTCTTGGTCCTCCTCAGTAGCGTTCTGGACGACTGCGGCGGCAGCGGCGGTGGCCCGGGTCTCGGCATCCGACTCCGATCCCGTGTCCGCTTTCAAGTCCAAGTCCTTCGAGGGGCTTGTCACCCGCGCAGGCGGCAGGCCCCTCCACGTACTGGCAGGCGGCAGGCTCCTCCCCGTATTGGCCGAGGAAGCCAAGCTCCCGCTCTGTCCCGCCGGTGTCGTGCCACTCCCTCGTCGCCTCTCGCCCGCCGTGCTCAACGAGCGCCCCGGACCCCCAGCGCTTGTTGCGTTCCCTGGCAGCGACCTGCCCCGCACGCCCTTGAGGTGGGTGGTCCCTCCGTGCGACATGGCGCCCGCCGCCTCGACGAAGCGGTAGACCGAGTCGAGCACGGCCTTGGCCGAGCTCTTGAGCACGAAGGGGTCCTCGTACACCGGGATCCAGTACACGTCGCCCTTGTCGTCGTGCCCCGACACGTGGACGTGCCAGCTCATGTTGCTAAAGTCCGTAGACCACCCGTCGAGCGTCGTCAAAAGCTCGACGAGGCGCCGGACGAAGGCGGGCGTGATGGGCCGGCGGCGGGTGGACCTTGCGTGCAGCTTTGACGCGAGGCGCTCCGCCAAGCGGGGAATGGCAGGGTTGGGCATCGTCGGGGTTGTTGGTGCCGGCAGCGTCAGGAAATCGAAGGTGTTCTTGGCGGCGTGGGTCGGGTGGTCGCGGCCGCGGAGGTGGGGAGGGCGTAGGGCGGGGAAGCGAAGCAAAGGCAGGAGAATTTGACAGTCGAAGAGGAAAGGGTAATAGCGGCTGCGTCGAGGGCATACAGAGTCGTAGGGGAACGAAGATAGGAGCGGTGTCGGGATGCGATCAAATTGGCGGATGGCGGGGGAAGCGGTGAAAAAAGGAGGGAGCTCAACGGATCTGGAGAGGAAAAGAGAAAGGGGGAGCATGCACGAATGGGCGTGTGCTGCACAAGGCCGTGCAACAGCGACGGCGGTGCGTAGTCCACGCGGCCGTCGCCGTGGAGACGAGCCCGCGTGAGGTGCGGTGGTGGTGGAGGCGAGGACGGTTACAACAGGCGCACGCATGCGTGCGCGTGGCGGAGATGGCCTCGGTTGGCAACAGTCTGGCCAAGCGGCAGGAGCGGGGGAGGGGCAGCAGGGAAATCTGCCGGTTGGTTTCGAGCAGCGAGGTGATTGGTCAACCTATGCGCTCGATTGCGGCCTCGTGCTCGCATGCTGAGCCAATGAAGAGGCGGCAGAAAGAGTATCTCTTGGTTGTCAGGGTCGTCCCTGGCCATCCGATTCTTCGGCATATTTTGTGCATCACTCTTTTATCAACGTCACAATTAAAGGGGCGTCCGGAGAAGACCCCCGGAGGGCCGCACAAATCGGGGGCCTGCTCGATCGGTCCACCAACGGCGCCTGTGCTGGAGAAATGCAGGCTCCCTATTGGTGGAGGCAATTGGCACCTGCCGGATTGGCACGAATGAGGGCGTGCCAAAAGGCCATTCCAGCTCGTACAGGCGTCCACTGGAGCGCGTTGAGGCCACTGCACCGGCCGTGCCAGCAAAACCCAGCACTTCCTGGGCCGTCGGGACGCGTTGTGCGCGACGGACAAGATACGCCCAGACAAATACAATTAGTTACCCGGTTATGTCTGCAATTTGGTGACGTGATGGCGTTATCCCGTACCGGATTCTCAATTTGCTTAAGCGATTGGAAAGGCAATGTATTTCTCTCCCTCGATAATCACGACACGCGTGCAATCTGACATTAGTGGGCCACAATTGC
>Ga0114953_1003215_pt1 | contig 11182 bp, 9 predicted proteins | sample SidtaG_FD_87298 | JGI IMG/M metagenome (GOLD analysis project Ga0114953, IMG submission 87298) | Marine algal microbial communities from Sidmouth, United Kingdom - Sidmouth_Male2 metaG | ecosystem: Host-associated > Algae > Red algae > Unclassified | place: Sidmouth, United Kingdom | collected...
CCGTCATACAGAAACGGCAGGATGCCACGGCGCAGGGAGCCGCCGCGCATCGCCTTGATGTCGTCTTCGGATTTGGTGACGCGCTGGGACATGCGCCGCCCCCATTGGGCCAGCATCGCATACAGCCGATCGATCTGGTCGGCATGTGCATCGCCTTTTGCCAGATCGTGAAATTCGTCGGGGTCTTTGTGCAGATCAAACAGCATGGGGCGAAAACCGCCCTCGGCGTGCATCAGCTTGAAGCGGCCGTCAAACACCATGAACAGACGCGCATCGCGTGGTTCCAGCCCCAGTTTGACGCATTGTGGTGTGGCGGAATAATCATATTCCGAAATCACGAAATCGCGCCATTCAGGCACCTCCCCGCGTAGCCAAGGCAAAAGCGATCGCCCCTCCAGAATATGATCCGCCGGTGTGCCGCCCGCCGCCTCGACAAAGGTGGGGGCCAGATCAATGCTCTCGACCAATGCGTCGCAGGTGGTGCCGCGTGCGGGATCGGCCTGCGCGCGCGGATCATAGATGATGAGGGGCACCTTCACGGAGGGCTCATGGAACAGATCCTTTTCGCCGAGCCAGTGATCCCCCAGATAATCACCGTGATCCGAAGTCAGCACGATCATCGTATTCTTGAGCGTGTCCGTTTCTTCCAGATGATCCAGCAGGCGGCCCAACTGGTCGTCGCATTGTTTGATCAGACCCATGTAGGCGGGAATGACTTTTTCGCGAACCTCATCGCGCTGGAAGGCCTGCGCGATCTTGTTGCCCTGATAGGCGCCATAGACAGGATGGGGATTGTCGCGCTCGTCCATATGGCGGCGCGGGGGCGGGACATGCGCGGGGCCGAACATATTGTGGTAAGGCGCGGGCACGATATAGGGCCAGTGCGGCTTGATGAAACTCACATGCGCGCACCACGGCCCCTTCGCTTTTCCCATAAACTCAATCGTGCGCGAGGTCAGCCAAGGGGTCTCACTGTCTTGTTCACGAATATTGGCCGGCTGGTCGGCATTGCGAAACATCCAGCCCGAAGCGATCTGTTCGTCGGTGACACCGGCATTGGCATAGTCCGCCCAGGGGTTTTCGCCATCGTATCCTTTGGATTTCAGGTACTCGTTATAGGGTGAGCGGCGTTCGTCATAATACCCGTCAGGCCCGTAGGCCCACAGCCCGTCGTCGCGCGCCCAAGTGTCAAAGCCGCATTCGGCCTGCCGTGCGCCGATGGTGGTGTCGGGCGACAGACCCAGCCGCGCCATGCCTGCCGCGTCCGCCTTCATGTGGGTTTTGCCCAGCAGCCAGCAGTCCATGCCCGCCGCGCGCAAATGATCGCCCAGCGTGTGCTCGCCCACCCGCAGCGGAAAGCCGTTCCATTGCGCCCCGTGGCTGGAGGCATAGCGCCCCGTGTAATAGCACATGCGACTGGCCCCGCAGATGGGCGACTGCACATAGGCATTTGTAAACCGCACTCCCATCGCCGCCACACGGTCGAAATGCGGGGTTTGCAAATGCGGGTGGCCTGCGCAGCTCAGATAGTCGAACCGCAACTGGTCATACATGACAAACAGAATATTCATGGGGATGCCCTTTCGTTGGGGGCAGCTAACCACACAGGTGCGGTCGGGGGCCAGTGGGAATGCGTGGCGTCAATGCCGCAGACAAGGGGCGAGTCCGCTCCGGTGTCACTACACGCTTGGCGCGAATCGGGGTGCGGGGATAGACAGGTCAGGCTGCGGGGGCGGCTTTGACAGGACAATCGGATGCTCAGACTGGCTGCTAGCGCACTTGTTGCGTTTTCTCTTTCCCTATTTCTCTTAACGCCGATGGCCGCCGCGCAGGAGCGTGAGCGTCTGGGTCATGGCCGTCTGATGACCAACGACTATTTCGGTGACGGCAATGACCGCTGGCGCACGGGCGCATGGACGTCCTCGCGGGTGTGGGGGTCTGCGTGGTCGGGCGCGGCACCTGCGCAATTCGGCGATCTGATCGAGCTGCGCGTGTCTTCCGAAATCATTGCCCCCGCTAGGTTGCGCCGCGCCAGCGCAGGGGACCGGCCCTATGCCGGCGCGCTGTCCATTGGTGCACACACGCATTTCCGCTGGCAGGGCTTCGACGCGGCGCTGGGCGCTGATATGGTGCTGACTGGCGATGGCACGGGATTGGGCAACTTCCAGCGCGCGGTGCACAAGGTGCTGGGCGTGCGCGTCCCGTCGCCTGCGACGCTGGAAAGCCAGATCGACAGCGGCGTGCATCCTACCCTTGTGGCAGAGCTGGCGCGCGATCTGACCCTGACGCCGCGGCTGCATTTGCGCCCTTTCGTGTCGGGTCGGGCCGGCGCCGAAACACTGGTGCGTGCAGGTGTCGATCTGACATTCGGCAGTGTTGGTGTGGGGGAGCTGCTGGTCCGCGAAAACGTGACCGGCCACCGCTACCGCACTGTGACCAATCCCGCGGCATCGGGCTTTTCCTTTCTGCTGGGCGCGGACATCGCGCATGTCAGCGACAGTATCTACCTGCCCGAAGACCGCGGGTTTGTTCTGAGCGAGACGCGCGACCGTCTGCGCGCGGGCGTGCACTGGCAAGGGCAGCAGGCCTCGGCCTTTTATGGCGTGACCTATCTGGGGGAGGAGTTCGAGGCCCAGAGCGAAGGGCAGATCGTCGGCTCGATCCGGGTCAAGCTGAGTTTCTAGCGGGGCATACACGCAACACGAGTAGTCGGATTTACAATTTTGCCTTTTCAGACCGTCTTTGCCTTGCTACCTTGGCCTCAATAAAAAAAGAAACTGAGGCAGGCGAGACAGTAGATGGTAACGGGCTTTCGAGGCACGTTCGTAATTTCCTGGTCGCAAACAGAAATTGATGGTCTTGATGCTGCACCCGTGCAAGCGTTGAGTGTTGGTGCCGCATGGTCATGGCGTGGTGACGCTGTGCGTGTGGATGGACCGTCTGATGTTTTGCGACTGGATGCTGCGGATGGTGCGGAAAAATTACGCAAACGCGCAGCGCGCATGGTGCACCGTCTTGTCGGTGCGGCATTGGACCGCGATGTGAAACCGCAACTTTCCCAACCGGTGGATGAGACATCGCCGTTGATGGACAACAGTTTTGTTGTGACCGATGGGGGCAAAAGCTACAGTGTGACGCTGATCGAAGTGGGCGGGGGCAGTCAGCCCTTGTTGATGTTCCTCAACGATTTGCCGCCGCGCAACTGCGATCTGTGGATCGTGCATCACACTCTTGGCACCGTGCGCCCCACCGATCCTGTGACCCAGCAGGGGGGGGTGATCTGCTTTACCCCAGGTACGCAAATCCGCACCGATGGCGGGACCCAGGCAATTGAGGATCTGCGCGAGGGCGACATGGTGCAAACCAAAGATAATGGGATGCAACCGCTTCGCTGGATCGGCCGCCGCCGCATGACCGGTGCGCGCCTGTTCGCAATGCCCCGCTTGCGCCCCGTGCGCATCAGCGGCGGTGCGCTGGGGCTGGATCAGCCGGACCGCGATCTGATCGTCTCGCCCGAGCACCGGATGCTGATCAAAGGGCCCGCCGCACGCAGCCTGTTCAATACCAACGAAGTGCTGGTAACGGCCAAGGATCTGATCAACGGCAAAACCATCACCGTCGACATGCAAGCGCGCGAGGTCACTTATATCCACGTCCTGCTGGAACAGCATCAGGTGCTCTGGGCCAACGGCATGGAGACAGAGAGCTTTCACCCCGCTTCGGCTGCTTTTGCCACGCTGGACAAACATGACCGCCTGCGGCTTTTGAGCGAATGCCCACAGCTGGAGCATGATCCGCATACCTATGGCGGGTTCGCACGGCGCAGGCTATCCGCCTCGGAGGCGGCGATCCTGTCCCACGCGGCCTAGGGGCGTTCAGCCGGATATGTGATTTTCAACCAGCGCCTTGATGATGCTTTTGGCGCTGTCACTGGCCCAGTCGGCATCGCCGCGCAGGCGCGCGATCTCGCGGCCCTGCGGGTCGATCAACACGGTGATCGGCAGGCCGAAAACGCCCATCTGGCTGGCCAGCGACTGTTTGGGGTCCATGTGGCGCGGCAGGTTGCCGATGCCCGTGTCCTTGAAAAACTTGGCGATGCCCGCGGGCGAATTGCGGCCCGTGGCGATGGTCAGCACTTCGAAATCCGGCCCCCCCAGTTCTGTTTGCAGCTCTGACAGATGGGGCATTTCCTTGCGGCAGGGCGCGCACCATGTGGCCCAGAAATTCACCAGCAGATATTTGCCCTCATAGTCGGCCAGCGTGGCACGGCCCGCATCATCGGCCAGATCAAAGGCAGCGTCAGAGGTTGCTTTGGGCGCTGTATGCACGGCCAGCTTTTTCATATCCCCCGTGCGCAGGGGGGTGATGATATCCGCATCGGCGGCCAGCGCGGGGGTGGCAACGGCGGCGGCTGCGGTATAGACGAGGGCAAGCAACAATTTCTTCATGGGCCCCTCCGGGGAATAGGCAGATGGCAGACAGTAGTTCCAGCGACACCAAGACGTCCAACAAAATGTGGGGCGGCCGTTTCGCTGCCGGTCCCGATGCGATCATGGAAGCAATTAACGCCTCCATCGGGTTTGACAAGCGGATGGCAGCCCAGGACATCGCAGGCTCGCGCGCGCATGCGGCGATGCTGGCCGCCACAGGCATCATCGAGAGTAACGATGCCGAGGCGATCCGTGAAGGGCTGCTCACGGTTTTGTCAGAAATCGACGCGGACACATTCGAGTTTTCCACTGCCCTCGAAGACATCCACATGAATGTGGAAGCGCGGCTGAAAGAAGTGATCGGGGAGCCTGCGGGCCGTTTGCACACGGGCCGGTCGCGCAACGATCAGGTCGCCACGGATTTCAAGCTGTGGGTGCGTGACCAGCTTGACGCCACGCAGGGCGCGCTGCTGGCGTTGATCCGTGCGCTTTTGGCGCAGGCAGAGGACGGCGCCGACTGGGTGATGCCCGGTTTCACCCACTTGCAGACGGCCCAGCCGGTCACCTGGGGCCATCATATGATGGCCTACGCCGAGATGTTCGGCCGTGATTTGGGCAGGATGCGCGATGCGCGGGCGCGGATGAACGAATGCCCCCTTGGTGCTGCGGCGCTGGCGGGCACATCCTTTCCCGTGGACCGTGACATGACGGCGCAGGCGCTGGGCTTTGACCGCCCGGCGGCCAACAGCCTTGATGCCGTAAGTGACCGTGATTTCGCGCTGGAGTTTCTGGGCGCGGCGAGCATTTGCGCCATGCACCTGAGCCGTTTTGCCGAAGAGCTGGTCATCTGGTCCTCGGCGCAATTCCGCTTTGTCACCTTGTCTGATCGCTTCTCGACGGGATCGTCGATCATGCCGCAAAAGAAAAATCCCGATGCGGCCGAGCTGATCCGCGCCAAGATCGGGCGGATTTTCGGGGCCAATGTCGCGCTCACGATGGTGATGAAAGGGCTGCCGCTGGCCTATTCCAAGGACATGCAAGAGGACAAGGAGCAAGTGTTCGACGCGGCTGATAACCTGATGCTGGCACTGGCCGCAATGGAAGGAATGGTGCGCGACATGACTGCAAACCGTGGCCCGCTGGCCGCTGCCGCAGGCAGCGGGTTTTCCACCGCGACCGATCTGGCTGACTGGCTGGTGCGGGTGCTGGGCCTGCCGTTTCGCGATGCGCACCACATCACCGGCACGCTGGTTGCACTGGCCGAAGGGCAGGGATGTGATTTGCCCGACCTGACGCTGGATCAGATGAAATCCGCTCATTCGGGGATTACGCAGGATGTATTCTCTGTGTTGGGGGTGGAAAATTCGGTAAACTCGCGCATGTCATACGGGGGCACGGCGCCCGCGCAGGTGCGCGCGCAGATAGCCCGCTGGAAGGAAATAGTCCAATGAGAAAACTGATGGTTCTGAGTGTGGTGGCATTGTCCGCCCTGGCCGGTTGCGGCGTCGACGGTGATCCGGTGCAGCCAACAGGCGGGGTCAACATCGCGCTGACGCCGTCGGGTGTCGGGCTGGGGGCGAATGTCGGACTGAAGAAGGGTCCGCTGCGCATCGGTCTGGGCCTTTGATGCGCTGGCTGTTGTTGGGTGTGCCACTGTTGCTGGCGGCCTGCGTGCCGCCGAACGCAGGGGTGCGTAGCGACGCGCCCGCGCGCCTGCCCGCCACACCGACCGAAAGCGGCGTAAGCGTATCGGGCCATGCCGATTTCGGCGTGAAGAGCAGGTTTTGATGTCGGTATTACGAATGATCTATCTGGCGCTGGCCATCTGGGGCGCGATCCATCCGATGTATTATTTCATCCAGTGGTTCCAGCAAAACAGTTTTGATCTGATGGCGATGGTGGATGCGTGGCATGTCAATGCCGCGACCAGCGGGCTGGTGTGGGATCTGACCATCGCGGCGGTTGCGCTGACCGTCTGGATCATTGCCGAGGTTGCCACGCGGCGCAACTGGGGCGCCCTGATCGCGATCCCCGCGACATTTTGCATTGGGGTCAGCTGTGGCTTGCCGCTGTACCTTTTTCTGAGGTCGGCGCCTGTCCGCTAGGGCAGAATTGAGTTTAAGGGAAAAATGAAGAGATGGACCATTTCGTGTACCGCGACGGCGCATTATTTGCCGAGGATGTGCCGGTGGCGGAGATTGCAGCTGCTGTAGGGACGCCGTTCTACGTTTATTCCACGGCGACGCTGTTGCGGCATTTCCAGGCGTTTGACGAGGCATTGGACGGCATGGACCATCTGGTTTGTTACGCGATGAAGGCGAACTCCAATCAGGCGGTTTTGCGCACTTTGGCGCAGGCCGGGGCCGGCATGGATGTTGTGAGCCAGGGGGAGTATCTGCGTGCGCGGGCGGCAGGGGTGCCCGGCGACCGGATCGTGTTTTCAGGCATCGGCAAAACGGCGGGGGAAATTCGCGTCGCGCTGGAAGGCGGCATTCGTCAGTTCAATGTCGAGAGCGAGCCGGAGATGGAAGTCCTGAACGCTGTGGCACTGGAGCTGGGAAAGGTCGCGCCCATCACGGTGCGCGTCAATCCTGATGTCGATGCCAAGACCCATGCCAAAATTGCGACTGGCAAATCGGAGAACAAGTTTGGCATTCCGATCAAGCGCGCGCGGGCTGTGTATGCGATGGCTGCGGGGTTGCCGGGGCTAAAGGTGATCGGGATCGACGTGCATATCGGCTCGCAGCTGACCGACCTTGCGCCTTTTGAGCAGGCCTATCTGATGGTGGCGGAGCTGACGGAGCAGCTGCGGGCCGACGGGCATGAGATTACGCGTCTGGATCTGGGCGGGGGCCTTGGCATTCCGTACGAGACGAGCAATGAGGCGCCGCCGCTGCCTGCGGAATACGGTGCAATGGTACAGCGCACGCTGGGGCATCTGGGCTGCGAGATCGAGATCGAGCCGGGGCGGTTGATTGCGGGCAATGCCGGGCTGATGGTCAGCCGTGTGATTTATGTCAAATCTGGTGAGGGACGTGATTTTCTGATCCTTGACGGCGCGATGAACGATCTGATCCGGCCTGCCATGTACGAGGCCTATCACGACATTATTCCGGTTACCGAGGCAGTGCCCGGCACCCAAAAGCAGCCCTATGACATTGTCGGCCCTGTGTGCGAATCGGGTGATACTTTTGCCAAGCAGCGCGCGATGGTGCCGCTGGAGGCGGGCGATCTGGTGGCCTTCCGCAGTGCGGGTGCTTATGGCGCCGTGATGGCGAGCGAATATAATTCGCGCCCGCTGATCCCCGAAGTGTTGGTGCACGGAGATCAATTTGCGGTTATCCGCGCGCGTCCTACCTTTGACGAAATGATAAATCGCGATACCATCCCTGAATGGCTTGAGGTGCATCCCGCGCCCTGAGTGCCGCGTGGCAAGAGGACGATATGGTTCAATTCACGTCTGACGATCTGAAATCAACGCTGCACGAATTGCGTAAACCGGTGCAGCGCACCCTGCTGGGCATGCGGGCAGAGGTTGCCGTGCGCTGCCTGTGGCCGCTGATGACGGTTGTGTTGCTGGCGCTTGCCGCTGCGATGCTGGGTCTGCACGAGGTGCTGCCACTGGAGGGGATCTGGGCCGGTGTCGGGCTGACGGCGGCGGCGACGGTCTGGGCGATAGCTTATGCGGGTCGCCATTGGCGCTGGCCCACACGGACCGCGGCAATGATGCGTCTGGATGGCAGCATCAAGGGCCGTCCGATTACCGCACTTCTGGACGATCAGGCCATCGGCGAGGGCGATGATGCGTCTGCCGACGTCTGGCGTGCGCACAAGCAGCGGATGGCGCAGCGTGCGGCTGCGGCGCAGGCGGTGCCCGGCGATTTGCGCGTGTCGGCGCGTGATCCTTATGCCCTGCGCTATCTTGCGGTTCTGGTTTTCGGTATGGCCGTGCTGTTCGGTTCCGTCTGGCGGGTCGGTACGGTGGCGCAAATGGCGCAGGGCGGTACGGCAGCGCTGGCCGCAGGGCCGGTCTGGGAAGGCTGGGCAGAGCCGCCGCGCTACACGGGCAAGCCAACGCTCTATCTCAATGATCTGGCCGAGGGACCGTTGGAATTGCCGGTGGGCACGCTGATCACACTGCGTCTGTACGGCGAAGTGGGCGCGTTGGAGGTGGCCGAAGGGGTGTCGGGTGCGGTGCCGCAGGCGCCGACGGATGCGCCGCCGCAAATGGCGTTTGATTTCAAGGTGAACCAAAGTGGCAGCATCGCCGTTGCGGGTCCGAATGGTCGGCAGTGGGATGTGACGATGCGTACGGATGCCGCCCCCGAGATCGTCATTCTGGGGGAGCCTGAAGTGGCTGCGCTGGGCGAGATGCGCCTGCCGTTTGCTGCCAAGGACGACTATGGCGTGGAGGCGGGCGAGGCCCGGATCGCGCTGGATCTGGCAGCGGTTGATCGCCGTCACGGGTTGGGCGTGGCACCCGATGCGCGGCCCGAGATCACCGTGCCGCTGCCGATGCCGATCGCGGGTGACCGCGCCGCGTTCGAGGAAAACCTGATCGACGATTTTTCGCAACATCCGTGGGCCAATTTGCCTGTGACGGTCGCGATGACCGCGCTGGACGCGGCGGAGCAGCAGGCCCAAACCGCACCGATGCAGATGACCCTGCCGGGGCGGCGGTTTTTTGACCCGACGGCCGCGGCTGTCATCGAGATGCGGCGGGACGTGTTGTGGAGCCGCGGCAACGCCAGACGCACGGCGCAGGTCTTGCGCGCCGTGAGCCATCTGCCCGACGATGCTTTCCGTTCGGCCACGACGGCGCTGCGGTTGCGTCAGCTGATCGGGCGGCTTGAGACGCATGCGCGCTTTGGCCTGAACGAGGAAAACCAGAATGCATTGGCGCAGGAGATGTGGGATCTGGCGCTGGAGCTGGAGGAAGGCGATCTGGAGGATGCCCGCGAGCGGATGCGCCGTGCGCAGGAACGCCTGAACGAGGCAATGAAAAACGGTGCCTCGGACGAGGAGATCGCGGAGCTGATGCAAGAGCTGCGGCGCGCCACCGAGGCGTACATGCAGCAGCTTCAGCGCGAGCAGGCAGAGCGTCAGGAGGGCGGTGAGCAGCAGCAGGGCCAGCAGCAGCAAGGCGAGCAGATGCAGATGACGCAGGACGATCTGCAACGGATGATGGACCGTATTCAGGAGCTGATGGAACAGGGCCGGATGGCCGAAGCGGAGCAGGCGCTGCAAGAACTGCAGGAGATGATGGAGAACATGCAGGTCACGCAAGGCCAGCAGGGCGAGGGCAGCCAGTCGCCTGGCCAGCAAGCGATGGAGGGGCTGGCCGAGACGTTGCGCGACCAGCAAGGGCTGAGCGATCAGGCCTTCCGCGACCTGCAAGAGCAATTTAACCCCAATGCCCAAGCGGGCGAAAATCGTGGCAACGAAGGTCGCAACGGCGGGCAAGGCCGCGGCGAAAGCCATGAGGGTCAGGGACAGGGCGAGCAGGATCAAGAGCGCAGCGAGCAGGGCGGCGGTGGCGACCAGCAACAAGGCCAAAGCGAGGGCCAGTCGCAGGGTCAGGGTGAGGGCCAGCAACAATCCCTAGCGGAGCGTCAGCAGCAGTTGCGCGATGAGTTGAGCCGTCAGGAAGGGCGCATGCCCGGCGCCGGCACGCCCGAGGGGGACGCCGCGCGCGAGGCGCTGGACCGTGCGGGTGAGGCGATGGATCAGGCCGAGCAAAACCTGCGCAACGGTGATCTGGCCGAAGCGATCGACAACCAGTCACAAGCGATGGAGGCCCTGCGCGACAGCATGCGTTCGCTGGGCGAGGCGATGGCGCAAGAGGAGCGCAACCAGCAACCGGGCCAAGGCAGTCAGGACAGCGACCGTCGCGCCAGCAACCGCGATCCTCTGGGCCGCGATCAGGGCAGCAATGGCGCCACAGGCAGCGATAACGAGGCGGACCTGAACAATGATGCCTACGGGCGTGCGCGCGAACTGCTGGATGAAATCCGCCGCCGCTCAGGCGAGGCAGCACGCCCCGAGGTAGAGCGTGACTACCTCAACCGTTTGCTGGACCGGTTCTGAGGCAGGCAAAGGCGGTCTAGTTGTTGCTGGTCTCGGCGGCGGAATCAAGCGATTTGAGCAGACCCTGCACAGTCGTGTCGAGCCACGCGCGCCCTTGATTGACCAGATCAACATAGGTTTGTAGCGGGTCTGCCAATGCGGGCACGGCCTCTGCCAGACGGGGGGCGAGGATATAAATCGCGACCAATACGATAAAGATCAGCAGCACTGTCAAAAAACCGGTACGAAACCCGCGCCGTTTGCGTTGATGGGTGGGCGCCTCGACGGGTGGTTCCAGATCGGCACTATTGCCAGCGCGCGCCGAATCCGAGCGTAGGGTCGAGTTGATTTCGTCGATGTCTGGCAACAGATCGCGGCGCGAGCCAAGGGCGGCGGCTGCTGCTGCATCCGCACCAACGGCAGGGCCACTGCCCCCTGCGGCCTGAACCTCCGGGGTGTCGCCACCACGCAGGCGGGCCATCCGTTCGCGCGCTTCGCGGGCACGGCGGTCGGCGTCATCCTCGAAAGAGGTATCCTCAAGGTCCATGCCAAGATCCGGCTGGCTTTCCAGTCCGCCCGCTTGTGGCTGCTTTCGTGCGGCTTGTTCGGCCTCAGCCTCCTGACGCAAAATGTCGGCCACAGCAGGGTCCAGCTGCTTGCGCTCCGGCTCCACCTGAACAGGCGGC
>Ga0114953_1003216_pt1 | contig 11182 bp, 14 predicted proteins | sample SidtaG_FD_87298 | JGI IMG/M metagenome (GOLD analysis project Ga0114953, IMG submission 87298) | Marine algal microbial communities from Sidmouth, United Kingdom - Sidmouth_Male2 metaG | ecosystem: Host-associated > Algae > Red algae > Unclassified | place: Sidmouth, United Kingdom | collected...
GCCGTGGCCAACATCGTCATGGACCCCACGTGGATACCCACTATCCAACATGTCCATGTTACCGGTGACGGAGTTATCCATGCCACTGTCTCGTGGACAGATTTAAGTACCGATGCCGCAATTAAGGAAGTAACTCCTGTCCCGTGGCTTAAGTCGACTCTGCCCTCCATGACGCGCAACTATGCGTGTGACCCCCAACTTGCCTTGCGGCATTTCTCTCTGCTGAGCCATGAATACGGCCTGTACACTTATGTGTGGCCGAAAACCGCGCAATCAACGCTGATCGGGAGCGATCCCTCTATGCCAGTGCCCCCCAATGGGTTTCTTGGACCCCCGATGCAGCACTTGGACTCGATCCTTCGACGCATGGTGACCACCACAGAGGAAGCAACCGTAGTCATCCCACAATGGACCAACACCAGTTGGTACGCTACCGCCATACGCGCATGTTTCGAGTTCCAAGTACTTTTATGAACAGATGCGAAGGATAAGAATCACACACCATGGGCCATGCTGGCCTGCCACTTCCTTCATAGCTATGATGACTAACAGGAAACTGAGAAGTGGACACGAACATGTCAAACTACAAACAACAACAAGACGAAGAAACATCAACACCGTAAAGGCGCAAGCCCCCGACATTAACACACCGTCCCGCCAGGGTCAACCGAGCGAGTCACTTCGCAGTGAAACCTACTCCTCCTCCTCCTCATCGCTGCGACGCGAGTCGCGACGGCAAAGATGGCGAGAGCCAACGCTGGCCCCCGACTCCTGGGATACGCCACGCGCCCGCGTGTTGCGCGCCGACGGCGGGCCCCACCCAACGGCCCCCCGTCCGCATGGGCCCGACGCACCAGTACGCTCTAAGCGTCGAATCGCGTGGGCGCGGCCGCCTCCTCTGACTGAACAGCCTCGAGGTGCTGAGCAAAGCGCTCGTAGTTGGCAACATCATCAACGGCGCGAGCCACGGCCTGCCCAATGATGGACAAGGCCGACTCGGCCCCGCGCCCGTCCACCCGCTCCACAGGACGGCGCAAGCCGGTCACCTCATCCACCCAGGCATGCGCCACCGCAGACACGGCAGCCCCCCGGGGCGCGCGAAGGCGCACGTCGCGCACGCGGGCCGACCCAAACAAGGCAACCGCCGCGGAGGAGGATGCGCGCGTCGGCCAAGTGGCCTCGATGGCACGCGGCGGTGATGCCGACCGCAAGCGATCACGATGCAGCGACCGCGAGCGATCGCGACGCGGCGAATGCGGGAGGTGGTAACCACCACGGGCGCCACCAATGGCATAGGCCCCTTCCGGGTGGGTCTGTCGACCGCGGCGCCACACCCCGAGGTGCTTCGGAGGAACCGGCGCCACATGGGCAGGCGCGTTCGGGTCAGGTGCACACTCGAAGTCCACACACGCGTGTCGGAGGCAAAAGCCGTACTCCTTGGTCTCATCGACCGTCACACGCACGTGTCGTGCCTCACCAGTTTCGGTGTCGCGCCGGACCACGTCCTTGAGGACAACCCTCCACGGGAACACGTCTATGGCCCGGCGCATCTTGCCATACAAGGCGTATGCCGCCTCGCCGTCAGGCGCGTCACGCAGTTTGGACGTGTCCAGGACGTCGAAGTCACGAAGCATCTCCTCGTCCAGACGGACAAAGACCTTGTCCTCTTGAAGGGTGCGAACTCACGCGAAAATAAAGTTGCAGTAGTACTCAGAGTACAGGGCCTGCCAAGCAGAGCTATATTCGATTCGCAAGGAGTCCGCTCGGTACAATACCACCACCGGGGCCGCCACCCAAAGATCCGTCTTGGGCTCCCAATCGGGGACTGGCGGAAGGCAAAGGGACAAGTCAAACGTCCTCGGCGCCTGAAGAAATCCGGCTGAACACTCCGTCGGCAGGAGCCCGCGCCCGCGGAAGAACCGCGTGTCCGCTGCTCGACGATGGTCCGTTGCACATAGCGGCAGCCGGAAGGGGTTCGGTAGCTCGCTCACGCGAGGGCTTCGGTCTATATCGACCGCGTCGTTCTACTCCGCTGCCACCAGCGTAAGCTGATCCAGGTACTCCGGCAAACCGGCGTCGTGGACAATCGGTACCGCGAGGTAGATCGAATCGATGCTACCAGGTGAAATGCGTGAGAAGATTGGCCCTTCTCTTGACGTTCGGCGGCGTCGGGGTGGTGGTTCAAATGGCCGACGGTAAAGGGCGCGATGCGGCGTCGGGAGAAATGAAAGGCAAGCAAATCAAAGACGAGGGTGCGATGGAGTCCAGGGCGGAGCCCAAGCAAAATTGGATCACGCAAAATCGATAGTGAGTGCCCGGATGCCAGCGTATGCACGTGCTCAGCAAGTGCGTACGAGCTCTTCTCTCCCCCCAACGGGGCGGTTACGATAATTCTGCTCGCTGCAGTAGGACATCCTCGTTGAGGCGTGCATATAAAGTCGTGCACGGGGCAAGTGCCGGTTTTTCCAACTTACAGTATCTTTCCGTCCGCACGACTGAGAGCACGTCTATCGGTGCGCCATCCCGCCATCGCCAAGAAGCCATCTGTTTGGCATTTTGGCGATGGCGCGGAAGAGGCATCTCTATCGCCGGCTCGACGAACTCCCCGGAATATCAGGCATAAGTGTTCCGCTGCAAGATAAAGTACGAAGACCTTCGTTGCTGTCTCTTAGAAGAGTGTGGAAGCCTCGCGTTCCGAGAGCGCAGCACGGGCCTGAGAGGCAGCCCACCTGGCACATATTCCGGGCACACCTCTGCCTGTCACCTCTTCCTTTCGCACGCGGCAAAAAGTGCGGCGGCGCAGCTGGGTGCGGCGTGTGCACCTCCGGTGCCACACACCGTGTGTCCACACGGTGTGCGTGCGATTGCGATTCACACCTGTTCTCCCGACCACAGCCACCACTGGCCGCCGACTCCCACCGCACACAGGTACACGCAGACCTGGCTGAACGCTGCCACCGCCCTGGTGGTTGCCACCCCCGTCCCCGACGCCGCACATCTCCCCGCCACCACACATCTCCCCGACGCCGGCCACATCCCCCACGCCGGCCACCTCCCCGACGCCGACCACCGCCCGTGTTGCGGCAAGCTCCGTGTTCGCAGCCACCTCCTGCGTCAGTGCGACCTCCCCGTCGGCGGCCACCTCGCTGGCTGCTGCCACGTCTCCGTCCGCAGCCACCACCCCAGGGGTGTCTCTACCCCCGAGGGCTGTCACCTCCCCGTCGACGGGGATCTCCTCTGTCGCTGCTACCCCCCCGGCGCCGGTCACGTCCCCGACGCCGGCAACCACCCAGACGGTGGCCACGACGTTTAAGGTGGTCACCTCCTTGCCGCTGACCACTGCTCTTTTTGCCGCCACACCCTCGACGGTGGCCGCCTCCCCGACGCCGACCACCGCCCTTTTTGCGGCCACCCTGGAGTCGGCGGCCACCTTCGAGACTGCTGTCACCCCCGCGACGGCCGTCACGTCCCCAACGGTGGCCACCTCCTTGACGGCGGCGTCATCCTCGACGGCTGTCACGCGCACGACGGCGGCCGCCTCCCTAGTTTCTGCCACCCCTCACCCGCTCGTTTACCCGTGTTGTCCATTCACCGGCTTTCGCGGACCCAACCCGTCGTTGACTGTGGCGTGCGGTTTGCGGATAGACCCTTCCCCTGCCGCCACTGTCTGCAGTCGTCGCCTCGGTCCTCCCGAAGCCTTGACTGCCTTCTCCTGTCCGTCTAGAGGCACGGCCACCCACCGGCCGTCGCCAGCCACGCCGCCCACAGCTTGCGTTTCCCTAATAGTAAGTTTTTTGACTGCCAAGACTGCCCACAACTGACTTGGTTTGCCTTTTCACTCTCCGTCCTGTGCACCGTGTGTGACTCGTGTCGAAGATGAGTGTGTTCAACTAGTTTCTACTCTCTTTTTCTCAGTCCCGTAGCTAACCTGTTGCCGGTATTCTTTGTTGATCATTCTGTGGCTCGCCTCCCAAACATGTACCTGCCATCCATTTTCTTTTCCTGCTCATTGAAGCTTGTTGTGTCTGTCTCTTTGACACAGTCTCTCTTGACCTATAACAATTGCACACACATAGGAATCTCCACTCCAGCTTGGGCTCGCTGCGCAAGTCCGCTGATGCCTCGTTCTTAATACTGTGGTCCCCCGTTGTGCTTCTAGCTGTACGGTCCGAACGGCCGCTGCCCCATGGCCGCGTAGATCAACCGGCCGCTGCTACACCCTCTCCGCCGCTGCCCCGCCCTCTCCGCCGCTGCTCCACCCTCTCTGGCGCTGCTGTGATATCTCCGGGACTGCCGTGCTCCGATCTGTACTGAACGGCAGTGTCGCACACTTCACGCCTCCTCCGTGCCTTCACCACCACTGCCGCGCCCTCGTTGCGTGTCCGGCCCTCTTCTTGCCGACGCCGTTCCTTACCCGTCTGGGCGGCACCCACCCCCCCCCCCGCCTTTGCTGCACGCACCGCGTCGGCGCTTTGCTGTACTTAAGCGTGTACCCCACCCGCCACGTGGCCTGTAGTTTCTAAATATGGAATTTGACGACATTCTGGACGACCTTCTTGAATGTGGGGGAGACGAGGGCGCTGTAGCAGGTATTTGCGCCGCTGCGGCTGAGTCGGCCGCTGTGTGTGTGATGGGGGATGATGCGGAGGATGCGCGAGGGTTGGGCGGACGCGCGCCCGGGTCGAGGACGCTAAAGCGCGGTGACTGCATGTGGTTTTCCCAGTACTTAGCGCCGGTGCCTGTCTACTGTTCTCGGCATTTTAGGAAGCGCTTTCGGGTCCCTCTGACTCTCTACAGAAGTTGAGAGGCTGAGCTCCCTGCGGTTGAGCTAACTCTGTTTTAGAGGACGGACTGCCTACGGCGCCAAGGGCACTCGGTGTTCGCCAAAATTCTCAACAGCCTGCGGCGGCTGGGCAACGGGGCGTCCGTCGAGGACGTTGACGACCAGGCCCACATGAGCGTAGAGTCTCAGCGGCAGGCCCTCATGGCTTTTTTACGCGCTGTGCGGAGGAGGGTTTGGGTCCTTGTTCCTAAACCAGGAGTCCACTGTTGCGGAGCTGCAGACCATATCGGAACGCTATGCAGCCCGCTGCTTTCCAGGGTGTATCGGCTGTGTGCATTGCATGAAGCTGATATGGAAGAACTGCCCTCGTTCTCTGAAGGGGCAGTACCACAACCCGAAAGACTCGAAGCTGGCAGTTCTGTCCTGCGAATCCGTTGTGGACAGTGACCTTTACTGCTGGCACTGGTTTTCCGGGAGTCCAGCGACGAACAACGATCGGACGGTGCTTGAAAGCAGCCCGTTTTTCCTCAACGTGCTCGCGGGCCGTCGCCAGATGCACCTCCTCGGTGGCTATGAGTTGAACGGACAGCAGAGAGACTTGCTGCTCTGCCCTCTTGGGGACGGGACCTACCCTCGCAGGGCCATTTTCCTTCTCCCGAACCACGCGGCGGCAACTGAGAAGGAAAAACTCGTGGCTATGCGCCAGACAAGCGTGCGTCAGGACGTCGAGCGCTTTTTTGGGTGCCTTCTGGGCCGCTTTAAGATCCTGCGCGGGGAGAGACACGAGTGGAGTGACGAGACTCTGCTGCTGATTGCGCAGGTGTGCGTAATCCTGCACAACATGATTGTCTTCATGCCGAAGAGCCGGGCGCTGGACGGTGAGGTGGCAGACGACCACGACCATCCTCCGGCTGACCTCGTGGCGGAGTTTGACGAGCCTGATGGTGTTGGTCCGGGCGCCCCTGGCACCCCGGGTGCCCCAGGGGCCGCAGATGAACAGCCCTGACCCCCGGCACCCGCTCCTTTGCACGCTCTGCGTGGTAGCTATGACGCTGTCATGAGTGAGGATCAGGGGCTTACATGAATAAATGGCACTCTGATATAATGAATAGATATACTCGGATACACTCAGACTCCAGAAAATCAAGCCGAATTATGCGTACTGTTATCTGAATGTTGCCGCCATCTTAATGGCTCTGAAGCGGATAAACGAAAGTACGACGACTTACCAGTCGTCAAACGAAAGCACCCTACTACGTCAGGACACTTGACTCGCCAGGCGGCTCCGAACGTGCAAAGCAGGCACGAGAAAGGCAGTAACATGTTAGACGCATACTGGATAGCAGTGAGCCAACTCAGAGCACATCGTCGACGGCGAAGGTGATTGGAAAACTCGGCGATTTTTCGTCTCTTGTCGCGCGCGGCAGCTGACGGGCGGCCAGTACGACGCAAAACACTTCTCAGCCATAAAGGTTAGCCAAAGTAGCGAGATGGGCAACGATGCTTGCACATCTTGCTTGTCATTCGCTGTCGCGAGCGTGACATGGTCTCGCAGAACGAACGTTCACAGGTTCCACCACAACCCGCTCTTCGTTATTTCTTGGCAATCAGAATCAGAAGTACTTCCTCTCTGACGCAGTTGATGCAGAATCTGATATAGTCTCAATAGAATTCCTACACTTAATCGTATACTATACTTCTTGGTTTCGGATATGTATCCTATCCGTACTCAAGAAATTGCGTCAAAACTCCTATTGCTAACCTCCAAAAAATGGCGGTTGCCGAGAGAAGAGAGGCTGAGCCGATGACAGGGCGCAGAAATGAATTCGGATTGGCTGTTCGACAAGCCACAATCGAACTATTGGCTGAGAGTTGCCGCCAGTAATCTAGCAAGCCAATCACCGTGTCTTGCGGGAGTCACGCAGAGCCATTGCAACCCACAACGAGATTTCCTGACATTTTTGGGCCCCTTGCTTGGGCCTGAAGAGGGCATGGAGAGGGTTCTGGGCCAGACCTGTGATTTCTCATGAGATCAACAAAGTTCTTAAGATTTCTTGAGATCCTGCAGTGCGTTTCCAGTGCGCAGAGCTGCATGGGGAGACTCTGTAAGGATCTCAGATTATTCCTAGCCGTTTTATTGGTCCACGTACGCTTTTGAACGATTGCGACCACTCTGGAACCGCCGTTTTTCGGAGGTCAGCAATATCTGATTGAAAAGGTGCCAACGCTGAGTACATCGGAGCGGACCAAAAAATCGGCAGATTCATAAGCCCCTGGTGAGGATGGGCACATGGCTCTGAGGGGCGCTTTGTCGGACCTTCTGTGGAACCTTCGCGGTGAGAACTAGGGTTAACTTTCTTTGTTGCTCCTTTTCTTTTCTGTTCTGGCGCGGCTTGGAGGAATCAGAGAGAACGAGTGGTCGGCCCACCGCCACTGTTTACCGACACCTTCGCAGCCGTACTTGTCTTGTCAAGCCCCAGAATCCCACACGGCTGTCCCCCGCAGTGTCGCGGCTGTGCCTCTGGTTAAATTACACCGTTTCCGACGACGGCTCGCGAGGCAAAACAATGGCATAGAGGAACCTGTATCTGCGCCGCGTATCCGTAGCCGACAGCCGGCATCGGCTCGCCACCCGCCCGGTGAAGAGTCGCCTATTTGTCACCCGCGCAACCTCGCGACCGCCACCACAGCTCCCTCACTGCGGCTGGCGAGCCGTGTTTATGCCTCCTGCCGCTTGGACGTTTCTACTCGAACCATGCGTCATCTGCGCGTTTTCTTGTCGTAGAAAGAGGTAAACGATTGTGTTCGTGATGTTCCGGGGCTAGTCCTCAGACGTAAGATTTGTTTGATACACACTCCAAGGTGGCGCCCTGCTCTCAGCCGCGGCTCTGTCATCACCTGTGTCTTTCACCCACTCCGTCGATGCACGCCCGTCTGCTACGCACGCACTTGTGCGCTGCGCCCTGCTTGTCGAAGCATCACTCAGCATACGCACCACCTCTCCCTCACCACGCCGCCGAAATAATGGGCGGGTCAGCACGACAAGGTGCCCGCTGCAGTTCTGGCGCACCATCAGCGGTTGGTGCCGCACGCGCCGCCCCCTACTTGAATGGGGTGAGAGGAGCTTCCACCGGCGCGCGCGCACGCGAGCGTCCACCACCGATGCTGCCGCCGAGACCCACCTCGCCACGGCCAAGCCCCACCTCGCCCACCGCGGCGGCCGGAATGAAGTGCCAGTCCCAGAGCGCGCCGCGGCAGAACTGCCGACACGTGGTGGGCCACAGCCCAACTGACGATGCAGTTGGTGATAGGGCGGTGGTAGCCATGGTGGTGTTGGTGACCGTCGGGACGGGCGTTGTGGTCATCGGATCAATTACGACCGGTGGTCGCGTCGCCGGACGCAGTGCCACCCCAGTGCCCGGTCATCTGAACTTCCCCTTCTTGGATGCTCGACGGCCAATCAGCCACTGGCGGCGGCGGATGGACCGGCGCGTCCAGTGCCGGCAGACGCAGCTCTGTACCTCCCAGGCTCCCGAGCGGCGCTCGAGCACCAGCAGAAGTCCCGACAAGCTCCATGTGCGCGCCATGGCGCCCTCCGTAAACCACAACGTGGCAATGCGCAGAAACCACCAAGACCCCGACAGCTGGGCGCGAGTATCCCGCCGCTCGTCTCACAGTGGCCGGAGGCACGCTGGTGGCGACCGACACAGGCAGACTACCACCACCAGGCACCCCCATCCCATCCACCGACATATCAACACCAGCGGCGGCCGGAGGCGAGCCGATAGGCGCGGCAGAGCCGCGCGTTTCCACTCCGCCGATCAACTCCCCACCAGGCGCTGCCACCGACAGCCGTCCACTGGGCGTCGATGGCGGCCGGCTGACAGGTGCGGCCCGCCGATGGGATCTCTTGGTAGGAAGCGCGGATATCGGATCATTGAGTACATCGCTGCCGCTAGCCCCGCCCCCCCCCGTTGCAAGCCCGACGCGCCCGCCACGTACCAAGTCGTGGCTTGCAGGCAGCATGGTTAACCGCCCAAACCCACGGGTGGGCGACTGGGCTCGCAGCTCACGCGGCTTGAAGCCGCCTCGTGCCCCCTCCGTGCGTTCGGCGTACGCGACGCCGCCGTCAGCTGGTAGCTGACCAGCAGGCTGCCCGGAGAGAATATCGATCGGGGCAGATAGGCCTCTCGTTCCGCCACTTGCTGCCAATACAGCGGTACCACCATTGGTAAATCCTCCACCTGAAGGAGTCCCCAAATTATGCGTTCTCGTCAATAGAGCCCGCACTCGCCGCCGCTGTTCAGGTCCTTCATCGATCATAGCAGCGAGCCTTGTCTCGAGCGCCACAGCCGCCGCGTCCGTCCGCTGTTGATTCCAGGCGGCCAAAGTTGCCCCAACATCCGCCGCAGTGCTCGTCAGGGCCCTGATGGCGCGAACAGACTGGTTGTCCACGAGCACTACCGTCTTCTGGCGCTTGACCTCTCGCGGCCGACTACTGCTTGGTCTGAGGGCGGGAACTGCCGCGGCAATCGTAGGACTTTCTGGGTTTGCGTTATCCGATTCGCGTCAACAGTCTCGACAGGCGCTTTCGTCCGCATGCAATAGGCATTCCGCTGCTCCTGCCCCATCGGCCGAGAAAGCCCCAGTCACCTCCTTTCGGCCGCCCACGGCCCCAGACGTTGCGCACAGGACGCCGGCGGACGCCTGCCCGGCATTGAGGACGGCGACTGCAGCCGCGGCGGGCACCGCATCAATTGCTGAATCACCTGCCGCGCCGGCAACCATGCAACCAGCATGAGCAGCAGTGAGACGCGCGTCGCGCTCGCGGTGCGGTGAAGGGCGGTGCCCCGGAGACTTCGCTGAGGGACCCCCAATCATGCTCAAAAACTTGGGGCATTGCGACAGCAACATTGCCGCGTCCGTGTTCTTGAAAACGGGCGCGAGAACGAGGTCACCGTTCGTGTTACGGACCTTGTTGGTGTTGCGGTCGCGGACATCACCTCCGCAAGGAGATTACCCTCGACCTGGCCCGAACGCAAAAGGTAGGCGCTACTGGCTGCCAATTACTTTTGAAAGACGCGCTGCAGCGTCTTAAAGCGGTTCAACACGCTCTTAGCCGTCCTCGGAATCCGCGTCTCGGCCTGGTTCTTGTAGATGTCGGCGACGGCCTCCCAATCCAGGTCTGACCTCATGTCCGTGGTCGACAGCGTCGTGCTGGCAAACGAGCGAGCCAAGGCCAGGTCCTCACCCGGGCTGCTCAACCCCCGGTTGACCCACTCGGTTGTGCTACCGGGCGACATCGTCTCGTTCTTGGTTGGAAGGATACTCAGAGACGGGGGTTCACGGCCTCACGGGGTACACGAGCGGTGCAGGGGACCAATCGGGGAGAAGGGGAGGAGGTGAAGGTTTATATTCGGTTGGGGGAGAAACCAAGTGCCTACTGGTGACGGCGACAGACCCAGCGAGCATGACCAAAAAAGAAAGGACGGGTGCAACTGTGGACGACGTTGGCTGGTGGAAGGCGCGACACGACTGACTCCATGCCATCGCGTTTCCAAACCGTCTGCAATGACAAGAGGCTGGAAGATGCAACTCCATCGCGAAAGAATTCCACCGAACATTCGATGTGTTGGCAGTGTTTGATTTGCTCTCCTTGCTTGGCGCATCGCCATCGGAATGCCCAAAAGTCATTTTTCTTGGGATGGGGATGGCGATATGGGAATGGCGGATGGCATCTTGAGGATCTGGTAGAGATGCCACATCGCCAAAATGCCATCTGAAACGGCTTTTTGGCGCACCGATAGACGGGCTCTTAACGATAGTTCTTCATCTTGGGAGACATCCGCATCAAGAGGAGACAGGGGCACTATATTAGGGGACCGCAGCTAAGAAAAGCGCCAACTGCAAGCCCCGATCGCACTCCTGTCAAGTACGTGGATATCCGGCGTCGAAGCTTCTTCTCGGGAAGTGTTTCCCTTCACAGCGGAACTGGGGACCTTCGTTTCGCCCTGTTTCTTGCAGTCTTGTGACTTTTGCCGGTGTGAGTCCGAACAGAACCCAATCAGGACGGAATCCCATTGGCAAGCTGCCCGTATCCGGCTGAATGGATGGCTGAGATTCCGTTGTGATTGCGTTCTGTTTCGACCCAGACAGACAAATTTGAGCAGACTGCAATAATCCTAACTAAAATGGAAACTGGTCACTGCAGTCCGGGAAGTATAACCTGGTCAAGCCGTCAAGGCAAGGCGCCTGCGCACCGTGTGGCAGCATGGACACACGGAGGCCATCTGGACTTGACAGCTGATGGGGCCATTAAGTGGAAGGCCCACAGGCGGACACGCCGTTGAGGCGGGTCTTGCTCGGAGCTCGCCTAAGTGAGGCTGAGATTCCTGGTTA
>Ga0114953_1003218_pt1 | contig 11179 bp, 17 predicted proteins | sample SidtaG_FD_87298 | JGI IMG/M metagenome (GOLD analysis project Ga0114953, IMG submission 87298) | Marine algal microbial communities from Sidmouth, United Kingdom - Sidmouth_Male2 metaG | ecosystem: Host-associated > Algae > Red algae > Unclassified | place: Sidmouth, United Kingdom | collected...
AACTCGTAAATCCGACAGGCATCGGACGATCGCTATTGTGGACTGCGATTGTCGGTCGACCTAGTTCCGTTGCTATCCACCCCTGGATAAGAAAGGAACCTACAGGAATGGAGAATGACTGTACCGACACCGCCGCCGCTGAGCGGCAGCTGACGGTGACAAACGACGGTGGAGCTGAAGCGACATGTTATTCTGGATATTGCTAACCTCCAAAAAATGGCGGTTGCAGAGAGAAGGGAGGCAGAGCCGACGACAGGGCAAAGAAATGAACTCGGATTGGCTGTTCGACAAGCCACGATCGAACTATTGGCTGAGAGTTGCCGCTAGTAATCTTGCAAGCCGATCACCGTGTCTTGCAGGAGTGACGCAGAGCCATTGCAACCCACAACGAGATTTCCTGAGATTTTTGGGCCGCTTGCTTGGGCCTGAAGAGGGCATGGAGAGGGTTCTGGGCCAGACGTGTGATTTCTCATGAGATCAACAAAAATCTTCAGATTTCTTGAGATCCTGATGTGCGTTTCCAGTGCGCAGAGCTGCATATGGAGACTGTGTAAGGAACTCAGATGATTCCTAGCCTTTCCATTGGTCCACGTACGCTCTTGAATGATTGCAACCACTCTGCAACCGCCAATTTTTGGAGGTCAGCAATAGTGAGACTCAGGTCTGGCCTGAGCGGTTGCTCGAGACGACGCCGTGGCTTTGACCAAGCGTCCTCCTGCGCTCCAGTCGCTTCACGGGCCATGAAAAACGCATAGGAGGCCAACGTGAATCGACCACACCTGGCAACCTCGCTCAGATGTACTGTATACGATGCTATGTGGCAATTGTGTACTGATGCTATGGCAACCTTGGCTTTTTTTGCAGAGGCCTGTCTTTATATGCATGTGGTTCTCTTCGACGCTCTGTCGCTTCGCCCAGACTCTGTCTTCACTCTTCCCTGCGCGCAGAAGCATCAGACTGCCATGCTCGTTGCCAGTTCTGCCATCTGTGGAAGCGTACGTGTGAGTGGAGCAGTGCATGTGTTTAGCAATGTTGACACAGACGACAGTCGTGGACCTGCCAAACAACCAGTAAAACGCTTGAATCTTTCAGTTGGCAGGCCAACCAGCTGTCTCTATCGTTTAGTAGCCCCCTTCATGTAAGTCCAACTGTAAAGCCCCCTGCATGCCCATGTGGTTATATGGCACTTCCGCAAAAAATGGACCCCCTTCCCTTGCCGGTGATACGTGCGAGGAAATGTGCTGTCAGCAAATGTGCGGCATCAGCAGCCAATGGCATGAGCGCGTTTGTGGACCGGTAGCAATTTCCAAGCATCTCAGGTGCACAGACCATTCACGGTTTCCTCTACTGAGACCTCTAATGAGATAGGCAGCCGACCGCAGAAAAATGCAAGGCCAGCCAGCTGGAGTTTCTATCATCCAGCTGTTTTGCATCACGGCCACCCTCGAGTCTGGTATCCCTCTCCCCGCCGATCGTCGGCATGTTGCCCTTCTTCCCCCTTCTCTCCAATCGTATCAACGCGGTCGACAGAGGTGCCTGGCGCGCGCCAAGTCGGAACCGCGGGCGGTGACGCCGTTGGCGGCGGTCGGGTAGGCTGGCCGCTGGGTCGTTGGTTGGCGGTTACTGCCGCTGGGTCCTTTCGCCGAGGGTCCTTTCGCCGCGGGCCGTCACGCCGCTGGTTGGAGGCGGGCTGGGAGGTTGTTGGTCGACGGTTGCTGCCCCGTGGACTCGGCACCGCGGGCGGTGACGCCGTTGGTGGTGGGTGGGCTGTGAAGCCACACGCAGTCGTCACAGCGGCCTGTCTCGCCCTTGGTGGCGTGCTGTCTGGTCGGTTGTCGGGCGGCGTCCATTGCCGCGTGGACCTCTAGCCGCTGGCGGTGAAGTCGTTGCGGGGGGGTGCTGTTGCCGGTCGTTGGCTCGCCGTCCCTGGCGCTTCGGGCTGACACGCCAATAGTGGGTGCCTGGCTGGTTGGCCGTCGCGCAGCGTCCTCTGCCGCGCGGTCTCGGCGTCGCAGGCAGACGCGCCGCTTGGGGGGGCGGCGCTGGCTGGTCGTCACGCGGCATCCGTTGCCGCGCACTCGTCGCCACCAGCGACCACGCAGGTAGGGGGGGACAGGCGCCTCGGTGGTCGCGCGGCGTCTGTTGCCGCGCGGACGCGGCGCCGCGTGCGGTACAGTCTTTGGGGGGGGGCGGGCGCCTCGGTGGTCGCACGGCGTCCGTAGCCACGCGGACGCCACGTCACGTGCGGTCATGTGGTTTGGCGCGGGTGGACGCGGCGGTGGTTGCGCGGCGTCCACTGCCGCGCGGTCGCGGCGCCACGTGCGGTCAACTCGTTGGGAGGGGCGGGTGCGTAGCTGGTTGCGCGGCGTCCGTTGAGGCGCGCACGAGGCGCTGGGTGCTGCGTGCGGTCACGTTGTTTGGCGGAGGCTGACGCGGCGGCGGTTGCGTGGCGTCTGCCAGCGGGCTCGTAGGTGGACGCGCGGCCTCTGTTGCGTGGCGGTCGCGTTGCTGCGGGCCGTCACGTTGTCATAGGGCGGCGGGCGCGTCGGTCGTCGCGCGGCGTCTTTTTCCGCGTGGTCTCGGCGCCGCGTGCGGCCCAGGCGTTGGGGGAGGGTGTGCGCGTCCGCGGTCGTGCGGCGCCTGTTGCGTCGCGGCTTCTTTCGGGCGGGCGGGTCAAGTGGTTGCGCGGGGCTGGACGCGGCGGTAGTTGCCCGGCATCTTTTTCCGTGCGGTCGCTGTGCCGCGTGCGGGCGAGGCGTTGGGGAAGGGTGTGCGCGTCCGCGGTCGCGCGGCGTCTGTTGCCGCGCGGTCCCGGCGCCGCGTGACTTCAAGTCTTTGAGGGAGGGAGGGCGCGTCGGTGGGCGCGCGGCGTCCTCTGCCGCGCGGAGGCGGGGCGGCGGGCGTTCAAGTCGTTGGGCGGGGGCAGACGCGTCGGCAGGTGCGCGTCGTTTGTTGCCGCCCGGCCCCGGCGCCGCGTGACGTCAAGTCGTTGGGGGAGGGCGGGCGCGTCGGTGGATGCGCGGCGTCCTCTGCTGCGCGGACGCGGCGCGGCGGGCGGTCAAGTCGTTGGGGGAGGGACGACGCGTCGGTGGGTGCGCGGCGTTCTCTGCCGCGCGGAAGCGGCGCGGCGCGGCGGGTGGTCAAGTCGTTGGGCGGGGGCAGACGCGTCGGCAGGCGCGCGGCGTTTGTCCGCGGTCACATGACGTCTGTTGCCGCGCGGTCCCAGCACGGCGTGACGTCAAGTCGTTGGGGCAGGGCGGAAGCGGCGGTGGTTGCGCGGCGTTTGTGGCCGCACGGACGCGGTGCGGTGGGCGGTCAAGTCGTTGGGCGGGGACAGGCACGTCGGTGGGTGCATGGCGTGCTCTGCTGCGTGGACGCGGCGCGGCGGGCGGTCAAGTCGTTGGGAGGGCGCAGACGCGTCGGCACGCGCGCGTCGTTTGTTGCCGCACGGACGCGGCTCCACGTGCGGCCGAGGCGTTCCGGGGGAGCGGGCACGTCGGTCGCCGCGCGGGGTCCTCGGCCGTGGGGTCACGGCGCCGTGTGAGGTTAAGTCGTTGGGCGGGGGCGGACGCGGGAGTGGCTGCGCGGGGTTTGTTGTCGCCAGGTCTCGGGATTGTGTGAGGTCACGAAGCTGGGGGAGGGTACGCGCGTCCGCGGTCGCGCGGCGTTTGTTGCCGCGCGGTCCCAGCGCTACGTGACGTCAAGTCGTTGGGAGAGGGCGGGCGCGACGGCAAGCGCGCGGCGTTTGTTGCCGCACGGACGCGGCGCGGCGGACGTTCAAGTCATTGCGCGGGGGCAGACGCGTCGGCAGGTGCGCGGCATTTGTCCGCGGTCGCACGGCGTCTGTTGCCGCGGGGCCACGGCGCGGCGGGCGGTCAAGTCGTTGGGCGAGGGCAGACGCGTCGGCAGGCGCGCGGCGTTTTGCACGGCCTCTGTTGCTGCGAGGTCCCAGCGCCGCGTGACGTCAAGTCGTTGGGGGAGGGCGGGCGCGTCGGCAGGCGTGCGGCACTTGTTGCCGCACGGACGCGGCGCGGCGGGCGGTCAAGTCGTTCGGCGGGGGCAGGCGCGTCGGCAGGTGAGCGGCGTTTGTCCGCGGTCGCACGGCGTCTGCTGCCGCGGGGACACGGCGCCGCGTGAGTCAAGGCGTTGGGCGGGGGCGGACGCGGAGGTGGTTACGCGGCGTTTGTGGCCGCGCGGTCCCGGTGTGGCGGGTTGTGAAGTCTTTGTGGGGGGACTGTCGCGTCGCCGGACACGCGGCGTCTGTTGCCGCGCGGTCCCGGCGCGGCGGGCGGTCAAGTGGCTGGGCGGGGGTCACCCGTGTTGTCATGTAGAGGGTTGAAGTTTGGCTTGTTGCGCTCGCCATGCTACACAACGGCGTCCCGTGACATGTCATCTACCAGAACATTGGTGTCAAGCGCTCGACGCTCAAACGGTGGGCTTCGTACTATCGTGACCAAGGATCCCCTTGGCGCGACCCTGTTCACAGGAACCTCCACTCGTCGAGTTGCTGGTTGGATGATAGTCTCCTGTTGGCTCTCGTGGCGCTCGTTCGAGAGAATCCTCAGGCGCTCCTTCGGGAGCACGCGGCGATGCTGGCTGCCATGCGCGACCACCCCAGTGGGGAGTTCGTAGGTCTGCGGTGCTCGAGGAGCACAGTGGACTTACACATGCGGCGGCTGGGCTTCACGCGGAAGGTCGTGCTGCGTCTTTTCCGTGAGTCGTTGGACGCCGTTCGTCGGGCCCACGTCGTTGCCTGCGCGCGGATCCCCCGTCGGTGCATCGTCTCGGTTGACGAGACGCACACAGACGGCGGCGACGTCTATCGCCGGTACGGCGGAGCTCTTGCACATGAGCGCTCCGGTGGGCGCGGCCGCGACCCGCGGTCAGTTCCGAGGACCAGCACGTCGATGGCGATTTCACCAGACGGGCGCATCCTCGGAATCCAATCGATGATCGTGCGCGACGGGGGGTTGAAGGCCGCGGACTGGCGGCTGTTCCTGCAGCTGCTTATCCCGAAGCTCGGCGTGTACGTGCCCGGGCGGCCGTGGCAACTACAGGCATCCAACTGCATCGTGTTGTTTGACAACGCGGCCATCCAGAACCACGTCGGGGAACCTTTTTGGGCAATAATGGCGTCCCTTTCCTCCGTCTCCCTGCCTACAGCCCGGACCTGCAGCCGATTGAAGGATATTTGAACGACCTCAAGGTGATTATTCGAAACCTGGTGTACGTGCAGCCCGATTCGCTGGACGATCCGCCTTTGTTGCATGCGCGGGCTGCAAGTTTCATCACACGTCGACAAGTAATCGGCCAATATGATCGGGTCGACAAGGTCATGGAATCGATCCTCGTGTAATAAATTTGAGTCGGGCTTCATCGCCCGAGATGGTTTTGACAGACTCTTCGGCATCGACCAAGACTCTTTCAGCCGACAGCCAGGAGATATCAATCGCCTCTCCCAGTATCACCACACCACCTCCCTCGGAGTGCCTTGTCCGCGGAACGCAGTTGCCGTCTTTGTCATCGGTCGTTCAATGTCGTGGCTTTGATCGGACAGTGGAGATGTCGTATCCGGTTGCACGGACTCAGTACCGTCATACTCCTGTCGCCACAGCAGCATCAATGACCGCTCATGTGGGGGATGGACCTCCTGCGAACGTTAAAAGCCGGGTTTGAATGCATCAACCGACACTACGGATCGGTCGAACAGATCGACCAGTCGATCGATTGATGAGCTATAATTCAGTTCGCTCCATTGTGAAAGCTGCAGCAGCTCAAGTGCTGCCAGCTCGGTGCAGACCCGCTTTCACTGTTGCGGCCACGTTTTCTGTCGAAGGCACTGTCTCTCCAGCCCACAGGGCATTGCAATACAGCAATACGCAGACGAGGCGGTCGAGAGGCGGTCGCTTGCCATTTTCTATTCACAACGCCTCTCGGTCTTGGGCGGGACATGCGTTGCGTGATTCTTTCCTCACCATAGAGCGCCGCTGGGGACTGCGGCGGGAGTGAAGGTCGAGATCGGCCTGTGTGGGGTAGCGGTCCGGCACATGCCACCTACTCCTCTCTCATATCCCTCTTATTTCCTTCCAATAAATCCGCCTCTGGTCACATTCCAAATGACGAGGACGTGTCTGTGTGACACTCTGACACTCTTGGCGGGGTCCCCTTCCGAAAGAAAAATCAATATTTTTCAGAATAGATTCCCGCGGTCGGCATCGAGCGCCCTCACCCATTCCCCAGTTGCCGCCTCTCGCCAGGTGCCGCCCCTCGCGTGCACATGGCGGCGTTCGTACGTTTCGGGGCCCTTTTGAGCCCCTTCGCAGGGTCACGGTGCTGCCGCCATTCCGCCGCACGGATCAGCCCTTTTTGCTCTTCTGGCCTTTTCCGCAGCCGGATAAGGGTGCATGCTCTCTGTGTCACTCGGTACCGAGCGGTAGCTCACCGGCATGAGTGGTGCCTGCCACATGGTGGCATGCGGTCGGCGGCGGGAGCCGTCGGGCAGTTATTTCGCAATGGCGGATGTTTCGCTTCTGAGCTCATGGGCAGCAGCCCCCTTTGCGCTGGTCCGCCCGTGCAACTGTGGATGCCTTCGATTTCGCCCGAGTCGACTAAGTTCGACCTCGTCAAATTTGCTCCCACATTCCGCATTTACGCCTTGAAGAGCCTTCCCAAAGAGATGGGAACAGACCCTGATGGTCATACGTGGACACGAGTCGTTTTAATCCGTACAGATCGACTTTCTCGAGCGTTTGTCCTCTCAAAACGAGAAAAAATTGAAAAAGTGGTCCCGGTTGCGTGACTGATGTCTGCGGATCTCGTCGGTGAAGCGCGCCTCGTTTCTCATGTGTGGGGAGATGCCTCGCTGGAGCCTGCTGCAGGTGGGTGGTGGTGGGTGGCGGTTGCGCAATAGCGAGTTTTAGACCATTCAGGGGGGGGGGGTGTCCACGCGAGCGGGATGGGGGGGGTGTGCGGTGACGCGCTGGCATTGTTGCCATCGTCGTCGTCATCGTCGTCGCCATCGCCGGCGGCGACGTCCACTGTCATTTGTTGCACTGGAACTGCCTCCACCTCCGATAGCGGCGCCAGGCGTTGTCGTGCGTCGGACCAATCTTCTCGGGACGCGCGAGTTCATGTTCGTCGTCAATTGCTCCACTGCGGCATTCTGACTGGTATGATTCGCTTCGTTATTCACTCACAACACGGTGGGCATCAGCTGTGCTGCATGGTAGAGAGCATCAGTCGTTCTGCTGCTGCGTCTGCGTTCGTTCGGGTGTCTTTTCCCTCGCAAGTCTTCGTTGCACGTGCGGCGTGCTCGCACTGTGTCTAACTGTATGCACATCTCTTTGGCGCTCACGTTGTGCTCTCCATGTGTGTAAATGTCGTTGGTTCTTCGCGGCTCTTTTCATTGTCATTTTCATCTTTCCCCATGCGTTTTTTTTTTGTTGCAGGGGATTCAAGATGCGGCCATGTTCCTGCGAATGGTGATCGTGGACGTTTGGAGAGATCATGACCGACACGTGCCTTTGTGTGCCGCAATTCTCATGTCTGCGTGATGCAATCTTTCATCTCAAGGCGTTGTGGGACTCCTATGACTGTTGAAGGGTGTGTACCGTCTGCAGGCGGCGTGGGAACGGTCAAAGGGAGATGAGAGCTTCGGTGCGGGCGTATTGTGCCCCATCGGCATGAGAGACTTCTCGAGGCCGCTGATTTGGCGTACGACTGCAGTGTTTTTTAGCGGCTGTCTGGCGGCGGATAAAGTGCCATCGTTCTATTTTACTTCCTCTTCTTGACGCCTGCGTACTGTCTTTCACACTGTGGAATGGGCAAGCGGTTGTGCAGCGTAGCGCGCAGCAGCAGCCGCCGCCGCCCTTGCCGCTGCTGCCTCCAGCATCGCCCCCGCCACAGCCGCCGCCGCGTCTGCCCGAGCCACGCTGTGAGCCCCTGAGGCCTCTGGGCTGCGCGCGGCGTGGGACGCCGCCAGCGGCAGTGAGACGGCCCACATCTCAGCCACTGCCGACGCTGCAGCCGCCCTTGGTGCTGCCGCCGCGGTTGAAGCCGACGCCGCCGCGTGCGCTATCTACGCTCCTCGGGTGCGCGGAGCTGGGCGCACCGCCGCGCGCCCGGCGGCCGCCAGCGTAGCCGCGACTGCAATCGCCTCCATTTTTCAACTGTGCAGCCGCCACTGACGCCGACGTCGCCTGCGCCGACTGTGCGGTTACCGCCGTCGTCGCCACTACCACTGCCGCCGCCACCCGGGAAGTCCGAAGCTGCCGGGCCTTGCATGTGACGTCGGGCGGCGGCGGGACGGCCGCAGGGCGCAGTGTCTTGGGGGCGGGGGGAGAAACTACCACGTGCTCCCCCGCGCTCGCGGCAACAGCCAAGTACCTTCCTGTGGGTGCCGCCATCGGGGGGCACACCCTCCGTATGGCGCGGGCTCCGCACACAGGGAGCGCCGAGCGCCTCGCAACGGCCGGCGGGGGGGGCGCCACCGGGACGGTGAGCCCCTCCGACGTCGGAAGCAGTCTGCGGGTGGGCGCGTGGCGGAGCGGCGGAGAGGCGGAACGAATCAACCAGCGGCGGCGCCGATGCGTGGAGGGTGCTGGGCCTGGAGAAGCCCGCCCGGGCGAGGCGCCTGGGCGGGCCGTGTGGGGGGGCTCGGCCGGGAGATGGCGCCACTGGGCGACACTGACGGGGCGGGCGATCGGGGGAGATGGTACAAGAGAGGCGGGCGCCTTGGACCTGCCCCGACCGACGATGGACAAGTGTTGAACCACTCTACCCGACTCCAGCTCGGTGGGACGAGATGGCACTCCCGCGCAGGCGGACAAGCCGCGCACCCACTCCCGCCGCTGCTGTGCCCGCCACAAGCCCCCCCCTCCCCAACTCGAACACAGGGTGCCCGCGCCTACTGCTGGGTCACCGACCCCCCTGGCGCGCGCGCCGGCCTGCTCGACTGGATGTACCTGAAGGCGACGAGCACGACGGCGGTGCAGCCCCACTGGGCGACGCCCGAGTGATGCGCAAAGAGCTCGTTGGAGATGACGACGGCTGGCGCCACCGCCACCGCCAGCGCCGTCGGCACCACCCCTGTCCGTGACTCCCAGCATCTTTCCGCCGGCGCGAGCCATACCTTTCCCGCCTCCATGATGCTCAGAACCTGTCCGGCGCTGACGGCAGCGATAACTCCCCCCCGCCCCGTGACGCTCTTCACCTTCCCGCCGCCGCCGGCACCCATCCCACCTCCCCCCCCGGCGGCGACGGCGGCACCCTTTCCTACGCTACTCGCCCGGGCCACCCTCCCCGCGCCTCACCCCCGTCCAACAAGCGGTAGTGCGGACGGACGCTGTTCGCGCCCGTGTCCGCCACCGACGGCTTTAGCCACACGGACGCGTCCCCGCCGCGGCCGACGCCACCCTCGCCAATTCGCAGCCGTAACCGTCACCGCACGGTACCGGGCATATCGGCACACACGCACCGCTGATGGACTCCGCCGCGCCACGGCCGTCGCCGCCGCCTCCGCCCCGGCACCACCGGAGAAGGTGGGTATGTGGGGGAAACCCCATGTCAGGGGTGACACGACCTCCCGGCATGAGCCGGGGACGGGTCGTGACCAGTCGCGTAACACCCCCCTAGGGGGGTAGCGTGGGACAGCCCCCTTGGGCGGGTGTCCAGGGAGCCCCAGGGCCACACATGAAACGACCCCTCTAGAGGGGCGTGAGGCGGGGAGCACCCGATCGGGCCCCCCTGGAGGGGTCTGACACACACAAGGGAGACACACGTCTTCCCGAATTCGGGCCCTCTGGGGGGACCGGGAAGCTTGTGGAAGCTTCCGCAATCCGAGCGAAAGCCGGACCGAGATATGATCTCGACCATGGATAAAATCCCAACGGAATTCTATCCGGGAAAATTGAAAACTCGTGGGATAAGTCCCGAGGTATTGGTTTTGGGTAAATCCTGAAATCTACGAAGTCTTAGTCACTTTCCTGCTTCCGCCTGAGACGGGCGGGGGTCCCCTTCCAGTGGAAGGGCTGTCAGGGATGCTGGGCAGGGGCCACTAGAGGCCCGGGGCTGAGACCGTGGCCCGTTGGGTACCGGTCCCCCCATAGTAGCGCCAGGGGGTCGGGATTGTGCACGTCCTGCGTCTTGTTTCCGAGGGTATATGAGTGTATGCTTTGGGGTCATCGTGTGTGTTCGAATAAATCATCGTTGCGTTTGCGTTACTTCCGTCGTTTTGGTGCGCTTCGCGCCCAGGGATCCCGGCGTTCGCGTTGTGACTCTGGCGTGGCGTTCCACATCCTGTGCTGGGTTTTCCGACGGGGTTGCACCCCGTCGGCTGTGAGGGCAGGACCCACTACAGGGTAGTCGCCGGAAAAGCGTCACCCCTGGCGCGCCGTCTTCGCCTCCACCTCCCGACTACCGCCGCCGGTCGCTGTCGCCGCCGGCGCTGGCGCCACCGGCGCTACCGCCACCGCCACCGCCGCTACCACAACCGCCGTCGTCACGGCGCAGCGGCAAAACCCGCGGCGGGCGGCTGTGCGGTCGTCGCGACGCCGCCATGCGCTGGCGCTCCCTACAGTACCGCTTCGTCGACCGCCGTAGCCGCCGAGCCCGCCACCACCACCGCCAAAGACGCCAGCGTACAGGACCTTGCCGGAAGACATTGGGCGCCACGCCCACTTCCGGCGGCGACCAATGGGTTCGGCCGGTCTCCCCCCCAACCCCCCGACGCCCCAGCGTCCACCAACACCGGCACCTTCGCTACCCCCACCGCCAGCGGCGCCCCCGAACACTACTCTTCCGGTTCGACGCAGGGTGCCACGAACCATACTGGCTGCAACCAGCGGGTTCGGCCCGTCTCCCCGAAAACCGCCCGACCCCGCACCCTCCACGTGAACCACCTCGTTCTCCCACCTCGCGCACTGGGCGCCCGTCCCGCGTGGCACACACACTCCCAAGCGGGCCACACGTCAGCGGCGCGGCGCGTCCAAACTTTCGCGCCCCGCGCCGCGCGGGAGCGTCGCCCGACACTTTGCCAGTGGCGGACGGGGACGGTGGCTGTGGAGAGATGGGGGGGGGGGGGGGGGGGGGGGCGTGTGGGGGGGTGGGTGGGGGGGGGGGCGAGCAAGGGGAGGCAAAAGGGTGGGGAGGGGGGGGGGGGGGGGGGGGCCCGCGCGTGCGC
>Ga0114953_1003223_pt1 | contig 11174 bp, 6 predicted proteins | sample SidtaG_FD_87298 | JGI IMG/M metagenome (GOLD analysis project Ga0114953, IMG submission 87298) | Marine algal microbial communities from Sidmouth, United Kingdom - Sidmouth_Male2 metaG | ecosystem: Host-associated > Algae > Red algae > Unclassified | place: Sidmouth, United Kingdom | collected...
ACCCTGTCCGGTTCCCCCCCTTCCCCCTTCATCTTCACAACTGGTTCCGTCGGCGTCTTCCCAACCCCCTCCCCACGCCACACTTCCGGATGCACCTGGGGTCCGGCTGGCGCCCGCGAGATCCGCTGCGGATGCGACAGCTCCCGGCTCGGTCTCGGGAGCAAGTCACGCGATGGCTCTACCCGTCGGTACTCAAGCATCGGCCAACAGGGGACCAGCTTTGATTCTCCAAGGTGCTGCATGGCTGGACGCGCCAAGAGCGCTTCCCGCTGGTTCCCCCGTCACGCCACCATCCCCCAACCATTTGGCTCTCGGTTTGGGGTCGGCTGCAGATCCGCCGCCGTACACGGTAAAACACTCGGAGTCCAGGAACCTCTCGGAGCCTGGAATCGCATCCAGGAAGCTACTGTACACCCCTCTCACAAGGCGCGCATTGGCCTTCCTGGATACCACGCTTTTGGACCCTTCAGGGCCCATCACGGGACTGGGACAGGTCGGGCCGCATCACCGGTCCTCCGCCCAAACTTTATGCAGATTTCGAAACGCGTCGATATTGGTGACAGATTTCGACCATTGCAGGCAGCCAAGCCCAGCCCCCGAGCGCCGCCAGGGGGGGGGGGGGGTGGCGGCGGACCAGCCCAGCCCCGTATCCACGCGGCATCGGGGTGCCGTCGGGGTGCCGCCGCACCGCGGCGCGGCAAGGCGGCCGCTTCCCGCCCCCGCCCCCCCGGGCAGCCGCGGGCTCATCGGCTGTCGCTGGTCGCGTCGTTGGCGCTTCCCCGTCGTCGTGGTCGTGACCACCACCCCCCACCCCCTGTCACCACCGCCCCCTGCTGCCGTCGCTGCCGCCGGTGGCAGCCCATCGCCGGCGCGGCGTCGTGGCCACGCCGCGCCCCCGTCCCCGTCGGCGGTTGCGGGCGCAGCGGCTGCGGCTAGCGGCTCCTCCCCGTCGCCCTGTTCGTGGCCACCAACCCCCACCCACTCTCGTCACCTCTCCCAGCCGCAGCTGCTGCCACGGGTGGTCGCCCATCACCGGCGTGGCGTCGCGGCCGCGCCGCGTCCCCACCCCCGTCGGCGGTTGCGGGCGCGGCGGCTGCGGCTAGCGGCTCCTCCCCGTCGCCCTGTTCATAGCCACAACCCCCCACCCACTCTCGTCACCTCCCCCAGCCGCCGCTGCTGCCACGGGTGGTCGCCCATCACGGGCGCGGCGTCGCGGCCGCGCCGCGTCCCCACCCCCGTCGGCGGTTGCGGGCGCGGCGGCTGCGGCTAGCGGCTCCCCCCCGTCGTCCTGATCGTGGCCACCACCCCCTGCTCCCTGTTTCCACGTCCCCCTGCCACCGCCCCTGCGGTAGGTGTCCGCCCATCGCCGTCGTGGCGTCGCGGCCGCTCCTGGCTGACGCTGTTGGAGGATACCGCTCGCTCCCCGCTCTTCATGGAGCCCAGGGACGTCTTCTACACTACCGTCGAGGACCTGCAGTCGGCTTTGAGTTTAACGACGGCGGAGAGTGTCGTGCACGCCCAGGCGCAGCTCAACCATGACGAGGACGTCATCTTTGTCGATGCGGACGACCTGCAACGGGCGCCAGCTGCCGCGGCGTTGGCATCCACGCTACCAGAACCGCGGCTCTCCTTCATCGAGCGGCCTGGCGGTTATCCCCGAAGGGGACCTGGGCGCAAAAAAGGGTCGGGGCTGGACCTCCGCGAGTCGCTGCTCAAGGTGCTCCTTGTAGTGCTCTCCACAAGCGCCTACATGAACCTGATGGAGCTCTTCGCAAGCGACGAGCTCGTGCACGTGAACCTCAAAAGGCTCCGCGACCTGCGGTACAAGCTGTCTAAGATCACGGACAAGGCGTTGCGGACACGGGCGTGGGACCTGTCGCGGAGCGGTGCCGTCGGAGTGCTGATCAAGTATGGGACGGGAGGCTCGCGTGACGACCGTGGGCGTCATCTGGCCGTGGCCGTCGAGGTCTCCTTAACCAAGGACGGAGTCGTGTGCGTGTGCAGTGAGGCCGAGGTTTGCCTCGCAGAGGGGGGTTGCTCGATGCAGGAGCCGATGCACAAGGCGCTCGACGAGGTGCGGTTGGCCGCCGGCGTGACCATGGCCGACTTGTTTGTCATCCTGGGAGCCTCTCGTCGGATGCGCTCCCGCGCGGTCGGTCGCGCAGTGCTCTACGGGCCCTCCACGTGCGTCGTGAGAATGCAAGGGGGGAGCTGGCCGTACGCTGTCATACGAAAGACGAGGACGGCCAACTGGATTTGCTTCTCTTGCCGCACGGCGGACGGCAGTTGCCAACACGCTGCGGCCGCCTCTGCGGCGGCCAGAGGCGGAGCTGCTGATGCGTCCGAGTCGGAAGGCGGCTCCGACGACGACAGTGCCGGCGGGGATGGCAGCGCTGGTGATGGTCGTGGCCCCATGGATCACGGGCATGAGCGCGGGCAACAAGCTTGGCAGGGCGCGAGTGGCTTGGCGGTCGAGGGGCGTCGACCGGATCGCGGCAAGCAGACACCCCAGTCTCTTCTCCCGCGGCACATTGTTCCGCCACTTGCTGCCCAAGCAGAGCGCGCCACCATCCTGCTCGCCCTTCAAGATCCGAGCATCACGCTCTTTTTTCCTGCGGCTGACAAGTGCCCGTACTGCCATGTGGAGCGCTTGACGGACCGCACGCAGCGGGAGGTGCTGGTCGAGTGCGGGGAGGGGGTGGCGTCGGGTGTCGTCTACACTTGGAGGTGCCACAGCTGCAACTACCGGGTGATCCCAGACGGCCGAGACCGCGGCATCGTCTTCACCTCCTCGTCGACCGCCTACTCTGAGGTGTTCTTGTTCGAGATGTCGGTCAACCTCTCTCGCGACGGTAGCTCCCTGCGCTCCGCCGCCTACCTCCGCGACGCTTATTGGGAGCTGAGCTCTGACCACGTCTACCCAGACGCCAAGGACAAGTTGGGATCTGTCACGACGCTGCGGAAGGCCATCATCCTGTACCTGTCGCTTGTTATTGCGGGTGTCCCGGCAGAGGTGACGCGGTGCTCCCAGTGTGTCCGCCCCGACGGCAGTTACGCCATCATTTGCTTTGATGGCCTGCAGCTCGGATACCGCCTCAAGTTCATGGTCCCTTTCCTGAGGTCATCCACCAAGATCTCCCCTATTTCTCGCGCGTCGGTGTACGCCCGTGTTATCAAGGACGAGGCGCTGTCCAAGGCGCTCGGCGGCGTCTTGTCGGCCACTGCATCGGAGAAGAAGGTCACCATCACGACGCTCACAGCGATGCGCGGCAACGTCATGGCCTTCATCTTGTTGACGGGCTATGTGGAGGTTGACGGAAACTTCAACACCTTTGCCGGCAGCACGTTGCCCAAGAAGGGCCGCAAGCAAGACCGCGGGTGGGACCCGATCGAGGACGGGGCGGTGCGGACGGAGCTGATTGGGTTTCTTCGGTTCTTCTTTGTATGCCGCCGAGCAGCCCGTGCATTGGCCATGATCATCCTTGGCGGGCCAGTGGACCTTCTGCGCCGTGTACCCCGGCCTCTCATTGCGGCAGTCCAGCTCGCCGCGGCCGACTTCTCCGACGACGCCGACCAAGTTAGCGGCGGCGTCTCGGCCGTCGACACGCTCGAGATGGGCAACGAGGGTGCGCACCACGGCGGCTCGTCGGCGGACCGGGGGGCAGAGGTTGATGACGACGGGGTTGCGTCGGAAGGTGGAAGTGTGGTGACGGATGACAGCCTGGCGAGCGACGGCGAGCTGTCTGACAACGGCGCCGTCAACGTCCTCGAGAGCTGTACGGACGAGGACTTCCGCTCCAGTCCTGGGTACGTCCCGCGGACGGGGGCATGGGACGATGATGCGCCGTTGCGCTTCTACGCGGAGCAGTTTGGAGAGCCGGCGTTGGCGGACACCGGGGGCGCCAGCGGAGCCGTGCAGATCTGCAAGCTTGTGCTACCGCTGCGCGCCGGCGCGCCGTGCACGGCTGCGTCGGCATTGAAGGTGCTCGACTTTGTCCGCGCCGTGGTGGTTGACCCTTTTACTGTGTGGGCCCCGACCGACGACTGGTCTGCTGTGCACGCCGTGTTCGACTGCCTCCTCTCCGATGACTTTAGCGTGGCGCATTTGTCGGACGTGGTGGCCAGGTCCGATGTAAGTGAGCTGCGCCTGCTGCGAGGCGCCGTAACCTGCTTGGCCCCCACGTTGTGCGCTGACGTCGAGGTGCGCCGCGTGTTTGCAGAGCTTCTGTTGTGCCTGGTTGAGACGTGCGGAGACTACGACGACTTTGTCGCGGACGCGCCGCCCGCTAACGCGGACTCCATGCTCCCGTGCGGCAGCGACTCGGACGGCGACGGCAGCAGTGACGACGAGGGCATCTCTAAGACGGCCATGACGTTGGCCCACCCCGACCAAGTCTTCACGCCGCAGCAGTACACCCGCACCTGGCTGCTGCCCGAGGCGACGGCTGCGGCTTATGACGCCGCGCACGGGCTCCCGGCCGGGCACGTTGAGAACTTTTTAAGGACGGGCGTGTGGGCGCCGGGGCTGCCGCTCATCCGATCGCTGCCTGGCTTTGTAGGGGCATCGAGCGCCCAGACAGACTTCCCCGACTGCCAGCACGACATGGGCAAGCAGAAGAGCCACACGGGCGGGACGTTCGGCGGCTTCTGTACGTGCACACATCCCAAGTGCCTGGGTGTTGTGGTGCTGGACCAGTCAGAGAGCCAGCGGATGCCGATTGAGTTTGTCGTACAGCGCTTTGCCACCCTGCCGGACACCATCATCTACGACTTTGCCTGTGCGGCGCTCAAGACGGCTCTGGTCCGCCTCCCCCACGTCGCCAAGAAGGTGTCGCTGCGGGTCGACCGCTTCCATTGGCGCAAGAACCACACTCTCTGCAGCAAGGCCATGTCACCCGACTCGTACGTTTCAATGGACGGGGCCAACACCTCGTCATCCGAGGAGCGCAACGCCCTGTCGCGCCGCCAACAACACCACCTACGTCAAATGAAGCAAGACCACTTCATCATACTCACGGTGTACCAACAGGCGCTCTCCAACGTCGTTGCAATGTACCGCGACAGCGCCACCAAGGAGACGACCATCAAGTGGCCAGAGTGGTACCGCCGGACGCTTGTGGACAATGAAGATGAATAAACTGCCAGCTTTTTTCTGTTGCTATCCACTGCTATTGCTACGTAGGGGTATCCGACTGGTAGTATCAGACACGCAACGCTCCAAATGTTTCTGTGCGGGGAGGCTGCACTTGAGAAGGCGGCGACGGCGACTGGTTTCTAGGCTGTTGGCTGCAGGGGAGGGGACGTGGTATCCATCGTGGCCCTGTATGCGCCCGTAGCACAAATAAGAGCTATTGCGAGGGCAGCGGTGGCAACAGCAGTCACCGCCGCTCTCTCTGGCCTCCAATAGAGGCTGTTCGTAGCACCCTAGAGGGCTCAGTGCGTACCTGATGTCTGGTCATGCAGCTCTGGAGGCTGTATTCGAGGTGGGCGCTGGAGGTCTAGTTGTGGCCATGGATATAGCGAGGAATGGGTGAATGGGCGGACGGGTTGGCCGGCGGTGCCTCCGTGTCTAGGGATCAGCCACAGCCGCCTGATGAGACTGGCAGGGAACTTGCGCCAGAGTCAATGCGCCTAAGTGATGCATGCTAGCCTGTGTCACAGGATTGTGCCACAACCGAGCCGATATGGAGACGCAGTGTATTCTGAGGGTGGCGCAGTAGTTGCTCAAAAGATACGGTTTGCGTATTGCGGGCACCCACTCCGAAGAATCGGTAGCAGTGGGGTCCCAGACGGCGGGAGAAGCACGGGCTCTGGTGGCGGCCACCCCTGCGTGCTCGCCTCCCACTGCGCGCTCGGCTGTCGCCCAGTGGTGCGGCGGCTGATACCGCGTGGCAGCGGCTCCCAGTCGGCGGTTGCCAAAGCAACTGGAGTCGAAGTCGCTCCCTGTGATGGAGCACCCGTGGGTGTTGGCGAAACCGACCCGTAGGCCACGCGTGCAGTTTGCCCCGCGTGCTGCCCTGCTCGGTGTCGAGTGGGGTTGGGTCGTCGGTCTCCTTTCCCTTCGCCCCTGGGGCTAGTCCCCGGGCGTGACCCTATATATACTCTCCCAGGCGTTCCCCGTCTCATGGGCAGCTGCACGACGGCGCCCCGCACCGCACTGCACCGCACCGCGCAGTCCCTCCCTCGCCTGGTCGTGCCGTGCACCGCCACGTACGCTGGCGGCACCCGACACTCTCGGTCGTCACACCGCTCGTCCGACACGAGTGCATCTCCTCGGGGGGAGACCGCCATCCCGGTCGTGCTTCCGCGGTGCTACTGGTTGTCAGTCGGCGCGGCACCTGCAGGGACACCCGTCCCTGTGGGCGCCGCCCCCGGGGGGGGGGACGCAATGATCAGGCCCCCCACCCCCGGCTCACTCAGCTCCAACAGTGGGTGGATTCGGCGCCTAGAGGGTAAACGTGGCCCTTATGTTCACAGGGTGGGCACATTCGCTATGGACCCAGTATATGCATGTGCAGCGGGTGGCCAGATGGTGTCTCTGGTGCAGTTCCTGCTCGTACGGAACCTGTGCCGCCGCGGTGGGCTCTTATTCTGGGCTGAGACCCGTCTTTGGGATGGGGCGGCCGTCGCCACCATGCCACCATATCTACTGTCTCTGCAACCTCCGCTGCCCCCGCACCTGCCCCAGGGGTAGTCTCCGCGAACCCGGAATCGGGGTTGTGGGGTGCCTGGAGGCGTTGTGTCTGACGACCGATCAGGGATTGATGCCGGATGGCGTCATAGGGCGAAAATCAAAGCTGTCCCGACGCCGCTCAACGCGACTCCCCGGTTCCGAGGGACTCTTAGCCCTGGCTTGCGCGACGAGGTCTGACCTCCCTCGTGTCCCCCCCGTGCGGGTATTCTCACTTGCCACCACGTGACTCTTGCAGCTCTTGCTTTTCGCCTTGGCTGCTATTGGTCCCCCACCCCGCCCACCCCTCCACTCCATCCCTCTCTCTCGTCACCCTTTTCCTCCAACCCCCCCTTTCCCCTACCCGGTACACCCTGCTGGTCTGACCAACCTCTCTGGCTCGTCGGCGCCGACCGGTTCCTGTCTGCCACTCTTTGGTGGCGTTGTTCGACCACACCTCCTTGTCCCACACCATCCGCCGGCGTTTGTCTTCCCCGGCGGCGTCACCGCCTAGCGAGGGTATGCAACGCAGAGACATGGCGGTGGAGCGGGTTGCGTCGCACGCCACCCAGTCAATCGTAGCTGAAGATACGATGGTGGTTGGGGCTCGTAGTGCTTGTTGCTGGGTGTGGTGGTTTCTTACACGTGCCTACCATGCGCACGACGGCCCGTTGTGTGATAGGTTTGCTATGGACAGTCGCTTGTTCAGTGGTCCCTGTTGTTTGGTCCCCAGGCACTCGCGTGCCTGCCGTCTTTGGACCGCCCGCGGCTCGGTGCTTTGACTGGCATGAGTGATGACGTTATAGTGTTCGTAGAGAATACATTGGGCGCAGTCTACATGAACTTGGCGACCGGGTCCCTCCGAGAAGCAAAGGCCGCCAGCCGGGCGTCCTCGTAGCGCTTCCCGCAATGCAAGAGAGTAAACAAAATTCCAAGACGCATGTGATCACCAATGAGCCCCGGTATCTTGCCGAGCTCCTCCCCCGTCAGAGCACACCAAAGATGAGCTAAAGCAAAAGGCCCACAGTTGTACGAGTCCCTCTGGTACGGCTTGTTAACAAAAGACACCTTCCACTTGTCAACCACGGGCGCGCTCGGGTCGCCTAGGCGCCGCAAGCGGTCCACCTCCCGTGCAAAGAGCTCCACGCGCGAGACGGCAAAGTCCTTCTCTTTCTTGAAGCACCCGTCGGACGAGTCGAAGATGTTAATGTTGCCGTTGGGCATCACCTCCGCCGAGATCCAGTGCTGCCCGACCAGATTAAGCAGCATGACGAACCGGTGGTAGCGGGCGTGCGGCATCACGTCGTAAATCTCCTTGACCTTCTCGCGGGGGACGACCTCGTCAACCTGCTTCTTGTTGCAAGTCGTGAAGGACGCCGACTGGCCCGTGCGCAGCACGTAGGCGGGCGTGAGGCGCTGCACACTGTGGAGCCGCATCTCCACGAGCGCGGCGTCGAGCACGCCGTTGGTCATGTACTCCCGCTGGCCGCCAAGAACCACGTCGGAGTAGGGGACCGTGCAGCCACCGTACAGGCGGGAGCCCAACTTGTCCCCTTCAGAGCCGGCGCCCATAAGGAATTACCGCCAGGCCGGGTGGCCGACGTGACGCTCGGCACACGCCGACCACACGTACTCGGCGGCAGCCCCCACGGACAGCAGCGAGCCGACCAAGAACTCGAGCTGCCAGGAAAACTCCGCGGCACTCTCCCGCAGCGGTTGAACCCAGTGGGAGAACGCCGCGCACATCCTCAGCTGCTCGTTGAGCGAGTGCACCGAGGACATGTGGATGAGGGAGGCGGTCGAGCAATGCATTTGCGCGTGCTTGCCGACAGCCATGCACACCACCGCCGAAGAGGCACCCGCCGCGTCGCCGCCCGACCGCGCATCCCCCGATGACTCCCCGTCGATTGCGACCGCACTGCCCGAGTCGTCGGTCATCTTCAGACCCCGATACGCCTGCTTGATGAGTGCCCGGGGGAGGAAGACACGCAGCTCGTCCTCAGCATGACGTACAATGTCAATCTCGTTCGCGGGCAGCCGCAAAATGGAGACGCGCGTGGACGACGGCAGTAGCGGAGCGGGGTCGAGCAGCAGCAAGTCGGAGAGGTGGTACACCTGCGTAGCCTGCGCCAATTGAGATAGAGGTGCCATGGCCAGTGGCAACTCTCCGTCATCGGTGGGATGGTCGAGCACGTCGTTGGCGGCTGGCTGCGTGGGCGTCTTGGGCACGTCGTTGCCGGCCGGCTGCGGGGGGGTCTTGCCGCCACTCGTCTTCTTGACCGGGTCCTGGCTCAGCGCGACATCACCACTGAGTCTTAGCATCCTCTTCTTGCGGCTCCGCCTGCCGCCTGCGTTGGCAAACGCGTCATCGCCTTGGCGAAAGCGTTTGGGAACAGCAATCTTGTTGAGCGGGTTCTCCATCATGTACCCACGCAAGACGGCGTTCCAAAAGGGGCAGAGGTGGGCGGCGACACAGAGTCCGAACCGCTTCTTGTCGACGCCACCAGCCCCGCGGGCCTTGCCGTTGTCGGGCGGGACAAAGGACCCACCGTCCACCGCCACGGTCGCCCCTTCCAGGCCCCACTCGTTAAGCAGGAGGCCGGGCGGCGTCACCCGGGACCAGGTGAAATCTCCCTTCCGTACGCCCCTGGAGTGGAGGAGGGTGAAGGCCTTCTTGAAGATAGCCTTGACGATGTTGTACGTCAGCTGCTTGTACGAGCGCAGGTTGCACTTCTTCAGCACGGCGCCGAGCTCCACCAACGATAGCGTCTGCTTGCCCTTCTGCTTGGACGCCAACGACAGCAGCAGTTCCGCGCCATTCATGGTGATCTCGGGGTACACCACGTCTGCGACGTCGCTGCCGCTGGCTGCGTCGCCACCGCCGTCCGAGCTCTGTGCGCCCGCATCCCTCGACAAAAAGGGTGTTGGCTCCTCGGTCTTGACCGTCACGCCGCCGTTGGAGATCTTGGGGTCGCCCGACGGCCCACACCGCCGCTGTCCCCACTCCGCCATTATTATGTCCTTCTCCTCGACCGTCCTCTTCGCGCCGTAGCAGTCAATGATGATGTTCTTGGGGTTGGTGCCGACGTCGCCGGTGTCGGCCTGCAGCACGGCATAGAATCCTGTCAGCTTGACTGGGCCGCGATGCCCGTCAATCAGCTGGCGCGCCAACGTCGCAATGGCCTGCATCAACCCCGTTCCGCCCGGGCCCAGACACACGGGGACCACCTTCTGCCTGACACTGCCGGCGAGAGACAGCGTCGACGTGGGGACCCCAGTTGATGGCTCGGGAGCGGGCGGCAGGGACGGAGGGGCAACAGGTGCGTGAGCTGTAGATGCTGGTCGGGAGATGGCAGCGGCCGGGCGGGAGGCGGCGGCGGCCGGTCTGGAGGAGGGAGCGGACGGCCGGCGGGTCGGAGCGGCCGGTCCTGCATTGCAGGGGGCAGGTAGAGGGTTGGTAGCGACAGCCGGAAATGCAAGAGTAGGCTGTGGTGGGGACGCCGCGGCAGGAGATGGTGGTGTCGCGCGTGCCGTGGAGGGCGAGCCGGTGCCGTCGGAGTGAGACGCAATGGGCACAGTAGTGGCGTCAGAACGGTCGGAAAGGCCAGCCGCAGGCGTCGCGGAAGCAGAGGGGGGACACGCCAAGCCAGCAGCTCCGCGCGTGTCAGCAGCCTCGGCCTGCGTTGAAGACGTGGGGTTGGCAGGCAATGCAGCAAGAGGCTCGTCCGGGGCCGCGCGAGTGGGCGACCCAACAGACGGAGGAGGGGGTGAAGCCGGTGGTGGGCTCCCTTGCAGCTCTAGTGACGGCATCCATGCCGCCGCCCCCGGAATTGGCTGCGTCCCGGGCGGTAGGAAGCCACCACATGGGTCCACATAAAACCCACCGAACACACGCGCGTCGGCAGCGCATGCCGACGCCGGTGGACCCCGCACGCCACCGACGTCCCCTTCGTCCTCCGCGCCAGGCGGATGCCCATACCCGGCCGTGTTGCCTGAGGGATACGCACTCCAAGGAAGCGCCGACGGTGACTGGCTGGCCGCCAGCGGTGGAACACGCCCGATAGAAGGAAGCGGTAGCCCCAACAAGCCACCAACACGAGGCGTCGTCAGTGGTGGCAGGGGCATCGGGGGCAGCCCCTGTGAGCCGTTGCCGTTCGAGAAAAGGCTATCTCCAGCAAGTTGCGACAGACCAGGAGGCACCGGCTGGGACCCGAACTGAGAAAAGAGCAACGGGGGCGGTGGTTGTGAGCCAAAGGAACCGTCAAAACCACCACCAGCACCATCAATAGAATGGTCCTGTGGCATGCCCACGGCAGCCTGCGACCGACCCAAGCTCCGCGCAGACAGCCTCGCGAGGAGAGACCTCCCTCGTACGCGACGTGCCGTGTTGGTCCTGACCGTGCCCACAACGGACCGGGCCGGCGGAGGGGCGGGGGGGGGGGGGGGGGCCCCCCCAAGCCCAGGGGGAAACCCCCGGCAAGCGCGGGGGGGGGGGGGGGGGGGG
>Ga0114953_1003226_pt1 | contig 11169 bp, 14 predicted proteins | sample SidtaG_FD_87298 | JGI IMG/M metagenome (GOLD analysis project Ga0114953, IMG submission 87298) | Marine algal microbial communities from Sidmouth, United Kingdom - Sidmouth_Male2 metaG | ecosystem: Host-associated > Algae > Red algae > Unclassified | place: Sidmouth, United Kingdom | collected...
GAACAACCGGTCACGCTCGCGCGTATGCTGGCCGCGCAGAAGGAGGACCAGCGGTGCCAAGATCTACGGGATAAGATGGACCAGAACGCGCACTCCCGCTTTTCGGAGACCAAGGAGGGGCTCCTCGTGCGCGTCGCCCCCCTAGACGGGGCTTTCCAAGTGTACGTCCCGTTCACCCTGCGCCAGGACCTCCTGCGGTTGTAACACGACGTGGTGCGCGCTGGTCATCCTGGCGTCAACCGGATGTACGCCGCCATCAGGCGCCACTACTACTGGGAGTCCATGACCGCGGACTTGTACGACTGGGTGGCCAGTTGTGCGTCTTGTGCCAGGATCAGGACTGCACCATGGCGACGCACGGCGATGCTCAAGCTGTTCCCGGCGACGGACCCCTTCGCGAGCCTGTCTATGGACCTCCTCGGACCCCTGACAGAGACCAAGACAGGGAACGTTTTCCTCTTGATCATCGTAGACCGGTTCTCTAAGCTACTACGAGCCGTCCCCCTGGCTGGCATCACCGCGACGGACGTCTCGTCGGCGTTCTGCCGGCATAGGTTCCGTGTCTGGGCCCCCGGACACAGTCCTGACGGACAACGCACCCCAGTTCGACTCCCTGTTCTTCCAGGGTGTGTGCAGCCTCATGGGCATCCGGAACCTGTACACGTCCACGTACCACCCGCAGACCAATGGCCAGGTCGAGCGCTTCAACCAGACGCTCGTGGAAATGTTCATGCACTACATCGAGGACCACCAGGACGACTGGGACGAGCTCGTCTCCGTCTAGGCGCCAGCGTACAACTCGAGGCTTCACCGGACCACGGGCGTGGCCCCCATGGATTTGGTCACCCCACGGCGCCTGAGAAACTTCTCCCTGGAACGGATGCCGGACGACATGACGCCAGACCCGGGCCAGTCGGTGGCCGAGGCCAAGGACGCGTTCCTGGAGTCGCTAAAAGCCTTGCTCCCCCAAGTACGGGACTCAATTTCCAAGACACAAGCCCGGTACAAGAGGGACTATGACAAGAAAGTCCGCCCTCGCCGAGTATCGGTGACCAGTGCTGACTGGGTATGCCTGCAGAACCACACCCGGAAGCACAAGCTCAACCGTAAGGTGACAGGGCCGTACGAGGTGTTGGATTCCGGCGGGAGAACCTACCTGATTGACCAAGACGGACTCCCTTACTGGGTGAGCGGCGACCACGTGGTGCCGGCGGGACCTGTGGACCCCGCGAGCCGACCCAAGCAACCGCAAGTGGCAGTACCAGACGCGCTCCAACCGGATGGGTCCGAGTTTGTGTTCGAGCGGTTCGTGGACCACACCTGGGACGAGGAGGGGGTGCTCTGGTTGCTGGTCCGCTGGTTTGGCTATGGGCCGGAAGACGACACCTGGCAACACTCGGGTCGCCTACCGGTGGCGGAAATGTACCGGTATTGTCTTCGCAAGGGGCTTCTCCCCCAGTATCCAGACAAGACGGAACCGGGTCGGGACGCCCAGGAGGCGTGACGGGACAGCCGAGAGACAACAAACCCTCGTTTATGCAAATACTATGTCTCCCGATTCATCACTCGCTAAGGGGCCGGGATCTACCCCGGCCAACACGAAGCACGCTCATGCTCCCTAACACGACAGACACCGACCTGGGGCACCGCGCCTCCGTCCAGACGACGACGGGTAGCAGACGGTCCCTCATAACAAGACGGACCATCTTGGACCCCGTAGGTACGACCATAACCACGTGTGTTCTCAACAGGGGTGCTCGGCCGAGGACGCGACTCGTACCAGCTGTTACCGCCCCACGTCTGGTTGCCGCCACCGCCGGTGCCACGCTGTGGGCTCCCAGGCGCGTCGAGATACCAGGTCTCGTTGGCTCCCGCGGCCTCTTCCCGACGATCACTGGTGCCCGACCCGCGGGCGCGCCAAGTACCGGCCTGCTCCGCCCGCCGAAGATGGTTCTCCTGCCGCTGCTGGTGGATGTTCAAGAGGCACCCGAGCTGGTCGTTCACGCCGGCACGGAACCACCCCTGCAGGACGGCCTCCAGAGCCTCGGGGTCCCCCACCGGGTGCGTCTCCGCTCAGGTGAACAAGTCATTCGACAAGCTCCCGAGCACGTCGACAAGCGAGACCAAGAGTACGCTGATGGGAAACCCAGCCGACGCCCCACGGAGGCACCCGCCAACACGCTCCAGCCAGGCCTCATCCTCCGACCCCAGAGTCGCCGAGGTATCCGACAGGAGTGAGTCGGGCACCGGGGGGGCCAACGGCAAGCGGTTGGCCGTCGCAACCCGGGCCACGGTACTCACCACGGGAGTCACAGGGTCCGCCCGAGACGAAGGAGCCGTCGTCGCCAAGGTCACCGGGCTGGCGAGGTGGGAAGCACGGGGAGGAGGCACCAGTTGATGACCCGGGAGAGGCAGACCAGCCAAGGGCGAAGAGCCAGAACCACCGATTCGCTGCGCCACGGCGGACGCCCACCCCGACGGGACCCCGACAGACGCAAGGGGAGCTTGGGCGCGACCCCGGGGCGCCTCCGGCGGGACCGCCATGCAAGACGCCGGGATCGAGTACGCCGCGGCGTCAAGGGCGTCCTGGATGACGATGCGCACCCCGTCGGTGTCGTGTCGGGTCACCACCGTGAGCCACCCATCCCTGTCCCTGCGGGAGGTATCAAGACGGCGCACAGCGTCGTGGAAGGCTTGGTCCTGGACCGGGAGAGCCGCCCGCAAAGCCAGCATGGCCTGGAAGAAGCCCAAGGCATCGGCGTCATCACCGGAGAGCTCCTCCGGCATGAGCTGCTTGACCCAGCCAAGCAGGGCGTCCGAGAACAGCCTGAAACGGCCGTCACGCGCCTCCTCGTACCAGCGGTTGCACGCCATCACCAAAGACTCGGTCACCCAGATGGCCATCGTGACCGAGTGGGCGTCCCGACACGACCGGTAGATATCATCCCGGGCGTAGTACGCCACCAAGGAGCCCCCAGTGGGGATTCCAATCGGGGTCTCCATGTGGGCGAACCAAGTGGGCACCGCCGCGAAGAACTGGGTGCGCATCACCGGGGGAAGGCGCCAAAACTCTTGGTGGTTCCAGCTGATCAGGAAGCCCCGGCGACGCGCCCGTTTCTCGGAGATGGCATGAGATGACGGGGGCATGATGGGCAGCTTACGCAAGTACGGACCCGGAATCGGCATGTAGAGCAGGTTGGGGTACGCCGGCGGGGCGGCCAAGGCCTTCACCCGGGACACCGTCGCGGACAACCACCCGGGGTACTCATCCTCGATCGGCGCTCGGATAACCGGCGCCGAGATGATAGAGTCGTAGCGCACGGCGGGATCTCGGACCAAGCTATCGGGGAGGCCGGCAAGACGAGTAGCCCAGGCACTACCCGGAGCACAAGGCGCGCGGTCGGCCCCAAGGGCCAGACCCGGAGCAGAGTGCACAACCTCCCCCGCCCCGCGGTCAGCCGAGACAAGCGCCGTCGTGTCCAGACGCGTCAAGAACCCCCGCCGCTTCTCCCGGGTTCAGCTCAGCGCCTGGTCGGGGCGCATGGCCAGGAACCCCGGGAGGCGCTCCGCCATGCTGACATTTTCGGGCGGCGCCGGCACGACACCCACGACAACCCGGTCCAGGCGCACCAACATGGCGGGTGCCAGAAGACTCGGCGGGGGCGCGTCGCCCCGCTTAGCCGCGGGCAAGGCCACGCCAGGGATGACCCCACCGACGAGCGCCGGGCTCGTGCCGGGGGGACCGCCGTGCTCCCCGGAGTGGTCGACCGACCCCGGCGCTTCCTCCACAGTCACCGACGACGACATCTTGGACGTGGTCGGGGACGCCTTCATCGTGCCCGTGGCCTTGGTCTGGAACGCCTTGCCCTTGCACCTGCCACCGCCACCAAGACCAGACCTCCTCTAAGGGACCAGGTGGGAACTGGGGATGGTGGGCCTGGTCCGGGGTCCCACGGGGATAAGGTGTGCACCAGTGTAACAAGACAAGGTGGGGGGGGGGGGGGGGGGGCGGGGGGGGGGGCGGGGGGGGGTGGGGGTGCGCCGCGGGAAAGAAGGGGGGGGGGGGGGGGGGGGGACGCACGTGTGGACCAGAGGCTTTCGGATCAGCGATTTCATGCAACAATGAGATATAATCTTTGGCTGTCAGAGTGCATTCCAGATATACTTTTTGACACGAGCTCGATTCCGGATTAAGATATCTCCGTTTGATCCGAGTCCAGATCAGTGTTTTATCTGAATCATGTATTCGTTCGATTTTGGATATAATCGAATAGTCGAATTCGACTCATTCGTGCGGATTCCGGGGGCGCCAGTCCAAAAAATAGGAACAACGCGCGTGCAACAGTGCTGCCCTCGTGATGTCCGACCGGCCAGCTGGCCTTCGCGCAGGGCCGCTTCTGGAGGGTTCCTGGAAGATTCTTTGGCACTGGCACGAGAGTGGCGAGAGCCCTCAGCTGAACGTGTGGCGTGCGCTGTGCATTGACTGCCGCCTATCGGCCGGAAGAAGGCCCCGACGTCTTGCTGAGCCGGCGGCGGCACGATCGCCGCCGCGCAGCCGCCGCCGCCAGCGCACAGACGGTTTGTGCCAGCGGGGCAACTGCGGGAAGGCGGCGGCACGGCGACGCGGAGGCGCGGGGGGGGTGTTGGTGCGGTCGTGGGGGGCGGGGTGTTTTGGTCGGGCCGACGACGGCGAAGCGGGTGCTGGAGAAGCCCGCCCCGCCGCGGCACCCAACACGCGGCGGCCGCCGCCGCGCCGTCGGCGGCGCGATCGCCGTCGCGCCGCTGCCGCCGCCAGCGGACACACGGTGAGTGGCAGCTGGGCGGCGGCGCGGCGGCGGCATGGCGGCGGCACGGCGGCGTGGCGGCGTGGCGGGGGTGCTGGTGCGCTCGTGGTGGGGGGGGTGTTTAGGTCGGGCCGGCGGCGGCCGGCCGGGTGCTGGAAAAGCCCGCCCCGCCGCCGCACCCAACACGCGGCGGCCGCCGCCGCGCCGGCGGCGGCACGATCGCCGCCGCGCCGCCGCCGGCGCCACCGCACACAAGGTTGGCGGCGGCGGCGCCGCGGCGGCAAGGCGGCGGGACGGCGGCGCGGCGGCACGGGGGAGGTGTTGGTGCCCTCGTGGGGGGAATGGAGTTTTGGTCGTGACGGCGGCGGTGGCGCGGGTGGTATAAATTCCAGCCCCGCCGCCGCATCCAACACGAGCGGCGGCAAGATCGCCGCCGCGCCGCTGCCGCCGCTGGCGCGCTCAAGGTTGGCGGCGGCGACGTGGTGGCGGCGCGGCGGCGGCGCGGCGACGCGGCGGCGTGAAGGCGGCGGTACGGCGGCGCGTGCGGCTCTTTGCAGGAGCGATGTCTGTGGTAGAGGCGGTGGGACAGGCAGCGGTCATGACGTGGTGCGGTTGTAGTCGGGGCGGCGAAGATGGGGAGGCGCGGATGTGGCCACGTGTCTTGGGTCGTGTCGTGAAAGCACTCTGTTTTTTCTTCGGTAGTGGGACGAAGTTCACCCTGCGACGCCCAGCTGCGGCGCGTCGCTCGCTCTCCGGTGCGTACGTGTCTTTGTGCCGCAAAGGCGTCCGCCCCGATCGCGAAGCGAGGGCATGGCGGGTACGCACGTTGTCGGCGGCGCGACGGACGCCCGCGGGCGCCAACGCTTTTTCGGCGTAGCCATCCGACCAGGGGGTGCGGCGGCGGCGACGGCGGCGGAGGTGGAGCGGCCGAGAAGAGCACCGGCGTGGCCGCCGTTGGTGTCCCGCCGCCCTGCGCCGCCGTGGAGCTTTGGGGGGGGTGGCGGCGGCGGCGGCAGAGGCGGCGGCGGCTGTGGCAGCGGTGGCGTGTGACCGCCACCGCCTCCAGTTTGTGGGACGTGTCCCGCCATGCCGCCGCCCGCCGACAAGTAGGGATAAAAAGCGCCGCCGGAGACGTTGCCTCTGCCACTTCCGCCGCTTCGGTCACTGCCGGCGCGCGCGCGATGGCCACCCCCCGCGCGCAACCCGGATCCTCCTTCTCACCGCCGCCGAGGGTGCCCGCCAGCGCGTGGAACGCGCAAATACACGAGCGCAGGGGGTCCCCCTGGGCGCGCGCCAACGCGTCGGCAACGTACCCGCCGTACCCACCCCCGAGTTCGACGCACACAGCCCGGCGCCGCAGCGCAACGGGCCCATTGACCACGGCCGGGCGGCTAAAGTCCGACGTGACCCAGGGGACGAGAGCACGCACTGGGCCTCCGTCGACGGCGCCGTCGGCACCGCCAGACACCGCCGCCACAGCGGATTCAGACGCCTCCTCCGCCCAGCTGCCGCCGGTTGGCAGCACCCACGCCGCCAAATAGTGCGCTGCTGGCGCGTCGTACACCCGCCGGCAAAAACGGGTGGCGGTGCGTGGTCGGCCCCCGGTAGGTGTGCCCACCGCCGCCGACCGCGCTTCGACAACCACGCCCGTGCCACGGACGCGGCTGCGGTCGACGACCGCGGGCACTTGGGCGGTCTACGGGAGGCGCTCAAAGCCATCGTCGAAGACGGCGGGCTCGCTCGGCCGACTGACATCGCCGCCGCTGGCGCCGCCACAGCGGATGCGGTCGCTGCCGCCGTTTCACATTCGCTCGGCCGGCACGGCGGCCGGCCCCTTGCCGCTGAGCCACAGCGGCATATTCGGACAGACCCAATACACCACGTCGGTCGCTGGGGCAGTCGGGTCGAGGCCGGCCATGCACGCCGCGGCCGTCGCGGAGCGGGTGAGGAGGAAGTGCTCGGAGAAGATGTGCAGGTCGGGCGGGTGAAAGAGGTCCTGCGGAGGCGGCGGCGGCGAGCGCACCAGACGGCGGTGCGGAGAGCCGTCTCCGACCGCCGACGGCGCCACGCGCGGCGGGAAGTGCCACGTCTCGGCGCGTTCTGGGTGGAGCCACGTCTCGGCGCCTTCTAGGTCGATGTTACTGGCATGCCCGCCAGGGGCAGCATTATTCCTGGGAGGGGCTCCACCCCATGGGGGTAGCGGTGCTGCCCACAACGGCTGCGCGGCCGCGGGCGAGTAGTGCATGCTTGCGGGCCCCGCGGGGCACCGCCGTTGCCTGCGCGACCAGCCCGAGCACCGTCGTGAGGCGGCGGGCGAGGGAGCCAGGGAGAAGGGGCGGGAATCAGCCCTTGGCCACGCGGACCACGGGCGCGACAAAAGAGGCGGGCACGGTGGACGACACCGTGGCCGAGGGTGGCGACGAGCGTCAAAGGCTGGAATTCTCAAACCTATCGATGCGACAAAACACAGAAGCCATTGCTCAAGCACAAAAAAGCACAAGAGAAACTCCCGACAGCTCGGCGAATGGAGCCCACCCATAACTCTGCTCACTGCTCCTCATCGGTGCTCTCCAAAAAATTGTCGCTGTCGCTCGACGTCGAATCCCCCGACAACGCATCATCCACAGGCATGTCAACCGAAATGGCACGCATACTGGCGCGTGCGCCTGACCAGTCCGCCTGGGTCAAGACAGGGATAGCCGAAACGTCAGAGGGAACAAGGTGGGCGTTGAAACGCTCAAAGCAATGCATCTCTACATGTGCAGCGAGCAGCGTCGAGCGGTCCTTGCAAAGTACCATCCCGGCCGTCGAGAAGTCTCGCTCAGACGCGGCAGACGACCCAGATGCCCCAAGCAACGCGCAAGCCACCAGCATCAACAATGGGTACTCGTCCCCGCGGACCGACCAGAACTTGAGCACGCCGGTGTTGACCTTGACAGAGTACGTAGCCAGGAAGCTGTCTAGCTCTCGCTTGAACAGCTCGGCTGGCGCACTCTCGGCCGCTCCCCGGCTCTCGTCTGAGTCCCAATCCACAAGCGTAGTTCGGCATCTCGTACGCTCTTGTTCCAGCTCCTGTTGACGTGCACGCGCGGAGGCCCGTGCGTCAATGAGGGTCTCTGCCGTGGCCACGACAGCTGCGTGGGCGCGGCCGATAGGGTCATCCGGCCCAATGCGCGCAGCTGCCTTCCGCATCATCGCGGCCCCGCCAGGTGTGACCAGCGTGGCAGCCAACGCGGCGTCGTTAGCAGGCCAGTTCTTGCTCGGATGATCCCGGTTGAAAAAGCGACCGTCCAACTCGTGCTGGACGACGTCAATGAAGGTTGCCGCCCCGCTGCGGAGACCGTCGACGCTGCGCGTTGACTTAACCGGCACCGTCTGGTGCTTGTACAACCGATTGTCAAGCTCCATCACTTCCGATCTGCGCGCATCCTCCTCAAGGAACTTCAGGATGTCATCCCGGCCGACAGCGTGGCGCTTGTCAAACGTCTTTGGGCACGGAAACGCGGAACGCCGCATCGTCCGCAGCAGGCTACACACGAGCTTGAATGCGTCCGCAACAGTTGAGGAAGAGCTCTGGAACGCGACGCAGGCCTCGTACGCAGGTTGGAGGACTCAGATCAAGTGGCGCAGCTGTCCCCAATCGTCGCGCCCAAGCCGTTGACGCCGCTGGGCTACCGTTAGGTCACGGAGGTCTCCGAACCCTATCATTCGTGGCATGAGGGTGAAGAGTCGGACGAGTGCCAAATAAGTTGAGCCCCAACGTCCGGGTGACTCGGTGATCAGCTTCCGTGGCTCCGCATCATCGGGGAACTGGACAGATTTCAGTATCTCGACGCTAGCCGACGACTTGTGGAAGTGGTTCGAAATCTTGTGCGCACGCCCAAGGAGGTCGGCGGCCGCTGAATTCCCGCTGCTTGGTCGCGTCGCTGATGATCGAGAAGGCTCGCTGCGATGTTCGACCCTTGCGGGCGCCGTCTCTCCCGTCGCCCCGAGCACCACCTTGACGGCCAGGTGCAATGTGTGCGCTGCACAGGGCACCCAACGAGGCCAGAGGCTGGAAAACGCCTTCTTGACGTTCGAACCCGAGTCCAAAGTGGAAGAGGAGATGTCGCTGCTACGCGCACCAAAGCGACGAAGAAGACGGCTCGTCCAGGCTTGAATGTTGATGTGGTCGTGGCGCCCTGCAAATGGTACCACACCAAGATGAAGATCGACGATTGAGACAGCGTCCAGGTCCACACAGCGTAGCACCAGGGAGCCGTAGGAGCCAGAGCCGTGCCGTTTTGTCCAGAGGTCCTTGACAAGGTGGAAGAAAGGAAGACCACGGTACCGCGCCTGAAGGCGCTTGATCTCCGCCCGCAGTTGATCCGTCAGGAAGACGAAAAGATCCAGCAGCACATCTCGAACGGTGGACTCCGCCGGCGGATCGTATGGAACGCCGAGGCCCCGCACAAATTCCACCAAGTATTGATTGCCCGCCAGCGCAAAGGGCGAAAGTGACATCACCATCAGCGGTGCAAAGCGTAGGTAGTGGGGCCGAGCTTGAGCTGGCGTCATTACACGGGAGCGTGGCATCCGTAAGAAGCCGTCAATCGGCCCCGCCGTCACATTGCCTGCTGCCTTGCGCGTATGAGTCTTGGATGCTCAGTACGCCACAACCGCCGCATGCCGGCGCCGCTGCAGGTCACCGACGTCTGCCGACGACGCGTAGTTCTCGAAGTGACGCCATGCGTTGCTTGACTTGCCGCCTCGAAGGACGTACGTCGCGGTGTGGCCGTCGATCGCACACACTCGGCAGCGCACAACAAGGTCGCCCCCCTGGGCGCCGCCGTCACCCTCGAAAGTGTCGAAAAAGTCCGACGAGTGACCTTGGGATGTCCAGCTCTTCTCGCCAATCTTGATAGCGTGCCACGTTTCCCCGCCGTGAATGACGGTAGGAGGGCAGCTCAAAGCCTCAGTCGGAACGTACGAGCCCACTATCCCCCCCAAAAAGGTCGTAGTGCGCCCCGAAGACGACGAGGCCGGTTCATCAGCACCCTGGGAGCTTGGAGGCGTTAGCTGCTGCAACAGCAGGGCACCAGAGTGGCGGACAGGTGTAATTTCGTCCTCAACCGTGTGCAGGCTCCTGGTTCCGGCAGTTCCCGTGCCCGTAGACATGATGAGAGGGGCCGTGGCGTGGTGTGAAGGGGCGTAACAGGAACTCGCTGGTGAAGGTGGAGAGGATGGCAAGAGTGGGGTTAGGGCTGAGCCGGACTCGAGGGGCACGCCTTCGTCCGCGGACGTCGGCCTCCGTTGCCAGCACATCCATTCTCGGCGTGCCTCCTCGCGCGGGAAGCGTCGGAGAAGCCAACGGTACCTCTCTGAAACGTTCAATGCCGCCACAGAAGCTGATAACGTGCTCACGACAGCTGCCCCCTGCGCCACCGTGGCCAGCAGCTGGTGCGCAGCCGGATATAGACGCAGACTGCAATTCCATTCCGATTTGGATGTACTCTGCGCCTTCAGCTCCGATATAGATAAGTATACTCATATTGTCGTAACAAGAGTATGATAAGGGATTCAAGCCATGGGGCTGATTCCGGAAGAATAGGAGTACTCTGCGCGGATATGTCCATTTCAAGTTTATTCACGTAAGCCCATGGTGTGGACTCGCCCTCACCCTGGCGGGTTGTGGCGGATCTCGGCACCACCACTTTGGTTCGTCGTCCAGCCGAAGTGACCTCTTGATCAGCTCGGTCCGTCGAAGGGACTGCCCCGGAAATTGACCCACAGTCCAGCCTTCCCTCAACGGGAGGAGAGGATCACGGCAAATCCCAGGGGGGAATCGTAGTCCAAAGCACAGTTGGTTTTATCAAACGGCGATGGGGACGGCCTCCCCACTGTTAATAAACCCCTCCCCAACCCGAGCGCCAGCGGCCAAAGTGGCCACCCCAAATGCGCCAGACAGATACATCCCTCCAAAGCGAAGAATTCAAACAAGTAGTAGGGGGGTTGGGAAAACCACAAGGGAAAAACCCCGCCCCCGACCAGATCCGATCTCCCTGAGATTCGGACAGGTCATTCCCTTTCTGGCCCGGATCGGGACATTTTGAGGGTGCCCCCGGGGGTGTGCTGTCCACAGCTGAGGAGCCGCGCCCCTTCCAGCCGCGGAACCCCCCGACCGCCACACAGCCCCCTCGTCGCGTGCCGTTCCGTCCCCGCCCGTCCCGCGACGACCCCGACGAGGGGGGGCCGGCCCGGCCCCCTGACAGGGTGCCGGCCGCAACCACCCCCCCCCCCCCCCCCCCCCCCCCCCCCCCCGACGGGAGCGCGGGCGGGTCCCCCACCCCCGGCGCCCCCGCCCCCCCCCCCCGCTGCCTCGCGGCGCCCCCCGCCCCCGCCCCCC
>Ga0114953_1003238_pt1 | contig 11154 bp, 14 predicted proteins | sample SidtaG_FD_87298 | JGI IMG/M metagenome (GOLD analysis project Ga0114953, IMG submission 87298) | Marine algal microbial communities from Sidmouth, United Kingdom - Sidmouth_Male2 metaG | ecosystem: Host-associated > Algae > Red algae > Unclassified | place: Sidmouth, United Kingdom | collected...
AGGCATGGACGGCGAGCCCCGCGGCGTGTCCGTGCCAGACAGTTGGGACACGTAGGGCGAGGAGGGGCGGGGACGGCGGGTGCGTGGACTGAACACAAGAGCTGACAGTCAGACAGAAGAAACGCTCCCGCCGCCGCCGAGCCTCGCGGCCGAGGCAGGACGCGGCGGGGCTGGCAGCTGCGGCTGCCGCGGTGGGGCGAGCGACAAGCTCGCCCCACTGCGATAGGCGATATCCCCCGCAGCATTGGGCTTTGGCCACCTTCGAGACGACGTGATAAAGGAGGCGACATCCCAGAGCAGCTGGGGATATCGCTGACTGCCTGGCCCATTTTGTGGACGTCAAGAATAATCCAAGTAGTCTGACACTGTTCTTCAGCCGTCCACCAAGCCGAATAAATTGGATCGGCCAATGGGCAGTTGACACAGACGCCCATAGCGTCCAACAGCGGGAAGGCAGCAATACATTTCCAACGAATGACAGATTCCTGTTGGAAACAAGATGCAGATCTCAAGGACATGACAGAGAGGTCGAGTAGTTGGGGGCTCCAACGGGGGAGAAGCAGAAGGAGCAGGAGGAGCTGCAGGAAAAACAGCCTGTGACAGCGGGTCGGCAGTCGGTGACTGTGGATGGTGGGGTAGGGCGGCCGGTGGGGCAGGTGGCCAACAGATGGGGCACACGACTGGCCACCCCAGTCAGCGGTGAGCGGCTGCCTCGTTGAAGGTGGTGCCGGTGCGACGGGCGGTCTGGAAAACGGCGGGAGACTCGAATGATGGGTGGAAACAAGCAGCAGCCCGGTGCGCCCGAAAAGGAATTGCTTCTGCGTGCTTGGCGTCTGCGTCCGCCCTTGGCGCAGCGGCGGTCGCCAGCAAAGCAAGGCAGCTGGCGGTGGCCCTTCTTCTCCTGCTGTCGCTCTGGCCACCCTACCAGGCGAGGACCCGCTCGCTGCTCCTGGCGCGTGTCACCTACCCATCATCAAATAGTCGATGCCCCCCTGGCACGCCTGGGCTCACGTCGTCGCCTCAGGCGCCCGCCGCCTCCTGTCGCGTGCTGCAGGCAACCGCCAGCTCTTACAGATACGGCTGTTGTTGGGAGAAAGATTCGTCACGCGAGTACCACGACCGCGCTCAGACACGGTCCCCAACAGAGTTTAGCGGTTGCGCTGTGGGGGTCCTGCACCGATACACACCACTCCCTCCACAGTGGGGTGCGGATGGCAGACCGTTCCTTCCACTCCGAGGCCAACAATTCGATTGCAGTGCCTGCAGGCGTAGCTGACGTTGGCGTCCGGGCCTTCATCTGTTTGCGAAGCAATGACACTTCGCACGGGCGCTGACCTGAGACGGCGCGCGCCACGATGTTGGTGTGCCTCACGAAACAGCCATAGTGTACTGTCTTAGGCGACAGCGGGGTCCACGAGGTATGAGGGCGAGGCACCTATCTATGTCCCCTTTTGGTCGCAGACAGTCGCCCATCCCAGAGAGGCAGCTACAGCTGGCTGGCCAACAGAGTCGGCGGTTTCCCCAGCTGGCAGATTTTTCCGAGGCCGACCCTGTCACACCGTCGTGGGCCAGCTTCCACTGCGAAGAAGCCGCATGCGGGCTCCTCGACAGACCCGTAGCTACAGCGCGGGCCACACTGGAGTGGTGATGTCGCCCGAGCCTTGCGTCGTGCGACGCTGACCGACCAGTAGCGACTCGCCTCTGCAGAGGATGAGAAACGCTGATTGTGTAAGTTCTCATCACAATTTCATTGCTGTGCATTGGTGGAAGAGCTCAGATTTTTTCGGTCTCTGTCAGACCTCCAGGTGGCGGCACCAGCGCAGACCCTTCATCTTCATGACGTGCTGCACGTGGATGAACTCATTTCGTCCACATCCTGTGCACTCTTGCAGTGCCAGATGCAGCATCGAGGCATCCGAGATAACAAATCTGGCGATCTCCACACTCGCTGGACCATTCAGCTTGCGGCAACAGCGAGCGTTACACCATCAAGCAACAACGTCTCCGTACTTGAGAGTCCGGCCCAAGGACACAACCACAGCCTCGATATGTGCCACCAAGGGCCCACGTGCGTTGCGTGGTCCGCGAGGTGCACATCTCCCCCTGCAGGTGCCTCGCTGGAAGTCGAAACGTCGACCCAATGACACAACTTGTGAGGAATCGTTTGCACCTTACATGCACTTTTTGCACCTATGTGGCGGCGTAATTCAGCCACACGCGCCAAGATGACGCCGCAGCTGCCTCTGGCGGCTCTGTCTGGTGTGAGTCGCACCGAGCGGGGCGGGGAACACAAATTTGCAGTGCACCAGGCAGAGCCAGCCGGGGCTTGTGTCGCCTCGTGACCGACACCTGGGGTGTGGTGGCTGTCGCTGACGACCTGTCCCCGCCCAGCGTGTGGCCAGATTGGTTGCATGACAGATTTTTTAGTGCAACGTATGCAGCGAGTACGGACGCCACGTTGACAACTGCCACCCCTCCAGGTCCACAGGCCGCCTCCATCCTTGCCATCTCTTGCGCATTCGCAGCGGTTCCACACCTCCAGCGGAGCCTTGGACGGCCGCGGGCGCGCAAGCGGCGCCGACCCCTCCGTTTCGACGAGGTGGGGGGACCCGGCAATCCGTTTCAACCACAGGAACCGCCAATCCGAGACGTTCCACCGGCGCGGACCGGAAAGCGACCTCCTCTCGCTCGCGACGGCCCCCAGGCCGAGGCCGCGCTGGCCAGCAGTGTCGCCACGGAAGTGTGCGGCCCGCCAGCACACCCCATCTGTTTGAAGTTTCACGGCAAACTCGCCGCCTTCCACTCCGCCCCGACAAGACCCCCCTCAGCGCGGTTGTCGATGGGGGAGTGGCCGCGTTGGCCCCCCCAGACGCCGGAGGAGGGGCCTGTGGCCTGGGGAGCCGCCCACAGACACACTGGGCGGGAGGGGTCGGTGGGAGGGGGGCGGCGCTGGGACAGTGGCTCCGTTTTGCAACGCCCCTCCAAGGGGGTGCCGCTGGTAGGCCAGACGCGTCGGTGTTGGCCCAGTGCCGCTGTTTTGTCGGCGCTGGTTTTCTTGCCCCCACAGGCGCCCCCCGGTCCACGCTCCTGGGCGGGTGCGTGCTCGTGCTTCGCGCGCACGTGGCGTTGAGGGCCTCCCAGTGGCCTGCCATCGCTGTGCAGATATAAGCAGTCTGGTCGCGCCTGTCCCTGTGACAGCATTGTCGCGTCGTTGCACGGTCGTCTCTTCCCTATTCCCTATTCATACCCTCCTTCCATCCCTGGTGACGCGGGCGGGCCGCGCCCGCGCGCGCACACCTGTCTTGCGTTCCCGTTGACGTTCCCCTTCCTTCCTTTCCCCCTCCTACCTCCGGCGCCTTCCCGCGCCCCCCCTTTTTTTGGTTTGCGGAGTCTCCCGCACGGTCTCGGGGATGATGCACTTGCGCGAACGGGACACGGTGCGGGATGCGGCCATGGCGGGAGATGCTGTAACCCCCTCCGAGCCGCGGACGGCGTTCATGGCGTCGTCGCCCGTCTCCGTCCGGTTTGTGTCGGACGTGCGTCTGTTGAAGCAGCGGCACCGACCACGACCGAGCGAGTACCCCTGGGAGAGTGACGATGGATTATTGGGCGCGTCGCCCATGTCGGTCTCCCCGTCCGGCTCGCCCTCGTCCTCGTCATGGACGATGCGCGCGCGTTTTTGGCCCGCCTCACACTCGGGCGGCCGGTACCGGTCCGGGTCGACAGTGGCGACGTTGCCGCCTTCGGCGTCAGGCGTGTTGGAAGAGCGGTCGACCGCTGACCGCTTCGCGGAGCTCGTCCCGATGGGCTCGTCCATGCCTGACGTTCTTGGCGAGGATCTCATGTGCGGTGTTAAGGGCGTGCCGCTGCTTCCGGTGGCGCCCGAGCTGCCCCGCATGGACGCCGATAGCGCATCACAGCTGGCGTCGGCCGTGCGGCAACTGGACTCTGCTATGTACGCATACCTGGGACCGATTGCTCGCAACAAGGTCGTCCGAGCGTTGGAGATGGCGCAGACCCTCTCGGTGCAGACGCAGACGACGCGGCTGGTGGAGAACGTGTCCGTCGCGGCCATCGTAGCTGACTTGCAGTGGGACGTGGACACTGTCATTGCGGCGGTCCTGCGTGGCCTGGTCGCGTCTCCGTCGCTGATGTTTGCGGGGGTAGGTTCGGACGACACCCTCTCGTCGTACGTGGCATCGTCTGGTCTGTCGGAGGCAGACGTGGAGGCCAACGTGGGTGGTGACGTGCTCCTCATCCTGCGGCAAAACCACATTGTCGACAACGTTGTTGAGGTGACCAAGGATTCAGTCATGAGTGAGGCGAACTTTGCGACTCTGCGGCAGCTGATCCTGGCGACGGCCACGGACGTACGAGCGGTGGCGCTGCAGCTGGCCACAGCGGTAGTCGCTGCACGGCGGATGGCGTCTGCGGGCGTGCCCTGCGAGGATCCGGACGATGTGGGCCACGCGGATGCGACGCGCACCCTTAGCCTGTACGCGCCTCTGGCCAACCAGCTGGGTGTGTGGGCTGTGCAGACGGAGCTGGAAGAGCTGGGCTTCGAGGCCCTGTATCCGGAGGAGTGTGCGCGTGTTCGGGAGCTGGTCGGAGCCCGGATGGACGAATGCGCAGCTACACTGGATGAGACGAAGCGGGAGCTTGAGCGGACATTGTCCCGCTCTCCTGCGGTCCGGCGGTCGGCGCGGTCGGTGCGGATTCGGGGCCGTGTCAAGGGCATCTTCTCCTTGGCCCGCAAGATGTCCCGGTCCGGCAAGTCGTTGGATGACATCCATGACCTGCTCGCCTTGCGCGTCATTGTGCAGCCTCGGGCGGCCGGGGACGATGATGAGGCGGCTGCGTGCTACGACGTGATGGCCGCCGTCGAGGACGCGTGGTCGGTCATCGAGTCCCGCTCTAAGGACTACCTGGCCAACCCCAAGCCCAATGGGTACCGCTCGCTTCACACGACGGTGCGATCGTCCTCTGGCACGCCGCTTGAAGTACAGGTGCGCACGGAGAAGATGCACGTGCTGGCGGAGTATGGTCAGGCGGCGCATTGGATCTACAAGGAGACGGGCTCGTCCGAGCCGACTGCTCTGTCGTCTGTACCGCTCTCTTCCTTTGACGCCTGTGATCGCCCTCCCCAACCTACCACCGACGAGTCGCGAGTTCTCGGCATTCCGCGCGGGGCTTCCCTCCACCACCGGCCGGCCGCCTCTGCGCCTGTCCCCATCCCCAAGGCTGCGCACGCGTCTCCCGTTCAGGAACGCTTTCTCTCTGCGGACGTAGCGGGTGCGTCAGCCTGGAGCGGTACGGATACTCTGCACGCGGAGCTCCGCGAGGCGCAGGCGCGGCCGGCACGCCGTGGCCAGACTAGCAGTGCTGCCGCGTCCGAGGCCGCACTGATGACGCTTGCGTCTGTTGGCCGTGCCATCCGCGACAGCTGGGTCATTGTGTGTGCGGCAGGCCAGCTGCACCGCCTGGCCGTTGGGTCAACGCTGCTCGATCTCGCGGTGCGGACAGGCGTTGTCGAAGCGGCGACGTTTGCCTCCAAGGGGGTCGTTGCGCTCGTTAACGGTCGCGTTGTGCCGTCGTCGTACCGCTTGCGCATGAACGACAACGTCAGTTTTGTCAGCGGTGACGATCGGAGAACGGCATGCACTGCGGCTACGTCGACGCGGCGGGGAGAGGTTCGCGTCGCGGCTTGACGGCTCGACAGCTGCGTGTGTTGGCCGCCCCACCATTGGGGGCTTGCCGACATTTTGTCTGGGACCACGCTCACGCATCCTCCTCGTTTTGCGCTTGACTATCTGTGGCAAGGCGGTCCCGGGCCTCGACGAGCTCCTGTACATACTCATCCCCTTTTGTGGGCTGTATCGCGGCTGCCGGCAGACGGCGGACCATCCCGTCTGCGGTACGACGGCCGCCCGCCGGCGGCGCGGCGAGAGCATCTCCGCGTCGACCGCCCGGCCCTTCCCTTTTGACCTGCAGGCGCTGGACGTCTGTTCTTCCTACTCGGCGGCTCCTTGCCGCTGTCCCTGTCGGTCGCGGGTGGTGAGTTACACCCACCCCCGTGCGGACCGGCCACCCCGCCACGACCTCCCCTCGCGCGACCCCTTGTACATAGCCGACGTCGGTCGCGCGACGGATGGTGGTGACACAATTTTGAGACGCGTGCCTGCTTCGAAAGCGCCGCGTATCTCTTACTTTATTTTCCTTGCGCGGTGCCTGCGTCAGGCTGCGTGCCTGCTTCGAAGGCGCCGCGTATCTCTTACTTATTTTCCTTGCGCGGTGCCTGCGTCAGGCTGTGTCGTTGGGATGAGAGTGAGCATAAAAAATGAAGGAATAAACAAAACATGCCAGCAGATGAGCACGCCGGCATCTTCGCGCACACCCTCTACGCTGGTGTGTACATTAGTGTACAATAGTGTATTGTACTACTCTATTCTTGCCGCACGCCATTTCTGTTCTCGTGCCTGTGTCTCTTAACTTGACGTGTGGTGTTTTGTGTTCGCTGGCTCTGCCTCATGGAACTCACTGAGATGTGCCTTAACCAACGTGTCATGAGCGCGGCGTCGGCCATTCACTCCCTCCGCGAGGATGCATGTGTGCACACACGTAGACTGCACGCGCGCGCCGCGTCACGATCACTACGACACCATCACTCACCCGACGACCGACCGCGCACAGTCGGACGCCACTGTGGAGCCGAACGCGCGCAGTAGAGCGATGCTGACCTCGATACAACACGTTCACTACACCACTACAGATAGCAGCAAGTCCGCGCGTGCAAGAAAGAGCACGGTGTCCTCTAGAATCACAAATCCACGCTGCAGGCGCTGCCAAGTCACATGTACAAGCCGAGCTAGTGCCAATGGCAGAGAGTATGTATGCGCGACGCCAGTGACACGGCTGACACAACACATCCAAGTATGCAGTGCGCGACGCCAGTGACACGGTTGACACCACACATCCAAAATGGACCACCAGCTGGCACGGGCGCGCAGTGCCGCCACAACCAATCGACGGGTGCCCCCCGACCAAAGAGCACACGAACAACAGAATACAGTACCTAGGAGCTCGTCGTTCACACAAAAGAAAAAAACCGAAAGCAACCAGCCAGACTGTCCACCCCTCGCCGCCCGCTTCCCCCTCCCATCCCATTTCCGCTGCGGCTCGCCTAGTCCTTGCGCGGGCGACGGTCCTTGTTACCCCCCTTCTTGCGGTCGTCGGTCGGCGCCGACGAGCGGGCGTCAAAGGTCAATACGTTAAAGATGGACGAGAGGAACTCAGTGTCCTTGTCCGTCGTCGTGTCCACCGCCGAGCGGCGGTTGAAGAAGCGCGGCTTGGACTTCTTAAATGTCCGACCGTTGGCGCGGTTGCGCGCCCGCTTCTCCAGCTTGAGGTTGCGGCGGCAGCGCATCGCCACGTCGCCGCCAAAGAGCGGCGCGCCAACGACTACCACGGGTGCGGCGGTCACGGGGGGCAGCACGGGGGCGCCGCAGATCGCGGCGGCGGCAGGACGCGCCACGACGGCGGCGCCGCGGAAGGCAGAGCCGGCAACGGGCACAAAGGCCGGCGCCCGGTGGACGGCGGGGGCGTTCATGGTGGTGGGGTGGGAGGAAAGGGGAGTGGTGGAAGAGAAAGGAGTCGTGGGGGGGGAGAAAGGTGGAGGGGGGAGGGATATGGGGGGGGGAACGAGCAGCGTAGCGTAGTTCGAGGAGGTGGGGCGGCGGGGTGGCGGCAGAGAAAGAGGTCTGGGAGGGTGTGGGCACTTGCTACACGCGAGCTGCGGCGGCGGTTGAGCTTTGCGACGCCGCGAAGGCGCAATCTCGTCCGCTGGGTCATAAAATTGGGGACCACGCCCTGGAACGTGCAAGGCAATAGGTCCACTTATAATTATAAGTATAGTAGCACCCCTCGACAAGGGGCGTGCAAATGCACCTGGCTGTCGAGATTCGCCGAGGTCCACCTCGCTCGGGCAGGCAGCCCGGGCACCCAGCCCTTCTCCCCAACGCTCCTCGATCCTCGCCGCGCCGTGGCAGTGGCATCACGCTCGCCCCGCTCGCCCCGCTCGCCCGGCCGTGGCAGCGGCATCACACTCGCCCCGCCCCCGCCCATTTTTAAGACCTCGCCGCTGGCACCACTGGCGACGCGGTGCTTGGTGTGTCTCCTGCTTCTCTAGCCTCTGCGCTGTTGCAGATATCCGCTCTTCCGGCCTCCACGCTCGCCCAGGCGCCCGCCGCTCTGACTGTTGCGCCGACGCGGACGCCCCCTGATTCACTGACCTGCCTGAAACTCCACGCGGTGACCATGATGGCATTCTGTGGGCCGACGTCGGCCGCTCTTCGGCCTGCCGCTGGCACGCTCGTCGGTCGCGCTTGCGGCCGGCCAGCGTCAGCCTTTGTCGCGCCGGCGCCCGCGCCAGCGCGGCTGACCGTCACGCAGCCGCCAGCGCGGCGCGGCGGCCACCCGCGAATGGCCGCGTCGGAAGACACGGCCGCGGCAACGGCGGCTGCCGGCAGCGGCGACCCGAAGGTCGCTGCTGCCGCTAGCCCCGCTGGCGGCAATGGCACCAGCGCCACCAATGGTGACGGGGCTAATGACGCCGAGGAGGAGGAGGAAGAGGACGTCGACTTTGGGGTCATGTCCGCCCCCACCGAAGCCGACGCTGCGCTCCTCACCGCCGCCATGGAGGGCGACATGGACGCGGTCGACGCCGCCCTCGCGGCAGGCGGCAGCCCCGACGCGGCCGACTCCAACGGCCGCACCGCCCTCCACATTGCGGCCGCCAATGGCATGCGGCCGTCCATCGCGGCGCTGCTTGAGCGGGGCGGCGACGTCAACGCGGCGGACCACGACGGGCTGACGCCCCTCCACATGGCCACGGGCTACCAGCGCCCCGATACGGTGCGCGCGCTGTTGGCGGCGGGGGCGGACCCAGACGCCCGCTCCCACGTCGGCGACATGGCCGTGGAGCTCGCGGAGAAGGTGGTCGGCGTGACCCCCGAAAAGGTATTTTGGCGAACGAACCCAAAGTACGAGACGGCCGTGGAGGTGCTCAACATCCTCGACGAACTGTACGAGTTTTACGACGAGGAGGGGGAGGGGGAGGGGGGGTCCCCGCCGGCGGACGGGAATGGCGACGGCGACGCGGCGGCGGCGGTCAAGACGACGGTGCGGAAGCGCGTGCGCGCCGACGCGGGGGGGGAGGAGGTGCCGGCGACGGCCGCCGAGGCGGCGGCGCCAGTGGCCGTCGGGGACGTGCAGACGACCGTGCGGGTGCGCAAGCCGCAACAGGAGTGAGCGGCGGGTGGCGAAGCGGTGCCGAGACGTGTGCGGGTTGCAGACGGCGGATGGTCGGGCGTACGCAGCGACCTGCCCGATGCGGTGGTGTGGCGTGGATGCGCATCGCAGCAGCCTTGTGGCAAGTCGGTGGCGACTGATGGCGGTCGTCCGGGACAAGGGTGCGTGTCGCCACCGCAGGGGAGCGTGTCGGTGACCAAGGGGCGGTGCGGCGCGTACTCTGTTTGGGGTCACCTCATGGCATGGGGGCGACTGTGGATGGCGATGGGTGGTGAGGAGAACCCGTGTCGGTACCGCGCAGGGTCTTTGTAGCCACTCTTGCTCGGGGGGGTGTGGTTGGTTCGTCCGGCGTTTGTTCTTTCTTCTGTTGCGTTTATTGCTGGTCTTGTGTGCGAAGGTTGCACGTTGTTGACGATATCCGTGTGAACGCTTGCAAAGGAGTATCAACGTTGCAGATGTATGCGCTGCTGCGCGTCCGCACACGCCCGTGCGATATTTGTGGCGTGGAAACAAATGGTCTATAATCAATGGTACAAAACACAGGAGACAAGAACCCACGTCGAGGCGGCTTGCGTATAGCACTCGCCCAGCTCACCACCCTCTGTTCAACAAGGATCAACAATGAGAACCACGATGGGCGCCCGGCTGCTGCTCCGAGAAGCAAGCATATGTACAGGACGAGCACCCCCCAGCAACATAGCATACGTTCACGATCCCGCAAACGACGGACTCCGCTGCTCCAGCATCAAGCACCAAAGGTCATAAGGTCATAGCCTTTCGCGATGCTCCACTACACGCTCCAAAGAAAAAACGATACAACTGCCACGCTCAGCAGACCGACCACCGACACCCACCCCGTGCCATCGTGGCGCCTTCGCGCCCAAATTCATAACTGATCGTCCGTAACCGCACGAGGCAACCCAAACTTAAATGGCGCCCGCGCGGATGAGCATGCGGGACAGCTTCTCCGCCTCTCCACTCTTGCGCGCCTCTCGCAGGGGCGTCGTCTTACCGCCGTCCGACACGCGGCCCGACGCCGAACCCTTGGTGTTGACGTCCGCGCCGCACTCGACGAGCGCGGTCAGAGCGTCGGCGTTGCCACACGCGGCCGCCCACAGCAGGGGCGTCCACTCCACCACATTCTTGGCGTCGACCACCGCGCCGAGGCCAACGAGTGTGCGGATGGTGTCGGCGTGGTTGTCAATCGCCGCCAAATGCAAGGCCGTGTGGCGGTACCCCTTGTTGACCGCATTCACGTCCAAGCCCCGGCTGACGAGCAGGTCGACGAGGCCCGGGTAGCCCTTGCGAGCGGCCAAATGGAGGAGCGTCTCCCCATACGGCGACACAATGCTCGCGTCGGCGCCCGACACGAGGAGCAGCTTGGCCACCCCCGCGTGGCCCGTCACGCGCGCCTTGACCTCCATCTGCGGCGGCGCCTTTTTAGCATTCTTACCCGTCAGGCCCGGGAAGCCCGGCGGCGGCGGCGGCCGCGGCTTGGTCGTCGGCAGGTTGTCAAACGCGTACATGAGCGCCGTGTGCCCAGTGTTGGCCGCCGCATTCACGTCTGCGCCAGCGGCAAGGAGCGCCTTGGCAATCGCCACGTTGCCCTCCGACGCGGCCCACATGAGCGCCGTCATGCGGCTGTCCCCTTGCGTCGACGCGTAGTTGGCCGACACGCCCGCCTCGAGGGCGGCCACCACCGCCGCCTCGTCGCAGAGCATTGCGGCGCGGACCATGGCCTCCTCGGGCGTGCGTTGCGGGGGGGGGGGGGGGGGGGCCCGCCCCCCCCCCAGGCCCGCGCCCGCCCGGCGGGGGGGGGGGGGCGCGACCCGGGGGGGGGGGGGGGGG
>Ga0114953_1003242_pt1 | contig 11149 bp, 14 predicted proteins | sample SidtaG_FD_87298 | JGI IMG/M metagenome (GOLD analysis project Ga0114953, IMG submission 87298) | Marine algal microbial communities from Sidmouth, United Kingdom - Sidmouth_Male2 metaG | ecosystem: Host-associated > Algae > Red algae > Unclassified | place: Sidmouth, United Kingdom | collected...
CCCCCCCCCCCCCCCCCCCCCCCCCCCCCCCCCCCACCCGTCGCGGTGGTCTGACGCCCTCGTCCGGCCGCTGCAGCCGCGGAGACCGCGCAGCGGCGAGGGCGCCGACGGAAAGCGCCGCTGGTACGCTCCGCCGGCCGGACGCTTGGGCGGTTGTCCGATGGTGCCTCACGTCGACCTCCGCGTCGGCCGGGGTGGCATTCCCCGACTGCGACGGCGGCCCGTCGGGGTCGTCGAGGCCCCACGACTCGCACCACATTGCCGCCAGGCGGTGGCCGTGATAAGCCCTCCCGACGCACTAGCCTCAGCTTCAGCGGCCGCGAGACAGGCCGGGATGGAGGCGCCACACCAGGGAGCGCGTCCGGCGGAAATGTTTTCAGGGAGGGGTCTAGCACGAGCACTAGCGCCGGGAGAGGGGGTGAGGATCCGGCACACGCGGCTGCTGTCACGGCGCATGGCGTGATAGCTCGTATAGAGCTGCTGTCGCGGCTCGTGGAGGTGGCATGTACGAAAGAGCTTCCACCGATTGATATGTATATACGTACGGACGGTACTACTGCGGGTCGTCTGGCAGCGAAAACACACAGCCCTTGACGCACCCGAACACGCTACAAACAACCACCAAACACATCGCTACAATGATAAAGGAACCTTAACGGCGTCCACCACTGTCTGCGCCCGCCCCCGCCAGGCCAAGAGGCGATGTAATATCACCTTCGCAGCTTCTATCATGTCATTCCAGTCCACGGCAGACTTGGCAGCCCACGACGCAAAAGCATACGTCTTGGAGCGCATCAGGAAAAGACGCAAAACAATGACGTGTTCGCTGATACTGGAAACCCGGGCGGCCTCGGTCGTTGGAACCGCATCCACTTCCCGACTGGACGGCACCAGCGTCGAGCAGAAGTCTGCGCCAGTAAACAGCTCTGCAAGTAGTCACACTGGCGGCACGTGGCCGGGCACGCCCGAGACGATGGCGTCCGTTCTCGCCTTCGAGGAGGAGACTCGAGGCACAGCCGAAAGCCCGGTCGTCGTCGGGGCGCCATCACCAGACCCACCGCTCCCTGGTCCGCTGGTGGAGAGCGCACCCCGCCCTCCTAGTGCGTCACCCGGGGTAGACACCGACATGGGAGCCACGCCGCTGGTCCCCATGGTCCGCACATTCGCCAACTGCCCGATGGATGTCGCGGACGCCGAGGAGGTAGAGGCGGCTCCGGTCGTTTGGGATGGGGTCGCCATGCCCCCCTGCTCGTTTCGGTCCTTATCCACCGCGGCCTTGCGAGCGATGGCAACGCGGTTGTCCGCCACCAGCTGCATCAAGGCGCTGAGCTTGCCACCTGTCAACGAGCCACAGAAGCGGGCAGCTATTGTGGCTTGCTTGATGCGCAATGATCTTCGGAGTGCCTCCTTCTTTCCGATAACGGGACTGCCGTCCGCCTGTCGGCTGCGGGACCCATTGTCCTCCACCTGGTCGCGCAGAGTAGTTTCAAACACCAGGTTCTTTCCGTCATCGCGCCCTTGCAGCTACAGCTCTGGGTCGTCGCGGCCGATTGCAGAAATAGCGTCGGAGTCGGCGCGGCCCGTGTCACCCAGGCGCCGCCAGCAATCACACAAGTGGGTCGTCTTCGTGAAGAGGGGGGAGAAGGATGAGAGCGCGGGGTGCTAAAGTTAAGGATGGCCTGCTGCAACCCTGTCAAGTCCGCCAAAAGAGCAGCGTGCGGGGCGTTGTCGCCGTGGTTGTGGAGGAAGCGACGAATGCCTCTGAGGTGGCCCTCAATGTTATCGTCGGCGACAAACGCCACATCCGCCCGATTGTCGCCCACCTGGTCATTGAGGTGAGAGATTGTGGTGTGCACGTAGAGGCTACGGACGTTGGTGTTTTTGATAACAGGGTCCAGCGGCTTGACCACCCCATAAAGTGGGCCCGTAATGCACGCGGCCAGGCGCGAAATGGATGCTGCGCCCCTCCGCGCGCGCGCCGTGTTTTCGGTCAAGGAAGACCGCCAGGACGCGTTCATGAGCTGCATGAGCTGCAACAAGATGGAAAACACCACGTCCAAGTCGTCGGAGAAGACCTCAGGGCAGGCGATAGCCGCCGCGTCCAGCTCACGGAACTCACGCGAGTAGAGATTGTCCATCTGCCCCTTTGCTATCAGCGCCAGCAGGATGATCTTGGCCTTTGCCTCTAGCTCTTACGAGAGCGAGGACAGGATGAGCAGGATAACCCGCTTAGCGATTGTTCCGTTGCAGTGCAGCACGGGGGACTGCACTCGCGTCTCGATGCCGGGTAGCATGTGGTATCCGCGTACACCACCCGCCTCCCGACGAGCAGCGTTTACTCCCTCCGTGAAGCTGGTGGCGGCAATGTCGGTAATGAAGTACACCGGTTTTTCGGCGTGCACACAGCTTGCCTCTCGACAGTAGACAACACCGGCGTCCTCCGTCAGCTCGGTGCTGAGCGGGAAGACGCGGCGACATGCAGGGCAGGAGATGTAAGCGTCACCCCCGCGGCAGATGACCTTGTCCCCGTACCGCGCAGACCACCCCGCTAGCGTCCAGACAGCAAGCTCCCACTCCCCGCTGATCACCTCCACTGTCCGCTCGACGCCACCGGAAGCGCACCCGCTCGATAGAAGAAAAGAGCGCACGTTACAGCGCACTCGGAAGGGGCACCGGCCCGCTTCGCCTGCTGCGGTCAAACCAGACACGAAATGAATCATGGAGAAGGCGCCTAGAAAGGTGCAGGTAGAAATATGAGATGGAGATGCCGCATTGATAAGATTTTACAGTCAACAATGGCTCAGGACAGTTGCTCACACATAATCGGAACAGCGGGACAGGATTGAGACACTCGCACAAGCGCGACAAGAGCAACAGGCCCGCACACACAAGTATGAGGACGACCTCCTCCCATGAATCGTACCACATATTTGCACCACTTGGTCTAACACGAGCGGTGTCCGGGCGCTTGGAGCTGCAGATGTGTCAGAGACCGTAGCAGCCACGACGGGAATTCAAAAAGCCGCCGTCATCACCTTGGAAATCATTTCCCGGATGTAGTCCTTGACAGCGCGGTCCACCTTCTTCTCACCCGCCAAAACATACACGATTGACGTCAGGCTTGTGCGGCCATTGTCGAGGGTCGGGCTGGACAGCGACAGGGTAAACGCCGTCAGGTCCCTGCGCCTCACGCTTCCGCCGTCCCCTGCAAAGGTGATCACGGCAGGAGGCTCCTTGGCCACATCCTCGGTAGTTTTGCCTGGAAGCGCTGCAGCGTCGACGGCGTTTTGCTGTGCCGAGATGACGTCGTAGCAGACAGGGATATCAGGGATGGGATCTCCACCATCGCCGTCCTCCAACAAGGAGCTCGTGCACACGAGCAGCTCCTCGAGGCGCGCTGGGTCTGTCTCCACCGGCGCGTACGTGCCATTGTGCTCGGTGTTGGCGTTGTTCAAGAAGATGCCATTGTCCTCGGGCTCCGACGTGTCGTCCTCGTCCGCTTGCGCCCGCGTGCGTGCGTCCCAGTACCGGTTAGTGTGCGCCCGGAGGCGCTTCATCCTGCCGTCGGCCGCCATGTAGCGACGGATGCCTTCCGTGCTGTAGCCGACAACATACTCCCAGCGCTCGAGATTCCCGAGCAACCTCTTTGTAAAGAGGAAGTGTCTCGTTCGACCAGGGTTGTCAACGTTTTCGCGCCGCACTCGTCGCAGCTGCTCGCGGGTGGGCAGTAGTCGCATCTGAGACAGGCCCCTCGAGATGCGGATTCGTAGAGACCGCCGTCCATCGTGCCGATCCTCGAGCTCCACAGTCGTCGCAAGCGAACGATGGCACCTGCACTCACGCCCTTGAGAAAATTGACTCGCCTTGACGCCAGCTTGATCTACACGTTTCGCCTCCAGTCGTGCAGGGCCCTCAACGAGCGCTGCCGTCTTTCCGCGCGTACGGCAGTCTTGTGCACCTTGTCCCCGCGCGCGTCCGTAATTCTCAGCAGCGACACATGGCCGTTGACATGTTTGGACTTGCTTTTGGCGACCGTCGCAGCTGCGCGTTTGAGGATGGCTCTGACGACTTTGTCGTCAAGCCGCTCCGTCTTGTCAACGTCACGGAATGCCGAGCCCGAGTCCCAAGTGGCGTCATCAACCGATGCGGCGAGAGCCACAAACGGCACGGACTGGTATGCCATCGTGGTACTCGTGTACGCCTTTTCGACCAGGTGAGGCAGTTCCCGCACGTACACCTCGTACCTAGGCACGTCGGCGGCCGCCCTGACAGTGGCCACGGTGGTGAGGTACTCGGCGTCGGTGGACACGCCCATGACGGGGCCCCTGATCCGCCACTTGGTGCACCGCGTGCTACCGTGCACGGCGCAGCGCACGCGGGTGCGGCACGCGGTCTTGTCCGTCGTCACGCCGTCCGCTCCTCGGCCGCCGCAGTCGAGCGCCTCCGTGTGGATCGCCTCTGTCACCGAAAACGCCGGCGTCTGCTGCTTGGGCCGCTGACGTAATGCACCGACGAAAACTCCCTCGTCGTTGCGGCGACGGTACCGGTAACTGGGAGCAATAGGCGCGCGGGACGACTGCCCGCTACCAGCACCGCCGACCGAGGCCGTCCCACTCAAGCCACGGCCGGCATCCCTGTTTTTCGCGCTGGGAGCCCCTTTTCCCCACGCTTCATCGTCCGCGTGGTCGACGAAGTAAGACGAGACGAAATTGGAGTAAGAGCTCCCCGTCGAGGAATCTGTGTCGTCGAACACCGACGGCAAGCCGGCAGAGTCCGAGTCCGAGTCACTGGCCGCGGCCGCGCGCGACGCGTCGTTGCGGGCGTGCTCAAAAAACTCAGGTTCATGGTCTTCTGAGCACTCCACCAACGGGGGACGGCCGTCCAGCTCCTCTTCGTCCTCATGAAGCGCAGGAGGGCAGAAGCCTCCCACATCGTCGCCCACCGGTGACGGCAGCACTTCATGGCCGTAATTCCCAGCTGACGGCATGCCTCCTGCTGCTGGCGTGGAGAGCGCGGGGAAAACGAAGAAAGGGCGGGGGGGGACCTCCACGGGCATGATGACGGCATGAGGCGGGAGGCAGCGGCGAGGACAGCCGCAGGCCCCCACCCGCGCGAGCTCCGGGGCAGCGGCAGCGCGACAAGAGCAACGCGACAGAGGCGGCGGCCCGGCGACCCCGACGGCGCGGCGGTAGCGGTGGCAGCGCCAAAACGGCCGCGCGGCAACAAAAGCGGCGTGGCGACTGTGGCAATGCGGCGCCGATGGCTGCTTGGAGAAGAGGGCGGAGCAGCAACAGAAGCGGCACGGTGGCGGCGGCAGTGAGTTGATGACGGCGGCGCGGTGACGCTGGCAACGCGGCGACGCTGTCAGCGAAGCCTGTTGCGGCGCAGCGGCCACAGCTGCTCCGCGGCCACGTCGGCGCGGCGGCGACGGGGGCGGGGCGGCCGCGGCGGCGGCGGCGGCGGCGCGGGTGCAGTGAGATCAGCACCCCGACGGCGGCAGCACGGCGGAGGCGGAAGCGCGGCCGCGGCAGCGGCAACAGCGTGGCGGCGGCAGCAGCGCGGTCGCTTCAGCAGCGTCGCCACAGCGCGGCGTCCGTGGCGGCCTCGGCGGTGGTGGCGCAACGACAGCAGAGTCGCATTAAGGGAGAACGCGCACAGCGCCTTGTCAGCCGGGGGCTCTGCTGCTGCATTCTGGCTGTGGAAAAGATGATGGCGGTCGGCACCCCACCTTGGGTGATATTACAGGTGGTGTCCGTCTGTGAAGCGAGCATGGGGGTGCCGATCGTCAGCGGTCCGCGGACAGGAGGCCACAGTCATTACTGACTCAGCAGCGCCGTCCACTCCACTGGGGACCACCGCAGGCACGCTCGGACAGTCCAGCGTCCGGATGGCCTTGTTACCCAGCCAGCTTCGAGACACATCAGGCTGCCTGCGTGAAGGACAGTCCAGAAGATTTTCAATCTCGAATGGTTCGCATGCCGAGACGGAATTGTCGACGGATCTTGCCTGATCGTGGAAACTTGATCGGATTTCAATTCCGCATGTCGACGACAAAACAAGGTTAGCGTCAACCGAAACATGTTCGCTCGTGAGCTATTGCTGATCCCAGAATTTTGTCCTGGGGGACAGAGATAGAGACTGACTAGGAAAAAGAGCATTCTATTGGTCTAAAACGACAGAAAGAGGCCGTTGAAGCCAATAGAAAGCCCGCATTCGGTTCCAGGACCTTGCATCCAGCAGAACGCACTGTTTGTTGCCGCTTGATCCGCTTTTTGGGCACGGAGCACGCCGCCCAGGCGAGATCTTGAGATTTTCTACAGTTTCCTTGCCGGAAGTGCAGAATAAAGGAGGAGCTGATGTCGATTTCCAGGCCGTATGGGCACATGTAAGCAATCAGAAGCTCTAAGTCAGTCCCAGGGGCGCATCTGATTGGTGGAGAGAGTCTGGCCGCAACTCAGTCTCGGTGCACCAGGACAGAATTCGGGGATCATCAATAAGATCACTGCGAGGCTGTTGGATCCTTTATCTCCCACGTAATCGTGACTTCCGAGCTTCTTAGACATGCATTAAGGCAAAGACGAGTATCCAAGCCGAAACTTGGCGGCTTGTCAAGCACCTTTCATGGTTTGACTGAGCAGTTCCTATCTGTCGTCGAGAGTCAAGGAGTGTCCCGTTGGAGGCGGTATCTCAGTGTCAGCTAGAATGGAGTTGAGGCAACGGTTGTCCTCCATTGCATCTGGCTGCATCCCACGCTCGCATGCAACGTCGTCGCCGGTATGTCCTGCAGCTGCCTTCTACGTATTCTTCGACTGGCCGGTGCCGCCGCCACCGTCGGCCGACGTTTCCGGCACCTAGGTGCAGCCGACCGCCGGGCCGCGATGGCCGTCGGCCCCGATCTTCACCACCTCGCTGTTGCGCAACGGCGGACGCCGGATGCGCGTCGCTGCTGCTGCCCTCGCGGCTGTCGGTCGCGGCTGTCGGCCGGGAGGCACCCCCTCGTTCACAAGCTCGCTGTTGAGCAGCGGTGGAGGCCGGCTGCGCGTCGCCGCTGCTGCCGCGTCGGCTCGTGGTCTCGTCTGTCGTCGGGGGGGCACTTCCTAGTTCACGACCTCGCTGTGGCGCAGCGGTAGACACCCGCTCCGCGTCGGTGCTGCCGCCCCGGCGGCTGTTGGTCACGGCGGTCGGAGAGGGGGGGGCCCCCTCGTTCACCAGCTCGCTGTGGCGGAACGGCGGTCGCCGTCTGCGCGTCGCCGCTGCTGACCCGGCGGCAGTCGGTCGCCGTGGTTGACGGGATGGCACCGCACTGTTCTCCACCTCGCTGTTACGCGATGGCGGACGCCGTCTGCGAGGCGCCAGTGCTGTCCTGGCGGCTCCCGGTAGCCGCGGTTGGCGGGGAGCGCCCCCTTGTTCACCACCTCGCTGGGTTGGCTTGGCGGACAGCGGGTTCGCTTTCCAGATGCTGCCCCGTTGGCTGTCGGTCGCAGCGGTCCGCGACCGCCTGGTTGCGGCGGCAGGGTGAGGTGGTTTTTTTGGTGACGCAGATGCGCTGCGTATTCGCCGGGGGTGTCAGGCCCACCGCCCGTCTCCCATCACCGCTGTGGCGATGGACCAGGGAGAGAGTGCTTCCTCGTGGGGCGAAAAATGAGGAGGAGGGCGCGGAAGGGGGAGGGGAGGTCCTGGCTGCCTCTCTAAGTTCTGAGTGTTGGACGTCCTCTCCGTTGGAGGACATTTATTAGCGCATCGCCTGTGCGCTATTTAAAATATGTTCATCCTTTCACACCTCTGTCCGCACGCCGCCGCGGGTCCTTGCCGTATCGGTGCCTGACGTACAGGTCGCGGGTCTGCGTCCAAAACATGTTTGGGGCACTCAAGCCTTCATCTATGCGCTCACCGGCAGCCCACACCGTCTGCCCGCGCTGTCCGACCCGTGGCCGTACTCAGACGTGTGTATCTATCCTGACGGCAACTGATATCCCTGCGCACGCTTCACGCAGCTTCGCCTGCTGGCGCTTCTTCGATTGATGTTACGATACAATCATTTCCACGGGAGAAAAGATTCTAAACAGACTACAGTGAACAGCAAAAACGGTACCAAACTCACCCGCGTGTCACAGTCGATAAATGAACAATGCACGTATCCCCGAGTTGCACAGAAACGAGTGAGAACAAGAACAACAACAGGCAACTCTAGCTCGCGCGTCACGGTAGATGTATGATGAATTCACGTCGCCCAGCACCACGACGCTTGCCGATGCCGTCTTTGCCACCATCGAGACACTTCAAACCACCGAGCCGCCGCGAAAGCCCGTGCTGACGACGGTCGAGTCGCAGCTCACCACTACGTCGCCCGAGTGATCAGCTGGGTGACTTTGGCTTCTTGCGTTCTTGCGGCAGGTGTCCCGCCCGCTTCTTGGCCGACGACCGTGGATCGCTCTGGTACCACCCTTCTCGACAAGCGTTGAAGTGGCTGGTAAAGAACTTCCCAGTAGGGAAGAAAAACTCGCAAAATGGTCAGTGACATAGGCGACTGCGAAATGGGGGATTGCACACAAGGCTGAGCACGTGCCGCTTAAGTGGAGGAGCACAGCTCGCGGGCATTGTTGACCAGGAGAGAGGGGGTCACGCAGAGTAAGTCACGCACAAAAACGGAAGGCGCAATGTTGTGGTCCGCGCAACGGCCGCGTTCGGCAAGACCCGACCGGTTAGGGCGTCGTGTACGGGCATGCGATGGATGGGGTGCCGCCGGACGACGATGGGATGCAGCCGGATGGATGGGTGCCGCCGGACGACAATAAGGTTGCCACCACCGTCACCGCGACCTCGACGGCGGTGGTGGCGCTCTACAGCTTCCTCGGCTGACTGTAGCTGCTGACACTGTCTCTTTCCTGGTCTGTTGGGAACTGTCCCCGGCACTTCCACCGTTTTAGGTACCGGTTGAGAGATGTCCGTCTACGCAACGTAGGGCCCAAAAGGTTCAGCTACTGAGAGTCACTGACATGTTAGGACCATCATTTTTCTTGTTAGAGGAGGAAAGCCTCCTTATCAGGTCAAGCGGGGGTCTTGTCACGCAGAAACAGCCGTTGATGTGGTCTTCAAATCGAAGTAAGCTGACAGAGCGTACTTCATCGCCTGTAGCCAAACCGTTTCCCATTCTCGGAAACACAGAGGGTGGACGGATGACTTCTGGACTTACTGTCGTTTGCCAGCGAGCTGTACACCATGGGCCCAGCTTTGTTCAGCGCGTGTCCACTCGCTGGGCCGTGACCAAAGGGGCCGTGTGCGCGCACGTACGTCGTGCGCGCCACCTTGGAAGAGGCCAGGACACCGCAAGCGACAGTAACGGTGCATGAAGGGCCGCTACGGAGCGATTGACTGGAGGACACTTCGCGGATTCAGCCTATGGGCGGCTTGTGGCCTTCAGTGATTCTGATGGCCCCTGCAGTTGCAGCGACTTTGATCGTTTGGGTCGGACCCGAACCCGGCCCGGGCAGTCCCTGCTGCCACAGCAGCGGTCGTTGAGCAGATGGCTAGCCGAAGTCCCCTGCCGTGGGTACCAGCTATGCGCGTCGTGCCTCTCTCGATCAACACGCCCATCAGTTCCGTTTTCAACAAGCCCCTGACCGCTCCCCCAAGCCACAACCCCTCCCCGGATGTCCCCCTTACAAACCTTCTTCTCCTTCGCCATGGATCCGGCGGCGCTGGCGCTCTCATTGTTCTCCGTGGTCGTGCAAAACGGGCGGACTGTCCTTGTCCTTCGGGACGATCCCCTCGCCTCGGCGGGCCGCACAGCAGCACCAGCAGCGCCCGGCCGGTACTGCCCTACGACACGGCCGTACCTGACGAGTGTCGCTCTTCCCACAGCTACCGAGGGTGTGCCTGGACCGGCGGTCTCGAAGTGTGAGGCCCCCCTGGCCTCTAACGCGATTCCTGTCGCGCTTGTGGCACCGGCAACGAGGACGTACAGCCCGGCAGAGCGATTGCTGTTGACCGGTGTGGGGTTTCCCGCCGTCACCGAGCGTGTGGCCCCGGCCCGTCCGGCTGTCGCGCCGCGTGGGGCCTTCCCTGCTGGGCCAGCCGCTGATCAGCGCGCGGCCTTCCCTGCTGGGACGGCCGTCGCGCCGAGCGCGGCCTTTCCTTCCGGGCCGGCCGTCGCACGGTGCTCGTCCTTTCCTTGCGGGCCGGCCGTCGCGCGGCGAGCGGCTTTCGCTGCTTGGCTGCCCGTGGCGCGGGCCTCGTCCTCTTCGGCCTCGTCTGATTTATCTTCTTCATCGGGCGCATCTTTGAGATTTCCAGGGACGCTGTATGCCTCTCGGTGCTCCACGGGTGCGCCAGCCGCGTCGACATCCACATGTTCGACATCTACGGCTGCGCCGTACACAATGGCATCTTCAACGACGAGCCGCTCTGAAGCAAATTCAGGAACGCCTGTTCTACCAAGCACTCACGAGGGGATGGTGGCAACTGATGAACAAAAGGAGCCGGAGAAGCAAGATGACCTGTTGGCTGGTCACGAGGAACCCGCTGTTGAGCCCGCTTCCCCCATGCTACATTCCATTAACAGCACGGCGTGGCCCACAACACACGTCTTTCAATTGTAGTGGAACAATAAACAGTGCAAGTGACAGCCTTAAAAGCGTGTTATTCTCGCTCTCTTCGCGCATCGCATGGGTGCCCACTTTAAAGTGGCACAAGAAAAGGTTGATTGAGATTCGTGCACGCTTTGTGCGATTTTCTTGCTGAGCTGTACCAGAAAGGTGCAGCGGGGTTTTCCTCTGATCGAGTCTTGCGCACAACATCTTTGGTGCGCGACGAGCTGTGACAAGCGATTCTGGCGCGGCTCGGGCTTGTGGTGAATCCAAAGACGAGCAGTGGTGATGTGCGTCGGACTTTTAGCTGGCAGCCCCACTGTGAGATTGGATTGAAAGGAGGGTTCGACTGTCGCGGTGTCGTCCGCGGACCGTGGCCGTGGTGTCTGTCCAAGAGTGACCGCGGTCGCGGACTGCTGCAGGTCGCGGCCGCGACGTCGGTCCGCCGCGGTGGACCGTGCGGCCGCGGCTGTACTGTTCTTCCCTGTCCCCCCGCCCCCCCCCGCCTCCCACGCCGCTCCTTCCACGATATGCTACCCGCCTGCCCCCCCCCCCCCCTCCCC
>Ga0114953_1003254_pt1 | contig 11120 bp, 6 predicted proteins | sample SidtaG_FD_87298 | JGI IMG/M metagenome (GOLD analysis project Ga0114953, IMG submission 87298) | Marine algal microbial communities from Sidmouth, United Kingdom - Sidmouth_Male2 metaG | ecosystem: Host-associated > Algae > Red algae > Unclassified | place: Sidmouth, United Kingdom | collected...
GTTCGTTCATGGTGGTGTTTTTATTGGGAAATTTAGGCATCCATCATGAACGGACTTCTTTTGTCCATGTCCATCGGAAAATTCCACTCCGATGAATTTACAGAAGAAAAGTTACACTACCCTAGGTGAATATTTGGTCGAATCACATTCTTTCGCAGAGATACTTCCCCCATCACAGTTACCCGAGGACTGGGTAATGATCAATCGACACGTACCGATGATCTATTCGTCGAAGGATGGCCAGAGAGTTCTTTCCGTGGATGCCGTAACAGGCCTTTTTGAACCGCAAACCGAACAGGCAAACCGAGTAACTGAGTTGCCCTCGGGTTTATTTTGGGAAGAAGAAGGCCGCTATCGGTTTTTATCTTCACAGCCAACCCCTTCAGATCTCGGACCTGTCATTCAGCCTATATCCCCTATTGGGGCTCCCAATGGCATTCTTGCAGGTAAAGAACAAATTTGGCTTGAGTTCGAAGATGGCATCACAGGAATTAACCAACGAACAGGGCGGTTAGAAAAACCCTATCAAAAAGGTAAACTTTTGGGCTCTATCGAAGACTCCACTTTCGGAGTTGTCGATCAAAAGGATACTCGCGACAAGAGGCTCATTACCCTTGAAGGAGCACATTCTTTTACAGGCCAATCCTTTAATGACCTCCATTTTCATGCAGGTCGATTAGGAACTCTCCAGCTAAATCAAGGCCGGGAAATCATCCAGATCATCTCGGCGGAACCGCCTGCTGCGCATACCCGACAAACGAAGGCGCCTTTGCCTTTGTGCAAGACAAAGAACTCAGCATGCAGGATCAAAGATGATGTATTCAGCTTAAGCTCTGATGGTGCAGTTCTGCGCTACTCCACTCAAAAGGGAAACTGGAAGGATGCACCGGCCTTCGGAATTCAACACTCGCTTGGTACGACCAATGGAAACCTGCTAGCCATATCTCAAAAAATCACTGGCCAAACGTTTTCCATATACACGCCTGAGGGAAACTCGATTTTGGAACCTATCCCGATTCCTAGTGACTACAGTATCACTACAGGCGGTATTTTATGGATGTCCAACAGCACTGTGTTTTTGGCGGACTACTCTGGAGACCTAAAGGTATTGGCGGAAAGTATCCCCGTGATGCCCGGAATTACAAAGCTAGGAGATATTGGGATTGAAACCGAAGAACGTGGTCTATTCTGGGCTGAAACAGCGTCTGGTCCGAAGATCATTCAAACAAACTCGGACTGGACTGAACTAACCTCGTTCGATGCTCATGAAGAAATGGCAGAGGTTTTTAAAACAATTCATAGGGTAATCGCCTGGAATGAACTTGTTTTTCTCCAAGGGGATAATGGGAGGTTGATCGTCTATTCACAATCTACGAAGAGGGCAAAACTACTTAAGAATGAAAAGATTGAGGCCGGCTTTATCGGAGAGAAGCTTTGCCTCGTAGAGGCTGGATCAAACTTCAGCATTGTTGGTTCGGATCACTTACCAGAAGTCGCTTTACAAGCTGTCAAAAGTGCAGCCAAAATCGCCTTTTCTACCATCAATGAACAACCTGCTCTTGTTTTTGAAAAAACCGATTCCGCTGAGCGCTTTGCTTTGACAGCCTCGTCCAACAATTTCACCGTCAAAGCTGTAACAAGTCTAAGTGGCCCCCAAGACCAGTTCGATTGTAAACGCGTGAGAGCGGCCCCACTTGGTTTAAGGCTGCACAAGCGCCAAATGAGTGAAGACGGATGCTTTCTGGACAAAAAAATCCTAACCTTAGAGGATGGAAGGCTAGAACCATTCCAGATCAGCTTGGCTAATGGTGAGAAAAAAATAATCCATACGGATCAACGTTTAAACCATCTACCAGGGACCCTTAGACAAGGAAGCGATATTCTTGTTCGGCCGGCCGATAGATCTCCACTTGGCAAGCTGGGTCAGGCTCAATTCCTCTCGGATGTTACCATTGCAATTCGGCCCGATACGGGGGGCTACTATTCGATCAGTAAAGACGGATCTATTTGGCGATGGCGAAAGGTTGGCGAGGAGAATGAACGCGCCCGAGTGCAACTTCCACAAGGAACGTTTGCTCAACAATTTGAGCCTTCCGACTCTGAAGAAACCAGCCTTTATGTTCGGTCAACAGCGGGAGGAGTTTTTGCGGTAAATGGGCTGAAGGCTACTGTCTGGGCACAACCAAGCTATTCACCTCCGCAATACCAATCGGGAAGATGGGGCCCCCTGAAGTGGACGCCTTCAGGATCAGGTCCACTGAAATTTACGATTGAATGCAGATCTCTGGATCAACCAGGAGAGGTTGTCGATGTAGGCATCAGCATTGGACCACAAGGGCTAGAATCGCTTGCTCCCGAGCCTGTTGAGCTACCAGAATCCACCGGTGTTTACCTCCCTTTTCCTGATACGAAACGAGAGGGGCTTCCCCCTCAATCAGCGGTGTATGTAAAATTAGGAAAAGAGCTGATGACTTCAGATATTGTGGTTTCCAGCCGGGTCCGCGCCCTGCCCCGTCCAACAACGCAGAAGGCAGGACATCTTCAGTTCGACTACGATCAGACGGCAAAAACGTGGCGCTCCAAAAGTTCCTCATTTGGCCCAGTAAGTATTAAAGATGGTCGCTTTAATTTTGATCGGATCAAATCTTGCTCGATGATTGGAAAGGAACTCTCTGAATTGCTTATTTGTGACCCTGAGGGTTCATTGATTCGCTACGCTGGGGGGGCGAAATTCGGAGCTCCTTCTCGGGTCTCCTCTTTGCTAGCCTGTGAAGCCCTAAGGCAGCGAAACGGAGTTCTCTACGGTCTCGACAAATCCGGCTGGCATCAAGCGAACATTCGCGGTTCAGACATTAGCTGGTCAGTCGCAGATATCTCTTGGAACATTTTTCATGCCAAAGACAGCAAGTGGCGAGTTGCAGGCGATCTAAAATCATTCTTTTGTTTCAGCGAAGAAATGAGGATCCTTCGAAATCCCTCCCTGAAAGCAATCGCTTTTCCTATGGACCTTGTATCCATTGGACCTCTGGTTGGAGGAGAACCTTCTGTATTCTGTTCAGAGGCGGGTTCTTTGGTTTATCGAGACGGTATCGGAGACCTACGTGAAGCTGGCGGTAGTAACCTAATCAATCAAAAGTTTACAAAATCGACGGTCGAACAAAGCAACAAAATTACTTGGCTAGATACAACCTCGGGCTCGACCCTTGAGTTCCCTCGCAGAAGGGAGGCAAACAATACTTATCGAGTTATTGCCGACAACATAGACTACACAATCCCTCTCGAATTGGCTAAGGGTTATTTGGCCCATCAGCGCGTTAAAAACATCACTTCACTTTCTGACCACCAAATTGATTTAGAGTTTTGGGCCCCTTCGATTCATGCCGTTGTGGAAGCGGTTGACGACACTGAAATAAATTTTTTACCTGAAAATCCTACGGCAGAAAACCTCCCGATTTACGAAAAGCATAACCAACTCCGCTTTTCAAATGGTGCCATACTGAAATGGGCGAAGATCGGAAGCTCCCTTGAATTTGATTTTCAGGACCGAAAAGGTGTGCATGCGCCTTTGGGTAAAATACATCCACATGGCTTGAATGTTGATCACGCCAGCCAGATCAGTCCTGTGTCATATGCGGAAGGACTGCTAACCTTTGAAGCCGGCAATCAAGCATGGCGTTCTAAATATGGAAGCTCTTTGCAAGACCTTGAAGTAGCGCAAAAACAACCTATTGGGAAAATTCTTCAGGCAAATTCAGACGAGGGTATTCATTGGGCTTCAGCAAAAGATCCTTCACGCTCTTCTGGCATCCTTCAGGCCTTTACCCCAGGAGGAAAGGTCGATATTCGGAATAGCTTCCACCTCTCAGATCAGAAGCACCTCACGCGATCGAACGATCAGCCTGTTGACATGACTTTATTTGGCAAAAACGGATCGTGGGACATATCGTTTAATCGCCCTTCTTTTGCGGCATGGACCCCTTCGGGAGGACACTTGCTTTTGGATGAATCGCGTTCCCGAATAGCTGAATGGGGTCAGGATGGTAAATTCATAGGCAGTCGTATTCTTAGTGCACCGACCCATATTTTCCGAAACGCAAATCAAATCCTCATGGCAAGAGTGGGTGGGCAAACGTTCGAATGCAACGGCTATAAGGAATTTAGAAAAAACGTACTTTCAACGCCTGTTATTTTTTCAAATCGTTGCTTTCAGGTAGAATTGGAAAACTCAGGTATCGTTTGCAAAATGAAGCATGACGACAGTTCTTCCGATCTTCAATCCGTCTCTTTCGACAAATTACCAGGAACACGCGCCGAATCTATTGGCCTTGTCACTTCCGGAACGTTTGCATTTCAGGATCAGTATGGGATTCGCACACAAGGATCCAATAGCCATCAGAATGCAACTCTTCCTGCCAAAGGCCGACTAAAGCGACACTTTGGAACGCTATACCTTTGCGAAGAAAACCGCTCTGCCAAGATCTCCTACGAAGTGGATGCCGCCATACCTCTTCGAGTTCAGAGTGAAGGCCCTACTCTTGGTTCGGTAGGAAACTCAAAAATACAACTATTTGGATCGCGATTCGGCCCCCCGGCAAGCGGCCTAGAGTTTCTCGGCACAAATTCGATTTCTGTGGCCACCGACCAAGCCTCTGTTTTAGCTACCGATCAAATTACCCTGCTACATGCAGATGGTGATGACGCGTATCTTCTACTCGAAGAGGCCGTCTTAAGAGTTGGGGATTCGTCGACCACACAGGTGAAGCTGACCTCTACGGCCACCGCATCAATCCTTCGTGACAATCCAGAAATCGGGCTTTCTTTGGAAGGCCTCCCCATTTTTCTGAGTCATTCCGATGGTCACTATGCATTAATCAATGACCCTGAGAAAGCTGAACATCTGCCTCAATCTGGCTATCATTGCATCTATCATGGAGGAGATGACGACTGGAGCGTATATCGGAATTCTGATAACTTGATTTCGATTAGCCGGCCGGTTCAACTTGCTAATGGACAGGTACAAAAAGATGAAATTCCACCCGAAGAACTATTCAAGAACGGGCAACTTTCATTTGACCATGTCATAGGTGTTACTCTTGACGAACACAGAGAAATTGTTGTCCACACGTTACGTGGTTTGGAACGGCTGAATCCGGAAAGCAACGATTTGTTGTGTTTTGCATTGGGACAATTCCCGCCCCTCCCCGATCCAGATGCCTGCGAGATCCGGTGGCCCCCAGGTAATTCTGGCCCTGAAATTTTAACTTCCGACAGGTCCGTCTACATCGAATTCCCAGAACGACATAACCTCAATTCGAAATTGCTTCCGGGGTCTCTTCCAATGGTTTTCGAACGGGAGCAACGACTATGGTTCGTTACCCCCACCGGGGTTACCTGGCATGAATCGGCGCCCCGCTGGTCTCCAGCCAATAGTCCGAAGGCCCAAAAGACAAACTGAGATAGTTACGACAGGGCCTTGAGCTCCTGCAAGAGTTCTCTGCAACTTTCGATATCACCAGCAGTACCCTTTTCCACCATCGCCTGCAGCTTTTTCGCGTCCAAACCTGCCCCTTGCATTCTACAGGTTTCAAGAATTTGATCGGCGTTGCCTTCAAAACAAAGCTCGAGTAAAAGATGACATGCATTCTTGACTTGGTTTACCGTAGACTGAACTTCTAAATCTGGAGCCCGCTCATCAAAAATAAACTCCCTAGATCGTGGCAAGATTAAAGGGTTTTTCAAGTACACGTAGGAGAAGTTGAAAGAGTCTACTTCTGCGCAAACGTCATTGAGCCTTAACCCCCAAGGGTACACTTTAAATTCTCCCAGCCATCGTAGTGTAGCCAAGAGTCCGCCCCAAATTTTAATGCCATGATTCACCTCAACCCCCCCCTTGATAGTTTCATAAAGGCGGACGTGAGGAGGGTGATGAAGCAAACACATTGAGGGGTCGTCTTTCGAAACGAGCTCCGGACGTGCTGTCAAACGAAACAGATCCCTATCGGCCTTGGCAAGCCTTGCTATAATCTCCAGCTGTTCGTCCATAGCATCTAGTTCATAGGCCGTCGTATCATAATTCGGAGTCTCCTGACCTTCAGAGCTTAAACCTTGTATCTCAACAACGTGACCTAGATCCTGGAATGGGTTGAATGCCATCCAGAGTGAAAGTTTCTCAAGCTGCCCTTCTAATACCTGAACATTTTCAGGTCCTTCCAGCCACTCAATGACGTGCTTTACAGCGACTTCGCCTCCTCGCTGTAAAGCATGGGAACGATACAGACTATGGAGGGTACTGTTCTCCACCGCTTCGTCACAGATCTTAAGAAATGATAAGCGAAGTATCTCAGCGAACTCCCCACGAGTTAAGGCTCCATGCTCGAAAACGATTTTCATGCAGATGCTCTATCAAAAAGTCGGATGCAATCGATAGAAATGTTTATTCACGCAGTTTAATTTACTTAAAATTTCATGCGCTAAAAGCATTTTGAAGGGAAATCCGCCTTCCAAAACGCTTTTTCTAATGGACTCAAGAACAAGCTCAGAAATCAAATGACGTATTGTTTACAAGATGATCTCAGCCTTGCTGCATATTAAAGGTCATGCATCTTCATCCTCGCCTTTCATGAGGTCTTATAGCTACTGTGCCGACGCGCCCATTACTTGAACGCGCACACCGGAAAGCTAGTCATCTTATGGCCATAAAGAAATCTGAACTCTACTCCAAGCTCTGGGCGAGCTGTGACGAACTCCGGGGCGGCATGGATGCCAGCCAGTACAAGGACTACGTGCTGGTGATGCTCTTCGTGAAATACGTGTCCGACAAGTACGCGGATCAACCCTTTGGGGCGATCAAGGTGCCGGCGGGCGCGAGCTTCACAGACATGGTGGCGCTCAAGGGCACGTCGGACATCGGCGATACGATCAACAAACAGATCATCGGTCCACTGGCTAAAGAAAACCACCTGTCCGACATGCCGGACTTCAACGATGCCACCAAGCTGGGCACGGGCAAGGAAATGGTCGACCGGCTGACCAACCTGGTCGCGATCTTCGAAGACCCGGCCCTGGATTCCTCCAAAAACCAGGCGGAAGGCGACGACATCCTTGGCGACGCTTACGAATACCTCATGCGGCATTTTGCCACCGAGAGTGGCAAGAGCAAGGGGCAGTTCTATACCCCGGCGGAGGTCAGCCGAATCATGGCCAAGATCCTTGGCATTCATACGGCGGCGACCACCAACGAAACCACGGTGTACGACCCCACCTGCGGATCGGGCTCGCTCCTGCTCAAGGTAGGCGACGAAGCGACGGCAAACATCACCCTTTACGGCCAGGAAAAAGATGCGGCGACGTCTGGTCTGGCGCGGATGAACATGATCCTCCACGATCGCGCAACGGCGCTGATCAAACAGGGGAATACGATTGCGAATCCGCTATTCAAAGAAGACAACGGCCAGTTAAAAACCTTCGACTATGTGGTCGCCAATCCACCGTTCAGCGACAAACGCTGGAGCACCGGGCTGGATCCGGCGGACGATCCGCACGAGCGCTTCAAGCACTTTGGGGTGCCGCCGGGTAAGCAGGGTGATTACGCCTACCTGCTGCACATCGTGCGTTCACTTAAGAGCAAGGGAAAGGGCGCCTGCATTCTCCCGCACGGGGTCCTGTTCCGTGGCAACGCCGAAGCGGAGATCCGTCGCAACCTGATTCGCAAGGGCTACATCAAAGGCATCATCGGACTCCCGGCCAACCTGTTTTACGGCACCGGCATCCCCGCCTGCATCATCCTCATCGACAAGGAAGGGGCAAGCAAACGCAAGGGCATCTTCATGATCGATGCCTCTAAGAGCTTCATGAAGGACGGACCCAAGAACCGACTACGGGAGATGGACATCCACCGCATCACCGATGTCTTTGCCAAGCAGGCCAAACAGGAAAAGTACGCCCGCATGGTCTCCTTCGAGGAGATCGAGAAGAACGAGTACAACCTGAATTTGCCACGCTATATCGACAGCCAGGCGGTAGAAGACATCCAAGACATCGAGGGACACCTGCGCGGGGGCATTCCCGATGCCGACCTCGATGTGCTCGAGAAATACTGGACCGTCTGTCCGGCCCTGCGTGGCGACCTGTTCACCGAGCTGCGTCCGGGCTACAGCGAGCTGGCGGTGGATAAGGCGGCGATCAAATCCTCGATTTACGAGCACCCAGAATTCGCCGGCTATATCGCGAAGATGCTCACCCTCTTCACGGACTGGCGAGATCAGAGCGCGGCGAAACTCAAGGCGCTGAAGCCGGGCTGTGCGCCCAAGGAGCTGATCGCCGAGCTGGGCGAAAGCCTGCTGGCGCATTACGCGGAACAACCCCTCATTTCCGCCTACGATGTGTACCAGCACCTGATGGACTACTGGGCCGAGACCATGCAGGACGACGTGTATCTGGTATCCGGCGATGGCTGGAAGGCGGAGACCCATCGGATCATCGAAACCGACAAGAAGGGCAAAACGAAGGACAAGGGCTGGACCTGCGACCTCGTTCCTAAATCGCTGATCGTCGCGCGCTATTTTGCCGAGAAACAGGCCGCGATCGAGGCCCTACAGACCGAGGTGGAAAGCCTGTCCGCGCAGCTCACCGAGCTGGAAGAAGAACACGGGGGCGAGCACGGCCTGTTCGCGGAACTGGAAAAGGTCAACAAGGGCAACGTCACCGCCCGCTTGAAGGCGGTCAAAGACGATCCCGAAGCCGAGGAAGAAGCGGAGGCGCTGAACGTCTGGTTGAAGCTGAACAAGGACGAAGCCGCGAAGAAGAAGTTGGTGAAGGAGGCAGAAGCGTCCTTGGATGCAGCGGCCTTGGCGCACTATCCCACGCTTGGCGAAGCCGATATCCAGACTCTGGTGGTGGACGACAAGTGGCTGGCCACCCTGGCCACCGCGATCCACGGCGAGATGGACCGCATCAGCCAGACCCTCACCCAGCGGGTGAAGGAACTGGTGGAACGCTACGATACCCCGCTGCCTGTGGCAGTGGAACAGGTGGCCGCGCTGGGCGACAAGATGAACCAGCACCTTGAGAAGATGGGGTTCGCATGGAAGTGAGGGAAGGCTATAGGCAGACCGAGGTCGGGGTGCTCCCAGAGGATTGGAGTTTAGAGTCAGGCTGTAATATTGGATCAATATTGACGGGGCCTTTCGGCACACTGCTCAAAGCCTCTGAGTATACAAAAGGTGAAGGCGTACCACTTATATCTGTCGGAGAAATACGAAAAGGGTTCCTGAAAATCACCGAGCACACACCGCGTGTACCAAAGCAGGTAGTAAAACGACTTCCACAGTATGTTCTCCGACAAGGCGACATAGTGTTCGGACGAAAGGGTGGTGTTGATAGATCATCCATAATCAGAGAAGCTGATGCTGGATGCTTTCTAGGCTCAGATGGCATGGCGATACGTTCTGATAACCAACATGCAGAATACCTTGCAGCACAGTTCCAAAGGGGCACCACGATGGCATCCCTGAATCAGGAAATTTTACGACGAGTCGTAATCCCCCTTCCACCCACCCTCGCCGAACAGGAAGCGATCGCCGAGGCGCTGTCGGATGCGGATGCGTGGATCGCTTCCCTGGAGCACCTCATCGCCAAGAAACGCCAGATCAAACAAGGCGCGATGCAGGAATTGCTCACCGGTAAGCGCCGCCTGCCGGGCTTTGAAACCCAATCCGGCACCCAACAGACCGAGGTGGGATTCCGGGGGATTGGGAAGTCAAGCCCCTGGGTGATTTGGCATCGGTCACACGAGGGGCTTCTCCGCGGCCTATAGAAAACCCGATATGGTTCGACCAAAAATCAGAAACGGGCTGGGTTCGCATCTCAGATGTTACTAGGTCTGGTATGTATCTGATGGAGACCACCCAACGCCTGTCGGAGCTTGGCATAAAGAACAGTCGCCCTGTAGCTGATGGAAGCCTTATTATGAGCATATGTGCTACAGTCGGTCGCCCGATCATTACGAAAATACATGTCTGCATCCACGACGGATTTGTCGTTTTTAATTCGCTGCAAGTGGACCAGACTTGGCTATATTATATTCTAAGCTTCATAGAACCCGACTGGGGAAAACATGGCCAGACGGGCTCGCAAATGAACCTGAATACGGGTCTGATTAATAGAACTCTTGTTGCGCTTCCAAGCGAAGAGGTCGAACAAACCGCTATCGCCACTGTCCTCTCCGACATGAACGCAGAGCTCGCGGCGCTGGAAACCAAGCTCACTCAGGCTCGGCAGATCAAGCAGGGGATGATGCACAACCTTCTCACCGGAAAGATTCGACTGGTTTGAACGAGGGCGTCATCTACTCCATCGAAGAGCACCAGCACCGCCATGTCGCTTGGTCTTCAGCAACTTCAGCTCGTGCGAGCAAATTGTGTCGCTTCTCGGTGGAAGTCGGGGTGGCGATTCTGGAATCATCGGGCTTCGTGCCCGCGTTTTCCACCCCGGAACAGTTGCCTCTGCCCGAGGAGTTGGATGCCAAACACGCCGACTGGCGACACGTTGTCATTCAGGCTGCGGAAACCCACGGGTTGGTGTTCAGCCACGGGATCGCCGCCAAGCTGATCAACTGCTACCTTAAAGGTCGTTTTGTGAATGCGGGGCATCACGAACATCCCCAAGTGGCGGTGCTTCACCCGCCAATCGACCGCCTGCTGCTTAAAGCCCTGGCCGATGAAAATGTCGGTGGGTGCCGCCGTGCGTGGCGACGTCTGGAAAAGCGAGGCTGGTCCAAATTTACTTCGGAAGACTATCAGGAGGTCATCGACCTGATTCGACAGGTCATGCCCGGCCAACCGCTGTGGAAGATCGAACAGTACTGGCGGGGGTTTCAGTGAACAACTTAGGACAGGCCGGTTCACGGCGTCTCCCGAACAAACCTGAGTCGAAATATGACTCTTTTCCCGCACATTCTGAAAGAACAAACCGCAGCCGTCCTGGGCGAAATGAACATGGGTCTCGCGGCACTGAAACCAAGCTCGCCGGAGCTCGGCAGATCAAGAAGGGCATGATATACAACCTCCTAACTGGAAAGATCCGACTGACATGAACATATCCACTATCTTAGATCACATCGA
>Ga0114953_1003259_pt1 | contig 11113 bp, 4 predicted proteins | sample SidtaG_FD_87298 | JGI IMG/M metagenome (GOLD analysis project Ga0114953, IMG submission 87298) | Marine algal microbial communities from Sidmouth, United Kingdom - Sidmouth_Male2 metaG | ecosystem: Host-associated > Algae > Red algae > Unclassified | place: Sidmouth, United Kingdom | collected...
TACACAATAATAGACATCGGTGGAGGAAGTATAGAATTTATCAAGGTAGGTGAATCCGGTAATTTTATAAGTTCAGACTCTCTTCCGATAGGAGTTAGTATACTGGCTGAAAAAAGTAATTATTTGCAAAAATTGGATTTAGATTCTGTAGAACCTATGCGATATTTTTTATCTATTTACGATTATATAATAGAGACTTACAGCAATCAAATGGTGGTTTTTAATGGTGGATTTTGTGAAGTTTTTGCAGCTAGAGAATTTTCCGTTTTGCTAAATGATATTTGTAGTAATATAGATAGAGATAGGCTTGTTTTGGAATGCAAAAGACTTGTATATTCGGATCAAAATATGAGAAAAAAGATAGATTGGTTGCCATGGAACAGGCAGGAGAACATGCACCTATGTGGATTCCTTTTGCTTTATTTAATTAACACATTAAGGCCCAAATCTATCATATATTCACCATATTCTCTCAAAGAAGGAATAATTTTAAGCTTGTCTAAAAATTAATTTAGTATATTTAAATAATTTTGTTAATTACATGGAATTTTTTGAATTAGTTACGTCAGAATGGGCTATTAGAGCGATTATAGCATCCTCACTTGTAGGTATAATGTGTGGTGCTCTAGGGTGCTTTTTAGTTCTTCGTAATATGTCACTGATAGGAGATGCACTTTCTCATGCCATTTTGCCTGGTATATTCTTTTCCTATCTTTTAGTTGGATATTCTACACTGGGGTTCTTTTTTGGATCTACTTTAGCTGGATTACTTACGGCTGTTGCAATAACATGGGTCCAGAGCAATGTAAAAACTAAAAACGATGCAGCCATAGGTATTATTTTTACAGCGATGTTTTCTATAGGAGTGATGGGTATTTCCTGGCTTAACCAGAGTCAAGGAACACACTTGGATCTAAAAGATTTTTTGTTTGGTAATGTTTTAGGCATATCTACAGAGGACATTATATTGACTTTAATAGTAACTGTTTATACGATACTTAGTATTGTTGTTTTTTATAGATATCTATTTATAACTACTTTCCAGCCAACGATTGCTACTTCTATGGGCTTTTCTACTAAGCTACTACATTACTTCTTTATGCTCTTGTTATCCGTCGCTGTGGTTTCCTCTCTTAGAACAGTGGGTGTTATACTGGTTGTCGCTATGCTCATAACTCCAGCAGCTACAGCTCTTTTATTATCTAATAAACTAAAAGTTGTATTAGTCTTATCATCTCTCATAGGTATGTTTTCTGCAGTGCTAGGTTTGATTATTTCTATATGGTTCCAGACAACACCTGGTCCGGCTATGACTTTATCTGCTACTGGGTTTTACATAATAGCCGTAATTTTCTCTCCCAATAAAGGCTTACTCCTAAGGTGGGTAACTAAAAGGCAACAACTTAAACGAATTATAAAAGAAGATATCTTGAGACAAGTAATTAAAAAAGACGCTAAAGTAGGAGTTAGCACTAACGAGGTTAAAAAAAGATTAGCGCTTTCTAATTCACAGATAGCTAAAGGTGTTGGAAGTCTTATAGGCCTAGGATTATTACAAAAAAATAAAAAACAACTAAAATTGTCAAAAAAGGGACTTAAGTCTGCAAATAAGTTGGTCAGAGCGCACAGATTGTGGGAAACTTACCAAGTTGAAAAGATGGGTTTAGATGCTGAATTAATTCATGATGAGGCCGATTATCTTGAACATTATCTATCTGAAGAGCTTCTCGAAGAGCTAGAGAAAGACTTGGGGTATCCTCAAAATGATCCTCATGGTTCTCCTATCCCGCCCCGACAATAGATTATTTTGCCTACTTAATTGGTAAAATAGCTTACATTTCTTAAGTCTTTTTAAAAAATATTAAAATATCATAGGGGTAAAGACTAATTTTAATGTCATATTCAATGAGAAGTAGTAACTGCGTTGTATCGAAATGCAGTTTCTATTAATCTATTTCACGGCGGATAACACCTTTATCCTAATTATATTGAGCTCTACAATTCCTATATTCATGGAACATGTATTTCTCTTTTATTTATTAGATGAGTGTGTTAGCAGTCTTTTTTAACACTAAACACCTAATAAGAATGAGAAATTTTTTACTGAAATCTTTCTTTTCGTTAATTATGCTTACAACTGGTCTACAGTTGTCAGCAAACTCTAGTGAGTTGACCTGTCATGGCCATATCACGGGTATTAAGATTTACGATCAGATTACAGATGCTGAAGTTCCTGGAATAGGAGCTCTTTACAACGGTATGGAAGTCGATATTTCGCTTCTTCCAGCTAACTATTATTTAGTAATCGAAGCGAATGGTAATATTACCGCAGGAAGATTTACAGTCAACGGATTAGTTGAGAGTTGTGAAAACATTTTACCATATACTTGTCCGGGAGGAGCTGAAAATGGCAATAACTGGAATGGAGGTCTTGGATGTTTTGATGTCCATGCTCAAGTATGGCATATAGATGATTGTAATTCAACAGTTTGCGATAGTGAAAACTTTCACTTTTGTATAGTAGCAACAGATGGTATTAATCCTCCGACTGCTCTTAATTGTAGTCCTGGGTTTTTCAAGTATGACAATCACATAACGGTTAACGGTAGTACAGTTACATCTACAGATGGGAAATTTTTAAATGGAGGTACTATCTCTGTTCCAGGCACATTCCCTACAGAATTTTCTGGCCCTGTTAACATAACAATTCCAGAAGCTATTTCATGGGATGGATATTCTGATAGACCTAATGAAGGAATTCAGCATTTTGAAAAATGGAAAGTTGTTTTTCTAAAAAATGGTAATGTTGTAGCAGAAACACCTTATACTCATGATCTTTCTACTGGAGAAACCTCAGCAGAGAGCACAACTGATTTAGGAGGTCCTTACTTCTTACCTAATGGAGTAGACGAAATTCTAATCGTACATTATGAGGATCATATATATGGTAATGGTAGTGAATCTACACCTAACGGAGTATATGCTTCAGGAATATGTTTTGAATACGAAGAGGTTGTAACAGAATGTGACGATGCTCCTATATGTAATGATGAGTGTTCTAGAGAAGTTTCTAATACCACACAATGTCATACTGGATATCATTACCAAGTATACCTTACAGATTGCGATGGTAACTCTTATGTTATAGCTCCTACTACATCTTCATATTTTGAATGTGATAATGGATCTGCACATTATGTTGCAACTGCAAATATTGGTTCGGATGTTCTAACTTGGGATATAACTTTCTCAGGTGCTACGACAAATCCTCCTGCAGGTAGCCCTAAGGCACATAGTTGTGACGCTTATAGTACTTCAGGGTGGGTGTATTACCCAGTTACTTGTGGTACTTTTACTTCATCTCATCATGGTACATTTACGATATCAAGAGCAGGACCTTCTTACCAAGTAGGAAATGGTGCTAACGTAACAAGTGCTTCAGGTACTGATTTTGGAGGCTCAGGATGGTATAACCTTTCTGGTGGAGATGGACATTATAATAGCGGAGATGTAAATTTGGTTTTATCGCATGAGACTTCTTGTGCTTCTGGCGAAATTACTGGAAACCTTTATATAGATGTTAATGGAAATGGTGTTCAAGATGCAGGGGAACCTGATCTTGCTAACGTCGATGTTGTTATTACGGATAGTAATGGAGACACTCAGACGGTTTCTACAGATGCTAATGGAGTTTATACAGCTACGGTTGCTCCAGGTTCTACAATAGTAGATGTAGACGAAAATGATCCTCAGTACCCTTCAGGATTTATACAAACAGAAGGTAATGATCCTGTAGTTGTTTCTGTAGCTTCAGGAGAAACTACAGATGCAGGTAGTAATGGATACTACCTTCCGGGTTCTGTTAGTGGTCAACTTTATCTAGATGAAAATGGAAATGGAATACAGGATCCAGGAGATTCTGATTTAAGTAATGTTGATGTAATTATTACGGATAGTAATGGAGAAACACAAACTGTGACTACAGATTCTAATGGAAACTGGGTAGCGACTGTTCCTCCAGGTCCAACTACAGCAGATATAGATGAAAATGATCCTGATTATCCAGCAGGTAGTACCCAAACAGAAGGTAATGATCCTACTCAAGTGACTGCAATAGCAGGAGTAAATACAGATGCAGGTATTGATGGTTTCTTTACTCCAGCAACTGTTAGTGGTAGTTTATATATAGATGAAAATGGAAATGGAATACAGGATCCAGGAGAAGCTGATTTGGCCAATGTAGACGTTATTATAACAGATGTAAATGGAGACATGCAAACAGTTACAACTGATTCAAATGGTGACTGGACAGCGACTGTACCTCCAGGTACGGTAACTGTAGATATAGATGAAAATGATCCTCAATTTCCTTCAGGTTCTGAACAAACAGAAGGAAACGATCCTACAATTGTTACAGCAGTAGCTGGAATGGATACAGATTCCGGTAATGATGGATTTTTTCTTCCTGGAACAGTTTCAGGTCAATTATATTTAGATGAGAATGGAAACGGAGTACAAGATCCAGGAGAAGCTGATTTAGCTAATGTAGATGTTATCATAACAGATTCTAATGGAGATACACAGACTGTAACAACTGATTCTGAAGGTAACTACGAAGCTGATGTACCACCAGGAACAACTATAGTAAATATAGATGAAAGTGATACAGATTATCCAACTGGCTTCGAACAGACTGAAGGAGACGATCCTACAGAAGTGACGGTAATAGCAGGAGAGGTTACGGATGCAGGAAATGATGGATTCTTTAATCCAGGAACTGTAAGTGGTCACTTATATATAGATGAGAACGGAAATGGAGTTCAAGATCCAGGAGAAGCAGATTTAGCAAATGTTGATGTTATTATAACGGATAGCATGGGTAATATACAGACTGTTAGTACAAATGCTAATGGAGACTGGGTAGCTACTGTGCCTCCTGGGACAACAACTGTTGATGTGGATGAAAGTGATACGGACTATCCTACAGGGTTTGAGCAAACAGAAGGAGATGATCCTTCAGAAGTAACCGCTGTAGCAGGGATCGATGTAGATGCAGGTAACGATGGTTATTACCAGCCGGGATCTGTAAGCGGATCTGTTTACTTAGATGAAAATGGAAATGGAGTTCAAGATCCAGGTGAAGACGGTATTGCAAATGTAGATGTTATAATCACAGATTCTAATGGAGATATGCAAACAGTTTCAACTGACCCTGATGGAAATTGGGAAGCAACAGTACCACCAGGAACTACTACAGCAGATGTAGATGAAAATGATGCTGACTTTCCAGCAGGGAGTGTACAAACAGAAGGAGATGATCCTACAGAAGTAACTGCAGTAGCAGGAGCGGACATAGATGCAGGAAAAGATGGTTATTTCGTACCAGCATCTGTTAGCGGTCACCTTTATTTAGATGAAAATGGTGATGGTATACAAAATAATGATGAGCCAGATTTGGCTAATGTAGATGTGATCATCACGGATAGTGATGGAAATACATCGACAGTTACTACTGATGCTAATGGAGATTGGATAGCACCTGTACCACCAGGAACAACTACAGCAGATGTAGATGAGAGCGATCCTGATTTTCCTTCAGGAAGTACGCAAACGGAAGGAGATGATCCTACCGAAGTAACTGCAGTTGCAGGAATTGATACTGATGCAGGAAACGATGGTTACTTTGTACCAGGTTCTATTTTTGGAAATTTATACTTAGATGATAATGCTAATGGAACACAAGATCCAGGTGAAGCTGATTTAGCTGGAGTTGATGTAATAATTACAGACAGTAGAGGCAATACTCAGACAGTAGAGACTGATGCTAATGGTAATTGGACAGCTATAGTACCTGCTGGGATCACTTCTGCAAATGTAGATGAAAACGATCCTGAATATCCAGATGATAGATCTTTATCTGAAGGAACTGATCCAACGGTTACAGTTGCAGTTTCAGGAGAAGCTGTAGATGGAGGTACAGATGGTTATTCACCATGTCCAGGGGAACCTCAGACTAATGTTAATGATTTATTACTTATATGTGAAGGAGATACAGTAGATTATGCCATATTAAATATTGTAGCAAATGCAGATTATGAATGGGAATTTGGATTCGGTGCTAATCCTTCAAGTGCTATTGGACCTGGACCTCATTCAGTGATATATGAAGAGCCTGCAGCTGCCGGAACTTTCGTGACGATATCATTAGAAATTATAGATTGTCCACCAAAGTTTGCGACAGTAGCAACAGTTAAAGTAAGTGCTTTAGCACCTGCAATAATTGAAGCTTCTCCAGATATGATTTGTGCTTTTGAAACTAAAACGTTCACAGCTAATGATGTACAAACGGGAGCTATTTACACATGGGATTTTGGAACAGATGCAACTCCTGCAGTTGCAGATGGAGCAGGACCACATGATGTACAATATTCTACCCCAGGTACTAAGACTGCTACTTTAGAAGTTAATCCTAACTATTCTGACTTGAAGAGCTGTCCTACATTAGATGAGATTTCTTTTGAAGTAGATGATTGTAACGGAACCTTAATTGGTCATCTATATTTAGATGAAAATGGAAATGGAGTACAAGACGCTGGCGAGCCAGATTTAGCTAATGTTGATGTAATCATTATCGATCAATTCAATAATATGCAGATAGTTTCAACTGATGAAAATGGAGACTACTCTGTTTCTGTTCCAGAAGGTCCTGTTACTGTAAATGTTAATGAAAACGATCCAGATTATCCTACAGGAAGCACACAGACAGAAGGAACTGATCCTACTGTTGTGACTGCCGTAAGAGGAGATGAAGTCGATGCAGGAAATGATGGATATTTTATTCCAGCTGCTTTATTTGGTCACTTATATTTAGATGATAATGAAAACTTCATCCAAGATGGCGCCGAGCCAGATTTAGAAGGAGTTGATGTAATCGTAACAGATGCTAACGGAGCTGTACAAACAGTGACTTCTGATGCAAATGGAGATTGGAATGCAGTAGTTCCTGCAGGAACATCTATCGCAGATGTAGACGAGACTGATGTAGATTTCCCTACAGGGAGTACGCAGACAGAAGGAACAGATCCTACACCAGTTAATGTTGCAAGTGGAGAGAATAAGGATGCAGGAAATGATGGATATTTTGTTCCAGCGGAAGTATTTGGACACTTATATTTAGATAACAATAATAATGGAGTACAAGACGCAGGTGAGCCAGACTTAGCTGGAATTAATGTAATCGTAACAGATAGTAAAGGAAACCAACAGATCGTAACGACTAACTCTATGGGTGACTGGTTAGCTGAAGTTCCTCAAGGCGTGGCAACAGCTGATGTTGACCAATCAGATCCTGATTTCCCAGAAGGGAGCATACAAACAGAAGGAGAAGATCCTTCAAGTGAGTTTGCTGCATCTTCTGAAATGACTGATTTAGGAAATGATGGATATTTTATTCCTGCAGAGATCTTTGGACATCTTTACTTAGATGACAATAATAATGGAGTACAAGACTCAGGTGAGCCAGACTTGGCTGGAGTTGATGTAATCGTTACGGATAGTAATGGAGATGAACAAACGGTCACTACTGATAGTAATGGAGATTGGAACGCAATTGTACCATCAGGAGTAGCTTCTGCAAAAGTAGATAATACTGATCCAGATTATCCAACAGGAGCAATACAGACAGAAGGAGATGATCCTTCTAATGCTTCAGCGATTAATGGTTCATCAATCGATGCAGGTAATGATGGATATTTCTTACCAGCAACAATTTCTGGACATTTGTATTTTGATGATAACAACAACGGTGTACAAGACGGTGCAGAACCAGACTTAGCTGATATCGATGTTAAAATAACACAGGCGGATGGTTCAGTTATTACAGTAACAACTGACGCTAACGGAGACTGGAGTGCAACAGTATTACCTGGGACCTCAGTTGCTGAGGTGGACGTTAATGATCCAGACTTCCCTATTTCTGCAACACAGACTGAAGGAGATAATCCTTCTAATGTATTAGCTGAAAGAGGGATAAACAAAGATGCAGGCAATGATGGATTTTATATTCCAACTGAAATATTTGGACACTTATATCTAGATGAAAATAATGATGGAACTCAAAACACAGGAGAACCTGACTTAGCTAATGTTGACGTAATCATTACTCAAAGTGATGGAACAGAACTTACAGTTACATCGGATAGTAATGGCGATTGGAAATCCCCAGTAACAGCTGGTCTTACAATATCTAAGGTAGATGTTAATGATCCTGATTTTCCTACTAACGCGACTCAGACGGAAGGGACTGATCCTACAATCACTACAGTACCAGTAAGAACGGTACAACCAGCAGGAAATGACGGATACTTTGTTCCATCTACTGTATTTGGTCGAGTTTACCTTGATGAGAATAGTAATGGAATACAAGATGGAAATGAGCCAGGTATTCCTAATATTGATGTAAAAGTTACAGACGCATCAGGAGTCGAACAGACTGTCATGACAGATGCTAATGGCGACTGGACAGCTGAAGTAATTGCTGGTAATACAACAGCTTTAGTAGACGTTAATGATCCAGATTTTCCATTGAATACTTCTCAGACAGAAGGGACGAACCCTACAAGTACTATTGCATCTTCAGGATCATCTGTAGATAATGGAAATGATGGTTTTACTATTAATTTCACGGATATTACGCCTGTAATAGCTTTTGTACCTGGAGTTGCTATTGGTCAAACACCTATGGCATTCCAATTTAAAGTTCAGGAATTATTAGATGTACCTACTTCGGGAGAAATAACTTTAGTATTCCCTGTAGATCCTAGATTGGTGTTTAGTTGGGAACCTGCTAAAACTTCAGTTGGTCCATTCCTTTTGGAAAACGCGAAATGGGCTTATGATAATAGTAACCCTTCATTCCATATATGGAGAACGAATGATGTTATACCAGCATTAGGAAGTTCTACCTTAGGTTTTGAGGCTGTATATACGCCTGAAAACTCAAGTGGAGAAGTAACATGGACTATTACTATAGTATCTAATAGTGGAGGAGAAAACAATATTTTTAATAATATTGATGCCGAAACATTAGTATACTTTAATAATTAAAAAGAAAGATTTAGAGATGATCCTAGTTAAATGGATCATCTCTTCATTTTTAATCAGGGTAAACACTGAGTATATTTCTAAAGAAAAGTAACATTTTTACAAAAATAATGACTTGATTTAGTTACTCTTGATTCTAGAACTAGTCTTAATAGTATAAACTTTGTAAACCCTTTAATCTTAAATAAAAAATGAGAATATTAAAAATTACCTTTTTGTGTATAATAACTGCGCTGAGTTCGAATTTTCTTAATGCTCAGCAGGATTTTAGTTTAACTGCACCTTTGATAGATCCAAATCCTTTATTTTTTCCTGGAACGGGATCATTTAACTTTACTGTAAATAATGTGAATGGAGGTTATGCTCCAGGTTGTGCCACTATCGTAATCGATATGGTGGGTATAGCCCCGATTGATGGTCCAGCTAGTGTAAGTTCTAGTCTAAATCCGCCAAACTGGTCTTGGACTTTAGATGGTGATGACCTTGTTGGAACGCAGATAGGCTCAGTAGGTTTTTTGTATTCTGATATAATAACAGTTGATTTTGAAGTAATCGCAGAGTCTGTGGAACCAGGAACAAATGGTTTTACAGCTGAGGTGGTTATAGATGAAGCATGTGGGGATGGTAATACTACTAATAACGTAGCGTCATCTTTTACTTGGACAATACCTGCGCCTCAGCTTCCAGTAGATCTTATTAGTTTCACAGCTGAAAAGTTGGATTCTAAATCTAGATTAAATTGGTCGACAGCTTCTGAACTAAACAATTCACACTTTGACTTAGAGCGTTCGCTTGATGGTAGAAATTTTACTTTTATAGGTCAAATAAAAGGTAAAGGAAACAGCTCTGCTATATCTAACTACGAATTTGTTGACCAGAGACCTGAAGGAAATATCAATTATTACAGATTAAAGCAAGTAGATTTTGATGGTAGATTTGATTTTTCAGATGTTAGATCAGTTAACTTTGAATCTTCTGTTACATTAGAAATATTTCCAAACCCAGTCGTAGATTTTATTAGAATTTCTTCAAAAGAGAAAAGTCTAATTGTAAATATATATGATCTTGAAGGAAAACTAGCTTTTACTAAAAATGCTATTTCAGGAGAAGATATCAACACTAATAAACTGGCTTCTGGAATCTATTTAATAGAGGTTTCTAGTACAGATGGATCCGTTTTAGGAAGTGAAAAAATAATAGTGAGTAAATAATATATTTTTTACAAACTCTAAGAATTAAGATTAGGGTGCTAATAGCTTACTGTGTTACTTCGGTATACAGTGAGCTTTTTTTTGTTTCAGATTTAGCTATGGTTTCAAGTATGTTATAATATACAATGGATTTGATAGGTTCAGCTGGAATAAACCAAAACTGCTCATGGAGCATAGGTTTCGTTCATTTCAATATATTTTTGAACTCAGATTATTAGATTATGCCATATTCTCTCACATGCATTTGTTAAGGGCTTTAGGTAGCACAAGATACAAGCACTATTTACTGGTACTTCAGTATCTTTTATACTATTAATTAAGTAATATTAACAAACCATATTTTCAACTTTTTGGGAGCTTGTTTTGATAAGTCTTTTTTTTATGTTGTACTCTTTTATTTCCTATATATACCAATTATATCCCTTAAGAAATTGTCTCTCTATTAACCCTTGCTTCACATAAGGTATGTTGGAATTTATTTTAAAAGTAACTGAGGAGTCGTGTATCTGATGCTTACAAATTTCAATTTTCTTGTTTGTATGGGTAATTATCCACTACACTAGTGTTCGTTTTCCTATATAGGTTCTGGCGGAAAGCTCTTTTATTGAATATAATTGCGTTTATAAATTATAGCATGCTTACGCACTTTCTTTGGAGGCTCTGCTTTGAACTTAACCAATAATACCATTTCTATTTTTAGATGACGGAAAAGGATTTAGAATTGTTCAAAATGGATCAAGGCAAAAAACGTAGGCGAACCCATAGGTTCGGCGAGGCTTTTTAACGAAGGAACATGAAGA
>Ga0114953_1003268_pt1 | contig 11091 bp, 11 predicted proteins | sample SidtaG_FD_87298 | JGI IMG/M metagenome (GOLD analysis project Ga0114953, IMG submission 87298) | Marine algal microbial communities from Sidmouth, United Kingdom - Sidmouth_Male2 metaG | ecosystem: Host-associated > Algae > Red algae > Unclassified | place: Sidmouth, United Kingdom | collected...
GCAGGGTGTTGAAAAACTCGGCAACCTGTCGTTTTGAAGGAATTGTTGAATAGAAAGCGGCTTCGCCGAATCGAAGGCTGCGCAAACCCTTCGGGCGTAACCTCCTGATAACGAGGTCGTTGTTGCTCGTCACGCATGGATGTTCATCCACTTGATCCTCGCGCCTAACCCTCGATCACATGAGGCTCCGCGACGAGTCACCGCCTTTTTCAACACCCTGCTAGAACGTTCGAAAAGAATTCGGCGTAGATTCCACCGGTTGCTCTACCATGACTTACAAGATGCTGGCTGTCGGGTAGGGGTTGGACGTTTTCTGAGGTCGAAGCCGATGGGACGGGAGAGTAGATGGCCATCCTGCGAAGATACGACGGCTTGGTAAAATCGACTACGGCGAGCGACCCAACCGTTTGTGTCTGAATTCCAAGCCGCGTCATGGCAGAGATAGCAGCAGCAAGTGCCACGGGACTTGGGGTGTCGAGATCGGAATATGCCGTCTCGCCACCGAGCGATTGTAGGACTGCGTCGCGAGCGAATTGCTCACTGATCGGTGGAGGCTGAGGCGCCAGCGGGGGCAGGTAAGCGTTCGGCGGCTCGGTGGGGATTGCCGCTGGAGCATTGCTATACCAATCAACGAATCTCTCTTGTAGCCAATCCCGAGAGAGAAACACGACAACCGCTAAAGCGCCGAGCAAGAGCAGAAAAACGGCGCAGCAGCTCAGGCGGTTGGTCACTGGGAACAGAGAGCTTTGTACCGTCAGAATTTACTCTCCGAGAACGTAGGAAAAGATCAGAGGAGCAACGATTGTCGCGTCAGATTCGATAATGTATTTCGGAGTTTCTGGCCCGAGTTTTCCCCAAGTGATTTTTTCGTTGGGGACGGCACCGGAGTATGAGCCATAGCTGGTTGTCGAATCGCTGATTTGGCAAAAATAGGCCCACAAAGGAACGTCTTTCTTCTCCAGATCTTGCTCAAGCATTGGCACAACACAAATCGGAAAATCTCCGGAGATTCCGCCACCGATCTGGAAGAATCCGAGTGGTTTACCGAAATTCATGTAGTAGTCGGCAAGCTCGACCATGTAGTCGATTCCACCTTTGATCGTCGTCGTTGATTTCAAATCACCACGGATCGTTGCGGCCGCGAACATGTTGCCAAGGGTCGAGTCTTCCCAGCCGGGGACGAACAGTGGAAGGTTAATCTCTGCGGCGGCGAGGAGCCAACTGTGTTCCCGTGGAATCTGGAACTCATCATCAAGCCGTCCACTAAGAAGCAGTTCGTAAAGGAACTCATGGGGGAACTTGCGTTGTCCCGATGCATCTGCCCTGGCCCAGAGTTCCAAGACTTTACTTTCGATCTTTCGCATCGCCTCGTGTTCGGGGATGCAGGTGTCAGTGACTCGATTGAGGTGCTTGTCGAGCAACTGTTGTTCCATGTACGCCGTGAGTTCCCGGTAGTGAGGAATCCGCACGTAGTGATCGTGGGCAACAATGTTGAAGACGTCTTCTTCCAGATTGGCACCGGTGCAACAGATGCCGTGGATCTTTCCTAGCCGAATCATTCGGGCAAGCGAAATGCCCAGTTCAGCCGTGCTCATCGCTCCGGCTAAGGTGACAAACATTCCTCCGCCTTCGTCTTCGAGAAGAGTATTCCAACCGACTGCCGCGTCGCGCAGGCTTGCTGCGTTGAAGTGGCGGAAGTGGAGGTCGACGAAGTCGCTGATCTTGGGCATTTGTCTTAGTTGAGAGCTTCTAGACTATTAGCTTAAATTCGTAGGATATGGGTTGTTCGGGGTATTCCCGGTATTTGCTACAGGCCGAACTTCATCGATGTTCGGGGTATTGCCCTTAAGCCGAACGACGGCTTGAGTGGTCTTGTTAAATAGATTGTGGCTGTTGGAGAGAGCTTCTTGATACGCTCCAACGAGACCAATCCCGACGTAGTAAGTCTGTCGGCGCTTCAGGCTGTGCAGTGGAATGCCGAGGACATCATCATAGGGGTCGATAAACCTTTCTAGGACTCCGTCCTCATCACAGCTGATATCGGATATCACAGCACATCGATCGGGGCACTGATCGAGGTTTTCGATCGGGAGAACCGGGAATCTAAGATCGACGGCCCACGCATCGGGGACTGACTGAAAGATGCTGGCGTTGATGTGATAAATGTCTGCACAGAATCGTCCGAGGTCGCCTTGAGAGCGTCCTTGAATGTCGATCGAAGACGCCTTTGGAGCCAATTCGGCCATTACTGCAGCGAACAGCGAATCGGCGGTGGCGAGATCAGCTAGCGATAGGCGGCCGTCGCGGAACATGGTGCGTGCCCGAGCACGATGCAGAACCGCCTCTTCGATACACTCTTCAGGAATGATGGCGACCTTGGCTTCCCCGATCAGCTCACTTAAATCTCTCAGCGGTTGGGGGGACTTAGCCAGAGCACGGAAATTTGTTTGTTGGGCTCTTCGGGACACTCCGAGAACTTCAGATACCAAGAATTCGCTTTGGGCGACGAGGGCCTTGCCGTTCTCCGTAATGATCCGCGGAATCGAGTGTTCGCTGCCTTGAAGATCGTTGGAGATCTGTCCGATGATGACGTCTGCGTATTCCTGCCAGCGCTGCTCGCGAGCTGGTGTCTCGGGATTGTCATCGCTCGGTCGAACTGGGCGACTCGTGGACAGTCCCCCTCCGATGTTCAGCTCATCGATCGGTAGGCCCATGGTTCTGAGCTCCTGATAGATTCGACCAACTTCTTGCAGTTCCGGGCGTAATTCCTCTGGATCGGTGATGTCCTTTCCGCGGTGGAAATGAAGCATCGTGACGCTACTCGTCAGCTTGGCCTTCTGGAGAGATTGCAGGGTCTCCAAGAGTGATGCTGGAGTTAGGCCAAACTTGGATTGGAAGTGTCGGTCGACGGAATCACCGGGGGCGGGGCGGACTCTAAGGCCAAGTTTCAGTTGCTCGGGGAGCCCATGATCGGCAATCTCACCAATCAGCGAATGGGCCTCCCACGGAGCTTCGATGACGAGCACGATTTTTTGCCCGTCGGCCGCAAACTCGATGGCCTTTCGAACGTAGTTACGTCCCTTCGAACCGTGACAGATTATCCGGCGATCAGGCCCTGAAGAATCTGCACAGAGTCCGCGTGCTCGGTCTAACTCCGGGATTCCCGAGACCTCATAATCTACCGGGTGTTTGGTTTTGGCTGCGCCGATCGCTTGGAGGAAATCTAACCGCTGGTTGACTTTGATGGGGAAGGCGAGCCGGTATGAGTCAGGGCAGCCATGAGCTTGGCAGGCATAGTCAATGGCCGCATCTAGTTCTTCGACCCGGCGCTCTAGAATATCGGGGAAGAAAAATGTGGCGGGTGTGAAGTGGCCGTCCTCCTGAAGTTCATCGATCAATGCGCGAAGGCTGACCGTAGAACGGGCACCATCGGAACTTTCCAAGGTGACCAATAGATCACCATGAGAATTCACTGCATAGTGGCCCTCACCCCATTCTGGGATGCGGTACAAACTTTCGGAATCAGCAGGAGCCCATGGGCCCTCATCCGGTACTTCGACTCTGGTAAGCAAGGTGGATTGGGCCCCCTTGAGGACCAATTAGATTTAGACGCTTTTAGTTACCAAGTTGGCGAGCGAAGTCGAGAATAGAAATTTACCATTTAGTCCGAAGGGTCTAGTTCGTATGGAAAATTCAATTTGGGGGTGTGACTAGGCTCGAATTGCTCGGTTCCAGGTTTTTTTTGAGAACCATCGGTAGGCTGTCGATATTGCAATTGTAACTACAAAGACCGCGTCGACAGCCCAGATTCCTGCCGAGCCTAGATGATCGAACCGGAAGGCCACTAGCGTTCCACCGCCAATGAGAACAACAATAGTGGATAACAGTTGGACAACGGAAATCCATCTCGTGTCGTCCGCTCCTCGCAACGCATCGCCGAGAATGATTCCTGGGCCGTCGGCAATTTGCACGACAAAGAAGGCGATCAAAGCCATTCGAAAGGCTTTTACCACTTCAGGATCGGTGGTCAAATGGTGGAGAAAGAAGTGTTGGGCAACGATCACAATGAGGCCGTAAGAAATCATCCCGACCGTGACCCATCGGAGCGCAATCGCAGTGATTGTCTTGGCTGTCTTTTCGTTTCCAGCACCGACGGCTTGGCCTACGAGAGCATTGACCGCCGCGCCAACTCCAAGTGCTGGAAGATAGGAAAGTTGCATCAATCGGAGAATGATGGCTGCGGCTGCTAGGTCAGGTGATCCAAACCGACCGATCAGCCAAGTTATCACCGCATTCCAAGCAAAGATCTCGAAGCCTTCGGCCAGCCCGATCGGTAGTCCCGTCCGCAGAATCGTCCGCAATACAGGGGGGTAGATGCCCGCGTCCCAATTGCCAAATCGGTTCCAAGATGGCCTCAGAAATCGGATGAGCATGAAGGCGCAATATGTCCATGATGCCGCAACTCCTCCCCAAGCGGCACCCGCTATTCCCAACCGAGGTAGACCCCAATGTCCGAAGATCAGCCCATAGTTGAAAACCACATTGGCGAGAAGAAACACCAGACTGCCGGAAAGGGCCTTCCTTGGCCGTCCGCATCCGATGAAGAAGTTTGAGATCGCGACACCAGCTAAGAAGGGCGCGAATCCTTGGAGGCCGATTTGGAAGTAGGTGACAGCAGGTTTTGCCACTTCGGGGTCTAGTCGAAACAGACCGATGAGCCAAGGGGCTAGGGGATGCAAACACAGAGAAGCAAGCCCGACAGCTACCGCGAAAACGATACCGGCCCAACAAAATCGACCTGCCAATTCTGGGCGTCTGAGGCCTACGCTCTGGGACACGTGAGTGGTCACCGCCATCAGCAATCCGATTGCTGCGGTAAGCGGAATCAGCAGTAGAAGTCCGCCGGGAGTCAGTGTAGCTAACGCATTGGTGCCGAGCCGAGATAGCATCGCGGCGTCCGTGGCTTGAGCGATACCCTCCGATGCGTGGATCGCCATAGCCGGAGCCGCGATCGTCCAGAGTCGCGATGTCAGATAGCTCCGTGTTGTTTGAGCCACCGGAATCGGCGGCAAATCCTGAAATGCTGCCGAGTCAGCCTCGTCTTCGTGTTCTCTGTCGTCGGATTGAGTCATTCTCTATCCGACAAGCCATGCTGAAATATAGCCTTCGTACTCAGCAATTTTCTGATCATCCAAGCCACGAAATCCGATGATTTTCTTGCGGCAGGATGGAGTGCCACAAACACAATCCATCGCCCAATCACTATTTTCGCTCATCGCATAGTCCCAAAAGACTTCCTCACCTGGGGCGATCGGTTTCATACAAACAATATCAAAGAGGCGCCGAATGCCACAGTTCGGTTCGCATGAGTGATTGACGACACGGGCGATGCCTGCTGAGTCTCTGACACAATTGGGGCCGTATTGAATGGCATGATACCAAGCGCTTGGGGGCAGCTGATCATCATCGCAACTGGCAAACCTCTGGCCATCGAACGACGCGATCAGATCACCCGGTTCGATCGCCTCAACCGCGAACACACCGAGCCCACGGTCGGTGGTTGATCTAACGATAACGTTGGGATTGTCCATAGAGAATGAAACAGCGTTCGATGAAAACCTTGTCTGAAGCAGGCTGATCCGTGTATCGATGGGGCTACCAGAATCATGCAAGTCGGTCAAGATAACCCGGAGGATCCGTCACCTGTAAGCTTCTCGATTGTCCAGATGGCGGTCAATGCCGATCGCTTGGCTGCGATTGAGCGGATTCGCCAACTCCTCAACGAAGCGGCGGATGAAGGTGCGCAAATCGTCTGCTTGCAGGAACTATGCGACGCTCCCTACTTCTGTCAGGTCGAGAAGGCGGAACTGTTCGGGTTAGCGGAATCTCCCGATCAATCCGGCGTCTTGCGCATGGCCGCCGAGGTTGCTAAGGCGCGAGCGATCGTCGTGATCGTGCCGTTTTTCGAACGTCGCGCTGCGGGTATCTACCACAATTCTGCCGGAGTTATCGACGCGGATGGAGTCCTTCTCGGGATCTATCGAAAGATGCACATCCCCGATGACCCGAACTTCTTGGAGAAATACTATTTCGCTCCTGGCGACCTCGGGTTTCGGACATTCCGCACCCGCTACGCGACTATCGGCGTCCTGATTTGTTGGGATCAATGGTTTCCGGAAGCGGCTCGACTTTCGGCCTTGGGAGGTGCTGAGATTTTGTTCTATCCCACGGCAATTGGTTGGCATCCTAGTGAGCAACAAGAACTCGGTGCGACTCAGCACGAATCGTGGGAGATCATGCATCGGTCGCATGCGATCGCCAACGGATGCTACGTCGCGGCGCCGAATCGGACTGGCCACGAACTTCATCCAGATGGGGCTGGGGCCGGGGATGGTATTCGTTTTTGGGGGCAGAGTGTTATTGTCGCACCTGACGGTTCGATCGTTGCCCGAGCACCAATTGACGGAGATGCGATTCTGCATGGAACACTCGATCGGCCAACTCTAGAACGCCAGCGGATCGAGTGGCCGTTTCTCCGTGACCGACGGATCGATGCCTACTCTGAACTGCGGCTGCGCTCGCGCGATTTACCGTGAGCGATTCCGAAACAATTGACCATAAAAGGAGTGTGCGTTTTCCCGCTGAATGGGAGTCGCACCGTGGCACTTGGTTGAGTTGGCCACACCCAGAAGGCCAAAGTTTCCCAGGCGATTGGACAGAACAAGTCGGCCCCGAACTCAGCGAACTGGTCGCTGGATTGATCGGAGGCGAGCAAGTCTGGATCAATGTTCGCGATGCTGCCCACCGGAACATTGCGCGTTCTGCTTTGGGTGATCTGGTCGATCATCCTGCGCTTCACTTTGTAGAGATCCCGACTGACGAGCCTTGGTGCCGAGATCATGGGCCGACCTTTGTTCAACACGATAACGAAACTGGGGGAGCAGTCTGTTGGGTCTACAATGCGTGGGGGGGTAAATACCCACCTTACGATCAGGACGCCCGGGCTGGTTCCGCCATGGCGGCGGCTGTCGGCGTGCAACAATCGGTCTCCGAATTGATCTGTGAGGGCGGCGCTTACGACTCCGATGGGCGGGGCAATCTTTTAGTGTCGCGCCCCTGTCTGACCAGTTTGGGGCGCAACTCGGAGTGCTCTCTGGCAAAGATCGAAACCGAGCTAAGTCAGCAACTAGGCTCCAATAATATCTGGTGGGTCGAAGGAGATCTTGTCGGAGACGACACCGACGGTCATGTCGATTGTTTGGCGCGCTTTGTCCCCGGAGATAAGATTCTTTATGCTGTTCCCCATGCTGAGGACTCAGCAAATATCGAAGGACTCAACGCACTGCGGATTAGCCTAGAATCGATCTCTCGACAAGGCGGTTTCGATCTTGTTCCACTGCCCAATCCGGCACCGATTTTTCTAGATGGTGCACAACTCCCCGCCACCTACACGAATTTCTATATCGCCAACCACGCGGTCCTCGTCCCGACATTTGGAATCGAGGAAAGCGATGCCCGAGCACTCGAAGTGATTGGCCAGCACTTTCCTGACAGGGTAACACTCGGTGTTCGCAGCGATACAATTTTGTGGGGGCTTGGTGCGGTGCATTGTTTGACTCAGCAGATCCCCGCCTTCGTTCCTGAGCCGACAACATCACTCCACGAAGACTAATGAATATTCCGAAGCAATTTTATCGAACACTCTCGTTTGCGCTGGTGCTGGTCGCTGAGGTTTCAGCCGGAGTTTTGCGGGCTCAAAATACTCAAGCCGAACAACCGATTGAAGTGTTTCGAGTCAGGGCAAGTAGCCTCGATGAAAACTACCGCGAGTATCCGGAGATCGACTTTGTTTTTGGAACCGACGACAAACCGGCTGACTGGCAGCACGCTTCCGCACCTGTAGCTGACAAGGCGACTGATGAGTTGGTGATATGGTTGATGATCTACAAGGCAGCCCCTGTTTCGGCGGCTCAACGACTACGGGCAGCACGCGATCCAGCCGCACTACGCGAATCGCTGGTTCTTGAAAGTCTGTCGCGAAGTTCCGGTCGGCGAGAACGCCCGGGGAAACGTTCGGTTGGAGGCGGCGACCGGACATGATTTTAGCGAAGATGTCCAGATCGCCTCAGCCGATGGTATGACCGAACGGGCCTATCGATTCGTTCTGTGGTTAGCCGAAGAAGACCCGGATGGCGGTTGGCAACAGTTCATCGATCGCGAGGAAAAAACCCTCCTATGGGACCGGGTCATCGTTGCTGGAGCGTCTCACGGATCGACCACAGCGGCGCGCTTTGCCAAGCACCAGAAAGTTCGGCGGGTGGTGATGTTCTGTGGCCCTCGTGACCAGCATCAAGTTTGGCAGACTCTCGAGTCGGCAACTCCAAAGAACCGATTCTTTGGCTTCTCCCACACCCTTGATGGCGGGTGGAGTGCCAACCACTACTGTCGGTCTTGGGAACTGTTGGGGCTTCATCAGTTCGGGCCGATCGTTGATGTCGACACCACGAAGCCTCCGTATGGAAACAGTCGCCGTCTTGTTTCATCTGCAGATGTCGGCGGCGATGACCGTCGCGCTCATGGGGCGGTGACCCCGAGCACTAAGAGTCCGAAAGCGGTTGATGGATCGTTTCAATACGAGCCAGTTTGGCGCTACCTATTCACCCATCCAACCAATGTGGAGGGTGACCCAGTTGAGCGCGATCCGGATTGCACGGTGGCCCCTCAAGAGATTCCTGCGAAGAAATAGGAAGTGTTTTCGTAAGGTGCGGCTTTCTTAAGTGACTGAGCTTGAAGCCTACAGACAGGTAGGTATGTTCCAACAGCGATGAAAAAGCCGAAGGCGCGCCAGCGAATCCTCGATACCGCACGTGAATTATTCATGGAGCGTGGCTATACCTCGGTGGGAATCAATGAGATCATCGATAAGGCTGAGACGGCAAAAGCTAGCTTTTATCACCATTTTTCGAGCAAAGAGAAGCTCTGCGAAACATGGTTGGAAGAGACCCACGAGTTCTCGATGATCTTTCAGAAGAGCGTAATCGAAGCGGAAGGCGATCCGCGCGAAAAGATCATCGGCTATTTTGAGGTTCTGCGTGAATGGCTGACCAAGAACGACTACCGCGGTTGCCCATACACGAATACCGCAGCGACCGGAGACAGCTGTTCGCCAGCGATCGCATCCCAGATCGAACTCCATAAATTGTCAATTCGCGACTTTTTTATTGAGCTCGCTAGCCAGGCATTTGCTGATTCCTATGAGGCTGAAATGATCGGCAGGTCGTTGTTTCTAATTTATTCGGGAGCGACTACCGAGTCCCAAAATCTTCGCTCTGGATGGCCAGTAGATTCGGCGATCGAAGCGGTTGAGAGGTTGCTGGCCAATTCTACTGCCATGGTGAGTTAGAAGGCAGCGTCCAAGTAGCCACGAGCAACCTTCCGTTTTCACTAGCTCAATGCCGAGGTTAAGGTTGGAATACTGGAATTTGCGTCCAATTTCTCGTCTTCAGACATGGCTGATCTCTCCGTAACCTTTGCAGGCGTTAAGTCTCCCAACCCTTTTTGGATTGCCTCGGGTCCTCCTAGCAATACTGCCTATCAATGTCATCGGGCCTTTGAGGCTGGCTGGGGCGGCGTTGTCTGGAAGACGATCGGTGAGCCAGTCGTCAATCAGGGGGCTCGCTATTCGGCACTGAATCATAATGGTCAGAGAATGGTCGGTTTTAATAATATCGAACTGATCTCTGAGCGCGCTCCCGAGACCAATTTTAAGGAGATTAAGGAAGTCAAAGACCGTTGGCCAGACCGCGTCATTGTCGCTTCCCTGATGGTCGAATCTCGCGAGCAGTGGCACGATTTCATCAGGAGATCAGAAGATGCTGGTGCCGACGCGATCGAGTGTAATTTTGGGTGCCCACACGGAATGTGTGAACGCGGTATGGGATCAGCTGTTGGTCAAAATCCAGATGTCATAGAAACGATTACTGGATGGTGCAAAGAGATCGCAGAGATTCCGGTGATCGTGAAGCTCACCCCTAATATCACTGATGTCACCTTGCCGGGAAGAGCGGCGAAACGTGGTGGTGCGGATGCGGTGTCGCTGATCAACACTATCAATTCGATCAGCCAGGTCAATCTAGACACCTTTTGCCCAGAACCCTCGGTTGGTGGCCAATCCAGCCACGGAGGGTATTGCGGCCCAGCGGTCAAACCGATCGCATTGAACATGGTTGATACCCTCGCCAATGATCCAGAAATTGGCTCCGGCTTCGCGATTTCGGGGATTGGAGGGATTAACACTTGGCGCGATGCGGCCGAGTTTATTGCGTTGGGAGCGAGCACCGTTCAAGTCTGTACCGCAGTCATGCACAAGGGGTTCCGTATCGTCGCCGATATGGCGGAGGGACTGTCCGATTATCTTGATTCGAAAGGCATGTCCTCGCTCGATGAACTTCGCGGCCGAGCCAATCCAAATATTCAGAGTTGGGAAAATCTAAACCTCAATTATACCCAGGTCGCAGAAATTGATTACGATCAATGCATCGGCTGTAACCTCTGCTATATCGCCTGCGAGGACGGTGCCCATCAGTGTATCGATCTCAAGACCCCAGATGAAATCGGGGTTGGCCTAGGGCCAGGTCGCATACCCGGCAAGCCGGTTCCAAAAATTCGAGCGGAAGACTGCGTTGGTTGCAATCTGTGTTCGTTGGTTTGCCCAGTCGACCAGTGTATCACGATGGTCGAAGTTCCTTCCGATCAACCTCCAATGAGTTGGGCACAATACCAAGACGGCGTCGCCGCTGGGACGATCAAAGCAATTCCTCCGCACCCCTAGCTAGGGAAGGTCTGATCAATTCGCCAACCACCACATTGATAAAATTGAGGTAGCTCCCTGTTGAGTCCAAGAACGTGGCACGACCGTCCCGGTCGTCGCTCTCTGGGGCTATAACCCAGGCGGTCATGGCACGGTTTGACGGCGTGGGGCTTCTTACGGGTTGCAGCCCAGACTACGCCTAGCTTTGTTGTTCATCCACGCCCGGCAGCCCGAATTCATCAGACCTTCCCTAGATAAAACACCATCATGACTTTAGCGGA